>Ga0302321_100001012_pt1 | contig 24100 bp, 20 predicted proteins | sample Fen_T0_1_FD_202505 | JGI IMG/M metagenome (GOLD analysis project Ga0302321, IMG submission 202505) | Peat permafrost microbial communities from Stordalen Mire near Abisko, Sweden - Fen_T0_1 | ecosystem: Environmental > Terrestrial > Soil > Wetlands > Permafrost | place: Sweden: Abisko...
GACCAGCGCAGCCCAAGATGACCGACAGCAAATTGTTGAAGTCGTGAGCGACGCCGCCCGCGAGCACGCCGATGGCCTCCATCTTCTGTGCTTGACGGAGCTGCTCTTCGGTGGCTTTCAGGGTTGCTTCGGTGACCTTTCGCTCTGCGATTTGGTTCTCGAGCGCTGCATTCGCGCGCACCAGCTCGGCCGTCCGCTCCGTCACGCGTTGCTCGAGCGCCACATGGGCGATTTCGAGCGCATCCTGTGCATTTCGCAGCTCGGTGATGTCCGTCACGAGGACGAAGAACCCCGCCACCCGCTCGTCGTGCAGGTCGGGAATGTAACGTGCTTGCGAGCGGCGCTTGGCGCCCTGCGGGTCGACGATCTCGCGCTCGAACAGCTGGGGATGTCCCGCGAGCGCCGCCCGCATGTAGGGCTCGTTCAGGGAAAACAATTGTTCGCCGATCACGTCTCGAATGTGTCGGCCATAGATGGCGCCCGGGCTGAGCCCGAACCATTCGTGATAGGCAGCGTTGGCGAAACGGTTTCGGAGCTCACGATCCCAATAGCCCACCATGCCTGGAACCTTTTCCAGAAGCCGCGCAAGGAATGCCTTCTCGTCGTCCCCCGCCCTGTTCATTCAAAATGTCTCGCCTCGATGCCAGTTCTAGATACGGAGTTTGGCAGTTTCGCCCAAGGCTAGCTAGTTGCCTGTTCACCGAGCGGCCTGTTTCACTTTGCCCCACCCAGGGTTGAAGCGGCCGATCGGGAGCGCCCGGGCGGCGCGAAACTGGAGCATCGCGTCAGCGCCGTGAACGATTCGTCGAACTCGAGCCCGAAGCGCTCGAACGTGTAAGTCTTGCGTGCGAGCGGTTCGAATCAAGTTGAGCGCGCTCGAGATGCGCGCTCTTTTTGGCTCCCAGCATCAGCTTGATCGAGGAGCGAAGGGCGCCCAGCCGGCACCGTCACCCCGCAGGAGCCACCGCCGGGCGTATCTCCGGACGCTGGACGAACGAACGGCCCCCTGGGCAGCTGCTCTGAAGGTCAAACGCGGGCGGATGGTCGTGATTCGCGCGCGCGGTCGCTGGACGCGTAAATTCGGCAAGTTATCTTGGAGCCTTTCTTATCGGGCCAGCTGGTCCTACGTGTGGAGTAGATTGTGGGCGTCGCGTGCGCGTGCGGCGGAAGCGCGCTGCAATTGACGAGTGGCGCTCACGAGTGGAGAGCCACGTACCAGCCGAACGACAGGAACACGGCGTTCGCGAGTAACATGCCCATGGGCGAAAGCAGCAGGTCGCGCGCGTAGCGTAGCTCGCAGGTGTTCATGCCCGCGATCAACGCCGTTTGCACGGCCATGCAGGCGGGCAACCAGCGTCCGAGCACCATCCATAGAGCTAGGGTGACCTCGGCCAGGGCGACCGCGCGCAGCACGGGCTTCGCGAAGCGCGCTCCGACGACGCGCTCCACGATCTGCAAGTGGCGGGGCAAGAAGCCGAGCAGCTTGAACACCAAGCCGAACAGCAGCCAGACCGAAGCGACGCCCAGGCGGAGCCAGCCGTCTAGCGAGTGCAAATCGAGTGCTGCAAGCGGTGGCACTTAGCGACTCAGTTCTCGAACTGCCGGAGTAGCGCCGCTCCGTACACCGCGACGTACGCGAGCCACACGACGTACACGCCGACGCGCACGACGGGCCGGCGCGTCCAGCCTTCGCGCATTGCTCGGTCGAAAACCAAAGGCTGCATCGCCATGCGCGCGACCCAAAACAGCACGACGCCTTCGAGCAGCAAGCGCCCGAGCTCGGAACGGTCGAGCAACAGCTCGGGCCGCGTGAATGACAGCAAGCCGAGCCCGCACAAGACGAAAGCGATGAAGAATGTATGCACGGCAAAGACGCTGGCGGTGAGGGGGGAGAGCCGGGTCGCCTCCAAGCCCCAACCGAGTGAGCGCCAGAGCACCGTGTGGAATAGCGACAGGGCGATCAGACTGAGACCGGCCGCTCGCAGCAGCAGAAGTAGGCTCACGCGGCCCTCCCCAGAGTGAGCGCCATCACGAACGGAGTAATCCGCAGCTCAGAGCTCACTCCCAGGTTCGCCAGCGCCGCCAGACGCAGCCATTCACCGCGCGAGACGAAGTGCAGGAAGCCAGGGCCAAAAGCCAGAAAGTTGGCAGCGTCCCGCAAGTGCTCGACGAGCAGAGCGCTGCCGCCTGGGCGAAGCACGCGGTGGATCTCGCGAAAGAACGATTCCCGCGCCAGCCGATCGCGGATCTCGTGCGCGCTGAACGCGATCACGACCGCGTCGCAGCTACAATCGGGCAGCGCGAGCCTGTCAGGTGTACAGCGGATTGCCACCGACGAGCTGGGCGTCAGCGCGCGCGCGCGCTCGATGGACGGTGCGGTCATCACCCGTGGATCGAAGATGTCCAGGCGAGCCACGCGCTGCCCCGGCATCACCGTGTCTAGCTCCAGCTCTTGGTCCAGCCCCGCATGGATCATCGCCCAAGTGCGGGGGGCGACCCCGAGGACCCCCGGTAGCCACTCAGCGCGCACTAGCCGCGAAGCGTCGTACACGTAATAGGAGACCAAGAGCGAGGCCATCGACCAAACGAGCGCGATGGCTGCGCCCAGCAGTACGAAGTCGCGCGACCAGGGTGGTACATGCCCTGCAACGGCCAGTAGCAACGCGGCGCCCGACCAGGTCACGGCGTACGTTGGCCAGTTATACAGAAAAATCCGCGTGACACCCTTGCGACTCATTCGAGCGCTTCTAGCGTACCGGCCTTCCATGCGTACGGCACGCGCTCGACGAAGAACGCATTCGCCAGGCGCGCGCCCGCAGCGGCGAACGGCGCGAACTCGAGGTAAGTCGCGAGCGTCACTGTCACGTTCACCGGCCGCGGGTCCCAGGCTTTGCGCAAGCCGCGCACGACCACCATCTTGTTCGTGAGCTCGTCGTAGGAAAATGTGTAGGGTAGCGGGCCTGCAAACCTGCGTGCCTCCTTCAGTGTGCCGAAGGGGGAGCCGGTGGGTGGTGCTGCCGGTCGACTGCCGAGATCCGCGACCACGTGCAGGTCCGCTTCTCGGTTTGGGGTAGCGACGTCCAGCTCCAACCGGTCCGCGGATTTCGAGATGACCACGCGCGCCTGGCGGTAGCGGTAGTGCGTGAAGAAGTTGCCGAGAGTAACCATCGAGGCCTTGTCCGTGTCGCTCCGCAGAATATGCAACCCGCGCAGAGAGTGCTTGGCCGGGCGCGCGAAGCGAGCAAAGACGCGGTAGCCACTCAGAAAGAAATTGCGACCCAGGAGGGCAGGCATTCCGCGCGGTCGGAGCTGCTCGGTTTGCACCAGGGCGATTGCCAGGAAACCCCACTCACCGAAGGTGTCGAGTTGGAGCCCGGGGCCAAGCAAGGGCCCAAGCACGGCGGCCGGCACCGCGTAGGTCAACACCAACGACCAGGCAAAGTGCGCCTCGACAGCGAACGGGTGGCGGCGCAGCCCCTGGAACATTCTCCTGAGCATAGCCCAGCTTCGCGCTGCAGCGGACGTGAGCCGCCGAGGATAAGCGGGTGCTTCCAGGGGGCCCGAGTCCAGCCGTTCCACGGAATAGCAGCGGTTAGCTCGCCGTTTGCTGCACGGGTGCTGCAGACTCCGATGGGTGGTGATCCATGCACCACTCTTACTGGATCTTGGGGGCGGCGGCCGGCGCGTCGTTCCCCGTCAAGCGCCTAGCATAGTACCGGCGCCAGAGCGTCAGCCCGACCGCGAGGACGGCAATCGGGCCGGCCCAGAGCGCGAGATCGAACGTATGCATGCCGAAGCGCCGTGCGTTCACGACGATGAACGCGGTGACGGTCGTGATGCAGGATGTCCCCATCCCAGTCATGTGCGCGAGGAACCACGCGCGCTCGTGCGCCGGAGGGGTGAGCCAGAAGCGGAGCTGCGCCACGCCGAGTATCACGCCCAGCGCTGCGAAGAGGACGTAGAGCACCATCGACCGGTGGATGCCGAACGCTGCGAGCGCGACCCCGAATGCGACCAGGAGAAGCGGAGGAACAAGGTCGATCGCGGCTCGCGACGCCCCGGTGCGTCCCTTCGTGCGGAGCGCGCGCACGCCAAACTGAGCGCTCGCGCCCGCTAGGACGCTGACATACGCGAGGAAGATGCCCGCGCGCCACCGCGCTGGGCTGCCGCCGCTCACGAGCGGGACGCATGACAAGATGCCAGTAACCGCAACCGTCGCCGCGGCGGCGACGTAGACCCATCCGACGCGGCGGTGCGTTCGGCCGCCCTTCTTCGTGACCAGCGGGACCGAGAAGACCAAGAGTGAAACGGCTCCCGCGGCAATGTGAACGGCGAGTACCGTTTGGAACAGGCGATCCATGGCCTCCATCGTGCGCCCTCGCCAGCGATCGCACATGAACCGTTCGTCCCACTGGCGCGTCGATTTTGCTTGTGACTTTCGGCCCATGGCGGGGCCACGGCAAGGCTGGTAGGCTGCCCGAAGCGATGATTCGAGCCCATTCGGAGCGTCCGCTCGTCGGGGCTGGGTTTGTCGTCTGGATGGCGGCGGGCGTGCCCCAGATGGCGGCTTGGTCGTCAGGGCGAGCTAGCTTCGAGCAAAGCTCTGTCGTTTGGTGCGCGGCCTACGGATCGTTCGCGATCGCCTTCCACCTCGCGACGCGGACGGTGCGGCGCCGAGCGTGGCGCGCGGCGGCGCTCGCTGGGCAGAGCGTGGCGGCACTGGTCGCGCTCGCGATCGGTAACACCGGGTTCGAGGGGGCGCTCCTCTGCATCGTCGCGGGCGAGAGCCCGCTCGTCGTGGGTGAGAAAACGGGGTTCGTCTGGGTGATCGCGCAGACCGTGGCGATGGTGGCGGTCGACCTGCTAGGTCCTTACCGCGGTCGAGCCACACACCTTTCGGCGTTTGCGTATGCCGGCTTTCAACTGTTCGCTTTTGGCGCTTCGCGGCTGGCCGTACGCGAAGGGCAAGCACGTGCCGAGCTCGGGCGCGTGCACGCCGAGCTCCTTGCGACACGCGAGCTCTTTGCCGACAGCACCCGCACCGCCGAGCGGCTGCGCATTGCACGCGAGCTTCACGACACGCTCGGCCACCACCTAACCGCCCTGAACCTTCAGCTCGAGCTCGCCCGAAACATCGCCGACCGGCAAACCAAGGGACCGGTCGACCACGCGCACGCCCTCACCAAGGAACTGCTCATCGAGCTCCGGAGCGTCGTGAGCGCCATGCGCGAGGAGGCGCCGCTCGATCTCTCGGGCGCCCTGCAAACCTTGGTCGCCGGCATCCCGCACCCGCGTGTGCATCTCGACTTCGAGAACGACCTCTGGGTCGAGGCGGCCCTCGCCCATACCATCTTTCGCTGCGTCCAAGAGGCGCTCACGAATGCGGTGCGCCACGCCGGCGCGGAGAACGTCTTTCTGTCCATAGCGACGAACGACGATACCGTCGCGGTGACCGTGAGGGACGACGGGCGAGGCGCGGCGGAGCTCCGGGTGGGGCACGGGCTGTCGGGACTGAGGGAGAGGATCGAAGGGTTGGGCGGCACGATCGAGGTCGAGGCGCAGCCGGGCGCAGGTCTCACTCTACGCGCGCTGCTGCCCGCGCGGGCGGGCGCTCCGTGATCCGCGTCGCGCTCGCAGATGACCAGACGCTCGTACGGCAGGGCATCAAGGGCCTCCTCGATCTCACCCCGGACATCCGCGTGGTCGCGGAGGCGTCTGACGGAAACGAGGGGCTCCGGATCCTAACGACGATTCCCGTCGATGTCGCGCTCCTCGACGTCCGTATGCCAGATAAGACCGGTCTCGAGCTGCTCGCCGCGCTGGCACGAATGAAGTCGCGGCCGCCCTGCATCCTCCTCACCACGTTCGACGACGACACGGTCGCGCTCGAAGCGATAAAGCTCGGCGCTCGCGGCTTCCTGCTCAAAGACGTCTCGCTCGAACAACTCGCCGAGGCCGTGCGCACCGTCGCGGCGGGAGGAACACTCATCAATCCTGCCGTCACCGAGCGCGTCGTTCGCGGCCTCGCCCGCCTCGCGACCAGCGTCCCCGCCTCGCCCATCCCTGCCGCGCTCAGCAAGCGCGAACTCGACGTCCTGCGACTCATCGCCGCAGGACAGAGCAACAGAGAGATCTCCGTCGCACTCGGTACCGCTGAAGCGACAGTGAAGAATCAAGCGTCGAGCATCTTTAGCAAGCTTGGGGTACGTGATCGGACCCGAGCGGTCCTGCGCGCCATCGAGCTGGGAGTAATCTAAAACCAACACCGACGCGCCAGTCGTCCCAGAACGCCCGTCAGATCGTGAGGGAAGCTTGTGCGACCGCTCCGAGTTCGAGGCGGAGTGGCTAGGTTCGCACTGACCATGACCCGGTGATCCCTGTTGGCTCGCGAATGAACTCATCCGGGTGCTTGATGCGCTTTGAATGGTAGAGCGCCGTCGCGTCTGGCGGCGCCTCCGTGGGTCGGAGTCTTCAGCGTGAAGCGACGCGAGGCCCCGACGGCGCATCCGCGAAATTCATGGCGTTCGCGGCCGGCTTAGCGCGTTTCGGCGAACGAGCGTAGCCCCGATGCGGGTTCCGCGGACGTCGTTCTCTGGCGGCTCTCGACTACTGCGGCAAGTAGGCTTTGATCGCGCCGTACCAGAGGTTCGCCATGTCCGCGTAGCCTTGATCGGTCGGGTGTACGTTGCCACTGCCGCGGATGTCAGACGTGGGCAGGGTGCTCATGTCGACCATGACCACGTTCTTGCCGGCGTGCGCTTTGACGACATCCGAGATCTTCGCGATGTAGCTGGTGTAGTTCGAGTTGCTGTAGCCGAGCGGCACAATCTTCGCGACGACGATGAGGGCATTGGGCGCCGCGTTGACCAGGTTGGTCAGCAAGGTGGAGAGCTGATTGGCCGCAGTGGTTGGGTCGGCGTTGCTGGTCATGTCGTTCGTCCCGATGTGCAGGAGAACGATGTGAGGCGTGGTGGAGAAGGCCTTTGCCGGCGGAACGTAACCGGTGATTCCCGTGATGGAGATCCCGTCGTGACCTTCGTGATTCCGCGTAAAGGTCTTGCCCGACACCATGGTCGGACCGTTGCTCAGCGACCCGATGAAGGTGACATTCTGATTCGCCGCGACGATCAGCTTGAACAGCGCGGAACGATACCCGGCGTCGTCGGTCGACGAGAAGCCGTGAGTGATCGAATCGCCGAGGGGCAAGATGACGCACGGGCTGGCCTTGCAGGGGTTGAATCCACTGCCGCCGCCCGCGCCGCCCGTGGAGGTCGTCCCCGCGGCACCGCCGCCCTGTCCGCCGGCGCCGCTACCTGACTTGCCGCCCGCCGCTGCTCCGCCACTTCCCGGGCCGCCGCCTGCGGACGAGCGCCCACCCGCGCCCGCACCGCCGGAGTTCGTCGAGCCCCCGGTTCCGACGCGACCGCCCGTGTCGGTGCCGCTCGCGCCGCCGGTCATAGCCAACGTGCCACCGCTCGCGGAACCACCGCTCGCGGAGCTCCCACCGCTCGCTAAGCTGCCACCCGTGCCCGGACTTCCGCCCGTCGCGGGTTTGCCGCCCTCCCCGGTCTGACCGCTGCTGCCAGCGGTGCCCCCAGAGGCCGTGCCGCCGTCCGACGAACAGGCCATCGCACCAAGCGAAACAACTAGGGCAAGAACAGGGATGAGGGAGCTTCGACGCACGGGTGCCATTGTAGCGCACCCGGCCGCCCCGCGGATGCGCTTAGGCACTTAGGTGCTGCAGCGCCGGCCCCGCGGCCCCCTCGAAGACGCGGGCGGTACATCAGTGGCTGACATCCGTCGGCCTCGCACGCAAGATCGAGCAGGTCGGCTGCATTTTTCGCGGCAAGGTGGCCGAGTTCTTGGCGGCGGCTGGGCAATCGAAGGCGGTATAGCCTCAGGCGCCTTTTGGGGCATGACTCGAACGCGGGTTTCGAGGGCGTCGGCTGCCGGGGTCTGCAATCGGCGGCAATACCCGCTTTCAATCACGAGGCATTGGCGGCGGTGCAGTGTGCTTCCAGGCGTCGAGTTCCTGGACCCGCTCGAGCCACGCGCGTAGGTTGGCGTAGCTCGCCATCGGAAACCTTGCCGGACCGGCCAATGCAAACGATGCCGCAATCGAGAAATCCGCGAGCGTCAGGCGATCGAGGGTGACCCACGACCGGAATGCGAGCTGTGCGTCGAGCACCGGCGCATACTGAGCGAAGAGGGCCTCGCCTCGCGCCACCTCGGCCGGATCGGTCTGCTGACCGCGGATGCCCTTCACCACGTTCTCCTGCACCAAGATCGTGTTCGCAGGCCCCATGTGTGCCGCGCACCAAAACAACCAGCGGTTTACCTCGGCGCGCCCGCGCGCATCCGCGGGCATGAGGGTTTGATTTGGTGCCTTCTCGGTCAAGTACCGCAGCTTGCCTCCGAGTCTCGATAGGCTCAGGGTTGCGCGCTCGCCAGTGGCAAAGCGCTGGCGGCGGGGAAAAACGCGATGCCGTCGGCATAGCCCATGTCACTGTTCGAGATCATGAGAGCGGGAACCGTGGGCGCCCCGGCGCTAGAGCTGACGGCCAATTGCGCGGCGGTCAGCTTGCCGAATTGACCGGTAGCGAGCGAGAGCCAGAGCGAACCTTGGTCGTCGAAGGCGGGCCGGCTGATCACCGCCTGCACATCGATCGTGACGTGCGCCTTGGCCACGACCTGATGCGTGCCCGTGGCGCCCAAACCGGCTTTCGCGATTTCGAACACGGCATTGCCAACGAAGTCACTCGCCCACAGGTTGCCGGCGAGGTCGAAGGTCAGAAAATTGGCGGCCAGGGCTCGCGGCGTGGCGTCATCGGTCGTCACGTCGAGCACCAAATCGGGCGCGTCCGAATCATCGCTGCCGAGCCGCGCTCGATCGAAGCGCAGCACCTGACCACCGGCAGCGACCCACAGGTTCCCGGCACTGTCGAAAGCCAGATCCTCGTTCTGTTCGTCGAAACCCGAGAGCGTGACGTCGGCCGCGATGTCGACGGGTTCTTCGTTCGCGCCTGGCGTCTCCTCAGGCCGATCGATGCGAAACACCTGCTTGCCGCAGGCACTCAGCCAAACATTGCCGCTGCCGTCGAGCGCGACGCCCTTGATCGCCGGCACGCAGGCGATTGGCAGGTTGTACGCGAAATCCGGGTGCGGGACACCCACGCCAGCGAGCCACACGGCCGCATAGCGCGCAACCGTCGGGTCGGCCACGCTCGCGCCGGCGACCCAAAGATTGCCGTCACGATCGAAGGCCATGGACGTTCCGACGGGCAGCTTGGCGGTCGAGGTGGGGACGGGCGAGCCAGAGCTCGTGAGCTTGTCCGAAGCGAAGCCGAAGAGCGTGCTGTCAATCCCAATCGTCCACAGTTGGTTGCTGGGCACGATCTTCGAATAGCTGACAGTGACGGTCTGAGTGCGGCCGTCCTGCAGACAAAACTCGGGGCGGGAGATCTGCGCATCGTAGGCCGTGCGCACGAGCGGGTCCGCGTCGTACACGCGCTCGGCGCTGACCGTGTATGAGCCGCCGTCGACGTCGGTCAGCGTGGTCGATTCGCTCAGCGACTCTTCGTGCGCGCCAGACAGCGTGATGCTGGCCGCGACCGTCGCCGGCAGGCCTGTGACCACGAGCTTGATCTGCCCTTGGCCCAACTCTACGCAGCTCACGCCGTCAGAACCGGCAGCATCGGCGGCGCCTGAAGTCCCCGCGGCTCCAGCGCTATCGTCCGCGGAGCCCGCTGCGCCGCCGGCGCCAGCCCCGCCAGAGGTTTGCCCCGCGGCTCCCGCGTGGGAGCTGCCGCCTTTGGGATCGTCGCTCGAGGAACAGGCGGCGAAGAGCACCGGAACCAGGCACAAGCTGAATAGAGCAGCGCGCATCAAGACCTCCTTCAAGGGTACCCCTTTTTAGGCTGGTCTAATCTGGGCGCGCAAGTGCCGCCGGAATGGCGGGCGCTTGACGGTCTAACTCAATGACGACTCAGGTGCTCTCGTTCTCGGCCTTCATCGGTCGATGTACGAAGAAGTAGTACAGACCGCCGAGCACGACCACCGCGCCGACGCAGATCGTGATGCGGTGCAGCTCGCCCTTCATTAACCGCTCGTCCTGCCCCATTTTGACGCCGAGGTCGCAGAGCACCGAGCACCAAGCCGCTGAGCCGAGGATAGTAAACAGCGGCGCGTAGGCGAAACGATAGGGGGGGGCCGCACGTCCTTGTCCGGCTTTGCCGCGCAGCGCACGTCGTGGCAAGCGCGAGCGCCAGCCACCTCCGCCAGGCTGTTAGCGCGTGTGCTGGCTAGCTTCCACCGCGAAGCTGAGGGCTTCAGCCTCGTCGGTGAAGGCTTGGATTCGACCGGTCGTGCCCTCTTGCTTCCAACGAAAGAACTGAACCTTGACGACGGGCGTGTTGTTGATGCTGATGAATTCGCGCCAACCTTCGGTAACGGCCGGCAGCACTTTCTTGATCGCTGCCTCGAACTCAGGATCATTCCTGAGCTTGCCGCGCCGCCCGTCCCAAACCAAAACGAGGCGAGTCCGCTCGAATCGTGCAAAGATCTGCAGCAGCCAGTCGTGTGCTGTGTGCAGCGCTGCCGTATCTGGGTACAGATCGCTGATCCGCGTGACACGTATGATGTTGTGAAAGCGATCGTAGTCAACGGAGAAGTGTTCGCATTCCCCGAGCGGACGCCATGAAATGGGGATATCGAGTACAGCCCGGTGCTTCTTGGGCGGAATTTCTGGCTTCAACGGGGCCTCAACGCCGGGCGCCTACTCAGAGCGAAACGAACTTTCGGTCCGCGAGCGACGCTACCGCTTGATTGTGCATCGCATGCACCGGTTCCCACGACCTGAGCTTGCGCATCTCGCCCATCCAGCGACGCACATTTGCGAACTGGGACAGATTCGCTCGCACCAAGTCCAACTGCGCGACTATCGGCGCTCCGAAATAGTCGGCCAGCGTCAGCTCATCTCCACACAGGAAGCGCTTTTCTCCCAGCCAGTGCCGGTCGAGCAACTGCAGGTACTGCCCGGTGCGCTCCCGACCCCAAATGATCGTGCCTTGGTTGACCTCTTCGGGCTCTCGTCGATGGTGTGCGTAAAGTTGCGGGTAGATGAAATTGTAGCCGAGTACTCGATAGAGGCTCGTATTCAGCCAGTCCATCGCCTCGTGTATCTTTGCTCGGCTCTTCGACTCACGGGGGTAAGCGCGGGATTCGAACTTCTCTGCCAGGTACTTCAGGATGGCGGAGCTCTCGCTCAAGCGAAAGTCTTCGTCCTCCTCCAGAACTGGCACCAACGAGCAGGGATTAATTGCCTTGTAACTCTCCGCGAGGTGGGCACCCTGCATTAGGTTGATATCGACCTTCTCGAATTCGATGCGTTCTTCGGCACAGAAGAGCAGAACGATGCGGCTCGTGGGTGAACCATCAAATGCGTAGATCTTCATGCGTGACGCCTTCCAGAGGTGCAGCCAAATGCAATCCACACAAAGCGGATGGCTGCTGAACATGAGAACGACAGAACCTCGCCGAAGTTGCGTCGGAATTCGGGTTGAATCACGTCGCTCGACCACCTGCGATCACATGGGCCCACCCAGCAAGCATCGCGCGCATTCGCCAAGCTCGCAAGCGTACTCGCTCGCCAGTGTTCCCCTGCGCAAAGTCTAGGACAAGCAAGAGGCCCACATCCGCCCCCCAAGCGCTTCAGGACGTTCCGCGCACGGTCACGCCGCGCGACGCTCGAGTGTCGCGTAAGTGCTCGTTACGTAACGCTTACTCATTGGTGATCGGCTGACGGGATCCGACCTCGGGGACATGTTCCGGAGCGTTTTGTCCAGTTCGTGTCCAGCCGCCCGCGTGTACGGTCGCTCGCGTTCGTGAACAGCCACGGAGACGGCCGAAGGCCTGCTTCAGCGATTAATCCATCATCTTGCGCTGAATCTTCCACTTCGCGTCCGAGCACACCTTGCAGCTGGCTCCGTAGAACATGCCGCGGTTGGCGGTGTCGTTCATCAGGTGGACGCGCATCCAGGCCGTAATACCCACCATGGCGGGATCTTTGATGGACCCGATCCAGCTGCCGTGAGTCATGCCGGCGAGCTCGGCCATCATGGTTGGTAGGTTGTTGATGGAGTCGTACGCGGGTTGCACCTTGCTGCACGGAACCGTGGTGTCCGCGCCGCCGCAGAGGAGGAGCGCCGGACCGTGCAGCGTGACGTTCGCTTGCGCACCACATAGCGGCACGATCGCAACGATGCGCGGGTCAGCCCCGGAGGCGGTCGTGGCCGCCCCACCCTGCGAGTGCCCTGTCGCACCGATGTGGGCGATGTCCAAGTGGTGGTAGAGCTTGCTCGAGGGGTTTTCGTTCTCCGCGATCATCCAGTCGACGCCCGCTACTTGGGGCAGGGGGCTCCCCGCCATTGTCTGCAACGTTTGCGAGCTGAGCGAGGCCACCACGACGAAGCCGTGCGAGGCGAGCTGGTTTACGAGCACCTTGTAGTTACCGCAGCCGGAGCCGCAGCCTGGGGGATTGGGCTCAGGCTGGTCGTTCGTGCCGTTGCCCCAGGTGATGACCGGGTGACAGTACCCCTGGCTCATGTCTGTCGGCCGATAGACGTTGAAGTGCGGCCTCATGTTGTCGTGAAGCTTGTCAGGCGCGCCGTTCTCAGGCCCCACATCCTTTTCAACCGTAACCGCGAATGGGCCCGCTGAGGCCGGATCCGCCGTGCCCCACATCTTGGTCGGCACGCAGCCTCCACTCGCGCCACCTGTTGCACTTGCGCCTCCGGCCTGAGTGGAACCAGCCGTGCCTCCCGCCGCATTGGCCCCGCCCGCGCCGCCGTTCGCATTGCCGGCCGAGTCCCCGCCACCACCTGGGGCGCCGGCCGCTGGGCTACCCCCGTTGGTCGATCCCCCGCCGCTCGCCGAGCCGCCAGCCACCGTGCTGGCCCCTGCGCTCGGTGCCCCGCTCGCGCCCGCTCCGCCGTTCGAGGGAGCCGCTCCACCTACGCCGCCATGGGCCGGCGACTCCGAGGAGCAGCCAAGCCCCATGGAGATCAGGAGGATGAGGTAACCGCCTATTCGTTCGCAGGGTTGAGTTCGCATCTAAATATTTGTCTCCGGGCGCCCGCAGAGTCTCTGCCATCGAGTACTGCGCTTTCCGGAACGAGGTTGTCTGTGAGACGAGAAGAAAACTAAGTTTGCTCTTTGGCCCGAAAAAAAGGTGATGAGCATGGATGTTTCCAGTGGGCCAGCGTCGTTCCGGTGGCACCCACCAGGCCTCGACGAACACGCGATGCTTCCGCCCGTGAGGCGTCAATGGCTGTTGGTGGGCCTCGTCGGTGCCGCCCTCTCTTGCCGGCCCGGCGGGGCGTCATCGCCCGCGGTCATAGCCACGGCGGCGCCCAGCGCCAGTGTGAGTGCGAGCGGTCTACCTGACGCTCGAGCTGATCGAGTTACTGGGCAATGAGGCAGATTAGAGAGTCTGCCGCGACGAAGGCGCATACTGCCGGTATGTAAGTGAGGAGCAAGCAGCGCTTCATTGGTTTAGCCCAATTCCCTCGACGCGCTCCTTGCTCCCGACGCTGGTTATTGGAATTGAGGCTCGTAGACAGCCGAAGGCAGCACTGCCTTCAACGACAGCCGAAGGGAGCACTGCCTTCAACGACAGCCGAAGGGAGCACTGCCTTCAACGACGAAGGCAGCACTGCCTTCAACGCTTGGCGTACTGTGTAAATACGTAATCTCTCCCCTCCACGGTCGTGTGGCAGGAAAAACCGCACTTCGCGTCGTGGGCTTGCGGCGGCTTGTCAGAAAGGTCGCCTGGCTTGAACGAGTCGGACGCGGCGTCGTAGTCGAACACTGCGTAGCCCCACCCGCCGCTGTCTGCGAAACGCTTGCTGTCCTTCACCATGAAGTCGATGTTGAGCAAGGTGCCGGGCACCGTCGCATCCGGAAAGAAGTCGTTCGGTTTCGGCTTCCAGTGCATCTTGGCCATCTTGGCCCCGTTCGGGACCGGCTTGCCATTCTCGGGAATACCCGCCTTGTACGCTTCGATCATCGCCGGATTGCCGAGGATAACGGCGACCGCTCGTTCGCTCCGGCTCATCGAGATCGCCTGCCAGCTTTCGTAACCCCTGAACTCCGAGAACGCGAGCCCACCCGGCACTTTCACGCTGTATTTGTCCTGCGTAGCAGCCGTCACCCCAGCCACGACGGCCAACGCCACCATCATCGTTCCCATCGTCAGCATGCGTTTGCGATTCATCGCCGTACCTCCTCCGCGAAATGGCAGGCCTCTCGTCTTTGGCTCAGTCGAGTCGAACCCGACGCGATAGAACAATTCGACGCCCCGAGTCTTGCTGGCCGCGCTCAGTTCCGTCGATTAGACGAAGGTATCGGGTCCCGCCCCGGGCCAAGACCGGAGATTCGCGCGCTGCTCTTTGCGGTTCAACAGCGGGCGCGAGCCGCGCTCGCCCTCAGTCACGAGCTGGTGCGTCGCTACCACCCCATGGCCTCGGTTGCGCTAGAATTCGAACCACTGACCGAGTGCTGCTCCTCGCCGTGAGCGTCGAAGTACGGCCGGTCGTCGGCCGGTCGTGCTCGCGCCTTTGGCGCTGCGCGCGCCCGGGACCCTCAACGCCGGACGCGGCGCCTCGGTGACGAGCCGCCGCTCGCGGCGGAGGGTCCAACGGCCGTGTTTTGCCCAGCTGGGGGATAGGGGGTGTGCCCAAACCATCGCGAGTTGCGCGGAATGAGCGGCGCGCAATCTTCAATAGCGCGGGCCGAGCGCCGTAGTGTTCGCCGCGCACCTGCTCCCGCGCGTATGCGAACGAGCTACGGAGACGGGCCGCGCCTCGTTCTGCGATTTCCGTTCGAAATTACTTGCTGGCTGTCTCGTCCAGGATCTCGAACCAAAAAGAAAAGTCTTGCTGTTGGTGAAGCCCGCGCTTGGGGTGGCGTCCAGGATCGAGCCCGAAGTCGTCGGCCAACTGCAGGAAACTCCCGTGATACAGGCCGATCGCGTGCTCGCTCACGGTACGCAGCACTCGGTAAGCGTAGTCTCCCACCGCGGAGGCGGCCTTCAGCGCGGTACGTACCGCCGCAGCCTGCGGCGCGAAGGGTGTGAGTGCCACCAAGCTCGTCGCGGCTCCGGTCAGCTCGGCACCGCCCAGCCCGTCCGTCAGCAGATGTGCGAGGTCATCGCTATCACTCGTCTCACGCGATAATAGCAGCGAAATATTGATGAAGTGCCGGGCCCGGCCGTGGAAGATGAGCAGCCGCGTATCCGTGGCCAACAGCGAGCTGCCGTCCACGACACCGGAGAAGCGGACGGTGCGGGGCATATAGTAGCTCTGGGCATTTTTGCCGTCGCCCCCTCCGTGACTCACGATCGCGTCGAGGCGAAGATTGGCTGAGCCGAACCATTTGTGCGTGTCATGAACGATCAGCTCACCGATGCGGACAGCGAGCGTCAGCGTTGGTAGCCGCGCCGCCCGCATGCCCGGCGGCGTGTCGAGCGCATGCTGGATGTCTTGCAACTCGGGGTCCTGAACGGAGCGGCGTTCATCTACCAGCCAACCTGAGCTCACTTGGGCACCTCGCGAGAAAAAGAGCTACGAACCAGCCCCGTGCTTCGGGGTAAAACGAATCGACTGTGCGTCGCCGATGATGGTGAATGCACCCCAAAGGCCCGGGGTGGAGGGCACCGGTCCATTGTCATCGATCAATTGCCCCTGGTCGAGATCTGCGCGCGTCCGAAGCGTAGCCTCCCGGAGCGCTTCGGCCGCGTTGCGACTCAGCGTCGAATCAAGCAGCAAGTCGTAGAAATGCGCCGCGAACGCGGAGGAGACTCGGTCGTGGACATGCCAGAGAGACATGACGACAGCCCGTGCGCCCGCTTGCAGGAATGCTCGGCCGAGGCCGACGACCCCATCTGTCGTTGGCAGCCCCTGACCGCTTTGGCATGCGCTCAGAAACACCAATGCGTCGTCCAATGGGACGTCAGGCACCTCAGAGGCCATGAGCAGTCCATCGTGCGGTGTCTCAGTCGCTAGTACCAGATAGGAGGCGCTCGCCGCGCAGCCGGGCGAGACGACCGCGTGACAAGCCAAATGAACCAAGTCACTGTGAGCCGCATCCGAACGGTAGGAGGATTCGGTTGCCCGTTCAAAAAGCCGCAGGGCGACGGTTTCGTCTGGCATCCCGGCTTCGAGCAAGCGCTCTCGAAGTCTCGAGGCCTCGGCCTGTGCGTGTGGCAGCTGCTTTTCGACTCTTCGCCGCTTGGTCCTATCGAGCTCGGGGTCTCCCACAATGAAGGCCTTCTTGGGGATTGGACGAAGCCAGGGAGCTCGCTCATGCAGGGTCTTCAGGGTTGCCAACGACGGAATGAGTGAAAGGACGTAGCGGTCGACGGCTGCTCGCCCTGTGCCGTCGATCAGCAAACCGAACGGTACCAACGCGAGCTCGCGGTAAGGGACAATCACCACGCTGGTTTCATCGCGGAGGAGGTCGACCACTGGCTCGAAAAGCGCATCCCAGAGCACGCCCTCGGGAGCGCGACGTTTCGGATCGAGCGGTTCACACGACTCGTCCACCTCGTCACGCGCCGCGGGCGAGATTTGGCGGCGAACAAGCAGGCTCTCGGCGGCGTTCTGCCATGCGCTGAGCGAGCAGGGCGACCAGCGGCACGCCTTCACGCCTTCACGGGTGACTATCAGGAGCGCGACTCGTTGACCAATGGGTTGGATCGAAACGACCGATATCCCGAGCTCAACCACCAAGGCGACGATCTCTTCGCCGGTCATCGCTCGAGGTTCGTCGCGGGCGGACAATGCCGTGCTCGCCTGGTTCGAGACGTAGCCAGCAGCCAGAGCGATCGCGATGCGGTCGTCTTCGTCGGTGAGCGTCGGTGCTGGCTCCGGCGTGAACGGACGCGCGGGCGCCTTCTGAACTCGTGTATGGAGGTCTTGCGCCAGCACCCGGCCGCGAAAGCGGTCGGCCGCTGCAAGCGCGTCTTCCGGGCTAGAAAGCGCAAACCCCAAAATTCGCACCATTTCCTCGGCGATAATTCGCGCCGGACGCGCTTCACCGAGGCTGAGCCTGGCGAGGGACGTTGTCGTGCCTGCACGCGCGCCGTCGACAGCGTCGGCGGCAGCGTAGAGGGAGACAGCGCACCCCAAGAGGTCGATCGGGTCCTGCAGCTCCGGGTTTTCCCGGAGCCGCCGTTCGAAAACCAAGGCAGCATGCAAGAGGAGCCAAGGCAGCTGTTCGTTGAAAGGTGAGACGCCGACAGCGGTCGTCAGCCCGGCACGAAGCCAGCGAAATGCTTCAGAGAGGTTCCCGGCATTCAGCGCGGCGGTCGCAGCATTGCCGGCCCGGAACGCGTCGTGGAGGCGCTGGTAGGGCGAGGCGTTGCCCTGGGCGTCGCTCGCGTGCGGCAACGCTTCGAACGCTGAGGTATCCCCACTTAGAATGAGACGGAGTTCCTCGAGGTCTTGACCGGTTTCGTTTCGTTGGGTTTCATCGACAATGCCGCCCAGCTCGCGGGCGCCGCGCGCAACCAACTCAGACGCGCACTGGACCGCGCCGAGCGCGACGTGAAGCTTGGCATTGGCGCAGCACCAACGAACACGCAGCAGCGCAAGTTGCTCGGCCGCCGGCATGAGCTCGGGTGGCGTCTCCGCTTCAGTCATCGCCTCGAGCTGTCGGAGCCGGTCGTCGGCAAGCGCGAGCACTTTCTTTGCTGCTTCCAGGTTGGGTCCGTCGCCGAGCGTGAGCAGCGAGTAGGCGTGGGCGGTCTGATCGTGGACCAACGAGTTCCACAGGTCGGGCGATATGACCGCGAGTCCTACGCCCGTGCGTGCGCTCATCGGAAGGGCGAGTTCGACGCGCGCCTCCCCGACATCCATCATCAGCGCCGTAATCTCACCCTGATAGGCAGCGTCGCCGGTTCGAAAGCTGAGGTCGAGCAAGCCGAGCAGAGCAGCTCGTAGCTGCTGCATCACCGGGCCTCGGCTGATGGCACGGGCAAGCTTCGACATTTGTTCAGGGTTGAGCGCGTGAGCCGCCAGCGCACCGCAAAGCTTCGACGGTAGCAGTACAGAGTATGAGGGGACGGCCAGCGCGGCTACACAATCGTCGACAGCTCGAGTGAGATACTCCTCCTCCCCTGACACGTCACCTTCATCAGCTCGCTCTCGAGCCTTGCACCGGCACCAACTGGCGTGCACTCGGTTTCGCTCGAAGTCATCGACCGGGGGAGACCCTGCCTGAATCTCTGGCTGCAGCAGACGTGCTTCAGACTCAGCGATCAGACACGCGAGCTCGTCGACGTTCTTTCGAGAGCCGAGATCGTGCAGCAGATCGGCCTCGAACGTCTTGTTGACCCTCGCCACCAGCCGATTTGCATTCTTCAGCAGCTGCGCATCCGAAGTCTCCGCGTTCCACAGCAGGAGGTTGCCATCCGCGAGCATGCAAGGGATGCCCATTGGTGGGAGGGCGTGGATCATCACGTGTGCCAGAAAGGCATCCACGCAGGCATCGATCAATGCACGAGCGGCCGCCGCCGAGGCGGCAATGTTCCCGTGCTGAGGCGCGCTGAAAGCATCCCGGTGGAGTGACGCGACCTCCGTGAATTCCCGCGCTCGAGGCCGGTGTGTGTCTGTCGGTATCGCCAAGGTTCGCAAGGTGCGCAGCAGAAGAGGCGTGAGCGAAGCGAAGCCGTCCGTGTGCACCTGGCCCCCGTCGTGTGGCTCGCGCTGGTGGACTGCGAGGTCGACCCGCTCCCCTCGCACGTAAACGAAGCGATGCTGAATGCCTTCGCCGCTGTCCGGACTCTGTCCGAGGGCGATGGTTCGCCCGGCAATGCGCGTGAAGCTGTGCGGATGAAGGGATGGCGGGGAGACGACTTCACGGAGTTGCCGAAACCATCCTTCGTCGCTTTGGTCGGTCGCGGCGAGCGCACCCATGGCCTGAATTCCGAGCCTTCTTTCAGGATCGCGCCACCAATGAAACTCGGCGATCAGCAACGTCGAGCGAACGAAGTCGTAAGTCCACCCAAGCGGCAGATCGACCTCGAACAATAGGCATGGGTCGCGATAGCGCATCTCGTTCCGCAACGACCTCCGTTCCGACCAGGTTGCACGAATTCAGCAGGAGCCGTTATAGTCATTTGGTTTGCTGATGCTATCGACCCTTGGCTTCAGGAAGGCCAGGCCCGTTCCATCAAAAGAAAACCCCAGGCCCCACAACGTGGGGACAACCGCGTGACGGCGCCGAGCAACTTACCGTCGAAGGCCAAGCAGCCCGAAGTTGATGCGGCATTGTGAACACCCACTGACGCAGTGGTACCGGCGCAAGCACGTGCTCGACTAGATTCGCTGCCGTCTGACACATCCGGCGGCCCATGCACGATGGGCAGATGCCGCGAGCTCTGCATCGTGCTCAAGCCGAGACGCAGTAGCCACGCCACCGGCATGGCGACCGTGTATGCGCTATGCAAGCGCGGTGAGCTTCGGCACGTGCGGGTGGGGAACTCGATTCGAGTGGCGCAATCGGAATTGGATTCTGTAGCCGGAAGCTGGCGCGACAGTAGGTGGGCCTCCGCGAGCCTGGACCGACTTGCGCACACCACGCACAGTCACTCTCTTGATACCGCGGCAGCAAAGTCGACACGTTTGGCTGTCGGAGACATAAAGCACCGTAGTCTGGTGGCCGTTCCTGCGGAGGACCCGTCACCATGGCTAACCAATCGCATTCCCCCCCTGAGTCCGACGCCCTCTTCACCCAGTTCGTGGACTCGGATCACCAGTGGGGCCCGCTCTTGTTCCTGCGCCCGCGAGTCTACGAGCGGCTCGGCGTTCGGCGCGTGCTCGCGCTCGCCGTGCTCGTGGGGCTCAGCTTCGGCATGCTCGGCAGCATCTTCTTAGCGGTGGCGGCACGCGTCTCGGGCAAGCCGCCACTCGCGGTGCACGTCTTCCCGATGGTGCTCACCTTCGTCTACTTCTGCGTTTGCCAAATGACGTTCGTGCCCGCGTGGAACCGCCGCGCCGAGCGCCTATCCAAATTCGATCGAACCTGAACCCTCGAGTTCCGCGCGGGCGACCCTCGCGGAAATTGGGGCGGTCGTCGCCAAACGGCTCGTGATCGCGAGAGGTGCAACCCCGACTTCAGGTAGGGGCGCCCAGCAACGCCTGCGCACTGCCCGGCACGTCGTAACCGTTGTCGGTCAGCCACTTGACCCGACGTCAGCCGGCTCTGCCAAAGAGGGGTCAAGCGAGCAGCCGGGCCGCTATCGCTGACTGTGCGGCACGTGCCCTCGACCCGCGTGGTCAGCGAATAATTCGGGAAGGTTGACACGCAGACTCCTGAACGACCGGCGGCGGAGCCCCCGTCCCCATTGGGGCGCATGCTTCCGTGCCCAACGGTTCATTTGCGTGGCCTGGCGTGCGGGGAGTCCATCAAGTAGTCTCCTTTTCGGCATCCATGCGATTCGTGAAGGAGACCCTGATCGGGGCGAGCGCGGAAACTGTGTTCGCGTTCCACGAGGCGAAGGACGCGTTCGCACGCCTCCAGCCGCCATGGCAGACGACCGAGATTTTGCTCGCGCCCGCTTCGCTTGCGGTGGGCACGCTCGTCGTGCTGCGCACGAAGATTGGCCCCTTCTGGCAGACCATCGAGGCGGAGCACGTCGCCTACGAACCGGGGCGGATGTTTGCTGACAAGATGAACCGTGGGCCTTTCGCGCGCTGGTTCCATCGGCACATCGTAACGGCGCGTGGCGCTCACGAGTCCACGCTCACCGACGACATCGACTATGACCTTCCGCTGGGCGCGCTCGGGCGGATCTTCGGAGGTGCTATCGCGCGGCGCGAGCTCGAGCGGCTGTTCGTGTACCGGCATGAGGTGACACGGCGAGCCTGCGAGGGTCGCTGAGGCGGGCGATCCCACGAGAACGGCTTCAGCGTCAGACCCGCGACACGAATGGCAGGGCCAAGCGTGGAGTGCGCTTCCAGCGCCGAACGCCCGACTGCCCTGGAAAGTGGGGTGAAGCTCTCTGCCCCCGAGCCACTCGCTCCGAAGCACCAACTGGATGGCTTTGCCAGTGGGGAACCGGTACTGGATGAAATGTCAGCCTCGTCGTGCGACCCGATGGAGGTTTCGAGATTATCCAGCGGCACGGCATCATCGCGCTCAGCACGACCGGGCTCGTCGGCCCTTACAAGGTGCAGAAGCCCACGACGACTGATGCTGCGACCGTCATCAACACGGTAGGAGGAAACGCGCTCGGGGGAGGCGCGCCGACTGCGGGCGCCAGCGCCGCTTCGGACGGCAAAGACTCAGGCAATTGCTCGTGCGCCGCGGTGGGTACTCAGCGGCAAAACCTGTTTGCGCCGGGCGCGCTGTTCGCTCTCGCTCTCGCTCTCGCTCTCGCTCTCGCTCTCGCTCTCGCTCTCGCTCTCGCTTCGTGCATTCGTGGTCGCTGCCGAGATCGCCAAGCTGCGGGACGGGCAGAGGACTCCCGATCTCGTATTTCGTGATCCGTACTTTCTAGAGCTGCTCGGTTTGAGAGGTGCCTTCAGCGAACGCGATCTTGAGGGTGCGATCCTGCGCGAGCTTGAAGGGGTGCTGCTGGAGCTCGGCTCGGGGCTTTGCGGCGTGCCAAGCTGCGCGGGGCGAACCTGCAGTGGAAGGATTTCACCGATGCCAATCTGGAGGGAGTCGCTCCCGGGTATGCTCGCCACACGCTGGGGCAACGAAGTTCAGGGGCTAGCGACTTCACGCGTCGCCGTGGCGTCCCAAAGTTTCTCGACGACGTGCGCGGTGTCGCGTGGGGGATCCGATGTAGCCTTGGCGATACGGGCGGCGCGCTGGACTTCACCCTCAGCTCGCTCGATACTGCTCGTCAAGGGCTCGCCCTGCCGGTGTTCATGATTCGCGATCCGAGAGCTGCTGGTATTAGGAGATAAATGAACTTGCGATCCGGGCGCAGACAATTCCTTCAAGCGATTGCCGCAACGACTGTCGCATCGGGAACAGCTTGTCAGAATAGGATTGATCCCACGCCTTCATCTTCTGGAGGCGCGTCGTCTTCTGGAGGCGCGTCGTCTTCTGGAGGCGCGTCGTCTTCTGGAGGCGCGTCGTCTTCTGGAGGCGCGTCGTCTTCTAGAGGGGGGGCGGGTGGAACTGATGGTTCAGCAAGCGGAACCGCGAGCCAAACGACAGCAGGTACTTCTGGTTCAGGCGGTTCGGGGCAACCTCGACTGACTTCACCGCTCGGTGTCGCACTTCTGGGACTAGGCAAGTACGCGAGCGAACGGCTCGCCCCTGCTCTGCAGCTCACCAAGCATTGTCGTCTCAAAGGCATCGTGACCGGCACCCCTTCCAAGATCCCGACCTGGCAAGCACAGTACGGAATCGAAGAAAAGAACGTGTATAGCTACGACACGATGGACGCGCTACTCGACAATCCGGACATCCATGTCGTGTACATCGTCACTCCCAATCACCTACACGCTCAGTTTGCGATTGCCGCGGCGCGCGCCAAGAAGCACGTTTGGTGCGAGAAGCCGATGGCCATGACCCCTGAGCAATGTCAGAGCATGATCGACGCCTGCGCTGAAAACGGGGTCAAACTGTGCATCGGCTATCGACTCCAACACGAACCCAACACCCAAACAGTGATTGGATACGCGTCAGCCCGGCCATTCGGTGCTCCGCAGCAGGTCGACGCCCTTTCTGGATTCAATGGCTTCGGTCCCAGTGATGCAGATGTGTGGCGCTTGAAGAAGATTCCAGGAGGGGGCTCGCTCTTCGATATGGGCGTCTATTGTATCAATGCTGCCCGCCACGCCCTCGGTGAGGAACCAATCCGTGTCTCCCGCGCACGCCAATGGACCGAACGGCCCAATTTGTTCGCTGAGGTAGACGAATGGACGGAGTTCGAGCTGGAGTTTCCCTCCGGAGCCGTGGCTTCTTGCCGTTCGAGCTTCGGAGAAAATATTGATTCACTCAATATCACCTGTGCCTCGGGCAGCTACAAGTTGGAGCCATTCCAGGGTTACACTGGGGTGAGGGGCGCAGCGAGTGATGGTACTCAATTCAATCAAACCATCGAGAATCAACAGGCACGACAAATGGACGACGATGCTCTAGCCATCATCGAAGGACGAGATGTGCTCGTTCCGGGCCAGGAGGGACAGCGTGACGTGCGGATCTTGCTGGCGGTCCAGCAATCGGCGCAAACAGGCCAACCCGTTCGGCTGGCTTGATGGAATTCCACCGCTACACCCCTCCGGCTACGGAGATCGACCGAGCACGACCCCGAGGTCGCATACCTGCACCTGATTACGGTTGGAGAAATCCTGTCGAACTTTCACGGGTACGAGAAAGGCCGAGCTGCTCGACGACGACACAAAGAAGCTCTTCGGGCGCATCAGGTCGTCCTCCACGGACGGCGCCGAGTTGGCGGAAGCAGTCGCGGGTAGGTTGCGCGCGATCTGTGCCGAGGTTGTGGCACGACCTCCCACACCGTTCTCGCCGTCACCCTCACGGGTAGTTCCCGGCGCCGCGCAATTTGCAGCAATTGACACGGCGATCCACCCCAATGTTTCGCCCGACACTGGAGTCTTGCAGGGGCAGTGTTCTGTGCACAGACGGCACTAGAATCCATGCAATGAACATGTCCGGCCTACAGTAGATGGGCGCGACTCCGAATTCCGGTTGTCCAGTCGCAGTCGGAGAATCGAGATGGTGTTTGTTCGTTTGCTCAGGGTGATCGGTACCGTCGGGTTGGTCGCTGCGGCCTCTAGTTGTTCAAGTGGCGGAACACCCGCCGGAGCTGGTGACGGCTCCGGAAAAGGTGGCACCGCAGGCACGGGTACCACTGGAGCGGGTGGGCGGCCTGTAGGCGGCACTGGCACCGGAGGTGCCACCGGAACTGGTGGGCTGCCGTCAGGCGGCTCCGGGGTTAGCCTCAACGCGGGGGCAGGTGGGGGCGTCGCTGCCGATGGTGGCGTCGCTGGGTTACTAGGCACCAGTGGCGCGTCAGGCGCAGCGGGAAGCAGCGGCGGAATGTCGGGGAGCGGTGGGACGC
>Ga0302321_100001014_pt1 | contig 24087 bp, 18 predicted proteins | sample Fen_T0_1_FD_202505 | JGI IMG/M metagenome (GOLD analysis project Ga0302321, IMG submission 202505) | Peat permafrost microbial communities from Stordalen Mire near Abisko, Sweden - Fen_T0_1 | ecosystem: Environmental > Terrestrial > Soil > Wetlands > Permafrost | place: Sweden: Abisko...
CTGCTGGCCATGGTGGACGACGCGGGCGTCGACTTGCTCGTGACGAGCCAAGCCCAGCGAGCCGCGCTCGGCGCACGCTCGCTGTCGCGCATCGTCTTGGGCGACGAGCAGGACGAACCACGCGAGCAAAGCGTATACGACTCGTCGAACCAGCACGCCCTGCCGCTGCCCACTGTCCCTTCGGAGCTCGCGGCCTATGTCATGTTCACTTCGGGATCCACCGGTCGCCCGAAGGGAGTCGAGCTGCCTCACCGCGCGCTCACCAATTTGGTACAGTGGCACCTGCGCACGCTACTGGGCGGCGTGCGTACGCTGCAGTTCGCTTCGCTCGGCTTCGACGCGAGCTTTCACGAGCTGTTCGCGACCTGGGCCAGCGGCGGTACATTGGTTGTCGCGTCCGAGTCGTTGCGCCGCGATATCATGGGTTTGGCGCGCTTCCTCGCCGAATGGCGCGTGGCCAAGGCCATCTTTCCCGTGGTGGTCTTGCACGAGCTGGCGTCCGTTGCCTTGAGCCACCCGTCGATCCCCTTGCTGCTGCGCGAGATCACTGCCACGGGAGAGCAGCTTCAAATCACGCGCACGGTCTCGCAGTGGCTAGAGCGGGTGGGGGAGTGCACATTGCACAATCATTACGGCCCGTCCGAGAGCCACGTGGTGACCGCGTTTACCTTGAGTGGTCCGCCGAGTGAGTGGCCGAGTCATCCGTCGATTGGCACTCCGATCGACAACACGCAGATCTACTTGCTCGACGCGCAGCAGCGCCCGGTGCCGGTCGGCGTGCTCGGAGAGCTGTACATCGGTGGCGTGATGTTGGCGCACGGCTACGCGCAGCGTCCGGAGCTCACCGCCGAGCGATTCGTGCCCTGTCCTTTCGGCCCACCGGGCGCCAGGCTCTACCGCAGCGGTGATCTGGCGCGCTACCGCAGCGACGGCTGCATCGAGTTCGTCGGTCGACGCGATCATCAGCTCAAGATCCGCGGCTTTCGCGTCGAGCCCGCCGAGGTCGAAGCCGGCTTGGAGGCCCACCCGGCCGTGGCGCAGGCGGTGGTCGTTCCGCGTCGCGCTGCGGGCGGCGAGCTGCAGCTAATCGGCTACGTGGTGCCCGCAATCCGCGAGCAATGCCTGCCCGCAGCGCTGCGGGCGCATTTGCAAACACTGCTTCCGGAGGCGATGATCCCGGCCGCTTTGGTGGTCCTCACGGAGCTGCCGCTGACCCAAAATGGCAAGGTCGATCGGGCGCAGCTACCCGAGCCGAGCTTTGCGACGAATGCCGCCGAACGAGCCTCCGTGGCCCCGCGAGACGAAGAAGAGCGCGCGATCAGCCAACTCATCGGCGATCTGCTCGAGCTGCCGTCGGTCGGCGTATACGATGATTTCTTCGCTCAGCTCGGCGGTCATTCGCTTTCGGCCGTGCGACTCCTCTTGCGCATCGAGCAGCGCTTCGGCGTCGAAATCCCGCTACTCAGCTTGTTTCGTGAGCCCACCGTGGACGCGCTGGCTCGGCAAGTACGCTCGGCCCTGCCGGCGAGCGCCGAGCGCCCCGCCCGGCTGGTCACGCTCTCGACCTCGCCAACGGCGACGCTGCCGCTGATCTTGGTTCATCCGCTCGACGGTACGGTGGCTTGCTACTACGACTTGGCGAAAGAGCTCCCTGAACGCTCCCTCTGGGCAATCGAGGCCAGCAGTCCCGCACAATCGGTCAGTATTCCGGAGCTAGCGGCTCGCTACGTCGAGCTGCTACGCGCCGAGCAGCCATCAGGTCCGTACCTGCTCGGCGGTTGGTCGATGGGAGCAACGCTCGCTTGCGAGATGAGTCGACAGCTGAACGCTTCGGGTGAGCGAGTCGCGTGCGTGGTCAACATCGATCGTTCGGCGCACTTCCAGGGTGACGAAGCGACCTTGCTGGAGAGCGCCCTGTCAGGCGTGGTAACCGATGGCGGCCCGGCGCTCGCTGCCGAGCACTTGCGATCGCTTTCGCCTGACCAGGTGAGTGAAGCCGTGGTCGCCTTTCTGCGCGCACGAGGCCACGCCGTGCAGCCAGCGGAGGTCGCCTACATCGAGCGTACGCTGGCCACCGCGCGCGAGCACCTGGGCGCTCTCGAGCGCTACCAGCCAGCTCGCTGTCCCGTACACCTGATCTTGTTCCGCTCGGCGGAGCGCGGGCCGACGCATGACGAGGCGCTCGGTTGGGGTCCGCTCGCGGAGTCGATCGAGGTGCACGCCTCGACCGGCGACCACCACGCGATGATCCGCGCGCCTCACGTGGTCGAGCTCGCGAGGCTGCTGCAGACGCGACTCGCAGCGGTGGAGGGAAAGCACGATGAATGCGATCATCCAAGTCCGTGAGCTCGCAAAATCGTACTTGGTGCGCGAGCGTCGTGGCTTCTTCTCGTTTCAGAACCGCCGAGTCCACGCCCTGACTGGAGTCAGCTTCGAGGTTCAACAGGGCGAGTTTTTCGGCCTCCTAGGTCGAAACGGCGCCGGCAAAACCACGCTGTTGAAGTGCCTCACGACCCTGATCTCGCCCTCGTCCGGCAGCGCTCGGGTGAACGGTTTCGACGTCGGGGCTCAGGCGGCCCAAGTGCGGGCGAGCCTCGGCTGCATGCTCGCGGGTGAGCGGGGGCTGTATTGGAAGCTGACCGGTCGAGAAAACCTGGCCTACTTCGCCGCGCTGCACGGCCTCCGCGGTGCCCGCCAGCGGCGCGCCATCGAGCGCGTCTCTGCGCGGCTGGGGCTCGAGGAGCACTTGGATCGCGCGGTGGAAACCTACTCTTCGGGGCAGCGCATGAAAGTCGCGGTGGCGCGCGCTCTGGTGCACGAAGCGCCAATTCTGGTTCTGGACGAGCCGACCAACGCGCTCGACGTCCATGCCGCGCGCGATTTGCGCTTGCTGCTCGCGGAGCTCTGCCGCGAGGGGCGTACGGTGCTGTTCAGCTCCCATGTCTTGTCCGAGGCCGAACAACTCTGCGATCGCGTGGCGATCGTGGACCGCGGAAAAATCGTGGCCATCGACACGCCGGCTCGGCTGGCGGGCGACCAGCAGCAGCTGGGTGTGCTGCGGCTGCGCGGACAGTTCAGCGAGCGCGGGGTGCAGGCTGTCCGCGAGCTACCGCTGGTGCGCCGAGTGCGCCTCGACACGAGCGAGCGCGGGACCGTGCTGTCGATCGCGAGCGACAACGTACAGGCCGCGGCGGGCCCAGTGATCTCGGCGCTCGTGGCTTTGGGTTCGACGGTCGAAGACGTCGAGCTATCCGCTGCCAAGCTCGAACAAGCTTTCCTCGAGCTGACGATCGAGCCCGATAGCTCCTTCGAACAGCGTGCGAACGCTTCGAGACTCGAGTCATGAGCGCCCCATCGGCGGCTCGGGCGGTGCTGGCCGTGGCCTCGAACCATCTGCGCATGATGAGCCGCACGCCCTTTTATTTGCTGATGGATCTGGCGTTGCCATTGTTGATCGCCGCGGTTCCCATGCTGCTCGGTCGCTCTTTTGCCGGCCCCGGCGCGAGCAGCGCCTTTTCCGCCAACACGGGGACGAACAATCCATTTTTGTTCATGTTGCTCGGATCGACGCAGTTCGTGTTGGTCGGCGGCGCCTTGTTCAACGTCGGTTCGTGGGTACGCCGAGAGCTACAGGCTGGCACGCTCGAGTCGGTGTTCGCTACTCCAAACCAGCGCGTCACCATCGTGCTCGGTGTGTGTGTCTATGGCTTGCTCAAAGATCTAGCCATATTGGTGGTTTCATTGAGCGTGGCTTGTCTCGTGCTCGGCGCGCGCAGCTTCGATCTCCGAGTCGTGGCAGCGATTGGCTGGATGGTGCTCGGTGCCATTCCAACCTACGCGATGGCCGTGGCGTATGCGGCCTTGGTGCTGCAGCTACGGGAGGTTTCAGCGCTCACCCAGTTGCTGCAAGGCGCGACCGGGCTGCTGATGGGCGTGTTCTTTCCGGTCGAAATCTTGCCCAAGCCGCTGCAAGTCTTGGCCTGGTGCTTTCCGCCGACTTGGAGCATTCACGGGATGCGCTCGCTGCTATTGGGGATGAGCTGGCGGCTGGGCGCGCTCGAGCGTGATTTGAGCGTGATGTTGGCGCTGGCAGTGATCTTTCCGGTGCTCGCACTGCTGCTGTTCCGGCGCGCCGAGGAAAAGCTACTCGCCGCGGGCGGGTTTGGCGGGCTGTGATGGCCGAGGGGATCCAGCTGAGCGTTGCGCTGGCGATGACGCGCAAGAATTTGCTGGTAGCCTTTCGCTACCCGGTCAATGTGACGTGCCGCGTGCTGGGGGTGGCGGCAATCGTGCCGGCCTACTTGTTGGCGGTGTCCTGCTTCATGCCAGGAGGCGTCGCTGGCCTGACCTCGACCAGCGCGGGTCGCTTGCTGGTGGGCATCGTGGTTTACGGCTTCATCATCTACCAGTTCAGTTCCGACGCGCTGTGGATGATTGGCTTCTACCTCCGGCAAGAGCAGGTCGAAGGGACGTTGGAAGCGCTCTACGTTACGCCCGCCAATTCGCTAGTTTACCTCTTTACGCGGTTGATCGAACCGCTGGCCCTCTCCAGCCTGAACGCGCTCATGGCGTTGGTCGTCGGCCTCGGGCTCTTTCACTTACCGGTTCCCGAGCACGGCGGGCTCGCGCTGTTCGCCCTGCTGGGCGCCGTGCTTGGGATTTTTGGGCTCTCGTTCGGCATGGCTGCGCTCTCGCTCTTGTACTTCGAGTCGGCCCAGGCCATTGCCGGCGGTGTGCAATTTGCGCTGCTCACCGGCTGCGCCATGATTTATCCATTCTCGGCGCTGCCGCCCGGCGCGCGTCAGCTGGCGCAGGTCATCCCATTGTCTTACGCGGTGGATCTATTTCGATCGGCGCTGCTCTGCTTTCCGGCCGGCTATCCCGAGCTCGCCAGCGTTCGCTCGGAGCTGGTCGTAGTCGCGCTCTGGGGGCTGGTCACGCCGGTGCTTGGCATTGTTTCCTATCGTTGGGCCGAACGACGCGCTCGGGCCCTCGGACTGATTGGCAGGTTTTGAATGAACGATCAGGTACGGCCTCGCGCCGTCAATCCTTGGCTCTATCGGCCGGTGCCTCGACCCGACGCTGCCTTCAGGCTCTTCGTCTTCCCCTGTGCGGGTGGCAGCCCCGTCACCTATCGCCCCTGGTGTGAGCGCTTCGACAGTGATGTCGAAGTGATCCCAATCCGCTTGCCCGGAAGAGATACGCGCTTCAACGAGCCGCCGTTCACGGAGCTGGCACCGCTCGTCGAAGGGCTGTACGGCGGACTCTGCTCGCTACTCGAATTGCCCTTCGCGTTCGTCGGTCACAGCATGGGTACGCTGGTCGCGTTCGAGCTGGCTCGTTGGTTGCGTCGCAGGGGCGTCGCTGGCCCGAGCTCGCTCTTGGTCATGGCTCACCGCGCTCCGGATCTGCCTTTGCAATGCGTGCCCATCTGCTCTCTGCCGGAGGAAGAGTTTTGGCAAGCTCTGCGCCGGGCGGGAGGCACGCCGGACCAGGTCTTCGAGAGCCCGCAGCTGCGGAAACTGGTCGCGCCGACGATCCGTGCGGATTTGCGAGTTTGCGAGCTCTATCGCTACCGAGCGGAGCCTGCGCTCGACTTACCCATTACCGCTCTTGCCGGCCTTCGCGATCAGACCGTGCCGCTCGCCGAGATCGCGCTCTGGGAGCGCCATACGAGCTCTTCGTTCACCCTCCAGAGCTTCGATGGGAATCATTTTTTCCCATTCACCGACAGCGAAGCCGTGCTGTCCACGGTGCAGCGCGCAATCCGAGTGCGTTGATCAAAGCGGCGCGTCGAGCCGAATGTAGCTCGGCAAGGGCGGGGCCACCGGCTGCGACAGTTCCAAGATTTGCGAGGCTCCGGTCTGCGCAACTTGTCGGAACCCGGCAAACCCGTAGGTCACGGCCATCACCCGATTGCGGTCGTTGGGCACGAACTCCGCCTGTAGTGTGACGCCCGCGCGCGCGGCGCGCGAAATGATGTAGTTCAAGAACACCGAGCCGACTCCGCGCGACATCACTCGGCACGACATCAAGAGCAGACGGATGCACCACAGCCGCTCCTTTTGCTCGATCAGAGTGAGTCCAATGCGACCAAACTCGCCGAAGCGATCTTCGAGGCTGGCCATCAGCAGCAGGTGATTGGGTGAAGCGCGGAACGCGTCCAATTCTTCCCGGCAGTAGCTGACGCCGGTCGAATTGAGTTGGTGAGTCCGTACCGTCAACTCTTCGGCCCGCAGCAGATCGTCTTCCTGGGCCGGAAAAACGGCGAAGCGCATGCCCAGCGTGGCCAGAAAATCAGCTTCGCTGCCGACGAATGCCTGTTCGTTTTCTTGGCGAACGATGTCCTGTTGGTACATCAGGCGCCGCTGCCGTGAATCGGCGGTGACCAAGGGGTTCAAGCGAGGCATGCTCAGCAAGTCTTCGATGCGGTTGCCGTCCAGGCACGTCACTTCGGGTAGGCCGTGTTCGATCGAAGCGCGCTCGAAGGGGTCGTCGTCTACGATCGCGATCGCCGCGAGCGCGATGTTGAGTCGCTCCGCGACCTGTCGCACGGAGTCGACCTTCGAGCCCCAATTGATCTGTGGGTACAGGAAGTACTCCCACAAGCCGAGCTCTCGCAGACGCCGCTCGGCATCTTGGTGGTGGTTGCGACTGGCCACGGATTGGACGATGCCTCGTTCGTCGAGGGTCTTGATGATTGTCTGAGCTCGCGAGCGCAATTCGACGCCGCGCCCCTCGGACAAGATGCCGTCCCAAAGCGTGTTGTCCAAATCCCAGATCAAGCACTTGATGTTGCCGCTCATGTCCCACCCACGGCGCGCCGTGCCGCTTCCGCCATTCCCCGTCGCTGTGCTGCGTCTTGTAGAGACAAATCGGCGATCATCAGTTGGTGCATCTCGTTGGTCCCCTCGATGATTTCCATGACCTTGGCGTCGCGGAAGCAACGCTCCACGGTTTGCCCGGGCTGGCAGCCCAGCGCGCCGTGGATCTGCACGGCGTCCGCCGCTGCGCGCATAGCGGCCTGCGCCGCAAAGTACTTGGCCACTGACGTTTCGGTCACGCTGTCGTGGTGCAGGGCCGCGCGCAGGCGAGCTGCGTGCAAGCATAGACTGCGCGCGGCCCGCAGCGACGTGGTCATGTCGCTCAACAGCCGGCGGATCAATTGGTGCTCCGCGAGCGGTGCGCCGAATTGCTTTCGCTGCATGGCGTGCTCGGCCGAGTGACGCAAACAGGCCTCCATGATGCCGACGCAGCCCCAGGCCACCGTGAAGCGTCCGTGGTCGAGCGCCGTGGCCCCGACCAAAGACAGGCCGAGGCCGGGCTTGGCCAAGACTTGCTCGCTCGGCACGAAGCAAGCCTCGAACCCGAGCTCCGCCAACATCGAGCCGCGCGTACCGAGCGGCCCGGGCAAGGGGGTGATGCGTAGTCCAGGCGCGGAGCGGGGAACGAGTAGCGTCACCGGCCCCGCGGCGCTCTGGGCCAGGACTAGAAACCAATCTGCCAGCTGCCCGAAGGTGATCCACAGCTTGTGTCCGCTCAACGTGAAGCCGTCTTTCGCGGCTTGAGCGTGCGTGCTCACGCCGGACAGATCGGTGCCGCTCGACGGTTCGGTAAAGGCCAGCGCGGCGAGCTCGGCGCCGCGAGCGAACGGCGGCAAGAAGCGCTCGCGCTGCGCGGGACTGCCCCAGCGAGCCAGAGCGCAAGTCACCATGCCGTGCACGGTCAGCAGGCTTCGAATGGACGAGCAGCCGCGTCCGAATTCTTCGATCGTCAGGCCGAACGACAACGGATCGAGTCCGCCTCCGCCGTACTCGGACGAAATATCTTTGCCCAGCCAGCCTTCAGCTGCCAGTGCTTGCACGTGCTCGGTCGGCACGCGCTGATCGCGGTCGTACTCGGCCGCGAACGGCATCACCGCTCGGTCGACGAAAGTGCGAGCGCGCGCCTGAGCGGAGCGCGCGGCGTCGTCCAGCAAGAGCTCCATCGATCAAGCTCGCTTTCTCTCCACGAAGTGGTCCATGGCGGACACCGAGCGGAAGTGTGCAATGTCCAGATCCTCTTGAGCGACCTGGATCTTGAATTCCGACTCCAGGAACATCACCAACTTCAAGGCGAAGAGCGAGTTGACGAAGCCCAAGGAGAAGATGTCGTCGTCGTCTTTTAGTTGGTAGCCAGGGAAAAACCTGGCCAAAAAGCCGTGGATCGTCGGTTTGATGTCGGTGCTCATGGGCTAGCTCTCAGTAAACGAAGAAGCCCCGGCCGCTCTTGTTCCCGAGCGTGCCGGCGTAAACCATCTTTCGAAGTAGCGGGCAGGGGCGAAACTTGGAATCCCCGAAGCTCTGTTCCAGGACCTCGAGCGATTGCAAGATGGTGTCGAGCCCGATCAGGTCACCGGTCGCTAGTGGTCCCAGGCGGTGGCCGAAGCAACCCTGAAATAGCTTGTCCACGTCGACCGGCGAGGCGACGCGGTCGTGCACGAGCCAGATCGCCTCGTTGATCGTCAACATCAGTACTCGGTTGGAGGCGAAGCCAGGTGAGTCTCCGACCTCGATGCACTCTTTGCCCAGGCGCTTGGCGAGAGCGACTGCGCTTTCGACCGTCTCATCGGAGGTGTGATAGCCGCGGATCAGCTCGACCATGGTCGACAGCGGCACCGGGTTCATGAAGTGCATGCCGATCACCTTGTCCGGTCGCTGGGTGACCGACGCGCTGCGTGTGACGAGGATGGCCGAGGTGTTGCTGACGAAGAAGCAGTCCGGGCGGCAGATGTGGTCGAGCGCGCGAAACACCTGCTCTTTCACCTCCCAGCGCTCGGTCACGTTTTCGATGATGCAGTCTGCTTCCGCGAGGTCCGTGGCGTTGGGTACGAGCGCGATGCGTTCGAGCACCGCCGGCGCGGGCTCGTCTGCTGCCGCAGACCACAGGCCTCGAAAGCGCAGCTGACGCTGGATCTCTTGGCGCGCGAGCTCCAGCTGCGCTGGCTGGTTGTCGTGCAAGAGCACGCGGATTTTGGCTTGGGCAAGGGCCTGTGCGACACCCCGGCCCATCACGCCCGCGCCGACTACGCCTACTACGTTCACGCTCATCCTTGGCCTCGAATCACGCAGCTTTAGAGCTGCTCGGTGTAGTGAAGGAGAATGCCGGTTGCCGCCTCGCCCTGGACCAACCTGCGCCGATAGTGCGGCAGCGCACGGCCCCGGAACAGCACGGCGTCGCCCGTAGCCGTGCATAGCTCGGTGATGCGCAGGCCCCCGCGGCTGACGACGCAGAACGGCCACGGTGCTGCGTCCCGGGGCGACTGATCGATATTCAGACTGAGCGAGTACTCGCACTGCTCGTTGTCCGTGTGCATCGCCAGGCGGGCGCCGCGCAAGTACCACATCGAATAGCAATAGGTGGCTACCAGTGGCCGCCGCGCCAACTCAGAGACGAACCCCGTGAGCTCGCGCAGCAGGTGCAGCGCAAACGGTTCGTCCTTTTCCACCAAGCGCCCAGAAAACGGATCGGTCTCGAGCCGCGACGATTCGCGCAGCGCTGCGTAATGCTGGCTGATCGCGCTGCACAGACCCGGTGGCAGCACCTGCTTCAGTACCACGAAGCCCTTGTTGTCCAGGCCGCTCGCTTGCTCGTCCGTGGGCCCGGCTCGCCAGGAAACATCGCCCGTTGCCGAGCGCGGGTCGACGATCGCGCCGATGCTTTGCAAGGCCGCGCCCGCGCCCGCGCTGAGCTGACCCGCGGGTCGACCCGGCTCGAGCTGCGCCAGCTCGGGGTTTGGCTCCGACAGCGTGAAACCAGTCAAGAGGCGCGTGCCTGGGGATTCGACGCAAATCAACGGTGCGGCTAGGCCAGGTGCCGAGCTCGAGCCGAGCGCGAGCCGGCGCGCAAGCTCGCTGGGCAATGCGGCGGACTCCCCCAGGTAGCGAAACGACGCGGAGACGATACCTTCGGAGGCGCTCGCGCGCGGCAGCGCTGCGGCCACGGGAAGTGGCAAGTGCGCGCGCGCCGGTGCGCGCACTCGCCGCTTCGGAATGTCTGCCATGAACCCAGAACGCACCATCATGGCGCGGGCGAAGTCCGCCGTTTTGCTCCAGGCGCGCTCTTGGGTCGATAGCAAAAACGAGCTTGCGGGGCCGCGCACTCGTTCTACCGGCCAGACTGGGATACTCGGCCTTTCCATGATTTCTCGTCGCTCCACCGAACGGTGCGCAGCGCTGCTCGCGAATCAACGCAGCGCCTGCTGACCCTCGTGGAGCTTTCCTGCTTTCTCGGTCGCGAGCTAATCAATCGTGGTCTCGCGCGTCAACGCAGATTCGAGCAGACGTGAATGCATGAACGCCACTTCAGAAACCGTGCGCGTGTGCTCACGAGCCGAACGTCGATGCCGTGACGTCGAAGTGACGCGCACTTCGTTCGTGTCGTTCACGCCCGTCGATCCTGACGACATGTTCATAAACACGAGACACCGACGCCACCAGACGAACGGAATAAAGGGGCCGCGCTTGTTGGATGGTCGAATGCTTGATGCTACGGTGCGTGCTCTGTAATGCGTCTCGATGATTTGCAATTGAGTGCCTATCGCGACAACGGCTTGGTCACGGTTCCGAACGTGTTCAGCCGTGCCGAGGTCGAGTGCCTCCGAGCCGCGCTGCCCCGTGCGCTGGAGGATCCGTCGCCTGGCCGCGTGATGGAAAGCCACGGCAAGAGCGTGCGCGGGCTGCACGGTCAGCATGAAACCATCGAAAGCTTCGGCAACCTCGTGCGCCATCCACGGCTCATCGGGCCCGCCCGGCAGCTCCTGCAAGAGGAAGTGTTCGTTTACCAATTCAAGATCAACGTCAAAGCCGCCTTCACCGGTGAGCTCTGGCCCTGGCACCAAGACTTCGTGTTTTGGCAGCGGGAAGACGGCATGGAAGAGGCGTGTTTGGTCAACGCGCTGGTGGTCATCGACGACAATACGGAGTTCAACGGTCCGCTCTGGTTCATGGAAGGCTCGCACCGCGAAGGCGTCATCGATCAGTTTGCCGAAGGGCCTAGCGAAGCCGCACGTGCGCCGGGTCAGGCAGAGTGGGTGGAGGGCTTCAGCGCCAACCTGAAGTATTCACTTTCAGACGCCTGCATTACTCAGTTGGGGCGGCGCTACCCGCTCCGTTCCGCGCAAGCCCCGGCCGGCGCGGTGATTCTCTTTCACCCCAACTTGGTGCACGGCTCCACGGGCAACATGACGCCCTTCGATCGCTGCATCATCCTCGTGACCTACGGCAGCGTGGCGGCGCGTTTTCGGCCCATGCCTTCACATCGCCCCGGGTTCTTGGTGAACCGCGATCGCACTCCGCTCACCATGGTCCACGAGGGGGTGCTGCTCGAGTCGCCCCGCGCGTCGGACCGGGGCGGCGCGTGAGCGAAGGCGCGCCGCTGCCAATCGAGGCAAACGACGACCCCGAGGCAGCCTTACGCACGGCCTTGGGCAATGAATCAGGCCTGCGTAAATGGGGGGCTCGGGCCGTGGGCGTACTCGCGTTTGCGGCTTTGCTCACCGGCGGGGCCGTCTATCGGCTACGGCATTTGCCGCCGCCCCCCCCAACTTTCGCTACCACCGCATTGAGAGTGGGTGACGTGATCGAGGTGGTGCGGGCTTCGGGCACGGTCGTGCCGCTGCGACAGGTCAATGTTCAGGCGCAGACCGGCGGCGTCATCGGCAAGGTGCTGGTCGACTTCAATTCCCAAGTCAAAAAGGGTGACGTTCTGGCCGAGATCGACGCGAGCGTGCTGGCCTCTCAAGTGAGCCAGCAGGCCGCCAACTTGGCGGCTCAAAAGGCGCAGCTGCAGAGCGCCAACGCGGCGCTCGCGTCCGCCCAGTTGGCCTCGCAGCGTACCAGCCGCTTGTTCGAAAAGGGCGCGGCCAGCCAAACCGAGATGGAGGCCGCCAAAGCGGCGCTCGACTCGGCGCAGGCGGCCGCGCTGAACGCGAACGCCAACGTGGCCGCGGTCCAGGCACAGCTGGGTCGCGCACGGGTCGACGCATTGTCCAGCAAGCTCGTGGCACCGATCGACGGCGTGGTCGTCTCGCGTGACGTCGACCCGGGCACGCTCGTGACCGTGGGCGGGGCCGCGCCGCTGTTCGTACTGGCCGAGAACCTGCGGCGGATGCGGGTGATTGCCAACGTCGACGAGGCCGACATCGGCAAGCTGCGCGTCGGCCAGCCCGCCCAGGCCGTCGTCGATGCCTATCCGGGCCGCGCCTTCACCGGGAACATCGAACAGCTTCGTTTGGCTCCGCGCACGTTGCAAGGCGTCGTGACGTACGCGACAGTGATCGGCGTCGACAACGCAGACCTCGCCTTGCGCCCCGGGATGACCGCCATGGTCACGGTCACGATTGCGGAAGCGCGCAACGTCCCATTGGTCCCCAACGCCGCGCTGCGTTTCGCGCTCACCGCCAAGGGCGAACCGCCCGACATGCCAGCGCCGGCGAACGGCGAGCGGGTAGGGCGGGTGTACGAGCTGACCAGCGCCGAGCCGGGACGAGAGTCGCTCAAGCCCACGCGGGTGACGCTCGGCATCAGTGACGGAGTGCAGACCGAGCTCGTCGGCTCCGCGCTGATTGCCGGCACGCTGTTGGTTACCGATCGTCTGATCGACGACTCGCCCAAGCGTTGAGCCTGCGAGAGGCAACGACAGGTCATGGAGGAAAAGCCGTTCATCGAGCTCCGCGGCATCGCAAAGGATTACGTGTCCTCGTCCGGAACCGTATCTGCTCTGCGCGAGGTGGACCTGTGCATTCAGCGGGGCGAATTCGTAGCCATCGTGGGCACCAGCGGCTCCGGCAAGTCGACTCTGATGCACATCCTAGGCTGCCTCGACCGCCCAACGCGTGGCGCGTACTGGTTGTCGGGCGTGGAGGTCAGCCGCGTCTCGGCCGACCAGCGCGCGATCGTCAGAAATCACCTGATCGGCTTCGTCTTCCAGGCGTTCAATTTGTTGCCGCGCACGACGGCGCTCGACAATTGCGAAGCGCCGCTGCAATACCGCGGCGTCAAAGCCTCGGAGCGCAAGCGCTTGGCGCGCGCGGCGCTGGCCGCGGTCGGGCTGTCGGATCGCGCGCACCACACTCCCGATCAGCTCTCGGGCGGTCAGCAGCAGCGTGTGACGATCGCACGCGCGCTCGTCAGCAGTCCGCCGCTCTTGCTCGCCGACGAGCCGACCGGCAATCTGGACACCAGAACGAGCTACGAGATCTTGGCCTTGCTCCAGGCCCAGAATCGCGAACGCGGAGTGACGGTCGTGCTCGTTACCCACGAGCACGACGTGGCGGCCTGCGCTTCGCGCATCATCACCGTGCGTGACGGGCTGATCGTGGCCGACGAGCGCAACGAACAGCCGACGCTGGCGCGGGATTGCATCGCGCCCGAAGCGCTACCGCCTGCGTACCGAGCCGCGCCGCAGCGCGCGGCGCTGGCCCGGGGCCGGGCCCCCGCCGAGTCGGCGCGGCGAGCTTGGCTTTCGGTTCAGATCACGGCCGCGGTTTCCGCGCTGGTTTGGTGCTCGTGGCTGGTGTTCGGGGTGCGCCATACGCCGCTCGGGGCGATCGATCGCGCGCGCGGTCTTTCGCTGTCCGAGCTGCTGATGGTTTCATTGGCCGTGAGCATTGCCCTGTGCGGGCTCGCTACCCTGCTTTACAGCTTGCTGGCTTGGCTGCGGCCCAGGTCGAGCCGATGAAGCGTTGGCTGTTGAGTCTGCAACTCGCCCTCGGGGGCCTCTTGCGGAACCGCTTTCACGCCGGGCTCACCGCGCTCGGGATCGTGATTGGTACGGCCGCGCTGATCATCGTGATTCATGCGGCCCGCGCGACGTCGGCAAGCGTCCTGGCCAACGTCGATGGCTTGATCAGTGCTGACGCTTTCGTCATCAACGCGGAGCCACGCGAAGTCGGGCGCGCGGGCCCGGGGTTGAGTAGCGCTGACGCACGTGCCATGGCCTCGCAGGCGGACGCGCTGAGCCAGGTCGCGAGCTACGTCGACACACGCGCCACCGTGGTGCGCGAAGCGCGTCATGTCTCGACGCGTATTGCTGGCGTGACGCCGGGTTACTTCGATATTCGGCGTTTTCGCGTGGCGCAAGGCGAGCTGTGGCGCTCGAACGACGAAGCGTCGCACGACAACGTGTGCGTGCTGGGCAGCGAACCGGCGCGCCTGCTCTTCGCCGGGGAGTCGGCGATTGGGCAGTACGTGCGGATCGCGGGCACTTTGTTCAAAATCGTGGCGGTCCTGAGCTCGCGCGGTGGCTCGGTCGGTAACGACCAAGACGACCGCATCATGGTCCCGCTGGAGAGCTTTCGCGCGCGAATCGAGCGCGCGCCAAGTGGTCAGGTCGACGCGATCTTCGCCAAGGCCAAAGCCGCTCCCTTGGTCGAAAAGGCAGCGCGCCAGGTCGAGCAGTTGCTCCGCTCCCGTCATCGCATCCAGGCCGAGGACACGCCGGATTTTCGCGTCACTACCCAGCGAGAGCTACGCCAAAACCAGGAGTCGATCGCGCGGACGCTGAGCCTGCTACTCACGGCCGTCGCCGCCATCAGCCTGCTCGCTGGCGGCGCGGGCATCATGAACGTGATGCTGGGCGCGGTCACCGAACGCACTTACGAAATCGGCGTCCGTTTGGCGATCGGCGCGCGCGCGCGCGACGTGCTCGCGCAATTTTTGCTCGAAGCGGCGCTGGTCTCGGGCATGGGGGGTGGGCTCGGTGCCGTGCTCGGCATCAGCGGCTTCTTCTTCGTGGCCATGGCCCTTTCGTTGCCGTTTGCCATCGACGGTTGGACGGTGCTGGCCGCGATCACCGCCAGCATCGCCATCGGGCTGATATTCGGCCTCGTTCCCGCTCGGCGCGCGGCGCGGGTCAACCCGATCGAGGCGCTGCGGAGTCGCTGATGAGGCGCCTGAGCATCGCGCTTCGTCTCGCCGTGCGGGCGGGCCTTGCCCATCCGCTGCGTTCGATACTGACCAGCCTTTCGATTGCAACCGGGGTATTTGCGGTGGCGGCGGTGGTCGCCGCAGGGCAATCGGCTCGCGCGCGCATCGAGCAGGAGCTTGGCAGCTTTGGCAGTACCCTGGTGGTCGCATCGGCCGCCAGCACCCGCGCCACCGGCGATGGACGACGCATCGCGTTGACCGTCGAGGACGCCGCCGCGGTTGCCCGCGAGGCATCGGCGGTGATCGGTGTCGCGCCGGTGCAGAACGGCACGGCGCTGCTCGTCCAGGGCCAGCGGCAGCATCGGGCGCCGATCATCGGCACGACGCGCGGCTATTTCGAGCTCACTCGGCGTTCGATCGCCAAGGGCTCGCAGTTCACCGCGCTCGAGGAGGCCGCCAAGGACAAGGTATGTGTGATTGGCGAGCGCACCCGGCGAGAGATCTGGGGTGACGCCGATCCGATCGGGCAAACGCTGTCGATTGGCGGCACGCCGCTGCGGGTCGTCGGCGTCTTGAAGGCGATTGGCTCGGACATCTTCGGCAAAGATCAGGACGACCTGGTGCTGATGCCGCTGGAGAGTTTTCGCGCGCGCATCCAACCTTCGGCGCTCGGCAGCGTGAGCTCGATCCTGCTGGCTGCGGCCGACCCTGCGCACGTCGATCGCGCGCTAGAACAGGCTGACCGAGTTTTTCGCGCGCGCCACCATGTGGCGGAAGGCGAGCGTTCCGACGTGGTGTTGACCGCGCAGCGAGCGGCCATCGAGGCCTTGCGCGGCTCGCTCCGTTCGCTCAGCGCGCTGCTGCTGCTGGTCGCGGCGGTGGGGCTCGTGGTGGGCGGCATCGGCGTGATGAACATCATGCTGGTCAGCGTCAAAGAGCGCCGTCGCGAGATCGGCATCCGCATGGCCTTGGGCGCCCGAAGTCGCGACATTCGCGCGCAATTTTTGTTCGAAGCGCTGCTCTTGTCTGGCATTGGCGGCAGCGCGGGGACGCTGCTCGCGGCAGCTTCGGTGCTCTTGGCGCAGAGCAGGCTGGCGGGTTGGGCGATCGAGCTCGATCCCATGGCCGTGGCCGTAGGTTTGGGCATCAGCTCGGCGATTGGGCTCTTGTTCGGCTTCTTTCCCGCGCGCGAGGCGTCGCTCACCGAGCCCGTGCTGGCCTTGGGGCGCGATTGAAAGGCCCGGGCCGGGTGCGCTTCGCCTGGCTGGTCGGCTTGGCCGCCGCCTGCTCGCTGGCTTGCAGCGACCACTACGACTCCACGGACGATATCGCGTCGCGTCCACACGAATGCCCGACTGGCGTCGAGTATCGCTCCTGCGTCACGGCTGGCTCATGCGTCGCATGGGGCTACCCCAGCGAGCGGGTGGACGAAATCGAAGCCCCAGGGGCGACGGACTGCGCCGCGGGTGGCGGGGAGTGGAAGCACGCCGAGTGCCCCACGGGCCAGTTCGTGGCTGGCTGTCGCAACGTGTGGACCGAGACTTGCGCGACGATTTGGTTCGCCGCAGGCACGCCCGACCTCGGTGATTTCAAGGAAGCCTGCGAACGTTACCTGGATGGCGTATGGCTCAGCGCGCCGTGACGACTCAGCGGCCCACGGCGTAGGCCAGACGGGCGTTCGCTGCCCGCACGTCGGTCCGGGCGTTGATTGTCTTTAGTCGTGCCTGGAATAGCTCGCTCTCCACTTCGTCCAAATCCGTGAGCGTGGTCATGCCTTCCGCATACCGGTCGCGCGCTTCGCGATACGCCAGCTCGTTCGCTGCCAGCGTCTGCTCCGTCACCCGCACGGCCATCTTGGCGTCGCGTAGGTCGCAGTAGGCTTTCAGTACCTCCATCAAGATCTGGTTTCGGATCGGTTGGCGCTGCAATGCCGATTTCCGGCTCGTCGCTTGCGCGTCGCGGGTTGCGTACACGCTCTGGGCCGCGTCGTTCGGCGACCAGCTGAGCGTTACACCTACGTCCCAGGCGGTGTGAAACTGGTCTTGTTGCGGAAAATAGCGTGGGTTCGGGTTGGCGGTGAGCAAATTGGCCGCGCCGTCCAAGCGTGGCCAGAGCCCGGCATTGCTCACTTGTGTGTCGCGCTCGGCGGCGGCCACCTGTTCGCGCGCAGCTTGCAGCTCGGGTCGCGTCCGCATGGCCTCGCGCTGCAGCCCCTCGAGCGTTGCCAGGGGCTCGCTCGCGGCTTCTTCCGGCAGCATTTCTGCCGGTTCGTAGCGCGTGGCGCAGCGGTCGTTCATCGCCTGGCACAGCTCCGCCAGCGACACTTCTTCGAAGCTCTTTGCCTTTTCGACCACCGCCGCGGCATCTTCACGACGCGCGCCGAGCCGCAGACGTTCGCCCTCGCGCAGCCGACCCTCGGCCACGAGCTTTTGGGTCAACAATAGGTGCGACTCGGCTTGCTCCAACGACATTTCGGCCAATAGCACCTCGGCGCGAGCGCGCAGCCACGCGTAGTATGCGAGGCGAGCTTCGATCGCGGCCTGCCTTCGGCCCGCGAGCTCCAGGAGCCGCGCGGCGTCGTGCCGGTGCTCGGCGGCCGCCTGTTGCTGTCGCAAGCGCAGCAGGTAATCCGAAATTGGAACCGTCAGGCTCGCCTGCAGGTAGTACTCGTTGAAGTAGACGGGAAAGGGCCGACCTGCCGTATTGAACAAGACGCTTCCCGGCGGCACGGGTCCGCTCGGGAGTCTCGGGTCCGCCACGACACTCTTGCCGCTCGCGGGAGGAGCGATCGGCGAGAGGCGTCGATAGCGGGCCGAGCCGGCGAGCCGTGGAAAATAGGCCACGATCGTTTCATCGAGCCGGGCTGCGGCGCTCAACACGTCTTCGTGCAGAACGGCTGCGCTCGTGCTGCGAGCGGCGGCGCGCCGAGCCACGTCTTCCACGCGCAGTCCGCCCGGCGCGTTCAGTCGTTCAGACAGGCGCGTGGCGAATGTCGCCGCGCGAGGTGCATCCTCCACCACGCGCGCTTCGTTCGGTTGCGCGCGCGCAGCGCCGGCTTGCAACGCGAGGGCAACGCCGCACGCTGCCGCAAACCTGAAGTGTAAGTCCATGGCTTCGCGCCATTTAACATGGCCGTCCCGGAGACCCGGCATCGTGTTTGTCACATTGAGGACGCCGAACTGGCGAGCATCATGAAGCGCTCTTCATAATGTGTGGAGCGTGTTGGCGCAGGAGTTTTCGCATTGCCTCGCTCTAGAGTGGACGACTACACTCCTCGGTACACCCCGGCAGTAGGCACTCGATGAATACGACCGACGCATGGGTTCTCTCACAGGGGCAACGCAGGCCCGACGACTCTGATGGGCTTGCCCCCGCCCAGCTCGAACTGCGCAAGATTCCGTGCCCGGAGCCTCAGGACCACGAGGTCCTCGTCGAGCCCATTTTCGGCTGCTGGGAGGCGAACATGACGCACGCGCTGCAGCGCGTTCCGGTCGACGTCTGCCGCCTGCGGATGGAGGACTTCGTCGTGCTCGGCAATGCGGGCATGGTGCGCGTGCTGAAGCCCGGCCGGGCCGTGAGCTCGTTCGCCGAGGGCGACTTGTGCTTGCTCGTCCCAATCGGCAAACAGGACGAACACGGTAATCTAGTCACCGTCGTTGGCTACGACGCGCACGGTACGCACGGGCTGCTCGCCAAGCGCATCAACCTCTTGCCTCGCCAGCTCCTCAAACTGGAAGATGACGGCATCTCGCTCCACAAGTGGGCAGCTTTTTCGCTCAGGTACAGCACTGCTTGGGTCAACTGGCAGGTTTCGTTCGGCACCTACCGGTTGATCGCGAGTGCCGAGCAGGTGCCTGAACCGTGGGTCGTGGGCTGGGGCGGCGGGGTCTCGTTCGCGCAGTTGCAGCTCGCGCGTCACTTCGGCTGCAAAGTCGCGCTAATCGCCTCCGGCGAGGAGCGGCATGCTGCGGCCGCTCGAGCCGGCATGGTGCCGATCGATCGCGCTGATTTTGACGGTCTCGACTTCGACGAGTCTCGCTACAATAGCGATCGCGCGTACAAGTCCCGTTACCTCAAGGCCGAAGCGCGCTTCATTCGCGCGGTACGAGAGGTCACCGGTGATGGTGCGGCGATCTTCATCGACAACATCGGCCGCCCAGTGTTTCGCGCAACGCTCAAAGCACTGACATCGCAGGCGGTGATCACCACCTGCGGCTGGAAGTTCGGGCAAGACATTTCGTATCGGCGCGCTGCTGCTTGCATGCGCCGCCATCAGTTGGTGCACACCCACGGCGCCAGCTACGCGCAGGGCGAGGCGGCCGTGAATTTTGCGCGCGAGCACGCTTGGCTCCCGGAGGAGCCCGAGCGAATCTTCGGTTGGGATGAAGTCCCCGCGCTGGCGGAAGCTTACGCGGCCGGACGGGTTAGTTCCTACTTCCCGCTCTATAAGATCAATCCTCTCTGAAGCGTAAACTAGTGGGAACCGTGAGGCAGGCGGCCGAGATTTCACGCTGGCTGGTACGGGCCATCGCGCGACACGCACAGCGGCCGGAAGCCGAGATCGATCCCAAGCGCTCGTTTGGTGACTATGGATTGGCGTCGGCGGACGCCGTGGCCCTGGCTGGTGAGCTCGAAGAGTGGCTGGGGCAGCACGTGTCGCCGACCGCGTTCTACGAGCATGCATCCGCGGACGCGCTGGCTCGCGCACTTGCCGAGTCAACCGTCAGCAGTGCTGCCGCTCCTGCCTTCGGCTCGGGGAGCGCGCCCGTCAAGAGCACCGGGAGCGAGCCGGTTGCGATCGTGGGCATGGCGTGTCGCGTGCCAGGTGGCGCCGATGTAGCTGCCTTTTGGCGACTGCTCACGGACGGCGTCGACGCCATCAGTGAGGTCCCCGCTGATCGCTGGTCGATCGCGCAGCACTACGATCCCGAGCTGTCTCACCCCGAGGCAATGAACAGCAAGTGGGGCGGGTTTCTCGGCAGCGTCGCTGGTTTCGACGCGGAGTACTTCGGCATCTCCGAGGTCGAAGCCGCCAGTATGGATCCTCAGCAGCGCTTGCTGCTCGAGCTGGCGGTAGAAGCGATCGACGACGCGGGTGCCAGCTCGCAGGCACTACGTGGCAGTCGCACGGGCGTCTTCATTGGCATCTCTGGCAACGACTACGAGCGCCGTCACCGTGATCGGGCCGTCGGCTCCGATGTCTTCTTCGCCACCAGCAACGCGCTCAGCATCGCGGCCAATCGCATCTCGTATCTTTTCGATCTGCGCGGCCCTAGCTTGGCCATAGACACCGCGTGCTCGTCGTCGCTGGTCGCCGTGCATCAAGCTTGTCGCAGCCTCGTCAGCGGCGAATGCAGTTTGGCCTTGGTCGGTGGCGTGAACCTGATCTTGTCGCCTGACTTGACGATCAGCTTCTCTCAGGCCGGAGCAACGAGTCGCGACGGGCGCTGCCGAGCGTTCGACGCGAGCGCCAACGGGATCGTGCGTGGTGAGGGCGGGGCGCTCGTCGTGCTCAAGACTTTGAGCCGCGCGCTCGCCGACCGCGACCGCATTTACGCCGTGATCCGCGGCTCAGCGGTCAACCAAGACGGCAAGACCAATGGTCTGACCGCGCCCAGCGGCGCGGCTCAGCGGGCGGTGCTGGCCGAGGCGTATCACAACGCGGGCATCGATCCGTCCGCCGCCCAATACGTCGAGGCGCACGGCACTGGCACGCAATTGGGAGACCCGATCGAGGCCACCGCCTTGGGTGCAGTGTTTGGGCAGCGTGCGCGTGCGCCACTCGCGATCGGCTCGGTAAAGTCGAACATTGGGCACCTGGAAGCAGCGGCCGGGGTGGTCTCCCTCCTCAAGGTTGCCCTGGCGCTCCGCCACCAGATGCTGCCCCCGTCGCTTCACTTCCAAAAGCCCAATCCCTATGTCGATTTCCCAGCGCTCCGGTTGGCAGTGCAGTGCGCGCTGGCCCCGTGGCACAAGGGTATGAACGGTCGCGTGGCAGGCGTGAGCGCCTTTGGCTTTGGCGGTACCAACGCGCACGTCGTGCTCAAGGAGGCGCCCGCGGCGGCGCGCAAGTCGGACAGCGCGAGCCGTCCGCTCTTGGCGATGCTTTCAGCCAAAACGGCGCCCGCGCTGCAGCAGCGCTTGAGGGACGTCGCGGCCAGTCACGCCAACGCAGACGCGAACACCTTGCTCGATTTGGCCTACACCAGCGCGCGTCAAGACAAGCACGCCTTTCGCGCGGGGATCGGCTATCGCTCGCGCGAGGAATTGCTGAAGCAGCTGCACGACGCGGCCGCGTCGGAGCCGGCCGCCAGCGCTGACCCTCCGAAGATCGTGTTCGTGTTTGGCGGCCACGGCGTGCAGTGGTGGGGCATGGGGCGCGAGCTCTGCCAGGCCCTGCCGGAGTTCCGCAGACAGCTCATGGCCTGCTCCGCGGCAGTCGCCGAGCACTCGAGCTGGAACGTATTCGAAGAGCTGCAACGCGCCGAAGTCGAGAGCCGCATTGCCTCCAATCTCGACCTCTCGCAGCTGGCGACGTTCACGCTGCACGTAGCCTTGGCGCGAACGTGGGCTGCGTTCGGCGTGCGGCCACACGCCGTGTTGGGTCACAGCATGGGTGAGGTTGCGGCGGCACACGTGGCCGGCATCTTGTCTTTGGAGGACGCGGCGCGCCTGATCGCGCAGCGCAGTCGGCTGCTGGCGCTCGGCATCTCAGAGGCTCCGGAGGGCGCCATGGCACTCGCGCGGCTTTCGCCCGAGGACGCCCGCGAGTTGCTCTCGGAGTACGAGGGCCGCGTCAGCATCGCCGCGCACAACGCGCCCAAGTCGGTGGTCCTGTCGGGTGATCGAGCGTCACTCGTCGCCTTCTGCGCGCGGCTGGAGGAACGCCGCGTGGTCGTCCGCATGGTCGATGCGCCAGGCGCGGGCCATTCACCGGCGGTCGAGCCGGCACGCGCGCAGCTAGTCGAAGTGATGCAGAGCTTGCAGCCACGCGCGGGTGATTTTCCTTTCATTTCGACGGTCACCGGCGGGTTGCTCGCGGGCACTGAGCTCGGCGCCGCCTATTGGGGAGACAACTTGCGAAAGGCGGTGCTGTTCGCAACGGCCGTCGAAGCCACCTCCGAATTGCTCGGCAAGGCGACCTGGCTCGAGCTGGGCGCCTCGCCACTGTTGTGCGCCAGCGTCGATCAAACCCTGCGCCGCGTGGGCACTCGCGGCTTGACCCTTGCTTCGCTCAAGCGAGACGGCGAGGTCAATGCCTGGCTTGGCGCTTTGGGCAAGCTGTTTCAGGCCGGAGGAACACCCGATCTGGCCCCGCTGTTCGAGGGCGCCAGCGCGCAAGTCAGCGCGTTGCCGAGCTATCCTTGGCAGCGAAAGCCCCACTGGTTGCCAGCGTCGCCCCGCGGCTCGCGCGCGCTCGCTCACCGCTCGCCCCTCGGGGAGCGGCTAGACCTTCCGCTCCCGGGCAGCCCGTCCTTCTGGCAACTCACGCAGCTGAAGAGCTACCCACGCCTCGCCGTCCATCGCTTTGGAGCAAACTCGGTAGTCGCGCTTTCGACGTTGCTCGACATCGTGGGTCGGGGCTATCGCGAGTGTCACCGCAAAAGCCCCAGTGCCTACAATGGAGTTCGTATCGCCGCCCCAGTCTCGCTTCAGCCCGGGGAAGACCCCGTGCTCCAGCTGCTGCTGTTCCAAGAGCAGAGCGGCGCCTCACGCTTTCAGTTGTTCTTGACGAGCTCGTCCGCTGAGGGCCGCGCGGGAGCGGCACTGCTGGTATTGGAAGGTGACGCGAGCGCGCCGCTCGTTCCGGCTGAAGCACACGCTGAGCTCGGCCCGTTGCTCGACCTTTGCTGCGAGGCCTTGCTGCGACAAACGCCAGCGCGCGCGCTGCTTGGTTGGCAGGCCTTCGAGCTGACGGCTGCTTCAGCGCCTTTTGCTCCGCCCTTCGTCGCGCACATCGGCCCCGAGCCCGGGCTGGGCTTCGAAGTTCGCAATTTGCGCCAAGAGTTAATTGCTCGGATGAGCGGAGCGAGCTCGCTGGAGCTCGAGCAGGCTCCTGAAGCGACTGGTGCCGCCCAGCCCCTCGCCGCTGAAAGCATCGAAGCTCATCTGCTGGCCCGCATTGCCGTGGCCTTGGGCGTGCAGGTGAGCGCGCTCGACGCGAACGAGCCGCTGTCTCATTTGGGAATCGACTCGGTGACCGCCCTCCAGCTCAAGAACAACTTGGAGCTGGAGCTCGGGATCTCGATCCCCCTAGCGAAGCTGCTGGAGGCGCCCACTGTTCGAGAGCTCAGCGTCTGGGCGGTTAGCCGCCGAAAGCACGGTGAGCCGCCTTCGCACCAGGCCGACGCGCCGTCTGCGGACGATGACCTACTCGTTGCTGGCGTGGAACATCTCACCCCTGCTGAGCTAGACGCGCTGCTGGGCACACTGCTGAAGGAAGCCTGACCTCAGTTGGGCTACGCGCGCAGCAAGAGGGCGCCCTTGCACAACTTCCCGACGCAGATCGAGCAGTTGGCGCCCGCGAGCAAACTCACAGCGGTCACTCGACGAGCGCGAGTCTCCCGGTGATGGTCCCCGCGCTGAAAAGATGCTGTGCAAACAAAGTATTTTTTCAGCGCCAAGGGGGCCACCTGGAGCGCGGCATTCCGGGCGGTGTGGCTAGTCGAAGAATTCAGGTCCTCCCGTAACGTGCCCGTGCCCGTTGCGGTCCGCACCCGTTACGTTTACGGGGCCTGAGCAGAACCGGGACAGGCCCTGGGCCGAACAGAAGGCCCACCATCCTGGCCCGACGGCCAAGGGTGACAAGCCTGGAGGCTCCCCACGACGCCGAAGGCTGGGCCGGATAGGGTTGGGATGCGCGACCATGAAAAATCCCCAGGCCCCTCCGGATCGCTGAACGGGCTACCAGGTTATCCGCTCCCGCAAAACCGGCTGAGGAGCGTTCAGCACCAAATAATGGAGCAGTTCTGAGAAATTAGGACGCCATTCGCTTGCGTCTCCGTTCTCACTTTGCTAGTGAGGCGCTCCCCTTTGCGAAGCTCGCTCGGTCACCCCGAGTCGGGTTTCGCCAGCCGCCCCAAGCGGCTCGCGGTGCGGCCTTCTCAGCGGGCCGCGAACGTGTCGAACCGCGGCCACTCGGAGGTGGTTGTTCAGAGCAGTCGGGTTTTCCGGCTGTTCG
>Ga0302321_100001015_pt1 | contig 24084 bp, 13 predicted proteins | sample Fen_T0_1_FD_202505 | JGI IMG/M metagenome (GOLD analysis project Ga0302321, IMG submission 202505) | Peat permafrost microbial communities from Stordalen Mire near Abisko, Sweden - Fen_T0_1 | ecosystem: Environmental > Terrestrial > Soil > Wetlands > Permafrost | place: Sweden: Abisko...
CACCCGCGAACCGCCCCCTATGCTCGCGAACTGCCCATCCATAATTCACGGGAATTTATGTTCAAAACATGAGCTACACGACAAGTTTGTGATATATTTATGTGGATACATGCTTGCAATAGGGCGCGCTAGGGCCCAATTCGTACCAACGACCCGTACCAGAACAAGTTCCCTCACGAACGCTGTTTCCCCAGGGAAAATGGCTTATAACGAGGAAGTTAATAGTTTGCGGGCTCTAAAATTGCAATGTGTATATTCTGCTATTGTAAGGTAGCTGTTATGTCAATAGCAGCCGCCCACAGATTAGAATAAGCATGTTGAGGTTAGAAAATAATGGCTGAGAATCGCGGCACCATTCTCTACGTTGAAGACAATTTTGACAATCGATTATTAATACGCCGTGTATTAAATGCAGAGGGGTACGCTGTACACGAAGCCGCAAGCGCAAGCGCCGCATTAGAAACGCTTCAAACGATGCATCCGGACTTAATCTTGATGGACATCAATATGCCGGATATGGACGGTTATACCCTCACCGCACACATCCGCGCCATGCCAAACCTGGGGATCATCCCAATCGTTGCTCTCACCGCCAACGTGATGAAAGGTGATCGTGAACGCTCTCTCGAAGCCGGGTGTGACGGTTACATCCAGAAGCCCATCGACATCGACACGTTGACCCAACAAATCGAACGCTTTCTAAAGAGATAAGAACATGAGCGCTGCAGACAACACGAGTTCCACCACGACACAGCCGGGCGATAAGAGCCGCAAGCCGGGCTTACCAAAAGACGCGACGGTACTTGTCGTCGAAGACAACGTATCGAATTTCGTGCTGATCGCTCGCCTGTTAGGGTTTATGGGTATCCATTGCGAATGGAAGACTTCGGGGTATGAAGTGGTCGAATACGCCGACACCCTACCGCGACTGGACCTGATCTTGATGGACATCCGCCTGCCGTACGAAGACGGCTATGGCGCGATGAAGAAGATCCGCGCGTCAGAGCGGCTGAAGAGCGTGCCAATCGTGGCGGTAACAGCCGAGGCCAGCACCGAGCAGATGAACAAAGCACGCAGTTCAGGCTTTAACGGCTTCTTGGGCAAGCCACTCGATCCGGACAAATTCCCCGATCAGATCCGCCGCATCTTGAACGGTGAACCCGTTTGGGAGATCTCGTACGAAGAGCGTTGATCGATGAGCGAGGGATCTTCCGCAAAGGAACACCCTCGCTTTTTGTTTACACCCTTAAGATGTTATTCAAAATGTTCCGGGCCTGCACAAGACCGGTGAACATGACAGGGACGAACAACCTTCTCGCGGAACGAAATTTTTAGGTAATTGCAGTTCAGTACCCAGCAACGAGCAAAAAACCATATAAGAAACAGCGATGAGTGAAAAGATGTCTACTACCGTCGACCTTAACCAGCTGATTGAAGCCCACCGGGCAAATTATGCAGTCTTTCAGGCACGGACGGAAAAGGCTATTCGCGAATCTATCTACAAAGCGCTCCAGGCCAGCCCGTATGTCAGCTTGTATTACTCGGTCGACGAATTCGGCCTATTGGGGCAGGTCGCATACGATCCACAGGCCAAGCAGGATCTGGAAGGCGTGGTCGACGAGCTCGAGTTGTCACCTGCCGAGATCATGCAGTACTTCTCGCGCGACCTGCAGATTGGCGAGTTGGAAAGCCAGAACACGCCCCTGCCGGCAGCCTTCCGGCACATCCTGACCGAGAACAAGTGTGAAAAGTTCGCCATCATCCCGGTCGTCCAGGATGTGACGGTGCTGGCTGTATTGGTATTGGGAGCACGCCCAGGCCAGGTGATCAACGAAGAAAGTCTCGACCCGCTCGTCCGGCTGTGTGAGACCATTCCGCTCGTGCTGGAGAATGTAAAGGCGGGGGTGGCCATGAAGCACCGCCTGCGCGAGTTGGAGGCCATTTCCGAGGCCAGCGAAGCAATCTCGTCTTCTAACGATCTGGCCGAGTTGTACAAATTGATCCATAAACAAATCCAGGACGCGCTGGGCATCGTCAACTTCTCGATCGCCCTGTACGAGCCCGAAAACAAAACGATCGAGCTGCCCTACGTCTACGATATGGATAAGGTAACCTCGCGGCCTCCCTACCCGCTCGGGCAGGGCCTGATCTCGATTCTGATCAAGACACACCAGCCCTTGTTGTTGGTGGATGATACGGACGAACGCATCCGGGCGCTGGGCGTCAGGATCACCGATGAGCCGGCCAAGTCGTGGCTGGGCTGCCCGCTGGTGGTGGGCGGCGAGGTGATCGGGGCGCTGATCGTGCAAGACCTGAAGAAGGAAAAACGTTTCACCCAAGCCGACCTGCGCCTGATCATATCGTTCTCGGCACAGGTGGCAGGAGCCATCAACAACATCCGCCTGCTGGAAAATTCGCGCCTCAGGGCACTGCAACTCCAGACCGTGGCCGAAATTTCGCGCGAAGTGTCGGGATCGCTGATCGTCGACAACCTGCTGCTCCAGGCCGTGGACCTGGTGCGCAATCGTCTCGACTTTTACCACGCCGCCGTTTTCCTGCTGGACCAATCAGGCGAGTACGCGGTGATCCGTGAGGCCACCGGGGAAGCTGGGGCGCAGATGAAACGCGCGGGCCACAAGCTGGGGGTGGGATCGAAGTCAATCGTTGGCCAGGTGACCCAGGGGAAAACACCCCTGGTCGTCAACGAAATCGCCAACGACCCGAACTACTATGCCAATCCACTCCTGCCGGAGACGAGGGCCGAGGCCTGCTTGCCGTTGAAAATTGGAGAGCGGGTCTTGGGCGTGATCGACGTGCAAAGCGATCGCGCTTACGTCTTCACGGAAGAAAATATCAAGATCCTGCAAATCCTGGCCGACCAGTTGGCGGTTGCGGTGGTGAACTCGGAATTGTTTGCCGAGGCGCAGGAACGTCTCTCGCAGCACCGCCTTCTGCATCATGTGACCACTGCTGCGGCATCGAGCACGACCATCGAGGAAGCCTTGAACAGCGCCGTGCAGGGCTTGCAGGTCACCCTGGGCGGCGATCAGATCTCCATCCTGATGGCCGACAAAGACCAAAAGACGCTCGAAGTCCGCTCCACGGTAGGGTACGCAAACGAAGAATCTGCCCGGCTGAAGATCCCCTTTGGAGTGGGCATTACCGGCTGGGTTGCGGCACACCGCCAGGCGCAGCGGATAAACGATGTCACTAAAGATTCGCGCTATATCGCTGTTAACCCCAAGGCGCGCTCCGAGCTTGCCATCCCGTTGATCTACCGCAACGAAGTGCTGGGCATTTTGAACGTCGAAAGCACGCGCGTAAACGCCTACAGCGAAAACGAAGAGGAAATGCTGGGAACGCTGGCAGGGAGCCTGGCAGCGATCATCGCACACCAGCGCTTACTGGAACAGTTCCGCCAGCAGGTGGAACGCGAGCGCCTGCTATACGACATCACCAGCAAGATCCGCCGCACGACCAATCCGGAGAAGATCCTGTCGATTACCGCAGATGAAATCAGCAAGGTATTGAGCACGCGCAGGGCACAGATCGAAGTCAACATGCAGTCCGACGAATCCAGGGAAGCCAGCCCCGCATCCAACCAGGCGGACGGCCAATAACCCTTATATAAAAGCGAGATGTTATGAGCACAGAGGAATTCTCACAAAGACCCTCAACATTCTTCCGGCTTCTCAATTGGTTCCTGGAGAGGTTCGGCGGCTCATTTTTGAGTATTGCTGTTTTCATGGCGGAGATGGTCTCGGTGCCCATCGTAGCGATGGGCTTTTTGGCCATCCAGGTAAATGCACATTTTACCTCCGACCAACTTACGGCCACAATCTTGTGGGCCCTGATCATGTTGTGCTTGGCAGACATCACGATTATTGGGCTGATGCTCTCGTTGACCCGTAGCGCCCGCGAACGGTTGTCGCGCTGGTCACAGGGCAAACCGCTGCCGGGCGGCAAGGTGGAGTACGATTCCTGGCGGCAGGTCACGTTGATCTGGTGGCGGTATGCGGGCTCGGTCCTTTTGGGGTTTTTTCTCACAACAGTCATCCTGAACATAATCCAATATTCAGATTGGGTCAGGGCTAGCTCGGACCAGATCGTCTACACCTTCCTTGGAAACATGACCTCGGCGATTATCATCGTGCTGATCACGACGCCGGTCCTCGAGGCCGCCGTCAGGCCGGCGCTGGTGGTACTGCGACCGGAGACCATCGAAACCCGCCTGAGCGGCGGGTTCGGGGCCTGGGGCCTGCGGGCGAAATTCCAGAGCATCATCATGGGGCTGATCGCGGTCGCAATCCTGTTGGTCGCTCCGATCGGTTACCAGGCAACCAACCTGGCCTTGATCCAGGGCATTAACGGCAGCGAGTTGCTGTTTGACCTGCAATGGGAGTTCATCGTAGCGGGGGCGATTATGCTGGCGGTGGGCTTGCTCGCATCGATGGTGCTGGCGCGACAGTTGTTCAAACCGCTGTACGAGTTGGGCAACGCCTTCAACCGTGTCGAAAAAGGGGACTTGAAGTTACGCCTCAACCCGGTACCTTTTACCGCTTTCGAAGAGACCAACAAGCTGGTCGAGTCATTCAACCTGATGCTGGCACAGATCGAGAGTTCACAAGAAGGGTTGGAAAAGCGCATCGCCGACCGCACCGACCAGCTGCGCGCATCCAACGATGTCGGAAAAATCGCCAGCACGATCCTGGATCCTGACGAACTGATCACCCAAACGGTCAACCTGATCGCGAACACGTTCAGCTATTACTTCGTGGCGATCTTCCTGGTGGTGGATAATCGTTGGGCAGAACTCAAGGACGCAACAGGGACCCAAGGCGAGGTGCTGAAAGAGAACCACCACCGCCTGCCGGTCGCTGACAGCAACATGGTGGGCGCTGCAGTCATCAAAAAAGAGGCGCAGATCGCGCTCGACGTGGGCGAAGGCGCAAAGGTGGTCTTCAACCCACTGCTGCCTTTCACGCGTTCCGAGATCACCTTGCCGTTGATCGTCGGCGAACGCATCATTGGGGTGTTGGACGTGCAGTCATCCCGTGAGGCAGACTTCAACCCCGACAACATCTCGACCCTGCAAGGTATGGCGAACCAGGTGGCCATCGCCATCGAAAACGCCCGTCTGTTCAAGGAAATGGACTCGGCCCTCGAGGAGCTGCGGCAGGCCAACCGCCAGTATGTGGTTTCCTCCTGGACCGACAAGCTCAAGGGCACACGTCTGGACTACACCACGGGGTCAACCGTATCGATAGTCGGAGAAGATACGCGCAATGTGGAAATTGGCCTGAACCTGCGCGATCAAAGCATCGGGCGCATCAGCTTGCAAACCGATAACGAATGGTCACCGGAAGACCAGGCCTGGGTCGAATCGCTGGCCACGCAGGTAGCCATCTCGCTCGAAAACGCGCGGCTGATCGAGGAAAGCCAGGGCTCGGCCCTGCGTGAGCGAATTTCGGCATCGATCGTGCAAAAGCTCTGGGCCTCCACTACGTCCATCGATACAATCCTGCAGACCGCCGTTCGAGAACTCGGCCGCGCACTAGAAGCATCCGAGGCGACCATCGAGTTGAAGGTCGAAGACAAGTAGCCGGTTCTTCGGAGTGAAATATGTTCAACAATGTAGTCAGTTTTCTAAGAAACGTTTTTCTCAAGACACGGGAATTTAAAGACGAGGACGAGGCACGCTCTGCGTCGGTCTTGCGGGATATCATTCTCCTGCTGTGGGCCTTTCCGCTCTTTGTACTCCCCGTTTTGGCGATCGCCTCCCCGGTCAACATCCCGTCATTGATCGCGCCAGAAGTTATCTTATTGGTTCTGCAAGTTTTGTTGACCACATTGTTCCGGGCCGGGCAATTCCGCTGGGCAAGCGTCATCCTGATTATCGGTAATTTCGGGATCACGATCTTCGTCGGCTACCAGGCAGGTGGAGCATTCACTTCGAGCTTGGTGGCAAGCCTATCCATCGTCCTCGTGGCCGGCCTGCTCTTGGGATCAAGAGGAGCGGCGGCCACCCTGTGGGGGCTGATCGCCACACAGACCCTGCTGGCCGTGGCAGGTGTAGCCGGCTGGATTGCAGTACCCAAGACTCCGTCGAACCCGACCATTGATTTTTTGGTGTTGTTCACCAGCTATGCCCTTGTAACGATCTTTTTTCTGATTGCGACCTCGGGCCTGGGCAAGGCACTGGAGTCATCGCGTGCCAAAGAACGCGAAATTCAGGCCCTTTCTCAAAACCTGGATAGACGCTTGCAGGAAGGCACCGCCGAGTTGAACCGGCGTTCCGCGCAGCTCGAGTCGGCGGCGCTGGTGGCGCGGGCGGCTGCCGAAATTCGTGATCTAAAAGAACTGCTGGAAAATGTGGTGCAGCAGATCACCGACAGGTTCAACTTCTATCACGCCGGCATCTTCCTGGCAGACGTCAACTCACAGTACGTGGTGTTACAGGCCGCCTCTTCCGAAGGTGGCAAGAAGATGATCGAGCGCGGTCACCGTCTCGAAATCGGCCGCCAGGGCATCGTCGGTTTCGCAGCCTACCAGAAGCGCCCGCGCATTGCTCAGGACGTTGGCGTGGACGCCGTGTTCTTCAACAACCCCGACCTGCCGGAAACGCACTCCGAGGTGGCCCTGCCGCTGGTCGTGCAGAACCAATTGATCGGCATTCTCGACATCCAGTCACAGGAACGCAACGCCTTCTCCGATGCAGATATTCATACCCTGCAAACCATGGCCGACCAGATCGCGCTCGCCATCGAAAATACGCGTCTGATCGACCAGAGCCACGCGGCCATCCAGGAATTACAATTATTAACGTCCGAAAACACGTTACGGGTCTGGCGAGAGCGCCTGGGTCGGCAGAGTATTGGTTACGCCTATTCGTCGTTGGGTGTGCAGCCCCTGTCCAACGTGCGTCCCGCTGACGGAGAAAAGGGCGAGCACGTCATCAAATTCCCGATTGCGCTGCGTGGCCAACAAATCGGAGTCCTTTCCCTGAAACGAAAGTCCCGTGACAGCGGCTGGACCGAAGGCGAGCAGGAAATGGCCAGCAAGATTGCCACCCAGATCGCCCTGGCCATCGAAAACGCGCGGTTGCTCGAAGACTCGCAAACGCGCGCTTCACGGGAACGCATGATTGGCGACGTCTCCACACGTATCACGTCTTCCATCAACATCGAAAACATCCTGCGCACCACCGTCCAGGAACTGGGCCTGATGGTTCCCGATTCAGAGGTGGTCGTGCAGCTCCAGGGAGAGCCGAATGGGAGCAAATAACTTCCCGCTCCCAAGCTTTCCCTCACAGAGGCAGAGCCTGCCAACGCGCGCTACCGAAACAAGGATGATCGAAGGATAGGCATCATGCTCAAATCGAATCCCTTATCTGGCTCGAACACGACCAAGGCGACGCGCCCGGCGCGGCGTAACCGGCTGGTCGTGCGGTTGACGATCTTCATCCTGCTCTTTACCGTCCTCTTGATCGGCGTAGACGTCTTCATCGCTACCCAGGCAGGTAGCCTGATCGAGAGCCAGGCCAACACGGGACTGCGCGATGCGGCCGAGCGGACGGAGGACAGCCTGCGCACGTGGTTGAGGATGAACGGGCAAGCCATCCAGACGCTGGCATCTACGCCGGGGATGTCGGGCATGAACGCCGATCAACAACTGCCCATCCTCCTGTCTGTCGGCGGCGCGTACTCTGATATGTTCCTCGTCCACACGCTGGATCTAAACGGTCGCAACGTGGCACGCAGCGATGGCGGGGGTACGCTGGACTATCACGACCGACAGTGGTTCATCCAGGCCAAAGGGGGCGCGCCCCTTAGTTATCAAGTCGTTATCAGCAAGACAATCAATAAGCCGGTGTTGGCGATTGCCGCACCTATCAAGGATTTCGGCGGCAACCTTGTGGGCGTAGCCTCAGGCGTAACCATGCTCACCCAAGTGAACGCCGCGGTAGGCGAAACAATCGTAGGCCAAACCGGGTTCGTGTTCGTCGTCGATGACCAAAATAAGCTCATCATGCACCCCCAAGTCGATTTGACAAGCGGCGGCGAGTTGATGGATTACAGCACTTACCCACCGATAGCCGCTGCAAGAAAGGGCAGCATGGGGATTGTGACCTTTTCGGACGACAAGGGCAAGACTTGGCGCTCATATGTCGCTGTCATGGACAATCAATGGGTGGTTATTTCGCAAGAGCCTCTCGACGAACTGCTGGCGCCCCTGCACCGGTTCCAGGCGATAGCGATCATCGTCACGGGTGTCATCGTCATATTTCTGTTAGTCCTGATCGGGTGGGGAGCCCAGCAATTACTGATCAAACCCATCAGCGAATTGGGCGAGGCGGCGGAAGCAATCGCGGCTGGAGACCTCACCCGCTCCGTGGAGATTTCGGGCGAAGATGAAATCGCTATGTTGGGCACGGCCTTCAACAATATGACGGACCAGTTGCGCGACCTGGTGGGCACACTGGAACATCGCGTGGCAGAGCGCACTGCCCAACTGGAAGAAGCGAACGAACACAACGTCACCCAATCGAACCTGTTGCGCTCGATCGCCGAGATTACCCGCCAGGTGAGCCGGATCCAAAACCTGGATGTGTTGCTGCCCGAAATCACCCGGCAGATCAGCTCGGCGCTTGGGCTTTATCACGTTGCCATCTACCTGAACGATCAAAACAGGCAATTTGCCGTCCTGCGGGATGCTAGCAGCGAGGCCGGCAAGAAAATGCTGGAGCGCAATTACCGTGTGAAGATTGATCAAAGCAGCCTGATCGGCTTCGTGGCGAGCACCGGGCAATCGCGCCTGGCTTCAGAAGCCAGTGATGAGCTCCATTTCTCCAACGATAATCCGGACCTGGCAGATACCCAGTCGGAGATGGCTTTGCCCATGCGAGTAGGCGACACTATCATCGGCGTGCTCGACCTGCAAAGCAGCGACTCAAGCGCGCTGACCGGTAAGGAAATCGAAACGATGACCCTGCTGGCCGACCAGATCTCCATCGCAATCCAAAACAACCTGTCGTTCGAAGAGACAAGAAATGCGTTGGAAAGATCAGAGGCGGCCTACCAGCAGTCTGCCACCAAGGGCTGGAACGAATTCCTGAGCCAGGGGAAGACCGGGTATCGTTACGTCAACGGTAACATCGAAGTGCTGGGTAAGTCCAGCCCAGGCACTATGGACGAGGTGCAGTCTTCTGATGAAGACGTCAAAACCATCAACATTCCCATCGTGATCCGCGGCCAGAAGCTCGGGGCGATCCGCATCCGGCAACAGGGGCGCGACCACGCCTGGGACGAAAATGAAACACGAACCCTGCAATCGATCGTGGAGCGACTCTCTTTCGCGCTCGAAAACGCCCGTTTATATTCAGATGCTCAACAACGCGCGACGAGGGAGCGCGTGATTGGCGAGATTACTACAAAGATCCGCAGCGTAAACGATCCGAACGAAATGATACGCGTTGCGGTCGATGAGCTGAAACAGGCGTTGAAGATCAACGACGTAAGAATCGTTCCCTACAATCCTCCCCAAAACGGTAACGGGCACAAAGAGGGATGATCATGGCATACATAACTGCAATTTGTAATGAAAAAGGTGGCGTTGCAAAGACCACCACGACTTATTCGCTCGGCGCAGCACTGGCCGAAACCGGGAAGCGCATCCTGTTGGTTGATCTCGACCCGCAGGGTAACCTGACGCTGGCAAACGGGATCGACGCCAACGAGACCGAGCATAACAGCAGTGAAATCCTGATGGCCGGCCTGCCCGCCAAGGATGCCATCCAGGCGACCAACACGCCAAACATGGATATCATCCCCTCCAATAGCAAGATGGCGGAGGCGGAGCAATTTCTGCCGGTCAGAAACGATTACGCCATCACGTTAAAGGAAGCCCTAAAACCACAGGCGGAAGATTACGATTTCATCCTGATGGATTGCCCGCCATCCATGGGCGCGATCAATACGAACGCGCTGACCGCCTCGGACCTGCTGGTGGTGCCTACCCAGGCAGAGTATTTCTCAGCATATGCTCTGCGCGACATGATGACCTTTATCCGCCGCGTACGAAAAGAGAGCAATCCGAATTTGGCGTACCGCATCCTGATCACCTTGCTCGACGAACGCAACCGCGCGCACCGGACCATCCGTGAGCAGTTGCAACAGACTTTCGGAGCAGGCCTGTTCCAAACCGTGATCGAAATTGACACCCGCTTACGTGAGAGTCCAATTATTGGTGTGCCAATTACCCAATACAGGCCCAACAGTCGCGGGTCGCAGCAGTATCGCGTCCTCGCCCAGGAGCTAATGGATTATGTCCAGCAACAAAAAGATAGACAACCGGCTCAATAAGCTGTTTGACACGATCAAACAAACAGAGGAAGATACCGAGGAGGCAAGAGACGTCGCCGCCCCGGTTAAGCCCGCGCCGGTAAAACCTGCTCCGGCAAAACCCGCCTCGGCCAAGCCTGCATCGGCAAAGTCCACCCCAACAAAACCCGCCCCGGCCAAGCCAAATATTAGCGAAAAGCCAGGCGCGATGATCCACCCGCCGATGGTCACGCGGGCGCTTTCACCATCCATGTTAGAGCCCAGGCAAAAAACGATCACCATCCAGCCGGGGTCGGCGGAGTCTTCCGAAAGCCTGGTGACCGTTCCATTCCAGAGCGGTGAAAACTGGAGCATGATCGAGCTGGACGCCGACAGGCGTTGGAATGAAGATGAGCAAAGCCTGGTCCAACAGGTGGCTGACCAGTTGGGGCTTGCGCTCAACAATGCGCGGCTGTTCGAAGAGACCAGGAAAGCCGCCCAGCAGATGGCCGCTGTGGCAGAAATTGCCACACGTATCTCGACCATCCTTGAACTACAAACTCTGATTGAGACCGCCGTCCAGCTAACGCAGCGGCGTTTTGGCCTGTATCACGCGCACCTCTTCATGAAGCTGGACGACAACCACACATTCTCTGTCAAAGCTTGCGGCTGGGACGAACAAGAAACCCACGGAAAAGCGATGGAAGCGCACCACATCAACATCGACGTCGACGCTCCTGTTTCCATCGTCGCACGCGCCGCCCGCACAAAGACCGCGGTCATATCGAACGACGTACATGCCGATCCGGGCTGGCTGCCGAACCCATCGCTGCCCAACATCCAATCTGAAATGGCCATCCCGGTCATTTCCGCCGAAGAGGTGCTGGGCGTGCTCAACGTGCACTCAAGCGAGATAAACCACTTCACCGACGCGGACCTGGCCATTATGACTACGCTTTCGGCCCAGGTCGGCAGCGCGATCCAGAATGCGGTGTTGTTCGACGAAACGCAACGTTATGCCAACGAAATGAGCTTGCTCAACACGGTGGTGACCGACGCTGCCTCTACCCTCGACTTGAACAAGTCTCTGACTGGCATCATCGGCCAGATCGCAAAAGCCCTTTCATTGAGCAATGTAGATATCCGACTGCTGGACTCAAAGGGGTTGGTGAACATTGCCGCGGAGCTGCATCCAGGCGAGAACAAGACCGGCCCCTTGAGCAGCACAGCCCCCCTCGAGCCGCTGCTGGAGAATCCAATGAAAAGCGGCAAACATCTCACCGTCCGGAATGTGCCCGAAGCAGAGCTGCCACCCACCATCAAGCGAATAACGGATGCCTACCACACGCAGACTGTAACGTTCATCCCGCTGGTAGCGCAAGATAAAGCGTTTGGATATGCCAGCCTGCACATGTCGCAAGTTGGCCGCGAACTCAACTCGGACGAGATGCGATTGGCGACCACCATCCTGACACAGGTTTCGATCGTCGTCCAGAACGCCCAACTATTCGAACAGACACGCGCTCGTGCCCGGCGCGAGCAGTTGCTGCGCGAGATCACGGCGCACGTGCGTGGTTCTACCAACCCCGACGCCATCATGCGAACGGCTGTGCGCGACATCGGCCAGGCATTCGGGGTGAAGTCCTTTATCCGTATTGGCAATGCCGCCGATTTGGGGAACCCCCCGGTCGAATATTCTTCGGATTCTGCACCGGCTTCTACGGAGGGGCCGAACCCGAAGAGTAATGGCAGTTCGCCCCATCAGCCTGAAAAGGTTGAAGGAGAAATTTAAACCATGGCTGCGACCCAGACAAACGATGTTCTGTTACACACTGTCGCCAGCAGCATTCCAGGCTTGATATTTGCCGTGGACGGTGATGGGACGGTCACGCTGGTGGATGGCAAAGGCCTTTCTAAGGCGGGCTTGAAGGCCCGCCAAATGGTCGGGAGCCCGGCAGAAGAAGCCTTCAAGAAATATCCCGACATTCAGGAAGGCTTACACCGCGCGCTGCTAGGCGATGAACACAGCGCAAATTCGCAGATCGGCAAGCTGACCTTCGAGATCGGCTATTCCCCCACCCGCGATGAGAGCGGGAACATCAAGGGCGCACTGGCCATTGCCAGCGAGATCAAGGATACAAGCAAGGATCAAGCCAAACCAACCGCGGCTGAACACGAGACGCAAGAGAACCTGCTTGCTGGTGTTTCCGACCAGAAGCTCGGCGAAGAACGCTTGGCGCAGGCACTGCGGGCGGCAAACCTGGCCTATTGGGATTACGACGTCATCAACGACCAGTTCACCTTTAATGACCAGTTCTACGCCTTATTACACACGACCGCAGAGGCGCAGGGCGGCTACCAAATGTCGTCACGCGATTATGCACAGCGCTTCGTTCACCCGGACGATGCGGTAATGGTGGGCGGTGAGATCCAACAAGCGATCGAATCGTCCGACCCGCATTTCACCCGGCAGATCGACCACCGCATCATCTACGCCGACGGACAGCTCGGCTGGTTTACCGTACGTTTCTCTATCGAAAAAGATGCCGCCGGCCGCACGATCAAGACCCACGGCGCTAACCAGGACATCACCGAACAGAAGAAAGTCGAAGCGCGCCTTGCAGAGGCCCTGCGCACAGCCCATCTGGCGTATTGGGAATACGACGTTCTCAACGACCTGTTCCTCTTCAATGACCAGTTCTACGCCTTGTTGCGCACTACCGCAGAGGCGCAGGGCGGCTATCAGATGTCGTCCCGCGAGTATGCGCAGCGCTTCGTCCACCCGGATGACGCGCCATTGGTGGGCGGCGAGATCCAGAAAGCCATCGAATCAAGTGACCCGCATCTCACCCGGCAGATCGACCACCGCATCATCTACGCGGATGGAAAGCCCGGTTGGGTAACCGTGCGTTTCTCCATCGAGAAAGATGCCGAGGGGCGCACCGTCAAGACCCATGGCGCGAACCAGGACATCACCGAGCGCCACAAGTCTGAAGACGCATTACTTTCGAATGAGCGTGAACTGGCCGAGGCCATGGATCGTGCCCGCCTTGCGGATTGGGAGTTCGATTTCGTCAACGGCGAGTTCATCTTCAACGATCGCTTCTATGGGCTGTTCCACACAACCGCCGAAAAGGTCGGCGGGTACCGGATGACGCCGGAGCAATACGCCCAGCGCTTCGTCCACCCTGATGACGTGGGCATCGTCAACGAATCGATCGAACGCGTGCTGGCCTCAACCGAGTTGCACCAGAGCATCGTGGTCGACCACCGCATCCTGTACGAGGATGGCGGGCTGGGCTTCATCTCAGCCCGGATCAACGTCGATAAGGACGAGCAGGGCAACCTGCTGCGTTACTACGGCGCGAACCAGGATATCACCGAGCACCACCAGATCGAAGAGGCGTTGCGCGCCAACGAGCAGCAACTGGCAGATGCCATGAACATCGCCCGCCTGGCCAACTGGGAATTCGACTTCGTCAACGGCGAGTTCGTCTTCAACGATCAGTTCTACGCCCTGTTCCATACGACCGCCGAAAAGGAAGGCGGATACCGGATGACAGCGGAGCATTACAGCACACGCTTCGTCCATCCGGACGATATCGCGGCCGTCGGTGCTTCAATCGACCGCGCCATGGCTTCGCGCGAACTTCACCAATATATCGTCATCGACCACCGTGTTTTATATGCCGATGGAGGTATTGGTTACATTTCAGCGCGCTTCAACGTCGACAAAGACGAACAAGGCAACCTGCTGCGCTACTACGGCGCCAATCAGGATATCACCGAGCGCCACCAGACTGAAGAAGCGCTACGCACTAACGAGGCGCAGCTGGCAGAGGCCATGGATGCGGCCCGTCTCGCCAATTGGGAATATGACTACACCAGACACGAATTCATCTTTGATGACCGCTTCTACGCGCTGTTCCACACGACCGCCGAGAGGGTAGGCGGTTACCGGCTGACCTCAGAGCAATACATCGGCCGTTTCGTCCACCCAGACGACGTCCGGCTCGTCAGCGAAGCGATCGAACGGGTAATGGCCTCGCGTGAGCAGCACCAGAGCATCTTGATCGATCATCGCATCCTGTACGCGGATGGCGGGATAGGATTCTTCTCGGCGCGTATCAACGTCGAGAAAGACGAAGATGGCAATATCCGGCGTTTCTATGGCGCCAACCAGGACATCACCGAGCGTCACCAGACCGAAGAGGCATTGCTCATCGGCGAAAGACAGCTGGCCCAGGCGATGGAGATTGCCCACCTGGCTTATTGGGAATACAGCGCCAGAGAAAACCGGTTTACTCTCAACGACCAATTCTACGCCCTGTTCCGCACAACCGCCGAGCAGGAAGCTGGCTACCATATCTCGGCCCAGGACTACACCAGCCGCTTTGTGCACCCCGATGACCGGGCCATGGTTGCGGGCGAGATCGAGAAGGCGGTCAAAACATCCGAACGCCAGTATACGCAGCAACTAGACCATCGCGTGCTGTTCCGCGACGGCTCCACCGGTTACATGACCGTCCGCATCTATATCGAGAAGGATGAAAACGGCCGCATCCTGCGACAATATGGAACACACCAGGACATAACGGAAAGCAAGCGAGTCGAAATGCAGACCCAGGAGGCCTTGCACGAACTGGAGCATCTGTACCAATCGACCACCGGCGGCGGCTGGAACTCTTATATCGCCGAGAAAGAAAGACCCTCCGCCTATTATTACGACACCCTCAACGTCGAGGAAAAGACCATCTGGGTGCCCGAGCTTGCCGCCGCAGTCGAAACCAAAAGCATGACGCAGGTACAAGATGCGCATGAAACCGTAGTGGCTCCGCTTTCAGTCCGTGGAGAAATTATCGGTGCAATCGGCCTGATGGACGATAAACGCCTATCGGACGAAGACGCCGCAATGTTCGAATCGGTTGCCGAGCAAATCGCCCTTGCCTTGGAAAGCGCCCGGCTGTTCGAGCAGACCCAACAGGCCCTCAGCCAGGCCAATACCTTTAGGCAACTGGTCAATGCCACTACCCAAGGCATTGCCATGGCGGACCTCCAGGCGCGCATGGTGTACGCCAACGACGCCTTGGTTCGTATCTTCGGCGAAGACAGCACAGAAAAGGTGGTTGGCCACAACCTGGCAGATTACTACCCCGAGCGGATCCAGAACTTCTTCAACCAACAGGTCTTGAGCGACGTGCTGCAGAAAGATATCTGGACCGGCGAACTTGAAATTGCATCCAAGAAGGGCAAAGAAGTCTCGACCATCAACAACCTCTTCCTGGTAAAAGACGATGCAGGCCACCCGCAGTTTATCGCAAACATCGTCACCGATATTACCGACCGCAAGCAGGCTGAAGTGATCCTGCGGCGCCAGAACGAATACCTGGCCACGGCTGGCGAGGTGAGCCGCCTGATCACGTCCACACTCGACCAGCCAACGCTGTTCAGCCGCGCGGTCAGCTTGATCCAGTCGCGCTTCAAGTATTACCATGTGGCCGTCTTCACAGTCGAAGAGACCGGCTTCAATGCCATCCTGCGCGAGGCAACCGGGACTGCCGGAGCCGAGATGAAGAGCAACCAGCACTCGCTGCAGGTCGGCTCGAAGTCCATCATCGGTTACGTTACCGGGAATGGCGAAACGCTGGTAGTAAACAACACAGTCCTCGACCCCATCCACCGCCCCAACCCGTTGCTGCCCGAGACGCTGGCCGAAGCTGGCATCCCCTTGAAAATCGGCAACCGCGTGATCGGCGCTCTGGACATCCAATCCAGGGATGTAAATGCCTTCCACCCGGAAGACATTGCCGTGCTCCAGACCCTGGCGGACCAGATCGCCGTGGCCATCGACAACGCGCGTTCGTTTGATATCGCCCAAAAGGCCGTCGATGAAATGCGCGAGGTCGACCGGATCAAGAGCCAATTCCTGGCGAACATGTCCCACGAGCTGCGCACGCCGCTCAACTCGATCATCGGCTTCTCCCGGGTGATCCTGAAAGGCATCGACGGTCCGATCACCGACCAGCAAAACCAGGACCTGGGCGCCATCTACAATTCAGGACAGCATCTGCTTGGCCTGATCAATGACATTCTCGATCTTTCCAAGATCGAAGCCAATAAGATGGAGCTTTCGCTGGAGGAAATGAACATTGGCGACACAATCGCCAGCGTGATGTCCACGGCCACGGGCTTGGTAAAGGACAAACCTGCGCTCAAGCTCAAGCAGGATATCGAAGCCGATTTGCCAACTATCCGGGCCGACCCGATGCGCATCCGGCAGATTCTGATCAACCTCATCTCCAACGCCGCGAAATTTACCGAGGAAGGTTCCATCACCGTCTCGGCCAGCCCGCACAAGGGCCCGGTCGGACAGTTGGAAATAATGGTAAGCGTCACGGATACCGGTCCCGGCATTTCGTCGCAAGACCAGACCAAGCTATTCCAGGCCTTCTCACAACTGGATTCGTCCCCCACTCGCAAGACGGGTGGCACGGGCCTGGGCCTGGCAATCAGCCAGCAATTGGTAGACATGCACGGTGGCCGGATCGGCGTTCACAGCGTGGTCGGAAAAGGCAGCACATTCTATTTCACCATTCCCCAGTTCCACCAACCGACCGCGGAGCCTGTGCCCGGCCAGGGAAAGATCATCTTGTGCGTCGACGACGACCAGCAGGTGATTGGGCTCTACGACCGTTACCTGAAACCCCAGGGCTACCAGGTCATCCCGGTCACCACCCCCTCCGCCGCCCGTGACGCCATCAAACGCCTGAAACCGTACGCTGTCACTCTCGACATTATGATGCCCGGCATGGACGGCTGGAGCGTGCTGCAAGAAATCAAAGCCGACCCTGAAACGCGCAACGTGCCGGTGATCATTTGCAGCATCGTCGAAGAAGAAGAAAGGGGATTCAGCCTGGGCGCCTCGGATTATCTGGTGAAACCCATCCTCGAAGAGGACCTGCTTGGGTCGCTCAACCGCCTGAATGGGGATGGGACCATCAAGGAAGTGCTGATCATCGACGATTCCGCTGACGATCTGCGCTTGATGGAAAAAGTCATCGCCGAGAATACCCAGTTCCGGCCCACGCTCGCGCAGGGCGGAGAGAAGGGCTGGGAGATGATCATCAACGACCATCCCCACGCTATTATTCTCGACCTGTTCATGCCCGATCTGAACGGCTTCACCATTTTGGAACGGCTGCGGACCACGCCTGAGTTGCGGGACATCCCGGTCATCGTAGTGAGCGGCGTGGACCTTTCGGCTGAACAAAAAAAACAACTGGAAAACATGGGCAAGCACTTGCTGCAAAAGGGCATGCTCAACGAAAAAGAACTGTTTGCATCGCTTACCAGAGCGCTCAAACGCCTCGAACTGCACTGACATCCGAGCCGAAAAATATCGGTGTACGGCCTCTCTCAAGGAAAATATCCGAGACAGGCACGACATGTCTATAGGTATTTTTGAATTTTCGGATCGGATGCTAAACTTTACAGGAGCATTGAGACTTGTTTGTAATTCGCTGTTTGGATTGCGGTCACGAATCATCCTACCACCCTTTGGCCATTGATTGCCCAAAATGCAACAGCCAGTGGCGCGAGGCTATTTACGACTATAAAAGCGTCGAGACAACATTTCGGCAAGAGCTGACCAAGCGGCCCTTCGATCTGTGGCGTTATGCCGAGCTTCTCCCGGTGCACAAACCCAACCGCGACCTGCGCTTGGGGGAAGGCGGGACACCTCTCATTCGCGCGCTCAACCTTGGGATGATGCTTGGCTGCCCCAACATCTTCATCAAGGATGAGCGCCAGGGCCCCACGGCTTCATTCAAAGACCGCCAGGCTGCGCTCACCATCGCCGCCTTGAAAGAGGCCGGAATTACCGAAATGGTCGCGGCCTCCACCGGAAATGTAGCGATCTCCTATTCGGCTTACGCCGCCCGCGCGGGCATCAAGCTTTGGGCCTTCGTCACCAGCCTCGTGCCGGCGGTAAAGATGCGCGAGATCGCCCTGTACGGCAGCCAGGTGGTGAAGGTCACGGGATCTTACGACCAGGTCAAGGAAATCGCCGCGCAATTTGCCCAACAGCGCGGGCTCTATCTCGATATGGGGGCGCGGACGATCACGTCCGTGGAGGGCATGAAAACCATTGCCTACGAAATTGCAGAGCAGTTGACTGATTTGCTCGGTCCCCCCAGGAAGACCAGGTCCGGAAAATTGAAATGGCGCACGCCTGATTGGTATGTGCAGGCAGTCAGTGGCGGCCTGGGCCCGCTGGGTGTCTCGAAAGGCTTCCGTGAACTAAAAAAAATGGGGCTGATCGACCGCATCCCTGGCATCATCGCCATCCAGGCCGAGGGATGTGCCCCCATGGTGCACGCCTGGAAACAGGATATGGACGAGGCTGGCACCATCAACAACCCCCAGACCCACATCGAGACCCTGGCAACCGGAACACCCGGGCGCTCTTACAAGCTTCTGCGCAAAGAAATGAAAGCTCACAACGGCCTTTTCGAGAGCGTCAGCGACGACGACGCCTTCCGGGCCATGCACGTGCTGGCCAAGATGGAGGGCATCTCCGCGGAACCGGCCGGAGCAGCCGGGTTTGCCGGCCTTTTCAAACTCATCCGCATGGGCGTCATCAAACCCACCGACACGGTTGTCGTTAACTGCACCGGCCACACCATGCCCGCCGAGCCGCTCGTGCTGGGCTCGGGTTGGGCACGCAATGTCGTCCTTCCACAGGACGAAAAAGGAGCCCAGGAGGAAGAAGGCCTGCTTGCAGCGCTCAACCGGGTCGCGGCAGATCGCTTCCCACGCATCGCCATTGTGGACGATACGGCCGAAGTGCGGCAACTGATCCGTCGCATCCTGCAATCCCAAGGAGATTACAGCCTGTTCGAAGCCGTGGACGGCAAGGAAGCGCTCGAATTGATCAACCGCGAACATCCCGACCTGATCATCCTGGACCTGATGATGCCCGAAATGGATGGCTTTGCGGTGCTCGATGCGCTCAAAGCCAACCCCGATACCGCCCACATTCCGGTAATCGTCTCCACTGCCAAGGAATTGACCGTTGAAGAAAGGGCCCGTCTGCAAGGACAGATCCAGACCTTGCTGCAAAAAGGGGATTTCATGAGCGACGAGTTCATCGAGGAAGTTAAAGCCTTGATTCGCTGACCCTGGTCGCGGATATCAATAGCAATAAAATGGCCAATAGCCGCCTGTCGATCTTGACACAAGGCCTTATTTTAGCCAGACGCATAGACGAGCAAGCTTGGAGATAATTCTTTTATTATGCTGGCCAACAAACGGCAGGTTACAGGTGTAATTGCAGCTCTGTCGTCAGCTGTATTCCTAGGCTTGGCGCCCGTTTTCGGGCGTATGGCAATCCTGAACGGCTTTTCTCCATTAGCCGTCGTCACGTTGCGCACGAGTATGGCGGCGGGCCTGCTGCTGGTGATCATCGCCGTATTCCGCCCCAAATTCCTGTATATCTTCCCGGTCGGCCTGGTTGGCTGCATTCTGGCAGGGGCAATCAACGGGCTTGGCTCCGTGCTTTATTATGAAGCTTTGGGCAGCCTGCCGGCCAGCTTGGGGCAATTGCTATACTCCCTTTACCCCCTTTTCGTAGCCGTCTTTTCCATCCTGGACAAACAGAGTCTGAGTCGCCTGACCTTTCTCAGGGTAAGTTTGGCCGCCCTGGCCGTGGTCTTCCTGACCATCAGCGATGGCGGCCTGCACGTACCTCTGTCGGCAGTCTTAATGATGGTCGGTGCGGCGGCCTTGTATGCCCTGCATATCCCCATCAACCAGCGCGTTCTGTACGAAATCCCCGCCCCCACCGTGACCGTGTACACGCTACTGGCCATGTCAGCGACAACCATCCCCTTCTATCTTTTGTTCGACCGGCAATGGCCCGCCGCCAACATTTCCTGGATGCCGCTGATTGTGCTGACGATCGTCACGTTTGTTTCTCGCCTAACGCTGTTCCTTGGCGTCAAGAATATCGGTGGCACGCAGACAGCCCTGCTTGGGCTGGGAGAATTATTTGTTACGCTGGCACTCAGTTACTATTTGTTGGGCGAGTTATTGACGCCGCTGCAATTCATCGGCGCGGGCATTCTGGGCGTCAGCCTGATGCTGGTCTCTTTCGAGACTCACGACCCGCATAAGAGGCATCCAAAGGGCGGATGGCTGTCGTGGATCCATCCCCCCGAGATCACGCCCTGGGGTTTATCAGACTGATTGGCAAATACCCTAAATAACGTGAATAATGGATAACTCAATCATGTCATGCTGAGTAGCTCCACAGCGCAGGAGCAGCGCCGTTCAATGAGCAAGAAACCAATAACCTGTCATCCTGAGGACGCGTTCTCCAGCGGCCGAAGGCCTGCCCTGAGCCTGTCGAAGGGATCTCGCTCTTTTTTGCAAGGGGTATAAATGATTTGTTTCCTTAGTAGGGCGGTTTTGGCCCGACACTTGCACTTGCGGCATATCATCCCGATGCTCTTACGGGACACCTGCCCCGGGCGCTCATCGTCCCGATGCCCTTGCGGGAGGTGCCGGGGACAAGGTCCCTGGAGCGCAGCGTAAGGGAGTGCAGGTGAGCATCTCGCTCTTTGCTCAAAAATTGAGACTCTTCGCTACGCTCAGGGTGACAAATATCAAGAAAGATGCTTAAGCATTATTCACGTTAAATAAAGGGGCTGCCTGAAAAGTCCCAAAATTTCTTTTCGGACAGCCCAAAGTGGGGGAAATCTTAGCTCTTGGGCCTGCTTTTTTTACCCTCTGGCCCGGAAAACGATCAAAAATGACCTGGTCGTGGGCAACCGAACTGGGGCCGTCTTCTTTTCGGACGGCCCCAGTTCGGTTCCCGATCAATTCTCTTCAGCATCATATACGTAGCCGGTCCCGCGAACGCTCTGGATGCGGTCCAGCAGCGCAGGGAACGGCTTCAGCTTGTGACGCAGGCGGCTGACCAGCGGCCGCAGGATTTCCTGCGCTTCACGCTGTGACACGTCGTAACCCTGTACCAGCAAGACCAGGTCACGATGCGAGAAAACCTTACTCGAATTGCCCAGGAAGACCTTGAGCAAATGCCCTTCCGCAGGGGTCAGGGATTCAGTGATGCTGCCGCGGGTGACCGTGCGCCTCATCAAGTCCACTTCGGTGCCGTCCTTGGTGCGGTACACCAGAACCTCATCCTCTTGTTTGCGCTCGTTGAGCTTCAACTCGCGGCGTTCGAGCCCGCGCTTTACGCTCTCCAGGATCAGGTTCGGCGAGGCAGGTTTGAACAAATAATCGTGGACGCGCTGCCGCAAGGCCTCCACCGCCGTTTCCATCGATCCATAAGCGGTCAGCAGGATGATCTCGGTATCGGGCGCTACCTGATTGACCACCTGCACGACATCCAATCCATTCATGCCGGGCATCTTTAAATCGAGGACGATCAGGTCGACCGCATATTTACGAACGTGGTCGACTGCGGCTTCGCCATTCGCTACGGCAGTAACATGATATCCCTCCAGGCGAAGAATATCGCTCAAAGATTGGCGGGCAATCGGCTCATCGTCCACGACAAGAATATTGGATTTCATGATTTGTTCTCCGTTATCTCACTGTTGATCGGCAACATGACTTTGAAACATGCGCCAGGCTTGCGGTTGTCCAGCAGATCGAGACGGCCACCATGCGCGGTCACGATGTCATAACTTACCGAGAGACCCAGCCCCGTGCCACCACTCTTGGTACTGACAAAAGGCTCGAAGATGGACTGGCGGATATCGGCGGGCACACCGCTGCCGCTGTCCTGGAAAACGATCTCCACCATCTTCTTCTTTTGGGTGATGCTGATCCAAAGCTCGCCGCCTTGCGGCATGGCGTCGAACGCATTCAAGACAAGATTGATAAAGACCTGCTCGATCTGGTTGCTGATGGCCATGACGCTCGGCAGCCTGGCAGGCCAGGCCGTGGTGACGCGGATATTCCTCTCACGCAACTGCTGGCCGAGCAGGTTCAGGATGTGTTCGAGCAAATCCAGGATCTGGACCGGCTTGAACTCGGCGCTCGGCCGGTAGAAGTCCAACATGCGCTGGACGGTGTTGATCAGCCTGTCCACTTCCTGGCGAGTCAGCTCGTAATAATTCTGGCGCATCTCGGGCGGCAGATCCTCGCGCATCGCCAGATGTAGGCAATTGCGCACCGATTGGAGCGGATTGTTGATCTCATGCGCGATCGAGGCCGTCAGGCGACCGGCCGCAGCCAGTTTTTCCGCCTGCACCAGCGCCTGCTGTGATTCTTCGATACGCCGGATGTAGGCGCGCAGCTCCTCATAAAGACGCGCGTTTTCCATGGCGATGGTCGCCTGGCGAGCCAGGATCAGGAACATTTCCAGGTCCGACTCGCGGAACGGGGCTTCACCGGCGTTGCGCGCCACGTATAGAACGCTGCTCATATTCACCAGTGAGGTCGGCACACACATCATGGAACTAAGCTGCAGTTCGCTCATTTCGGGCAAGAGCGACAGGTCGCCCGATGGCCCGGCGACGTTCCAGAGCGCCGTCCCCAGGGCAGCCGAGCGCGCCAGCGCATTCCCATCGGCGCTCACCGGCCCGCCCGGCAACAGTTTACCGCGCCCACCCAACAGGCTCACGGCCTGGTTCTTCTCGGAGGTTGCGTAAAACCCCAGGTTCGAACAACGCAGCTGACCCGACACGCTGTCTAAAATCAACTCCAGCAAGCGCTCGGGACGGGTCTCCGAAAGCAGCGTTTCGGTGATGCTAAACAAGGGCCGCAGAGCCTGCATGCGCGCCGCGTCCTGTTTCTGCTGGCTATCGATCAGCGCCTGTTCCACCGCCTGGATCAGTTCGGCCTTCTCGAAGGGTTTCAAGATCAAGCCGTCCACACCTCGACGAAGCGCTTGGATGGCCGTCTCCACTGTGCCGAAGCCGGTCATGGCCAGGATGGCCATTTCGGGCTGGAGCTCGTGGGCACGCTGGATCACGTCAAAGCCGCTGATCTCGGGCATACGGATGTCGACCAGCAGTAGGTCGAAGCGTTCGCTGTCCAACGACTCCAGGGCGCGCCGGGGTTCGGTTTGTGCAATCACGTCGAAACCGGCGCGGGTCAACAGGCGGTCGCACAGCAGCACGATGCCGGGCTCGTCGTCGATCACCAGAATATGAGGCTGAGTCACGCTGTCTCCTCCAACGGCAGCCACACCGTAAAGGTCGATCCCTGGTTGACCGTGCTCTCGACTTCGATCATCCCGGAATGGTCCGTCACGATACCATAAGTCACCGAAAGCCCCAGACCGGTGCCGCCGTGATCGGCGCGCGTAGTAAAGAAGGGCTCGAAGATACGCTCGAGATTCTCGGGCCGGATGCCCTCGCCGGTATCACCCACCGTCAGGGTCATCCAGCGGCGCTCATAACGGGCCCGCTCGGCCGTTTCGACCATCAGGTGCCCGCCCTTCGGCATGGCATACAGAGCATTGTTGACCAGGTTGATCACTACCTGCTTTATCTGGTTGCGGTCAACCGAGACCCAGGCTAGGTCCTTGCCTAGCCGCATTTCCAGTTGCACGTGGCTGGCGTGCATCAGGTGTTTCGTCAACATCATCACGTCATCGACGATCTCGTTGATATCCGCCTTGACGCGCGAAGTCTCGCTCTGGCGTGCAAAATCGAGCAAACGGCGCACCACGCTGCGCGCCCGGCGCGCTTCCTGCAAGACCAGGTCCAGATCTTTGCGGATCGGGGATTCC
>Ga0302321_100001016_pt1 | contig 24082 bp, 17 predicted proteins | sample Fen_T0_1_FD_202505 | JGI IMG/M metagenome (GOLD analysis project Ga0302321, IMG submission 202505) | Peat permafrost microbial communities from Stordalen Mire near Abisko, Sweden - Fen_T0_1 | ecosystem: Environmental > Terrestrial > Soil > Wetlands > Permafrost | place: Sweden: Abisko...
AACGTAAACCCGTCATGTTACAATATTGCCTGCAAGGGCCCATAGCTCAGCGGTTAGAGCAGTCGACTCATAATCGATTGGTCGCTGGTTCAATCCCAGCTGGGCCCATTTATAGGATATACTTCTCCTGGTAAGTATAAAGCTCGCGAAAAAACCTACTCCTTACAATAGAGCAAAGAGTAGGTTTTTTCTTGCTATTAGGATGTCTTATTCAGTTGGATGCTATCTGTCTGGCCTATAGACCGAATTCAATGTCTTTGAAACCTGGAATGTAAACGGGTGCATCCGTTATGATGGTATCGGTTGTCAGCAGCATGCCAGCGATGCTGACGGCATTTTGTAATGCTGTGCGTGTTACTTTTACAGGATCGATAATACCAGCTTGAAACATGTCGACGTACTGGCCCGTTGTTACATCGAAGCCGTAGCCAGCAGGCTTGTCTCGTACGTTGGCGACGACGACTGGTCCGTCATAGCCGCCATTCTCGGCAATCTGGCGCAGAGGCTCTTCGAGGGCACGGCGCAGGATATTGACGCCTATCTTCTCTTCGGGTAGTTTTGTTTTGACGCTATCCAGGACGCGTTGTGCTATGACAAGTGCGGCACCACCTCCGGGGACAACCCCCTCTTCGAGCGCTGCACGTGTTGAGGATAAAGCATCCTCGACGCGTAGTTTGCGTTCTTTCATCTCGACTTCGGTGGTCGCGCCGACTTTGATGACGCCGACGCCGCCCGATAAGCTGGCTAATCTTTGCTGCAATTTTTCGCGATCATAATCGGCTCCCACATCCGCCAGTTGCGCACGTAGCTCGTTCATACGCTCCTGAATTGCCTCTGGCTTGCCATTGCCATCGAGGATGACGGTCGTGTCTCTTTTTGTGATGATTGAGCGGGCATATCCCAGGTCTTCCATGGTTATACTGTCTAGCCTGCGACCGGCTTTTTCGCTGACAAATTTCCCACCAGTCATGATGGCGATATCTTGTAGCACTGTTTCGCGGCGATCGCCGAAGCTGGGAGCTCTGATTGCCAGCGTGTTAAATATGCCACGCTTCTTGTTGACTGCTAATGAGGTCAGGGCCTCTCCCTCGACCTCTTCGGCGATGACCAGTAGTTGTTTCTGACCATTTTCCACCAGATGCTCTAATACTGGAAGCAGCTCTTGAAAGCCTGTAATCTTCTTATCGGTAATCAAAATATAGCAGTTAGATAATACTGCTTCCATGCGCTCTTGATCAGTCACCATTGAGGGAGAGACGTAACCGCGATCGAACTGCATGCCTTTGATGTATTCGACATCCGATGACATGCCACGTCCTTCTTCTACGGTGATAATCCCTTCTTTGCCCACATGGTCGAATACATCGGCGAGCATCTCGCCGATCTCGGGATCGCCAGCGGCGATAGTGGCAACCTGGGCAATCTCTGCGTGCGTCTCAATTGATTTGCTAATGGCTTTGATCTCTGCCAACAGTGCGTCAAGGCCGAGCTCCAGCCCAGTACGCAGCATCATGGGATTTGCCCCTGCTGTAATGTTCTTCAGTCCTTCAGTCAGTATTGCTTGCACCAGGAGTGTTGCGGTGGTTGTGCCATCGCCAACCATATCATTTGTTTTGATGGCCGCTTCTTTAATGAGTTGCAGACCCATATTGGTGAAAGGATTTTCCAGATCGAGACCGCGGGCAATGGTCACGCCGTCGTTAAGTACCTGTGGAGCCTCGAAGCGTTGATCTAGAACGACATTGCGGCCTCTGGGTCCAATCGTCACTTTGATAGCATTGGCCAGCGTATCCACGCCTCTCTTGATAGAGTATTGTGCTCTCGTGTTGAAACGAAGTTGTTTTGCCATGAACCTGGCTCCTTTTTGCACACACCACTCTAAGGGCGGGTGCGGTTTGATTACGCAGTCCTATTTTATCTACGATTTGAAGTCTCGTTGCTGCTTTTCAGGGCGTGCGGATAGACACCGTAAGGCAGGCCAGGTAATGGACTACTATTACCTGGCGCAGACTCTACGCACATGACTATGCATGTAGTTTAGCTTAAGGGACGAGGATGCCTCGCCCACGTAATTTGCCACTATCGAGGGCGTGAATAGCATCGAGAGCAGCGTCGAGGGGATAGATAGCGGTATGAAGCTTTACTTTGCCTTGTGCGGTTAAAACCATCAGCTCATCGAGATCATTGTAGGTACCAACAAGGTTGCCGACAAAGTTGATTTCGGTCGAGATAATATCAATGGTTGGGATATTAAGTTTGCCGCCGTAGCCAATCACAAAGTAGCTGCCAGCGCGTTTGAGCATGGCAATGCCATCCTCGATAGCTCCGCCCTCACCGACAAAGTCAATGATGACTTCAGCTCCCTGTCCATTGGTGATATCCTTCACCTTTGCAACTTGGCTCCCGTCATTGAGAACCGTATGCTGAGCACCCCAGTCACGCGTCAACTCCAGTGCCTCGCGAGAGCGATCAACGACGATGATCTCTGCAGGTGTCAGAGCTTTAAGACACTGTATGCCGATATGGCCCAGGCCGCCTGCGCCGATAACAACGACTTTTGTGCCTGGGTAGAGCAGCGCAGAAGCTTTTTTCACTGCATGGTAAGCAGTCAACCCTGCATCAGCCAGAGCCGCAATATCTTTGGGGGCAAGGCTTGGGTTCAGCTTCACAACCGCCCGTGCATTCGTCTTGAGAAAGTTTGCCATGCCGCCATCGACTGAGATACCAGGAAATGCTGAGTTGGTACAATGCATGTCATCGCCTGCACGACATGGGCGACAGAGGCCGCAGGTAGCAAGCGGGTGCACAATGACTGTATCTCCTACTGACACATTGCTCACCGCAGAACCGATCTCCTGTACCCAGCCAGCATTCTCATGGCCAAGCGTATATGGGAGCGTTACACCGGATTTTTCGGCCCATTGCCCCTCAATGATGTGTAGATCTGTGCGACAGAGACCAGCGCCACCGATACGTACAATAACGTCGTGTGGAGCTGTGATCTTTGGCTCGTTCACCTCTTCAACCGCTGGCATCTGTTCGTAGCGATGTAAACGAACTGCTTTCATATAAACTCCTCTATGTTCAAATCGTCCTGTCCGGTAAAACGCGAACCAGGAAGACCCCACTCACGAAAGAAATCGCCGGTAGCGCGACATATAGCCACGTTGGCGTCACTTCCCGCCTCAATAAGAGAGCGGCTGCGCTGCCGTGCCTGGGCGATGCTGGATCTATTGTGCCGCTGGACGAGCAGAGGCATATCGAGATCAAGAGCGTGGTCAGTTGCACTACGTTGTGCTAAAGAACTGAGTAGTGCTTGCCGTGCTTGATAGGTCAGGAACGTAATGCGCTCGACCGGTTTGCCACGGCGTGGAGTAAACTGTACAGCCAGAGGATCAGCTTCAAGATCTGGAATAAGCTTCCCCTCGCTATCCAGTGAGCCAATATCGCCAAGGCGGATGCGCAACAGCTCGGCCAGTCCTAGCCCGCTGCCAATCAGCGCGAGTAGAATCACACGCTCTGTGCCTTGTTGATCAGAGAGCGCTAAGATGGGTGTAGTAACCTTGCCTGGCAATGGTCGCCAGGGAACGGCGACGCCATTCAAGCGAAACCACAACTTTGCCCCCATCGCTAGCGCAGAGACCTGAATATCTGTGTAGCCTTGCAATGCTGTGGCAAAGTCGGCCAGTGCTTGTTCAGCTATCGTAGGTGTTGCCAGTGCTCGCGATAGAAGGGCTTCGAGGTCGTTGTGACCAGTCATCGTACGGAAACGGTCCAGGCTAGCGACGGAGGTACGGACCCATGACTGTTCACGACAACGTTGTGACAAAATATCGGCCATATGGCTGACCGATGGGAAGGTGAGTAACTCACCCTCCCGTCGGCCTTGTAGGATCTTTGTAGCCTTCATCGATGTCCTCTAGCGTTAATAAGCTCTTGCAGCTTCTCGCGCAGAAAATGATCGCGTAGCACTACTTCACAAGAAGTGACACCGGGGATTGCCTCCACACGCCGCCGCAGTTCTTGCCCGATGCTGGTCGCAAACTTGGTTGGGCAGAGCGGGCTGGTCAGGTGAAAGTGTACTGTTACCCGGCTCTCATCATCAACTAGCACATCATCTAAGAGACCCATATCGGAAAGTGAGCGGCGAATTTCAGGGTCGCGAACCGACCCTGCGGCTGCTCGAACTGCTTCGACATCTACACTCATCGTGACACCGTCCCTGCAACTCCAGTCTCTGTCGCAGGGTGAGCTGCGGCATATGCACGTTTGCGCTGGGCGATCTCATCGTTCTCGATGGCTTTGAGCTTGCTATCGATATCGATACCGTAGAGCCGGGCGATATTGCCGCCGATGATCTTTTGTTTAATCTCATCGGTAAGGTCAACACCGTACTTCTCTTTGATATCTTCTGGCATCTTGAAGGCCATAAAATCGTCGAGCTGCCAGTGTGGATACCAGATCGGGAAGTCGGTTCCATAAATGATGCGATCAGGGCCAAGCCAGAACAGCAGATTAGCCATCATCTCGCCGAAATAGTGAGGACGGTTATGAATAAAGGCCAGGGCCACCGCAAGAGAGCCATAGACGTTGGGGCAACGAGCCGCGATCCAACAAAAATCATCCAGGCGGGGTAGGCCGATATGATCAATAATGAAGTTCAACTCAGGATAGAGCCATGCAGGCTCGTCGATGTCTCGTACATCAAACTTTTGCAGCGAGAGTGGCTCGACGGCAGGGCCTTTATGGAAATGCATATTTTTAATGCCCAGCTCGATACACTTCTCGTACAGCGGGAAGACCATGGGATCGTTGGCGCTCCAGCCGCGCGATTGTCCGCGCCATTCGGCCGTATACCATTTGAAGCCCTGCATGCCACATTCTTTGATCTGCCGCTCCACCTCTTCTACTGCATTGGGCATACGAGGATCGACACCACCCAGGGCGATAATGCGTTCTGGTGCGCGTGCACGCATTTTTGCGTTGCGGTCCGCGTTGGTAAAGCCTGTGTGGTAGAAGTCCATGAGTACTTGCGTGGAGAGGATAGTCATGTCTGCATCGCCTTTGATGAACATCTCCTCAAGGTACCAATCGGGGTCAACTTTGCGGAATTGAGTCTCGTAGTCCATCGTCCATTTTGCGACACCCGTTGGATTGAAGCCGGTGTGGAATGCATAGAAGGTTTCGATGAATGCATCACCGAAGCGATTCTTGCAGTTCTCCTTACTCGCATCCCAGAAGCCGGTGTGCGCATCCATTACAAATGATCCGTTCTTCATTGATCGATCCTTTCAGTTTTCTATAAACCGGATGATCTACTCTGAAAACATTTTTCGACAGCGAAAAATGTTGCTGGGTATATATATAATGTATAGCAAGTATATCTGTCAAGCTCTAGCAGGTATCTTTTTGAATATATGCTGCCCTGTATTGCTAGAATTCCTGCTAAAGATTGACTCGTCATAAGAGGAGGCGAGCCTTGATAGAAAGCTCTCCTCCCGTCTCAACTTGCCGAAACAGTGTGCTCTAGGGCTGCACAACAGCCGAGTCGAAGCCGATATATTCGGCGGCGTCCTCTGGGTTTGCAAAGAGCAGGACCTTATCGTCGAGCCGTACCTGGCGTCCATAGTGAGTTGAAGTTTCTACTTCAAAATCATAGACTGTATACTCACCTGGTTCCTTGCCAAGGGCTTCGCCAATCTCTTCCATATCGAATTCAAGCATCTTCTCCCCATCAAGCCGGATAATGGCAGGGAACCTTGAGATTTTCACACCGGGCTTCTTGCTCATGACTTCTGCAATGATATTGCCCTCGACGCTTGCACTTAGCGTTACACCGCAGAGATTGGATGGTGTACGGTCAAACTTGATCTCATACGAGGAGTGGGTACCTTTTTGCTCACTTGTACCCTTTTTATTGGTCGTTTGACTCATAGTTGTATCTCCTTTGGTACCTGTAACCCAAGTGTCGTTAGCGTAGACGTAAAGCGGTTTTTAGCATGCTCATACGCATCTTCAAAGCGCTGCACTTTGATTTTTGTCTGAGACCAGATCGGCTGAAGTTGGCGTGCTGCGGCCACGCTGTATGGGGTCCAGTGAGCGAGCCACTCGCTCATAATGCGTTTATTCTGGGTCCCATAGGTTGCATCATCGGCCAGGAGCTTGAATAGTGCCGTCGTATAGCTCAGATTGCGCTCGTAATCATACTCGGCGATTCCGAACAGTACCGGTGTGACGTAGTCGCCGTGAGGTGCGGCAAATTGCATTACGAACTGGCTACGGAAGAGCTCATCGCACAGAGGCTCGTAGATGAAGTTCGTAACGAAAGCCTGCTCCGCCCAGTCAGGTGCTGCGGTGATACGCTCCACATTCTCGCGTGTGCCAGACCAGATTGGATCGTTCATCCAGGTCTGTTTATGTGCGGTGCCATTGAAGCCGGGAATCTGCTCGCTCAGCTCTAAATTGTATAACGCCAGGTCTTGCGCGAGGCGCAGCTTATCCATGCCATTGACGCAGAGAGCGTTGTTAATCATGTTTGATGGTGCATCGCGTTGTGCTGGTGTGAAAACATGCATGCCCAGCCCGTATTCAGGATGCATAGCAGCGCTTACATGAGACTCGACAGCTTTTACCCAGCTTTTGTCCCATGATTCGTAGGATTTCTGATCTCGTGCCATGGCCAGTGTCTGCTGAATCTGGCGAACGGCGTTAGCTTCGCGAATATAGAATGTGCGGTGCCACTGCTCATTGGGATCGCGGAACACGTGCCAATCGGACGATTTCATCTTTGTCCAGCGTGGATCGTAGCCTTCAGTGCCATCGGCAAAGGCATAGAGCCATCCCTGCAAGAGATAGCGATCGGGATCGGGCTGAACGTCTACCGTCACGTCTTCGTAGACGCTCGCGTGCCGTCCCTTCGGCTTGAAATAGTTAAAAGAACGGCTGTCTGATCCTGAGAATGTAGCCGCGCCAGCACCCGCGTCTGTAACGTGAATTTCTGGCCCGGTATTCGTGATTAAGTCTGCCATAATAGTTTCTTTCCTCCATTGCTTCTATGCTTGAATGAGCTACTCTGCTGTTCCTGTGGGCGTGAACTTATCAAAAAAGATGCGATCTTCGCTGATCCCTTTGCTAATGAGTACAGGTATAGCAGCATCGATCATTGGCGGTGGGCCACAAAGGTAAGCCTGTGTGCGTGTTTGATCACCATCCAGGTGACGGTCGAGGACCTCTGTAATCAGTCCTGTCTCTCCATTCCATGCATCTTCTGCTGTCGCCATTGAAAGTGCTGGTATAAAGCGAAAGCCTGGCAATTGTTGTTCCAATTGTTGCAGGCGATCCAGATAGAAAAGATCTTTTGTCGTTCTCGCTCCATAGAAGTAGGTCGCTTTGCGGTTAATGCCGCGTTCAGCCATATCGTTCAGCAATGACCAGAGGGGGGCCATGCCAGAACCTCCACCGATACAGATAATATCTGCATCAGCCTTTTCATGGAGCATAAAAACGCCGTATGGTCCTTTGACCTCTAACTCCTGCCCAATCGTGAATCCGCCATCCAGGAGGCCTGAAAACACGCCACCAGGAAAGATCTTGATCATAAACTCCAGTTGGTCCTTTGTGCGGGGAGTGTTTGCCATAGAATAGGCGCGCTCCACTATACCGCCGGGGACCTGGATCGAAACGTACTGGCCCGCTGCAAACGTCAAAGATCTATCGGGTTCACTAAATTTGAGCACGAGACGTCGGATATCATGTGTGAGTGTTTCGATAGCTGCAATCGTGGTTTTGAAGGTCTCAATAGGGGTGCCGAGCCGAATGATGTCTTCATCGTAGTTAATGAGCTCAATTTCCAGATCACTATACGCGTGACTACGGCAAAGCAAAACATACCCCTCTTCGCTCTCACGCTCTGGGAGCGCGAAAGTAGAATATTTGTCCATCTCTATATCGCCGTCGAGCAGAAACGACTTGCAAGCTGCACATTGTCCCTCTCTACAGCCGTGAGTTAATGCAATTCCCTGACGAAATGCCGCATTGAGCACTGTTTCGTCTTCGTTTGCTTCGATCTCGATGTCAACTGGCAAGAATCGAACTTTGTGTGTAGCCATAACCCGACACTTTCTACTAGCAGAAGCGACTCTTCTTTGAGTGGCAGCCGGATCATAGGAGACAAGGTGTAGTATGCTCCCATGATCCTAACCGCTCAATGAGTGTAGGTGGGGAGAAGTATCATGCAAGAGAACTCCTCCCCCATGGCTATTTAATGGCGAAGCCCTTCTTGTACTCGGCCATATGGGCATTCCGCTGCTCCGGTGTCATCTTGTTGAGCAGCACATTCGGGCTCTGGAACTCAATACCCTTGAGGTGATCCAATGTCCACATCTGCTTGTCATCGAAGATAACGTGTGGCTGTGGAATCAGGGTTTTGCCATCAGGACGTACAAAGCCTTGATCTTTCATCACATCAACCAGGTCCCAGCCATGGTAGCAGGTTTCCCACTCGCGCTTGCCGACCAGACGGCCCATCGAAGGAGTTGGGCGTCCCTGGAATTCACCACGGAAAACCTCTTTGTCGGTCCAATGACAGGTCTTGGAACAATATGTTCGCACCTGGCCGTCAATGGTATCCATAATAGTATCTTCGCGGATCATACATGGAACCATACAGGTCCAGCAGCGATGTGGATACACATAGCCTGTATCTTCAAAGGCGATCGGCTTGTGCCCGTTCGGTTTGGACATACGTGCATAATGCTCCCACCACTTACCGTACTCGTTGTACCATCCTGGATACTTGAATTCAAACCACTCAAAATCTTCTTCGGTCATTGGATCAATGCGCCAGAAATTGGCAAACCAGCCAGTAGCGAAGAATTGAGCGGTCTTATGCACATAGCCCTTGTTGGCGATGCGATTCCAGGCCTCTTCAACATCCTCGTGATGGATCTTCAGACCATATTTCTCAAGTGGCATCAGATAGCTACGATAGTAGTCATCGTAGATCCAGCGTCGCCACATTTCGGCATAGCTCTCGCGGTTCTTGCGGCGATCTTTCGTCCCATACTCAATGAACGTGCCGATGGCAGCATCAACCAGACAGTGATTGTTCCAGAAAGCATACTGGAGGTCGCGCTCTATGAGCAAGCGGTTGTCTGGATCAGCTAATGCCATCAGGAGCGTAGCATAGCCGTTACTGATATGGCGCGACTCATCAGATTGTACAGATAAGAAGACGGTAGGCAGAAGGTAGTCGCCATTAGCTGCGGCCTCAGATGGCATTGCGACAAACAACGTATTTGTAAAGGCCGTCTCTGCCACGATCTGCAGATAGACGTTTGCAGCTGTAACGGCATCGCCAGTGGTGAAACCCTCGCCGAATTGTCGTCCAATTGTGCCTGCATAACACCGATCGAAAGATTTCTCGGTCGTATCGAATCCAGCTGGATCGATATAGTTTTTCATATAGTAGCGTTTGAGGTGCATCTGGATCGTTGAGTGACGCACTTCATCGATCATTTGTAGAGCGAGACCATTGTGTAGTTCTGGATTGGGAACTGCGGAGGTAAGGAGTGGCATAGCACGTGCCGCGGAAATTTCAGGGAATGGGCTGATACCCAGAAAGAGTTTCATCCACTCCATCCAGCGCGGTTGTGTCTGGCGGAACATATTACCACGCAAAGCTCCATCCATTGCGCCCATTGAGCGATCATCCTTCTCTTCCTGCATCGGAAAGTAGGATTGCATAACCTGCTTCAATGGTTCTTTCTTTGGGGCTTTGTTAAACTTATAGTCTGTAGGGTATTTCTGCACCGGTGTAGCAAATGTGGGTTCCCAGGAGAGTTCCTGGATCTTTTGATACGCCTTGGTGAGGCTGTTACGAGCCATACTAATGTTTCTCCTTTTTTGACTAGCCTTCTTGGGTGGTCATCCAATAAAACATTTTGAAACTAGTGCTGAGCGCGACGTGTGCTGACCTCCTACAAATCCACTCGATAAGCAATTGGCATATGATGACTGAAATCATTCGTTTTACTGCACCGCATAGTCATACATCTATCTGTATGCTATGCTGGAAGTGCCACCTTTACTTCGGAGATGCATATCACAGATGCATTACACTTCCCATCTAAATACACTACATAGCCACATCTTGCTACTCCAACAATACCAGAGTCCGGTAAAAGGCAAGTGAAAATAGAGAAGATTGCGGTGAAAATTTGGTGAAAATATGTAACCTCATTTATTTTAGGATAGACAAAACGTCACATATTGATATATAGTACTGTGGAGGATAGATAGTTTTACAGATCGACATTTGATAAATGGAAGCATCACGCAGTGATGTGAAGTTTCTATTCAGACATGAAGTTTCTATCTACTTATTCAGTGGGATTGTGCAGCGTAAACACGTCTCAACCATAGTTTCCTGTTCGTAAAACGTAGTATAGAGGACATGCAATGGCAGGGTTGCTGTCTCCTTGTCCTATCTACATTGAGGTAGAGAGATGACGAATCAGCATGACAACTTTCACTTGCTTATCGCCTCACCTGCAGAGATCGAACACACTGCGCGACAGTTGAGGGGGATTCGTGAAGGCTTTTTAAGTTCAGGGAGCCTTACCAGATATACTCCTCGCATGATCATCCTGGATTCCTGGCGACGTTGTCATACACTGCGTGTTGACCCTGCTCGCCGGTATGCCCCTCTTGCCGTCGCTCGTGATGCGCAGCTCGATCATATTCGCAGTCTCAACGAGGTACTTATACGTGCAGCAACTCCAATGACGGCTCATCTCAAAGAATTTCTAGCCGATTCAGGATATGTCGTGGTACTGAGTGATGCCAGGGGGTGCTTGCTAGAGGTGATTGGTGATACAACGATTCGCCGTCGGCTTGCGCGTATTGACTTTGTGGCAGGTGGTAACTGGAGCGAGGCGGCGGCAGGAACCAACGCCATTGGCACTGCTCTGGCTGATGGTCATGTGGTTCAACTGATGGCTGCAGAACATTACTGCGATGGCTGGCAAGATCTTACTTGTACAGCGGCCCCTATCCGTCATCCGTTTACGAATGAGATCGTTGGTGTTCTCGATGTAACGGGCGATTATCGTCTTATTCGGCCATTCCTCACGAATTCTCTGGCTACTGCCGCCCTGGAGATTCAGCAGCAGATGCGTGCTTTACTCACTGCAGGAAAGCGGGAAGAGCGTCAAATAAGCTCCCAACGAAATGTTGTTCGTCCTCCTAAAGATATTTCCGAGATCAATATGGACAAGAATGAGCGTCGACATGATAAGAGTGAAATTGTAGGAAATCGTCAATATGATGATGGGCAGACACTGTTTGATCTGCAGCACCGTATGAATGATACAGAGCGCCTGGCAGCCGCCACTGGTGCCGTTAGCGCTAGCCTGGACCTGGATATCGCGCTTGAAAAGGTAGCTGAGCAGACAGCTCATCTTCTGCAGCTTGAGAGTACGGCGGTCTTTTTGTTTGATGAGGCGGGCGAGATCGCTGCTCTGCATACCTGGTCAAGAGAAGATTCATCCTGGTTAAAAGATTTTCGCGACCTGAGAGATTTACTTGAGCAGACAGAGGCAATCTCACTAGTGCGCGAGCGTGGCGAACCTGTATTTATTGATGATATTCTCTCCTCCTCTCTTGTCTCGGCAACTTTTCTCACCCATCTTGGTATTCACTCAATTGCGTTGCTGCCTCTGGTGACGGCTCGTGGTGTGATTGGTTTTATTGCTGGACCGAAGCGCGTGCCCTATCATTGGGTCCTTGATGATGTGCGCCTCGGCTTAGCCCTCGCCGTTCCGTCTGCGACGGCTATTGAGTATGCCAGGCTCTTCAACCTGTTGCAGCAGCATAACGATCGCACCGAAGTGCTGAATACCATCGCCCATCTGCTGAACACATTGCCTGACCCTGGCCAGCATCTTAATCTGGTGTTGCAGCGGATCACCGAGATCATGGACCTGGATGCGGGTATAATCCTCCTTATCGACCAGAATACAGGTGGCTTGACGGTCGTTACGCATTGTGGCCTTTCACGCACCGTCTCCCTCGACCTGAACGAGTATCCAATGAGGCAATTCCATGAGTTAGCTTGTCAGATCGTCGCAACTGGTGAATCGATACAGATCGATACGGCAAGCAGTGAGCAGTATGTCTCGTATAATTTTATGCGTGCCTCTGGCTTTTGTGATGTAATGGCTGTTCCTCTGGCTGCTAATAATACGATTCTAGGAGTGCTGTTGGTGGGGAGCTATACCAGGCACACGCTTGCCGAAGGTGATCTCACGCTTTTTACAACGATTGGGCAACAGCTTGGCTTGACCTTGAAAAATGCGCAGTTGCTGCGCTCTACCAACGAAATGGAAACCTTACGTGAAACAGAACGGCTCAAGAGCGGGTTTATTGCAGCCGTCTCTCATGATCTGCGTTCGCCGCTGACAGCTATTCGTGCTTCCGTTGACAACTTGCTCGATCGCAAGGTCGTCCAGTCGAGCAAAGGGCAGGAGCATCTTTTGCACAATATTGCTGATCAAGCCAGCAGGCTCGGACGGCTGGTTGACCAGTTACTCGATCTTTCATGCATTGAAGCCGGAGCACTCTCACTTGACCGTGATTGGACGGAACTTCCGGTGCTGATCTCTGATACACTGGCGAAATTTGAAGAGCTGAACAGTCACTGTCGAGTTGAGCGCGATCTTTCGGCAAAGCTACCGCTACATTATGTTGACCCTGATCGTTTTGTGCAGGTTCTCTGGAACTTATTGGAAAATGCTAGCAAATATGCGTCGTCCAGTTCATCCATCAGGCTGGAGACTGACTGGACTGGCAATGAGGTCTTGATCAAGATTGCCGATCGTGGCCCGGGTATACCTCCCGGGGAGCGCGAGAGGATCTTTCAACATTTCTATCGTATGGATAGAGATCGGAAATCACATACTCAGGGAAGTGGATTGGGCCTTGCTATCTGTCGTGGCATTGTGCAGGCTCATGGTGGGCGGATCTGGGTCGAGGATCGACTGGGGGGCGGCAGTATCTTTTGCATTGCGTTACCTCTTCCACCATCAAATCCTATCGGTCTAGAAGGATTGGAGGAGCACGAATTGTGCTCTATAAGTGTAAAGGAGAAGTAATGCTATGGCTTATGCTCATCAACGTATCTTGCTGGTTGACGACGATCCTGGTATTATGGCTGCCGTTCAGCATGCTCTGACAACGTATGGTTATAAAATGACGACAGCTACTGACGGTATAGAGGCGCTAGATGTGTTCGATCGTGAGTCGCCGGACCTGGTTTTGCTGGATCTGGTGATGCCCCAATGCAGTGGCCTGGAAGTCTGCCAGCATATTCGCGAATTCTCCTCAACACCGATTATCGTATTAAGCATCAAAGGAAGCGAGGCTGATATTGTCTCTGTCCTTGAACTGGGTGCCGATGACTATCTCGTCAAGCCCTTCCGTCTGGCTGAACTGGTTGCTCGTATGCGGGCAGTGCTGCGGCGTGGGAGTAAGAAGACTGCATCGGTCGTCGTTTGCGGAGATCTCAAGATCGATACGGAAAAACACATGGTGACCGTTCGTGACCGCAGCGTCACCCTTACACCGATAGAATATGCCTTGCTCGGCGAACTGGCGAGAAATGCAGGGCGTGTCCTGACCAATCACTTGCTCTTACAGCGGGTGTGGGGCCCCCAATATAATGATGCTACCGAAGGTGATTATGTAAAAGGCGTCATTCGTCGCCTACGCGTAAAGCTGGAACCTGATCCCGCTCACCCACGCTACATTATTACTGAACCCCATCTTGGCTACCGCTTGAGTGATTCGTTGTGATGGATGAGTATACAGATACACTATATTAAGAATGTAATTTCAAAGCGCCTAACACAGGGGAGACTGAAAACGAGATATGCCAGCTTCCTCTGTGTTAAGCGCTTTGAACATGCTTCCACATGATTTTTCCCTTCCTGGCCTGTCAGGTCAACTCCTTCATGATAACATACGGCTGTCGCATCAAAATCTTGTTGAACCCTTGCTGGCAACTCTTTACCTCTTTTTATTCTATTGACTTTGTCTTCTGTGCTCTATTGGAATAATGTAGAGAAATTTAGTAGAATTAATTGAAATTTTTTAATCGAAAAATCCCTGAAAAATTGCTAAGTATATAGTAATAATATTGCCTTGTTGTTTTCTATATGTTATAGTTTTTATGTATATACTAGCGAATTTCCTAAAAAAGGGAAATAGCAATGTTTAGTGAGATCTCCCGAAAGGAGTATCTGTATGATTGATGGGGATGCCAGGCCATCTTTTCTTGCCACACGCTCTTCTACTGAATATGTTGAATTAAAACGGATGATTAAAGAGGCCGGGTTGCTAGAAAAGCAGCCATTCTACTATGCGGGCCAGATAGGGTTACTATTGATCTTACTCATGGTTAGTCTTGTGGTGTTGCTGGTTGTAAAGCCTTTTTGGATTCAGTTATTGAATGCTGTTTATCTGGCCTTTGTTACCACCCAACTCGGTCTACTTGGTCATGATGCCGGGCATCGTCAGGTGTTTCAGCGCACCTGGCGGAATGATGCAATAAGTCTCTTTACAGGGAACTTGTGTATAGGGATTAGTAGTGAATGGTGGATGGCAAGGCATAATAAACATCACAATCATCCCAACCAACTTGACCTTGACCCAGACGTAAGCATTCCTATTATCGCTTTTAGCGGTGAGGATCTTGCCCAGAAAGCAACATTTCTGCATGGCTTTCTCAAATACCAGGCCTATTTCTTTTTTCCTATATTATCGCTGGCTTTGATCGATATGCAGAAAAACAGCATTCTATTTTTGCTGCAGCAGAAGGGAAAATACTATATAACGGAACGGTTGTTGCTTCTATTGCACTTCCTGGGTTACTTTGGCCTGTTGTTCTCTCACCTGTCAATCTGGCAAGCATCTCTTTTTATTCTTATCCACTATATTGTTTCTGGTGTGTTCATGGGCTCGATCTTCGCTCCCAACCATAAAGGGATGCCTGTGTTGAGCGCTGATAGTAAGATAGATTTTCTCCAGCGCCAGGTAATGACGGCACGCAATGTCTATGCTCACCCCTTTACGGATTTCTGGTATGGGGGGCTTAATTATCAGATCGAGCATCATCTGTTCCCAAGCATGCCGCGTAACCGGTTAAGAAAAGCCCAGAGTATGATTAAGGCATTCTGTCTGGCACGAGCTATTCCTTACCACGAGACGAGCCTGTTGCAATCATATTGGGAAACGCTACGTGCCCTGCATGAGGTAACAGCACCGTTGCGGGAGGCGAGCAGGCCCTCTTCGCGGCATTAAGGATCAAGAGAAACAAAGATGCGAGCCTTCTGTATTGAGAAAGCTCGCACGATGGTAACTACTCGCTCTTGAGATCTGAGTCTTCTTGTTGGGTTTGGGTTTGGGTCGCAGGACGGAAATTGAGGGCGACAGAATTGATACAGTAGCGCTCGCCAGTCGTTTCACGGGGACCATCGTTAAAGACGTGCCCTAAATGAGCGCCGCAGTTTTTACATGTGACCTCAGTGCGCGTCATAAAAAACGAGCGATCCTCATGTAGATTGACATTCTCTCGATCTACTGGCCGGTCAAAGCTCGGCCAACCACTGCCAGATTCAAACTTTGCATCTGAAGAGAATAGAGGATGCCCACAAGCGACGCAGACATACATACCCTGATCGTGATTGTAGTAGAGCGAGCCACTAAATGCAGGCTCTGTGCCCTTTAAACGTGTAATTTTATATTGCTCTGGTGTGAGCTTCTCTTTCCAGTAGCTCTCGGGTTTATCGCGTAGATCGCTGCTCATACTATCTTCCTTCTGCTTTCTCTCGTGCGCTTGTCACGATATATTCATATTGCTAACTTTTTGCTGAGACGCCTGACAAACAATGGATGGGTAGCTGAAACAAGCAAGAGTTTGGGAGCCTCTTGCTATCTCATCACTTCTAAGAACAATAAAAATGGTGCTATTGTTTCCGTTTAGCACCAGTATATATGATTGTGCATATTTGAGGTTCGTAATAGTAATTATGCAACGTGAGTACATTGGTACCAATGAGACCCTTATCTCAGGACAAAATAGTGGCTCGTTCTGTCCTGGGATAAGGGTCTCATAACTTGCAGGGGATGTCGAATGGCGAAAACGCCCATTACTTTAATGGGTGTTTATACCATTTTTTCCCTTCTCCGCCGTACTTATACTTAGTGTTATTGCATGCTCCGGTTTCGCCACCATCATGGACCACATGGATTTTGTCTTTGCAAGTAACCACGTAACCGCCAGCGTTTGTGAAGAAATCTGGAACGCATGTGAGGCCAGCGTTTGGCCCTTCATGCCCGTTGCTACAAAAGTCGGCTGGTGGATTAGTAACGAGCGTGCCATTTTTTGAGTTCGTGTCATAGCTAAAGGTCTCAGGATCGACCGTTGGTGTAGCTGCAGGAGCCACCGTTGGTTTGGGTGTTGGTTTGGCAATAGCTGTTGGAATAGGTGTTGGAGCGGCCTGTTGCACCACAGGAGGAGGAGGAGCAGTATTAACAACGGTGGTGGGCGTAGGAACCACTGTTGGTGTAGGGATTGGTGTCGCGGTAGCCTCAGGGGTAGGGGTCGTCATATCTGGTGTGGCTTCTGGTGTAGCTGTATTTGTCTGCACCACCGGGGTCGACGGCTGTGGATGGTTGCTAAAATTTATAAAAAGCACCAGACTCATGATAACTACCAGAGCGGTTACACCACCAATTGCAATCATCGGAAGATTGCTTTTTTTTACGCTTCTTGAAGATATCAGACCACCGCGACTGGATGGGTTAGGCTGAGGAATGCCACCTTGTGACGGCTGATTCTGAGGAAAATAACCTTGTGGAGAGTTAACATTCGCATTAGCCCACTGTGCCTGAGGGGCAGGGTTTTGCACAGGAGGAGCGTAAGCACCTTGAGGGGTATTCGCATTAGCCCACTGTGCCTGAGGGGCAGGGTTTTGCATAGGAGGAGCGTAAGCACCTTGAGGAGGACTTGCATTAGCCCACTGTGCCTGAGGGGCAGGGTTTTGCACGGGAGGAGCGTAAGCGTCCTGTGGGGGGTTAGGATTTCCATTGGCCCATGAGGCAGGATTTTGCACAGGAGGAGAGTAGGCACCTTGAGGGAGGCTAGGGTTGCCTGCCCACGAATCCTGAGAAGGGACCATCTGCGTAATAGATGAATTAGGATCAAACTGAGTATTCGATGCATCATTAGCCCATTGCGTCTGTGAAGCAGGGTTTTGCACGGGAGGAGGATAACTTCCCTGTGGAAGACCAGAATTTCCAGGTGCCCATTGACCCTGAGAAGGGACCATCTGTGTAATAAATGCATTAGGATCAAATTGGGGGTTGGGAACTCCGTCTCCGGTCCATTGGGAAGGTGGATTTTGATGGGGAGGAGGATAGACATTCGGTGTATTATTTGCACTTCCATTTCCATTCCACTGAGGATTGGGTTGTGGTTGTGGATTAGGACCCTGCGGATCATTATACATTGGCTTGCCCTCATTATGCCTGTAAATAAATAAATAGGAACGTGTAAATAAACGTGTAATTAAATAGAAACATGCCTATTGATGGATACGTTTTGACGTAGAGTTAATAACATTGAGAAAGCAAGGCATGAGACAGCTAGTACTTTGTGGTGTTTTCGCTGAAACAGCCGTGTCACCCCGAAAAGCGCGTAGTTGAAATGTTGAACAAGTTCTCTTTGGAAGAGACCACAACGCCTGTTTTGCTTGAATTGGCACACTTGCGTTTTCTTTATAGGTACTTTATACATGACATTATAGAGAACAGTACAAAAGATAGTAAGGTGTGCTCAAGGGTATTTTGTTCTGCGGGAAAACGTGGTAAGCTAACAAAGAGTGTTGTCTTGCTATATTATTGTAAGCGAGTGTGGTGTGGGAATTAAACACTATTTAAAAGCAAGGGAAGAGAAAAAAGCAAGCACTAATTGTAAGCTAGAGCTTGTCTCCGTCCCCTTTTTTCACATATAATCTCGGATGGTGAGGAATTTTTACCTTGAGGTGAAGGGATGCGAGAGCTACAGACAAAGTTTCCTAGAGGCAAGGTCGTGCGCGACCGCTATATTGTCGAGGAACTGCTCGGACAGGGTGGGTTTGGTGCAGTATATCGTGTAAGAGATAGACGTGTGAAGGGTAATATTTTTGCCCTCAAGGAAATAACCTATCCTAATAAAAACCAGCGGGAGAGTTTTGCATTTGAGGGCGAGATTCTCAGACGCCTGGATCATTATGCGCTCCCTCGTGTCTATCGTACGTTCGAAGACACGAAAAACAACCGCCTCTGTATGTTGATGGACTATATTGAAGGGCCAAATTTAGAGCGCCTCCGTCTCCAGCAGCCTGAAAAGCGCTTCTCATTATCGCAAGTTCTGCATATGATGGCTCCTATTATTGACGCAGTCATCTATTTACATGGGCAGCAACCACCGATTATCCATCGCGATATTAAACCTTCCAATATTATTGTTCCTACATCAGGTGAAAATGCGATTCTGGTCGATTTTGGTATTGCGAAAGAATTTGATCGCGATTCAACCACCACTGCCGTGCGCCATTGTTCACCGGGCTACGGAGCTCCTGAACAGTACATGAGTGGAACGGGTACACAGACGGATGTCTATGGTCTGGCCGCAACGTTTTACACCCTTTTGACTGGCGAGGTGCCGATTGATGCGCTCTACAGAATCACACGTTTAAGCAGCAAACGGCCTGATCCACTAGAGCTTGCGAATGTAATCGTGCCGACGATACCCCTTACCATCGCAGAGATACTGCAACAGGCGATGGCAGTCAATAGTAATGATCGCTTTGCAACTGTTGGTGAGATGTGGGATGCATTACGTGCATATCCAATCGAGGAGCCAAAGACTGATGCTGATGTTGAACAGATCAAACCGGCTGATGATGTTATGCAGCGTGATGTTGCAGGTATTCTTGCATCCTTTCCTGCGCTTGCACCAGAGACCCCACTGGTAAGTACCCTTGTGAATGTCCCCCCTCCAGCAACAGTACAAGCATCTCTGGGAACGCGCAAAAGATCAAGAGGTTTATTTTATAGCCTATTAACGTTGGTGCTCTTTGCTTTTGTGATTAGCGGTGCGTTGCTATCTACCAATTGGTTGGGGGCAAAGTCGGCGAGCAATCTGGAAGCACAACGTCCACTTATTACTCCTGCTTCAAGCTCTCAATCTGCGAACATCCAGGCAACCACTGTTGTAAAGGCTCAAGCAACTCCAACTGCGAACATCCAGGCAACCCCCACCGTGGCGGGAACCAAGGTGCCAGAGTTGAAAGAAGTAACACCCGAGTCGGTGAATGTCCCTGGCGAATCTTTCCCGCAGCTTGCAACAAGATATAGCGGCCCTATCCATAATACTCCTGCATCCGTAGATTCTACTATGAGCATTTCGCAAATTAAACAGTCGAAGGGCACCATTGCAGGTGTGCTTGCTCTCGGCCCAGGCCTGCTTGGTGATGGAAGCTTCACTGGCACAGTCACAGAGGATAAAAAAATACAATTTCTTGTACCTAGTAGCAATGAGCTTCTACCGCTCTTTTTCCAGGGGCAGATTCGGTCAAATGGCGTCATTGCAGGGACGTATTGTAGCTATCGGAATGGGCAATGTGACCTTAGTAGTGGGTACGGAACGTGGCAAGTCTCGCCTGCGTCATTTGCCTCTAAGCAACCTATCCCTACATATGGCCTTGGTTGATGAGTCTGGCGTTAAATAATGAATGGGTATCCTCAGTTTGCCTATTGATATCCGGGTGAAACTTAACTCCTCCGATGACCGTGTTGACTTATATATAACTCCTTCAATATGGATACGAGCCAACCACATAGAGCGGAAGCCAGTGGGTTGATAGTTTTTGATTGGTTCATTATGGTTGGTTCATGAGAAATAGATTTCTACTTTAAACTGGGATATGAGGTATAAATGTGCAAAGCGTACAGACGACATTACCAAATGGGAGTATTGTACAGGGGCGTTATGTTGTAGAAGAGTTGCTGGGAAAAGGGGGCTTTGGCGCCGTCTATCTTGTGCGAGATCAACGTGTAAGAGGGAACAAGTTTGCCCTTAAGGAAATCATTGACCCGAGCAAAAAAGAGCGCGTCAACTTTACGTTTGAGGGCGAAGTGCTCAAACGTTTGGATCATCAGGCGCTCCCACGTGTTTATCGCACATTTGACGATGATAAAAATTACCGTGCATACATTTTAATGGATTATATCGAGGGGCCAAATTTAGAGACTCTGCGGCAGATGCAACCTGAAAAGCGTTTCTCGGTTGTGCAGACTCTGCACTTTATGGAACCGATTGTCGATGCGCTGAGCTATTTGCACAAGCAGCGTCCTCCCATTGTGCATCGTGACATCAAGCCGGCCAATATTATTATACCGCCTTCTGACGCAGGTGCTGTTCTTGTCGATTTTGGGATTGCAAAAGAGTTTGATGAAGAGGGGACGACAACTGCTGTGCGGCGCTGCTCACCTGGTTATGGAGCCCCTGAACAATACGATAGAGGGACAAATCTGCGCACGGATATTTACGGCCTGGGGGCCACACTTTATGCACTTTTAACAGGTGCAATTCCAACGGATGCACTTTATCGTCTGACCCAGCTGGGTAGTAAACATGAGGACCCACTTGAACCTGTCTCAAAACTTGCTCCTAATGTGCCACAGCATATTTCAGATGCTATTCTCCATGCTATGTCTATCAGTGGTGGCGAACGTTTTGAAAGCATTGCCGCCTTCTGGCAAGCCCTCAAGGCACAGCCTATTGAGGACTTAGTCCCGGTCCCCATGGATGAGTCAATTGCTGCGTCTATATACAGGCATGATACGAATCCCATGACTCCTTCATTAGAGTCAGAGGCAGTAACGACGCGTCCTCAATCGCCCAAAAAACGGCGTCTACTTATATCTGCACTAGCTTGTGTTGGGTTAATCGCTTTGGTAATCGGGCTGGTAGCGGGCAATAATCTTTTGTTAGCGGGCGCCTTTGGACATACTCCTGTTAGAGCACCGCAGGCTACTCAAAAGGCCGTTGTCGCCACCGCGCCGCCTCAGAAATCTGTTACATCAGCAGCGACTTCGCGACCTATTGTGACGCCGACAACGCAGCCGCCAACCCCTCAGCCGACAACGCAGCCTCCTGCTACTCAGCCGACAGCGCCACCAGCTGTGCAGCCGGGCCAGAGCAGTTTGCCACGTTTGCTAAGTGCCTATAATGGCAACATTAGTGATAAGTATACTACCCCGGCTACGGAGGCATCAATAACGCTATCACAGGTGAAGCAGAACGGATCGGCGATCAACGGCGGTTTTGCTGTTGGATCGGGGCTCTTAGCTGGCAATACTTTCTCTGGCTCTGTGACGAATGACAGGAAGATCGAGTTTACGGTGCCTGGTTATGCAAACCTTCCTCCTCTGCATTTTGATGGGCGTATACAGGCCGATGAAAGCCTATCAGGTTCATACTGTAGTCTTAATGCAAATAAGCAATGTGACCGGTCTATTGGTGGCTGGGGTGATTGGAATGCCAGATCAAGTGTCCGGCCAGGGAATCCAGGCTCATGAGATGAGTTCTAGATGCGGATAACAGAACATCGAAGAGGTCAGGAGCTTGCTTGCGCAATGTTTTGAAGGAGAGACGTGTTGCGTCAAGAACCGGTTTTCTGCATGTGTTGATAGATATACATAGCTACCCCTTGGCAGCGATTTATGGTATACTCCATTGCGCCACAATGAAACGATTTTTTTTTGCTGCGCTATGTATTGGGGATTAGATAGATATGTTATATGATCACACGAAAATTTTTGTAAAGGCTGGTAGTGGGGGCGACGGCTCCATGCATTTCCATCGTGGAAAATTTGCCCCCTTTGGTGGGCCAGATGGTGGGGATGGCGGCAGAGGTGGAAGCGTCTACTTTGAAGCCACAAATAGCTTAAACACTTTAATTGATTATCGCTACCGGCAGCAGTTTAAGGCTGAGCCTGGCGAACCAGGTGTAAGACAGAAGATGCACGGTGCAAAGGGAGAGGATATTACTTTGCAGGTGCCTTGTGGCACAATCGTTCGTGATGGCGACACTGGCGCAGTCATTGCCGACCTTACTGAGCATGGACAGATTGTAATGGTCGCACGTGGTGGGCGTGGTGGGCTGGGCAATGTCCATTTTGCGACATCGACTCATCAGACACCTAAGGAAGCACAAAGGGGAGAGCCAGGCGAGGAACGTTGGCTACTGCTGGAATTGCGCCTGATTGCGGATGTTGGCCTTGTCGGCTACCCAAATGCGGGAAAATCCACATTACTCTCAGTTGTAACCGCAGCGCATCCCAAAATTGCCGATTACCCCTTCACAACGCTGGCTCCTAATCTTGGTGTGGTAGAGGTTGGGCAACCACGTAGTGGTGACGGCTATAGCTTTGTGCTGGCTGATATACCGGGCCTAATCGAAGGTGCAGCTCAAGGTGTAGGGCTTGGCCATGAATTTCTGCGCCATATTCGGCGCACACGTTTACTCGTCCATATGTTGGATGGGGCGGCCGTTGAGCGTGATCCCTGGCACGACTTTGAAACCATTAATCGCGAATTACTCGAATACGATGCGCAACTGGAGCAACGTCCCCAGATCGTTGTATTGAATAAAATGGACGTGCCGGATGCGCAGGAACGCTGGCCTGAGCTCAAAACGAAAGCTGAAGCAGCAGGTTATCTTGTCTTTGCCATCTCTGCAGTAGCGCATGAAGGCGTTGATGAGCTGGTGGCATGTATTGCTCGTCGTCTGCAGGAGATCCAGCGTGACGAGGCCGAACGCGCAGCCTCCAATATAGTTATGGGCGGACAGGACGACGATGATACCGTTTTGCGTCCGCAGGCGGATGATGCATTCACTATTACCAAAGAGGACGGCGTGTTTGTCGTGCGTGGTAAACGAGTTTCACGTATGGTGAATATGACCAATCAGGATAGTGAGGAAGGCATGGACCGGCTACAGGTGATGCTCCAGAAAATGGGTGTCACAAAAGCGCTGGAAGAAGCTGGCGTAAAGGTTGGCGATACTGTGCGTTTTGGCAAGGCCGAGTTATACTGGGGAGAATAAACGGCGGCCACATTGTTGCCAGGTATGCATAGAGAGGCCTCAGTTTTGAGGTTGTAATTGTTTATGACGCGCTATCATGCGATAGCGCGTTTGCTTGTTCAGCTCTCTCAAAATTTATGTTATACTAAGGTATGAAGTTGTTGCATAAAGCATGCATGTAGCAAGTGTTGATTCTGAAAGCATTGAATGCGAGAGAAGCGAACTCATGGGAGAGACATTAAACCTATCATTCCACGCTTGTGACGATAATTCATATGAGGTGCGAATATGGGAAAGTTGGTCCGGGAATACCACGAGTGGCAAGTTTGTCCCACCATATACAGCAAGACGGCTGAATGCACTGCAAAAAAAGCTAGAAAACATGGGAAGCAGTGATCAAGAGCTAAGTGATATCGGTTATCGCCTGTATATGGCTTTATGTGGTGCAGATGCTTCAACAGCTTCAACGGCTTCAATATCTGCACACAAAGAAGCTCGCGAGCAATCTGTACAATCTGTCTTACGAGATATTATTCAGCGCACGCTGAAACGGCGTGGCACAGTAGCCCTTGCTCTTGTGTTTGGGCCGGGCTGCGATGAATTTGTGCGCTATCCATGGGAGCTTTTGCACAATGGCAATCACTTTCTAATTATTTCAGGTATTTTCACTCTGAGCCGTTCGCTTCAGCGCCCCGATGCACCCGTTGGGTGTGGATTACCTGTTCAGCCGCCACTGCGTGTTCTTTACATTGGATCATCGCCCTCAAATTGTCCTCCGCTTGAGACCGAGCGCAGCTTTGAAGCAATGGAACAAGGCTTAGCTCCCCTTATCGATGCCGGTCAGGTCTTTTTGGATCGACTCGAACCGCCGACGTTTAGCCATCTTGTGC
>Ga0302321_100001017_pt1 | contig 24081 bp, 26 predicted proteins | sample Fen_T0_1_FD_202505 | JGI IMG/M metagenome (GOLD analysis project Ga0302321, IMG submission 202505) | Peat permafrost microbial communities from Stordalen Mire near Abisko, Sweden - Fen_T0_1 | ecosystem: Environmental > Terrestrial > Soil > Wetlands > Permafrost | place: Sweden: Abisko...
GGTTGCGCCTTCCATCACCGCCGAGTTGTCGGCATAGGCGACCACCGTGCCTTGTGGATGCGCCTTGTGTGTTTCGCGGATCATGCCGAACAGGCTGTGCGGCTGTGTCACGCCGTCGACGATGTACTGCGCGTTGAATATCTTGTGCCGGCAGTGCTCGGAGTTGGCCTGCGCGAACATCATCAGCTCGACGTCGGTTGGGTCGCGGCCCAGCGCACGGAATCGCGCGTCGAGATAGTCGATCTCGTCGGGCGCGAGCGCCAGGCCGAGCGCCACGTTGGCGCGCTCCAGCGCCCCGCGACCTTCGGCAATCAAGGCGATGCTCGTCAGTGGCCTGGGCGGGAAATGGGCAAACAGCTTGGCGGCATCCGCCATATCGGTAAACACGGCTTCGATCATCCGGTCGTGCAGCAACGGCAGCAGCGCTGCACGGTCGGCATCCACAAGCGGGGCGCCATCGCGGGTGGCAACAGCGTAGACGACGCCGCGCTCGATGCGCGTGACGGCGGACAGGCCGCAGTTCCTGGAGATGTCCGTCGCCTTGGACGACCACGGCGAGAGCGTGCCGGGACGCGGCACCACGAGGAACGTCGTGGCCACCGCGGCGGCCGCTGCGGGCATTTCCGGACCGTAAGTCAGCAGGCGATCGAGCGTCGTGCGTTCATCTGCACCGAGCGGGCGGGAGACCTCGACGAAATGCACGAACGTCGCATTGATCGCCGCAACACGATGCGCGGAACGGGCGGCGGCGAGACTTTGCAGAAGCTTGGCCAGGCGGAACGGGGACAACGCCGGCCGGCCGGCCAACGAGAGGATGTCGGACATCTTCTTGGGGATGCGCGTAAAGCCGGATTATACGCCACCCATCCGCCCCGAATTCCGTCCGTATGGCGCTATTCCACCTTGCCGATGCGCTTGACGACGTCCGCCATCTTGCCTGCGTCGGCATCGACGTAGCGCTGGAATTCCGGCGTGTCGAGATACTGGATCGGACTCCCGGCCGTGACCATCACCTGCTTCACGCGCTCGTCGTTCGCCGCCGCGCGCGCGGCGTCGCGAAGCCGCTTGACGATGGGTTCCGGTGTTGCGGCCGGGACGAATAGGCCCGACCACTGCGCGTAGTCGACATTCGTGCCGAGTTCGTGGAACGTGGGCACGTCAGGAAGCGCAGCCAGGCGCACATTGCCCCACTGCGCGAGTGCGCGCAGCTTGCCGGCGTTGACCTGCTGCACGATCGTGGCGGGGCCGGTGGCAACAGCGTCGATGCTACCGCCCAGCAGCCCGACGATCGCCGGACCGGCGCCGGTGTAAGGCACGTGCGTCATCTTGAGGCCTGCTGCACCGAGCAGCATTTCCATCGGCACGTGCATCGTCCCGTAGTTGCCGGACGAGCCGTACGTGAATCTTCCCGGATTGGCGCGCGCCGCCGCGGCGAATTCCGCCCAGGTCTTCCACGGCGCATCGGCGCGCACGACGAACACGGTGGGGTCGGCGGTGAAGCGCGCAATGGGCTTCAGCTGATCGAGCTGGTACAGCGGCGCGCGACCCAGGATCTTGTCTGCCTCAGGCAACACCGTGTATGAGGACAGCGACAGCAGCACCGTGTAGCCGTCGGCCTTGGCCTTCGCCACCTGCCCCATGCCGATGCCGCCGCCGGCGCCCGCCTTGTTCTCGATGATGACCGGCTGCTGCAGATCGCGGCCCATCGCCTCGGCCACCGGGCGCGCTACCGTGTCCGCCACGCCGCCCGGCGGGAACGGCACGACCATCGTGATCGCGTGATCGGGAAAGTCCGCTGCGGCAACGGGAAACACCGCGCTGACGAAAGCTCCCAAGAGCAATCGAACCAAAGGCTTCATGGAGCTTCGCGGTTCAACCGTGCAACCGAGCCAATCGCGCAACGAACAGGACCTTGGCCCGCGGCCATCTCAGTGGTGCAGGATCTTGGCGAGGAACTGTTGCGCCCGTTCGGACCGCGGCGTGCCGAAGAAGTCCTCCTTGGTCGCGTCCTCGACGATGAATCCCTTGTCCATGAAGATCACGCGATTCGCCACCTTGCGCGCGAAGCCCATCTCGTGCGTAACGCACATCATCGTCATGCCTTCCTTGGCCAGTCCGACCATGACGTCGAGCACCTCGTTGACCATCTCGGGGTCGAGTGCCGACGTGGGCTCGTCGAACAGCATGCAGATCGGGTCCATCGACAGCGCACGGGCGATGGCGACGCGCTGCTGCTGCCCGCCGGACAACTGGCCCGGATGCTTGTCCTTTTGCTCGATGAGACCGACGCGGTCGAGGTACTTGAGACCGCGCGCAACCGCCTCGTCCTTCGACCGGCCCAGCACCTTGATCTGCCCCAGCGTAAGGTTCTCGGTGATCGTGAGGTGCGGGAAAAGTTCGAAGTTCTGGAACACCATGCCGACGCGCGCGCGCAGCTTGGGCAGGTTGGTCTTCGGATCGTTGACGTGGGTGCCGTCGACGACGATATCGCCCTTCTGGAACGGCTCGAGCGCGTTGACGACCTTGATCAGCGTCGACTTGCCGGAGCCCGATGGCCCGCAGACGACGATGACTTCGCCTTTCTCGACGCTGGTCGTGCAGTCGGTCAGCACCTGGAAGCTGCCGTACCACTTCGAGACATCCTTGATTTCGATCATCGACATGGTGGTAATCCCGCGGCCTTTCTTGTTCAACGGACGATGGCGACCTTCTTCTGCAGTTGCTTGACGAGCAGCGAGCCGCCGAAGCAGATGACGAAATAAACAAGTGCGGCGAACAGGTACATCTCGACCAGCCGGCCGTCGCGTTGCGCCACCTTCGACGCGGCGCCCAGGAAATCGGTGATCGATAGCACGTAGACGAGCGACGTGTCCTGAAACAGCACGATGGTCTGCGTGAGCAGGATCGGGATCATGTTGCGGAATGCCTGCGGCAGGATCACCTTGCCCATCACCTGCCAGTAGTCGAGGCCCAGCGCATAGCCGGCCGACACCTGGCCGCGCGACACCGACTGGATGCCGGCCCGCATGATCTCGCAGTAGTATGCGGCCTCGAAAAGCGTGAACGTAATGACCGAAGAGTAGAACGCGCCGACCTTGATCGGCTGGCTGGAGCCGATGATGTACGCGCCGATATAGGGAACCAGGAAATAGAACCAGAAGATCACCAGCACAAGTGGGATCGACCGCATCAGGTTGACGTAGACGCCCGCAATCCACGCCAACGGCTTGATCGACGATAGCCGCAGCATGGCGAGCAGCGTGCCGAAGATGATGCCCCCGGTCATCGCCAGCGCGGTCAGCGTCAGCGTGAACGTCATGCCTTCGCGGAACAGGTAGACCCACGAGCGCTCGATGACGTTGAAGTCGAACTGGCCGAGCATGTCAGTGGCCTCCGGTGTTCATCGAGGGCCCGACGAACCCCGGTATCTGCACGCGCTTTTCGAGCAGGCGCATCCCGAGCACGACGATCACGTTGATGGCGATGTAGACGATGGTCGCGGCGGTGAAGGCCTCGAACACCTGGAAGCTGAATTCCTGGATCGAGCGCGCGGCGGCGGTCAGCTCCACCAGTCCGATGGTCAGGGCCACCGACGAATTCTTGATGATGTTCATGAACTCGGACGTCAGCGGCGGCAGGATGACGCGAAATGCCATCGGCAACAGCACATAGCGATAGGTTTGCGGCGTCGTCAGCCCGAGCGCCGTGCCGGCCATACCCTGTCCGCGCGGCAGCGCCTGGATGCCCGCGCGTACCTGCTCCGCCACCCGCGCCGCGGTGAAGAAGCCCAGGCACAGCACCGCCGGAACCAGCGACGCCCACGGCGGCGTCATCTGCTTCATCGCCGTGCCCATCGTCTTGGGCAGGAACTCCGGCAGCACGAAGAACCACAGGAACATCTGCACCAGCAGCGGGATGTTGCGGAACAGTTCGACGTACGCATTGCCGAAGCGGACCAGCCACTTGTTGGGCGTGGTGCGCAGGACGCCGAGGATCGATCCAATCAGCAGCGCCATCACCCAGGCTGACAGCGCCGTGGTGAGCGTGAAGCCCAGTCCGTTGATCAGCGTGTCGAGATACGTGCCCCGGCCGTCAGGCGACGTCTCGAAGAAGATCCGCCAATTCCAGTTGTAGTTCACGCCACCCCCCGTTGCGCAGCACGCCTGCCGCTGCGCCCGTCCCCGATCCCGGAATTCCGTCGCCGACAACCAATTGAGTAACCGCACTATAAAACAAACGGGGGCGCTGTGGCCCCCGTCCTGACTTTAGACGCGCCTGCCAACCGGCGCGCTAGGGTTCACTACTTGTACATCGCCGGGTCGCCGCTGTCCGTCGGCTTGGCGAACGCATTCTTGAGCGGCGTGCTGATGGGCACGTTGAGATTGACGCCCTTGGGCGGTATCGGCGCCAGGAACCACTTGTTGTAGATCGGGATGATGCCGCCGCTGGTGTACAACTGCGCAGTTGCCGCATCGACGACCTTCTTGAAGCCGGGGTCTTCGCGACGCATCATGATGCCGTAGGGCTCGACCGAGTAGGCCTCGGCGCCGATGCCGAAGTCGGCCGGCGACTTCGAGCTCGCGACCAGGCTGTACAGCAGGATGTCGTCCATGAAGAACGCGACGGCCCGGTCGGTCTCGACCATCAGAAAGGCTTCAGCATGATCCTTGGCGGTGAGTACGCTCATGCCGAGGTTCTGCTTGCCGTTTTCCTCGACCAGCCACTTGAGGTTGGTCGTGCCGGCGGTGGAGACGACCGTCTTGCCTTTCAGGTCGGCGAGCGACTTGATGTTGGACGACTTCTTGGCCACGTAGCGGTTGGCCGTCACGAAGTGCGTGTTGGTGAACGCGACCTGCTTCTGGCGGTCGAGGTTGTTCGTCGTCGATCCGCACTCGAGATCGATCGTGCCGTTGGCCATCAGCGGAATGCGTGTCGCCGACGTGACCGGATTCAGCACGACCTTCAGATTGGGCATCTTGAGTTCGGCCTTGACCGCGTCGACGATCTTGAGGCAGATGTCCTGCGCGTAGCCGATGACCTGCTGCTTGTCGTCATAGTACGAGAAAGGCATCGACGAGTCGCGATGGCCGATGGTGATGGAACCCGACTCCTTGATCTTCTTGAGCGTCGGGGATTCCTGTGCCGCAGCGGGGACTGCGATGAACGCCGCCAGCACCAGTGCGAGCAGCAAGCCAGATTTGCGGATCATGCGATGGATTCTCCAGTTAAGGCCGCGGGCCGGGATAGGCAGTTCTAACTTGGATTGCGGCACGGCCAAGAGCATCGATTCTACGATCGGCGCCCGGGTTTGTCCAAGCCGCCCGACCGGTCGCTGCTGAGGCAATTTCCCACCGACCCGGAGAACAACCCCGCCAGCCCAAGGGCGCGCGACGGCACCGCCTATAATCGGTCCATGGATGCGAATCTCTCCCCTGTCCGGCAGGTTGCCGAAATGCGCGCGATCGAGGCAGCGCACAGCCTTGATCCGCTGATGGAACGCGCCGGCCTCGCGGCGGCCGAGGTCGCGCGTGGCCTCGCAGGCGACCGAGGAGGAAGGATCGTGGTCCTGGCCGGTCCGGGCAACAACGGCGGCGACGCGTTCGTCGTCGCGCGCTGGTTGCGCGCCTGGTATTTCGACCTTACGGTAGTGTTTCCCGGCGAAGCGGCGGCGCTGCCGAGGGATGCCTGTGCCGCGCATGCCGCGTTTGTCGCTGCCGGCGGCACAACGACGACATTCACCGCCGGCGCGCGGCCGGTCCTCGTGGTCGACGGCCTGTTCGGCGTGGGTCTCGCACGGCCGCTCAGCGACGGTTATGCAGCGCTCGTGCGCTGGGCCAACGACACCGGTGCGCCGATACTCTCGCTGGATGTCCCGTCCGGGTTGAACGCGGATACGGGCGTCGCCAACGACCCCACGATCCGCGCCGCCGCCACGGCGACGTTCATCTGCATGAAGCCCGGGCTACTGACCGCCGACGGCCCCGACCATTGCGGCGACGTTTCCGTGCATTCGCTCGGCATCGAGGACGCGCCATCCGCGCTGGGCCACCGCCTCGACTGGTCCGTTCTGGCGGCCTCGCTGCCGGTGATTCTTGCCCGATGCAAGCGCAACGTCAATAAGGGCACCTTCGGTACGCTGGGCATTCTCGGCGGCACCGAAGGCATGGGTGGCGCGCTCATCCTGGCCGGGCGTGCCGCGCTGCGCACCGGTGCGGGCAAGGTTTGGCTTGGCTTCCTGATGGCGGACCCGCCCAAGCTCGACACGAGCATGCCCGAGTTGATGCTGCGTCACGCGGGCGCGGTGCTCGACGCCCAGCCCGACGCGCTGGTCGTCGGTCCGGGATTGGGCACCAGCGATGCCGCGCGCTCGCTGCTGCTGCGCGCGCTGGCGCTGCCGGTTCCGGTGGCGCTCGATGCCGACGCATTGAACCTCATCGCGCGCGAACCCGCGCTGCTCGCCGCGACCCGGTCGCGAAGTGCACCGACGCTGGCCACTCCCCATCCAGGCGAGGCGGCGCGCGTGCTGGCGGTCGACGTCGAGACCGTACAGCGAGATCGCATGCGGGCCGCGCACGAACTGGCACTGCGGCTCGCCGCGAATGTGGTGCTGAAGGGGGCGGGCAGCGTGCTCGCGCATCCGGACGGCACCTGGGACATCAACGCCAGCGGCGGACCCGCGCTCGCGACCGCAGGCAGCGGTGACGTGCTTTCGGGCCTTCTCGGCGCGCTGCTTGCGCAGGGCGTACCCGCCAAGTCCGCGTTGCGCTATGCGGTATGCCTGCATGGCGCGACGGCCGACGCGCTCGTTGCGCAGGGCATCGGTCCGCTCGGCCTCACCGCGTCAGAGTTGCCCGACGCCGCGCGCGCACTGCTCAACGCGGCAGGACGAGGCGTCCCGGCGCGCTAAGGAACGAGCAACGTCGCACCGGTCGTCACGCGCGATTCGAGCGCCCGATGCGCCACCGCCGCATCCTTGAGCGCGTACTGCTGCCGCGCCTCGGACTTGATCTTGCCTGCCGCGACCAGCGCGAACATGTCCGCGGCCATCGCCAGCAGCGCGGGACGCGTGGCCGCGTAGGTGAAGAGCGTCGGCCGCGTTGCGTAAAGCGAACCTTTCTGCGCCAGCAGGCCGATGTCGAACGCGGCAACGGGACCCGAGGCGCTGCCGAAGCTCACGAACATGCCGCGCGGGCTCAATACGTCGAGGGACTTCGGAAACGTGTCCTTGCCAATCGAGTCGTAGACGACGGGAACGCCCTTGCCGCCGGTGATTTCCTTCGTGCGCGCCACGAAGTCGTCGCGCGTGTAGACGATCGTGTGCGCGCACCCGTTCGCCTTCGCGAGGTCTGCCTTGGCGTCCGAGCCCACGGTCCCGATCATCGTCACGCCCAGCGCACGCGACCACTGGCAGGCGATGAGTCCCACGCCACCGGCCGCGGCGTGGAACAGGATCGTCTCCCCGCCTTTCAGCGGAAAGGTCTGCCGGAACAGATACTGGACCGTCAGCCCCTTCAGCATCAGCGTCGCGGCCGTCGCGTCCTCGACTCCATCCGGGATGGGGACAAGCCTGTCCGCGGACATCACGCGCTCGGTGCTGTAGGCACCCGGCGCGCCGCCGCAATAGGCGACGCGGTCGCCCGCCTTCAGGTAATCGACGCCGGACCCGACCGCCTGGACAACGCCCGCGGCCTCGAGCCCGATGCCCGACGGCAGCGCGAGCTTGTATTGGCCGCTGCGGTGATAGGTGTCGATGTAGTTGAGTCCGATCGCCGTGTGGCGCACGCGCGCTTCGCCTGGACCGGGCGCACCGACGGCAACGTCCTCGAACACGAGTACTTCCGGGCCGCCGTTGGCGTGGATGCGAATGGCTTGGGGCATGATGGGCTCTGGGTGAGTAGAAGATTTGCGGGACGTTCAATATACGCGGCGCCGCGCGAAAATTCGACTGCGGAGTTGCATGCGACGGGTTATGCCAGCGCCCGATAGGTGGCGAAGCCCGCTGCAGTCAGCAGCAGCGATCCGACCAGGTGAATTGCAGCGAGCGCGATTCCGGCCACGTAATCGCCGCGCATCAGGTGCTCAGTCACCTCCGCCGAAAATGTCGAGAACGTCGTCAGGCCGCCTAAGAATCCCGTGATGACGAACAGCCGCCACTCCGGAGAAAGATCGTGGCGCACCAGGAAATACGCGACGGCGAACCCGACCAGGTAGCCGCCGATCAGGTTGGACGCCAATGTTCCGAGCGGGAACTTCGGCACGCGCGCGTTGAGCCACGCGGAGAGCCCCCAGCGCAGCCACGCGCCGCAGGCGCTGCCTACGCCGACCGCGGCGAATTGCCCGATCAAAGGCAGCTCATCGGATGAATTGCTCGACGTAATGCGCGCCCAGGCCGCATTGCTCGTAATGACTGCGGCACATGTCGATCTTGCTCCAGACGTCCTCGTAGCCGCTCTGCCGGCCGTCGGCATCGAGGTAGATCATCGCGCCGCTGATGTTGAAGAACGTGATCATTTCCGGGCAATCCGCCGGCACGGTCAGCGTGTGGATCTCGCCCGGCGGCTCGTACACGAAGCTGCCCTCCTCCGCCGTCCAGTCATGCTCGAGATACTTCCAGCGGCCCTTGATTACGTAGCCGATGACCACCATCGGATGCCGGTGCCGCGACAGCACGCCGCTCCGACGCACACGCAGCAGGTTGCACCAACCCCCGGACACGGTGTTGAGCAGCAGCGGACGGAACCAGACGTCCTGCGCCTGCGGCACCCACACGCGCTCATCGCCGGGTATCGCCGCGACGGCAATCTCGGGCTGAATGCCAGTGGTCGGCAGGATCAGCGGTGCATTCATTGCGTCCCGTCCTTGATGGCCCGGGCCAGCGCGGCGATTTCGGCCGCCTCGTCGTAGTCTTTCGGAAAATCGCGGTGCGCCTTGCGATACCAGTACCGTGCGTTGGCGACGTCGCCCTCCTGCATGTGCACGATGCCGTGTGCCCAGCAGCCGAGCGTCGACGCATCTTCCTGGACGATCACGTGCGCCTTCTCCCATTCGTGCTTCTTCAGATATCGTACCGCGGTTCCGATCGGCATGCTCCCCTCCTACGTCACCATGTACCCGCCGTCGACCGGAAGGATCGTGCCGGTGACGAAGCGCGCGGCGGGCGAACAGAGAAAGACGGCGGCGCCGGCGATGTCCTCCGGCCGCGCCCATCGCGCCAGCGGCGTGCGCGCGAGTATCGCCGCGCTGCGCTGCGGATCGTCCTGCAACGCCTGCGTCAGGTTGGTCGCCACCCAGCCCGGCGCGATCGCGTTGACGCGGATGCCGTCGGGGGCGTACGCGATGGCGAGCGACTTGGTCAGCTGCGCGACCCCTCCCTTGCTGGCGCTGTATCCGGGCACGAGGCCCCCGCCGAAGAACGACAGCACCGACGCGGTGTTGACGATGGCCCCGCCGGCCGCCTTCAGCTTGTCGCGCGCCAGCGTGCAGCAGCGCATCGTGCCCGTGAGGTTGATCGCGAGAATTTCGGCGAAGACGGCGGGATCGTGCTCGGCACCGCGACGGATGACACCGGCGCAGTTCACCAGAAAATCGAGCCGCGGCAGTGACGCGACGAGTGCTGAGACCGCGTTATCGTCGCGGACGTCGAGCGCAATGGCATCGCGGCAACGGAAGCGCGGCGAGGCTCGCGCTGCATCGCATTCCGCGCGCGTGGCACCGGTCACCGTCACGACCGCGCCCAGACCGGCAAATGCGTCGGCAATGCCGGCGCCGATGCCGCTCGTTCCTCCCACCACGAGTGCGACCTTTCCTGAATACAGGTCCGCCAGGAAAGTCGCGGTGGTCATACGGCGGTCTTGCGCAGCAATGCGCGCACGTCGGCGTCCCGAGGTAACGGGGCAACTGCGCCGAAACCGGTGGTCGCCAGCGCCGCGGCGACATTCGCATACGCCGCGGCCGTAAACGGGTCGTCGCCGGCCAGCAGCCGGACGGCGAACGCGCCGTCGAAACAGTCGCCCGCCCCCGTAGCATCGACCGGCGTGACGCGATGGGCGGGGACATGCTGCTGCCGCTTGCCGTCGGAGACCACGCATCCTTCGGCGCCGAGCTTGAGCACCACTCCTTTCGCGCCGGCACGATGGCACGCCGCTAGGGCGGTCGCCGGATCAGCACTGTCGAAGAGCACGCGCGCGTCATCCAGGCTGGGCACGCACCAGCTGCACCGCGCCATCGTGGCAATGATGGTTGCGCGCGCCCGCGGCAACGGCCAGAGCTTGAGGCGAAGGTTCGGGTCGTAGGTCACCACCGCGCCAGCCGTCGTGGCCGCATCCATCGCGGCGAACACGGTGTCGCAAGCGCTCGCCGAAATGGCCTGGCTGATGCCGGACACGTGCAGCAGGCGCGCGTTCGCGATCAGCTCCAGCGGCAGCGTGGCGGGCCGCATGCGGCTGGCCGCCGAACCCGCACGCAGATAGGAGAACTCGTGCCCGTGTGCGCCGTGCGTGACGAAATAGACGCCAGTGGGCGCATCGGGGTCGGTGGCAACCCCGCTCGCGTCGACGCCTTCCGTATCCCACAGTTCGCGGAACAGGCGGCCGAAGGCATCGTCGCCCAGGCGCGTGACGTAGCCGACGCGCGCGCCGAGTCGCGCGGCGGCGATGGCCATGTTCGAGGTGTCACCGCCGAAGCCCTGCACATAGGCGTGCGGATCCCGGGTTTGCGTCTGGTTGAACTCGATCAGCGGTTCGCCCAGCGCAACGATTACCGGTGAGGCGTCGAGTTTGGCCACCGTGAGGTCAGCTGCGCCGGAAATTGAAGTGACGGCCGGAATCGACGTCGCCCAGCATGACGCCCGGTCCCTCGCGCGCGAGCCATGAACGGCTGCCATTGTTCCAGAACACCGAGCCGTCGCGGAACGCGCCCTGGTTCACGAGCCTGCCAACGTCGTCGCGCAGGAAGACGCGGCCGTCGCGGACGATGTCGAGGATCACCATGCGCCGGAAATCGGAGTCCCACGCCTGGAACGTCCCCACGGCCCACGCGGGTGGTGGCGCCGGCCGCACCACGGGCGGCGGCGGAACCGGCTGCGTGTTCGGGGGCTGCGAATTGCCGATAGCCGCACCGATCGCCAGCGCGCCCAGGATGCCGGCCGCGATCGCGGCGTTGTTGTTGCTGTTGTTATTGCCCGAACTCCGCCCGAAGTCGAAATCCGCGCGGCATCCGCGATCCACCCAGATGCCATTGCGGTCGAATCCCCACGTGCGATTGCGCGTGCACGGCGCGTTCGACAATTGCCGCCGCAGCGTCACGCTGTTTTCGGTGTCGACGCGGCAGAAGTTGCGGTTGTTGTTCCGGCTCTCACAACGGATCGTGCCGCGCGCCGCCCAGGCCGGCGGCGCAATCGGAACGGCGATGGCCAGCATGAGCAGCGTCGCCGCCGCACGCATCGGAATTCTCATCGCCCCCCCGAAATTGGCAAAACCGCCGATTATCTTACCGGCAACGCGCGGAATCCGGACGCATACGCCGCCGCCGCCTCGCGCACCTTCGCGGCCGGGGCACCCGGCGCATAGAGATTGGACCCCGTGCCGAACCCGGACGCACCGGCGCTCCAGTAAGGCGCCATGTTGTCCGGCCGGATGCCGCCGACGGCGAAGATCAGTGCATCGCGTGGCAGGACGGCGCGCCAGGCCTTGAGTGCCCCCGGGGGCAGTGCCTCGGCGGGAAACATTTTCAGGCCATCGGCACCCGCGGCGAGCGCGGCGAACGCTTCGGTCGGCGTCGCCACGCCGGGAACGCAGACCATTCCCAGTCTCTTCGCTTCGCGGATCACCGCCACATCCGCATGCGGCATCACCACCACCTTTCCGCCGGCGTCGCGAACGCGCGCAACGTCCGCCACCGCCAGGACGGTGCCGGCGCCCACCAGGCATTGGTCGCCGCACGCGCTCGCCAGCAACCGGATCGACTCGAAAGGTCGCGGGGAATTGAGTGGCACTTCGAGGACACGAAAGCCCTCTCCGATGAGCGCGCCGGAAATCGCTGGAATTTCCTCAGGCGATATGCCCCGCATAACGGCAATGAGCGGGAGGGGATCGAGATAGCGCAGCAAGGGATTCATGTGTGGGCCGAATTAGTGCAGGGATGGCGATGGTAATGCGGAAACCAGCGCGGCCTGCTGCGCGATGCGCCACAGGCCGCGCGCGGCGGCATCGGTGGGTGCCCGTTCCACGGTCACGCCCGCTTGCGCCAGGGCCGCCGTGTAGCGCGTCGACAATGCATCGTTACCGACTACCCGGACGCGGGTGCCGGCGTCGTCGTTGCGCTGCGCCCACACGCGCGCGTCGCGCACCTCGCGGCCGATCAACAGGCCCGACAACCAGTCTGGCACGTCGCCCGGCGCCAGTTCGCCCATCAGCGCCAGCGTCCGTGCGCCGAACAGATCGTGGCACAGTGCGCCCGCCCCCAGGCCGCGAGAAACGCCGCACGCGAATGCCGCGCCGGGCTCGGGGCCGGCAGGCTGTGCCAGGCGGCCGAGAATGCTGTGCTTCAAGAGTACGCTGTACATCTCGCCGGTCATGTAGGTCGCGAATTCCACGAGCTGCCCCCGCTCGACACGCGCCCATTTGGAATGCGTGCCCGGCAGCACTGCCAACACGCGCCCCTCCTGCTCGTCGATGGCCCCGGCAAGTTGCGTCTCCTCGCCGCGCAGGACGTCGGGAATGCCGTTCACATCCCGGGTGCGCACGCCGGGAACGATGGCGAGCGCGTCGCCCTCGACGCGCACGATGCCCGCAGCGAGGTTCGCAAGCGGTGCAGGACAATCGACATAGGGCACCTCGCGCCAGCCCTGCCGGCTGCCAACCATGCCGCATGCCAGGCGCGGCGCGGCAATGTCGTGCCAATCGCCCAGCAGCGCGGCGAGCGCTTCGGGGAAACATCCCTCGTGCACCTGCATCACTCCCAGCGGCGCCGTGCGCGACGCGACGATTTCACCGCCAGCGCCGAGGCAATAGGCGCGAGTCGACGTCGTCCCCCAGTCGATGGCAATAAGTGCTGTGGCGGGCATGGGTACGCGTGGTGCGGGATGTCAGCGCGGCGCCGCCGGAGTTTCCCATCGGGCGGCAGCCTCGTCGTCGCTGGCCCGCGCGTCGACCCAGCGCGCTCCCTCGGGGGTAGTCTCCTTCTTCCAGAACGGTGCGCGCGTCTTGAGGTAGTCCATCAGGAATCGGCAGGCATCGAAAGCCTCGCCGCGATGTCCACTGGTCACGGCCACGAGGACGATCTGGTCGGAAGGTGCCAGCGTTCCCACACGATGGATCACGAGCGCGTCCAGGATGTCGAAGCGTGAGGTCGCCTCCGCAACGATGGCCTCCAGCGCCTTTTCGGTCATGCCCGGATAGTGCTCGAGCGTCAGCATGGAAACGTGCGCAGCGTCGTTGACGTCGCGCACGGTGCCGATGAATGCCGCCACGGCGCCCACGCGCGCATCGCCCTTGCGCAGGGTGGCGATCTCGCGCCCCGCGTCGAAATCGGCCGTCTGGATGCGAACCGTCACGGGGGCCAGCCCGACCTTCAGCCGCCGGTGACCGGCGGCAACAACGCGACCTCGTCGCCATCGCGAACGACGGAATCGGCGCCGACCAGCGCGTGATTGACGGCGATGCGCACGGCGCGGCCGGCGGCCAGCTCCGCGGCAAAGGGGTCTCCCCGCGCACAAAGCAACGCGATGACCGCGGCGACGGAGGCGTCGCCGCCGGGCAAGGTCAGCGCTTCGCCGGGACGCCCGAAGGCCTCGCGCAGCCTTGCGAGATAGACCAGGTTGACGGTGACGTCAGCGGAACTGCGCGAATCGGGCATAAAAAGATCGACCAGGGAACACCAAGCCTGCCGGGCGGACAGGAGCCGGCGGCCCGATTTTACGCCGAGGGGAGAATCAGAGGAGGTGCACTAGAAGCGAAACTGGAGGCCGAACTGCACCTGGTCGGAATCGGGCAGCACGCCCGTCATCGCTTCGCCGGCGAGCTTGCCGTAGCGGGCATATTCGAGACGCAGCCCGAGCACCCGATTGACGTCGTAGCGCAGGCCCACGCCATAGTTGACACCATCACGGTTGCGGCGGACGTCGCTGAACGCCAGCGTTCCGGTAGTCGCGGGGGCGGGTTCGCTCTGCGTGTACCCGAGCCGTCCGTACAGCGACACCTTCTTGGCGAAGCCCCAGCTGGTATAAACATCCGCGTTCCAGGCATGGGCGGTGTCGGTTGACGGGCCGAACGCGAGTCCCATGCCGCGCCGACCCACGACGCCTTCCGGACTCAATGCGAAGCGTTCGGTCGAGGCCACGGCTGCCTCCACCGCAATGTCGTTGGACCAGCGATAGCCGCCGAAAGCCAGTGCGCGTGTGCCCTGATCGTCGATGGCCGGTGAAGTGAACTTGTTCCATACCGACGAAATATGGCCGAACTGCAGGCCTTCCGATTGAGCGCCGCGGTCGCGCATCGACAACCCGCCGTAGAAGCCGATCAGGTCCTTGGCCGGCATGCTTTCGTCAGCCAACGCCGGAAGCGCCGTCGCGGTTCCAGTGATGGCTACGAAACACGCTGCAAGTAATTGATTTTTATTCATTACACACAGGGGCAAAACTTGCGCGTTACCGGGCGGCGGGATGGCCAGACCCTAATGTGTTTGGTCAACCGGAAATCCCGTAAGTTCAAGCTACTCCCCGCTCCGGGGCAAGTCAATCGGCCGCCGGCCAACGTCCAGCATGACTGTGGATAAATGTTGCGATTTCGTCCAGCGCGTCCAGCCCGAATGCAGGAATACGACCGCCGGCGAAGGACGCCGGATCGTCTGTCGCAATGGCCGCGATGTGGGCATCCTGTGGATGGAGCAACGGCTTGCCTACCGAAGCCCGCCATATCTCGAGCTTGGGTAGCGGGTACGCCTTGTAGCCCTCGACCAGCGCCAGATCGCAGGGCGACAGCCGGTCCAGCGCCTGCGGCAACGTCATTTCCGCCTCGCCCCGCAATTCGTGCAGCAGCGCCCAGCGGACGCCGGACGTGACCAGCACCTCGCCGCACCCCGCCTGCCGATGACGATGCGAGTCCTTGCCCGGCTGGTCCAGGTCGAACGCGTGGTGGGCGTGCTTGACCAGGGAAACCGACAGGCCGCGCGCGACCAGGCGTGGAATGACCTGTTCGATCAGCGTCGTCTTGCCGCTGCCCGACCAGCCCGCAAAGCCAAAAACGCGCATCGCTAGAGGCACCCGGTGGCGGATGCGCAAAAGGGACCAAAACGAAAGGGTGCTGCGAACTTCATGGCGTCATGACGAACACTGGGAAGGGTATCGATTGTAGCGTTGTGCGAGCCCGCCTTCCCCTGAGCGGATTGCGAGACGCGGCCGGGCCGGCCTATAGTAGGCTAGGAGTTTTTGCGGCGGGTCCGGACGCCATCGCGATCATCGACAGGAATTGCCGCGCCCATGCCCAGAATCCACGCCCCCCTGCCTGCCGCGGTCGACGAACCCGGGACCGACGTCGGCGGTGCCATCGAACGCGTGATCGCGGAAGTGCCACCGCCACGTACCCATGCGCACTCGGAACCGGGACGGGAGGCCGCGGCTATCGCGAAGCGCGCGGCGAAGCAGGCGGCCCTGCTGTCGGGCTCGCTCGCATTGCCTCCGGGTCCGCTCGGGATGCTGACTGTGCTTCCAGACCTCTACGTCATCTGGAAGACGCAGCGACAGATGGTCGCCGACATATTCGGTGTCTATGGACGCAGCGCCGAGCTGACGCGCGTGCACATGCTCTACTGCCTGTTCCGCCATGCCGCCAGTCACGTGCTGCGCGACGTCGTAGTGCGCACCGGCCAGCGTGTGATCGTGCAGCAGCTCACGGCTGGCGCGCTGAAGGGGATCCTCGGCAAGGTCGGCGTCACGGTGACGCGCCGCGTGGTGGGGACGGCCGCGAGCCGGTGGGTTCCGCTGGCCGGTGCCGCAGCGGTCGGCGCCTATGCATACTGGGACACGCTGCAGGTCGCCCGCACCGCGCACCGCTTGCTCACCGCACCCGGCGACGAGGACGCTGGTTAGCGAACGCCACGCCCATGTGCGGACGGTACGAGCTTCATACGCAGCCCGCGGCCCTGGCGCTGGCGTTTGGCGTGCCGTTTCCGCCGCACATGCGGCCGCGCTACAACATCGCGCCGATGCAGGACGTGCCGGTCATCCGGCGCACGCCGGCCGGAGAACGCGAGCTCGTCGACGTGCGCTGGGGGCTGGTGCCGCGTTGGGCCAAGGACCCGGCAATCGGCAACCGGATGATCAACGCGCGGTCGGAAACACTGGCCGACAAGCCGTCGTTTCGCACCGCGCTGAAGAAGCACCGCTGCCTCATTCCGGCCGACGGCTTCTACGAGTGGAAGCAGACGCCCACGGGCGCCAAGCAGCCAATCCACATCGGCATGAGGGATGGCGCGCCGTTTGCGTTCGCCGGACTGCTCGAACGCTGGCTTTCCCCGGCCGGCGAGGTGCTGGACACCTGCACGATCATCACCACGCAGTCCAACGCGCTGCTCTCGCCGTTGCACGACCGCATGCCGGTGATCGTGGCGCCGGTCGCGTTCGATCGCTGGCTTGACGCGGCGAACGAGGACACGGCCGCGCTGTTCGCGCCCTACCCCGCCGACGCGATGACCTACTATCCGGTATCGACGCGCGTGAACAGCGTCCGCAACGACGACGCGAAACTCATCGTGCGCGTCGACGAAGACGCGCACGCGGCGCCGTCCGCCGAACCTGAGCCGCCGCCATCGTCGCCGGAGCAGGACTCCCTGTTCTAGCGCGGCCGGGCCGCGTGACAGGTTATATTCCGAACATCACCCAACGAACACTGAAGCGATCCATGGACAAGTTCCCCGAGGACATCTACACCGAAGCCGAGACGGACACCGACACACTTGCCAACCTGGGGCCGCTCGCCGCCTTGGCGGGCGTTTGGACCAGTTCGCGCGGGCTCGACGTCGCGCCGAAGGCCGACGGTCCCGAAAAGCAGGCGTTCATCGAGAACTACACGCTGCAGCCCATCGACGCGCAGGTCAACGGGCCGCAACTCCTCTATGGGTTGCGCTACCACACGCAGATCTTCAAGCCGGACGACCCGGAGACGTTTCACGACCAGGTCGGCTACTGGCTATGGGAGCCGGCCGCCGGGAACCTGATCCTGACGCTGGCGATTCCGCGGGGCCAGGTCGCGATGTATGCGGGGCACGCCGCGGCCGACGCGAAGTCATTCACGCTACAGGCCTTGCGCGGCTCGCTGACCAACGGGATCGTTTCTGTACCGTTTCTAGAATATGCGTTCCGTACGGACAGTTGCACGATCAGCGTTGCCGTCAATGCCGACGACACGTGGTCGTACGAACACGACACGGTATTGGTCATTCCGGGACAGGCAGAACCGTTCCACCACACCGACCGCAACACATTGCGCAAGGTGGGTGAGCCGTCGCTCAATCCCACGGCGCTTGCTGCGGCGAAGGAGCGCGCCGGCCGCTAGCGCAGGCTGGCGTTGACGCCGGACAGCACGGCGCTTCCCGGCACGAGGTCCGCGTCCGTCAGCGTGTTGAGCGGCGCGTCCACCGTCTCCAGCGCATCGTGGAGATCGGCACTGTCGGGGTGCAGGTACAGAAGTCCCGTGACGACCTCGCCCGCCGCGCGATGCGCCTCGAGGAAAGCCATCGCGCCGACCTTGTTGGTAGGATCGTAGGAATCGTCGAGTTTGCGCAGGCGGATCGTGCCGCCATCGTGGAGCATCACGTTGCGCGTTTCGCCCGGCGCGTAGTCCGTGGTGATCTCGTCGCGCGACGATATGAAGTCGAGGCGATTGACCGCGTCGTTGTGCGCGCGCACGTAGTCGTAGCTCTTCGTCGACCCGACGTGGTTGTTGAATGCGACGCACGGGCTGACGATGTCGATCAGCGCCGCGCCGCGGTGGCGGACCGCCGCCTTGATCAGTGGGACCAGCTGCGCCTTGTCGCCGGAAAAGCCGCGCGCAACGAACGTCGCACCCAGCGTGAGCGCGAGCATCGCCAAGTCAATCGGCTCCTCGCGGTTGATCGCCCCCTTCTTGCTCTTGCTGCCGGCATCGGCCGTGGCCGAGAACTGTCCCTTGGTGAGCCCGTACACGCCGTTGTTCTCGACGATGTAGACCATGTTCACGCCGCGGCGCAGGCTGTGCGCGAACTGCCCTAGTCCGATCGACGCCGAGTCGCCATCGCCGGAAACGCCGAGGTAGATGAGGTCGCGGTTCGCGAGCGCTGCGCCGGTCAGCACCGAGGGCATGCGGCCGTGCACGCTGTTGAATCCGTGCGAATTGCCGAGGAAATACGTCGGGGTCTTCGACGAGCAGCCGATGCCCGACAGCTTGGCCACACGATGCGGCGCGACGTCGAGTTCGAAAAAGGCCTGGATGATCGCCGCCGAGATCGAATCGTGGCCGCAGCCCGCGCAGAGCGTCGAAATGGCGCCTTCGTAGTCGCGGCGCGTGAACCCCAGCGTGTTCTTTGGCAGCGACGGATGATGGATCTTCGGCTTGGCCAGGTACGTCATGGGGCGACCTTTCGCATCGGCACGACGTTGAACAGGCGAGCCTTCTCGGTGATCTCGCGGGTGATGAAGCGCGCCGTGATCGGCGTGCCGTCGTAGTGCAGGATCGAGACGAGCCGGGCCGGATCGATGCCGCATTCGTTGACGAGCAGCGACTTCATCTGCGCGTCGCGGTTCTGCTCGACGATGAAGACATGCTCGTGGGCCAGGATGAATTCCGCGATGCCGTCGGCGAATGGAAACGCGCGGATGCGCAGCTGGTCCATGCGGATGCCGTCCGCCTCGAGCGCCGCCAGCGCCTCGCTCATCGCGGCGCCCGTCGAGCCGAACCAGATGACGCCGGACTTCGCGGGCTTCGCCGCCTGTTGGATCACGGGACCGGGCACGATTTCCTTCGCGGTGTCGAACTTGCGCTGCAGCCGTTGCATGTTGTCGATGTACGCCGGGCCCTCCTCGGTGTACCTCGCGTAGCGATCCTTGGTGGTGCCGCGCGTGAAGTAGCCGCCTTTTGCCGCGTGCGTGCCCGGATAGGTCCGGTATGGAACGCCGTCGCCGTCCACATCCAGGTAGCGGCCGAAATCGCGGCCCCCGTCGAGCATGGCCCTGGTCATGACCTTGCCGCGGTCCATGCGCCTACTGTCGTCCCACTGGAACGGCTCGGTCAGCCAGTCCTGCATGCCGATGTCCAGGTCGAGCATCACGAAGATCGGCGTCTGGAAGCGATCGGCCAAATCGAACGCGGTGGCGGCGAATTCGAACGACTCGGTCGGGTCCTCGGGAAACAGCAAGATGTGCTTGGTGTCGCCGTGCGACGCGTAGGCGCAGCAGAGGAGGTCCGCCTGCTGCGTGCGCGTCGGCATGCCGGTGGACGGGCTGCCGCGCTGGACATCGAACAGCACCGCCGGAATTTCGGCGAAATACGCGAGTCCGAGGAACTCCTGCATCAGCGAAACGCCGGGACCCGACGTTGCCGTGAAGGCGCGCGCGCCGTTCCACGCGGCGCCGATCACCATGCCGATCGACGCCAGCTCGTCCTCGGCCTGCACGATGGCGTAGCGCTTCTTGCCCGAAGGCGTGTCGGTGCGGAACTTGCGGCAATAGTTGCCGAAGGCCTCGGCCAGCGACGACGACGGCGTGATCGGATACCACGCCGCGACCGTCGCGCCGCCATAGACGCAGCCCAGCGCCGACGCCGTATTGCCGTCGATGAATATTCGGTCGCCCACCTTGTTGCTGCGCTTCACGTGCACGGGCAACGGACAGTCGAAGTTCGCGAGCGTGTAGTCGCGCCCCAAGTGCAGCGCCTTCTTGTTCGATTCGAGCAGCGCTTCCTTGCCTTTGTACTGTTCGCCGAAGAGCTTCTCGATTTCCGCCGGGTCGAGGTCGAGCAGCGCCGATAACGCGCCCAGGTACACGATGTTCTTGAACAGCTGGCGCTGCCGAGGGTCGCTGTATTCCGCATTGCAGATGGCCGTGAGCGGGACCCCGATCGGCGTCACGTCCGCGCGGAACTTCGACGGCGGCATCGGCCGGGTTGCGTCGTAGAACACGTAGCCGCCTGCATCCACTTCGGCCAAATCCTTGTCCCACGTCTGCGGATTCATCGCCACGGCCATGTCGACGCCGCCGCGGCGACCGCGCCATCCGGCTTCGACCACGCGCACCTCGAACCACGTCGGCAAACCCTGGATGTTGGATGGGAAGATGTTGCGCGCCGCCACCGGCACGCCCATCCGCAGGATCGCCTTGGCGAAGAGGCCGTTGGCCGAGGCCGAGCCGGATCCGTTGACGTTGGCGAACTTGACGACGAAATCGTTGACGCGCGAGACGGTGGTTGCGGGCGGTGTCATGCCGTCACTCCGCCGCCGCGACCAGTGGAGCACCCACATTTGCGGGCATCTTTACGGCCCGTGTCGCGCCGGGCTGCGTATGGCAGCGGTCGTCCGCCTGCGCCATGTCGAGCAGGAACTTCTGCATGTCCCAGGCGCCGGTCGGGCAGCGCTCGGCGCAAAGACCGCAATGCAGGCACATGTCCTCGTCCTTCACCATCACGCGGCCGGTCTTGAGTCCGCCGGCGACGTAGAGGTCCTGCGCCAGGTTCACCGCGGGCGCGTTGAGCCGCGTGCGCAGGTCGGCCTCGTCGCCGTCCTCGGTGAACGTGATGCAGTCCATCGGGCAGATGTCGACGCAGGCATCGCATTCGATGCACAGCTTGCCGGCGAACACGGTCTCCACGTCGCAATTGAGGCAGCGCTGCGCTTCGGCGAAGCCGACGCGGCGGTCGAAGCCCAGCTCGACTTCGGCGCGGATGTCGCGCAGTGCGATGACCGTGTCCTTCAGCGGGACGCGATAGCGCTTGTCGTTGTGAATGGCGTTGTCGTAGCTCCATTCGTGGATGCCCATCTTCTGCGACATCAGGTTCACGTGTGGCGCGGGTCGCCGCGAAACCGGCACGCCCTGACAGTGGTTGTCGATCGAGATCGCCGCGTCGTGGCCGTGCGCGACGGCCCAGATGATGTTCTTGGGACCAAAGGCCGCATCGCCGCCGAAGTACACGCCCGGACGCGTCGAGGCGAACGTGACCTTGTCGACGACAGGCATGCCGTGGGCGTCGAACTCGATGCCGTTGTCGCGCTCGATCCACGGGAACGCGTTTTCCTGCCCGACCGCAACCAGCACGTCGTCGCAAGGGAAGTGAACGTCGGGCTCGCCGGTCGGGACGAGTTTCGGTCGCCCGCCGCCGCCGCTGTCCTTCGGCGCCACCTTCTCGAACGTCACGCCGGTCAGCCTGCCGCCGGCGTGGGTGAATGCCTTGGGCACGAGGTAGTTGTGGATCGGGATGCCCTCGTGCATCGCGTCTTCCTTCTCCCACGGCGACGCCTTCATCTCCGCGAAGCCGGACCGCACGACGACGTGCACTTCCTCGCCGCCCAAGCGCCGCGACGAGCGGCAGCAGTCCATCGCCGTGTTGCCGCCACCCAGCACAATGACGCGCTTGCCAATCTTCGTCACATGCCCGAACGAGACCGACGACAGCCAGTCGATGCCGATGTGGACGTTTGCAGCCGCCTCGCTGCGCCCGGGGATGTCGAGGTCGCGCCCGCGCGGCGCGCCGCTGCCCACGAAGACCGCATCCCAGCTTTCGGCGAGCAGCTCTTTCATGCTGTCGATGCGCTTGCCACCGCGGAATTCGACGCCCATGCCGAGCACGTAGCCGACCTCTTCGTCGATCACGGAATCAGGCAGGCGGAATTTCGGAATCTGCGAGCGGATCATGCCGCCAGCTTTGGCGTCGCCGTCGAACACGACGCACTCATACCCCAGCGGCGCAAGATCGCGCGCCACAGTCAACGATGCGGGACCGGCGCCGACGAGTGCCACACGCTTGCCGTTCTTCGCTTTCGGCGGTAATGGCAGGCGGTCGCGGATGTCTTCCTTGAAATCGGCGGCAACGCGCTTCAAGCGACAGATCGCGACAGGTTCGGGCTTGGCCTTGGTGTTCGCAATCTCCGGCGAACCCTCCTCCACGCGGCCGCGCCGGCATGCGGGTTCGCACGGGCGATCGCAGGTGCGGCCGAGGATGCCCGGAAACACATTGGACTTCCAGTTGACCAGGTACGCGTCGCCATAGTGGCCCGCGGCGATCAACCGGATGTATTCGGGAACAGGTGTATGAGCCGGGCAGGCCCACTGACAATCGACGACTTTGTGGAAGTAGTCCGGGTGTGCGATATCCGTCGGCTTCAAAGACCTTCTCTCCAGTGGCCCGCCAGGTCGCTTTTTGCCTGGCGCGAATCCCTCCCGGGAAAGCAGGATTCGCGCCCAGACCCTTGTCGGTGCCGCGATCCTACGCCTGCCGCCGTCACAAGGAAAGCGACGCCATCGCCAAGAGCTTGTTATCGGTAGGGTTTTTGCAACAATGACAGCGGTGCAACCCCCTCGAGCCCTGCAGCGCGATGGGACGCTAGAATGAGCATCCGACGCCTGCCCCGGCATCGTCCCGACACCCTGTAAAGGAAGCTGCCGTGAATGCCCCCGACCCCGTGCCGCTCCGCCTGACCTCGTTCTCCCACGGCGGTGGTTGCGGCTGCAAGATCGCGCCGGGCGTGCTGCAGGAAATCCTCGGCCGCGCCGCGCCGGGGCTCGTTCCCAAGGCGTTGCTCGTGGGCGTCGAGACGTCGGACGACGCAGCGGTATACCAACTCAACGAACATCAGGCCATCGTCGCGACGACGGACTTCTTCATGCCGATCGTCGACGATCCTTTCGACTTCGGCGCGATTGCCGCGACCAACGCCATCTCCGACGTCTATGCGATGGGCGCCACGCCGCTGTTCGCGCTAGCGCTTGTGGGCATGCCGGTGAACAAGCTGCCGATCCACACGATCCGCAGCATTCTGGCCGGCGGCGAGTCGATCTGCGCCAAGGCCGGTATACCCGTCGCCGGCGGCCACACGATCGATTCCGTGGAACCCATCTACGGACTCGTCGCCATCGGCGTTGTCGATCCGAAGAATGTCAAGCGCAATGCGGGTGCAGCGGCCGGCGATGCGCTCATCCTCGGCAAGCCGCTCGGCGTGGGCATCTACAGCGCCGCGCTGAAGAAGGGATTGCTTTCCCCTGAGGGCTACGCGGCGATGCTCGCCAGCACGACGCAACTCAACACGCCGGGGATGGCGCTGGGCAAGATACCGGACGTCCATGCGTTGACCGATGTCACCGGCTTCGGCCTGCTCGGGCACCTGATGGAAATCTGCCGCGGAAGCGATTTGACGGCGACGATCGACTTCGCCCGGTTGCCGCTGCATCCGGGCGCGCTGCAGTTCGCGCGCGAAGGCATCGTGACCGGCGCGTCCGGACGCAACTGGGCGGGCTTGAGCGCCGACGTCGATCTCGGTCCCGCCGTCGGCGCGCCGGAGCGCGCCCTGCTGACCGATCCGCAGACCTCCGGAGGATTGCTCGTCGCCTGCGCGCCCGGACGGGTTGCCGAAATCCTGGCACTGTTCCACGCCGAGGGATTCGTGGACGCGTCGGTCATCGGCGCCATGGCAGCGGGCGCTCCGCGCATCGAAGTCCGGTGACATGGCCCCGCAATCGCAATCAGCGCGCGCCCTGGCGTCGCGATGGTTCGCGCCAGCGATCGTAATGATGTTCCCCATCCAGGCCGTTTCTGCGCCGCTGTCGCAACCGGCCAATGCCAGCGGCGCGTTCGGCCTCTACCCGGCGCAGAATTTCCGCCTGGTGACCGGCGAATGCCGCGATTGCGCGGCGATCCGTCAGGCGCTGTGGTACTTCCGCGATGAGACCATCGCCGTGCCGCTGACGGGCCTTCCGGTCTCCGGTTTCGCCACCGGCATGCACGCGGACGACGACGTCCGGTCCTGGGCGGCGGCGCGCGCCACGGGAACGCCGATCGACTATCCGCCGCTCGTGTGGGTGTCGGCACCGGACATCGTGCGCGGTGCGAGGCTATCCGATGATGC
>Ga0302321_100001019_pt1 | contig 24072 bp, 20 predicted proteins | sample Fen_T0_1_FD_202505 | JGI IMG/M metagenome (GOLD analysis project Ga0302321, IMG submission 202505) | Peat permafrost microbial communities from Stordalen Mire near Abisko, Sweden - Fen_T0_1 | ecosystem: Environmental > Terrestrial > Soil > Wetlands > Permafrost | place: Sweden: Abisko...
ACACACCGTCGCTCCCAGTTCCATCATGGCCTGATTGAAATCACCGGGACGAGAATGGCTCAGGAATTTCTCCGCCTGGTTCCAGGTTTCGGACGAAGTGAGTTGGGCGCCGGTCACCCTCTGCAGAACTCGCTCCACATTGCCATCGACCACCGCGACCGGTTCGGCAAACGCGATGCTGGCGATGGCGGCAGCCGTGTAGCGGCCGATCCCCGGCAGCGATTGCAGCGCTTCTGAACTCTGCGGGAACCGCCCACCCAATTCCCGCACAACCTCGCGGGCGCACTGGTGAAGCATGCGGGCACGCCGGTAGTAACCCAAGCCACTCCAAACGGCGAGAACTGAATCTTCAGAAGCTGCGGCCAGCGCCGCAATATCAAGGAAACGCAACAGGAAAAGCCGGTAGTGTTCCAGCACCGCGGCAACGCGCGTCTGTTGCAACATGATCTCCGAAACCCAGATGCGGTATGGATCGCGAGTCCTCCGCCACGGCAGATCGCGGCCATGCTCGTCGTACCAGCGCAGCAGCGCGCGGCGGACAGCGCGCGGAGCCGAGTTCTGAAATATCGGTTTTGCGAGAACTCTTTTCATGCGAGAGCGGCATTGTACGGTCCGCCGTCCAGGAGATTCAAACTCCAACTGTCTCCGGTCACTTCCGTAACTTGAACAGGTTACCGTGTCGCGGTACACCTAAGAAAGTTCAGTGGCAAACCGGATCGAAGTGTGCGGCGTCCGCGTTGCCGCAAGGAGTTCTCTGTGTCCCCATCCAAGTTGCTTCTCGCTCCGGCTCTCCTCTCTATTGCTTTGCTCGCAGCGTGCGGTAGTGGGCCGACCAATCCCGTCGACGGCGGTGGCGGTGGCGGCGGCGGGGGAAAAGGCGGCGGTGGTGGTGGCGGCGGCGGCACTTCTCCCACGCCGGTGACGGTCTCGGCGGGGTTAACCGCCTCTGGCGTTGACATCAGTGTCACTACGCCTCAGTCCAGTCCTACGCCGAATGCGGAATTTCTGGGAGTCAACCTGGGTTCGGGCGTTGCTTCCACCACGGGCGATACCGTTTCCCGGTCGCAAGGCAGTGCCACCGTCACCATGTACGGCCTTGGCCTGGCAAACACCATGACGGTAACCATTACGGGTCCGGGTGACATCACCGTCGGCGCGCTTTCCTCGATTACCGCTACGGATGGCACACCCGGGGTACAGTTCCCCATCACGCTCATCGGTACGACTGCCCTGGGCGCGCGCACGATCGTCATGAAGGACACGAAGGGCGATATCACGACCTTCACCGGCGGCCTCGAGGTGACTCCATGAAGCGCCTTTCCGTTTTTCTACTTGCTCTTGCGCTGCCCGTCGTACTGTGTGCGACCACCGTGATTCCGATGGGCGTTGAAAAAATGGCCAGCGTCTCGACTCACATCGTGGAAGGGCGCGCGGTCAAAAGTGTCGCGCAGTGGAATGCGGAGCATACGCTGATCCTCACCTACACGCAGTTTGAAGTAACTCGGACTCTCAAGGGCCAGGTGCCTGCGACGTTCATGGTCCGCCAGCTCGGGGGAACCGTCGACAGCATCACCCAGAAAGTTGCCGGCGTGCGCCACTGGCGTCCAGGAGAGGAAGCGCTCCTTTTCCTGCAACCCAGTTCGATCGCGGATGGAGCGCTCGTCGTGACCGGACTGATGCAGGGTAATTTCCTGATGCGGCATACGCCCCAGGGACAGACTTTCGTCTCGAACGGAATGCCCGAGGCTTCCCAGTATCAGGCCGCGTCCGGTGAAGTGACCGGCTACCGCGGTAGCAACCTGCGCCTGAAAGATCTCGAGTCGCGCATCCAGAAGGCGGTGCAGAAGTGAAGACCCAACGCGTCAAATTATCAGCGGTATTCATGGCCGCAGCGATGGCTGCATTCGCCCTGCTGCATGCCTTGCCCGCCCACTCTTACTTGCCCATGGGCGATGGCTCGGGTGGCGTGTTCGTGTCCGCGCATTGGCAAAGCACTCCAATTCCGATTGAAATTAGCACGAACGTATCGGCAGTTGGAACGAAGCTACAGGGCAGCACGAGTTTCCAGACGGTCATTCAGAACTCGCTCAACAGCTGGAACCAAGCTCCCAATTTCCAGACTCCCCTGGGAACGGTTACAACCAGCACGGCCCAGGCGCCGGATGGCACCAACCTGATCTGTTTTTGCACCTCCGGAGTCGTCTTCAACCAGAACGATGGGACCCTGGCGCTCACGGTCACCCAATTTTCCGGCTCCCAGATTACTGGAGCGAATATTTTCTTTAACCCCAATCCCACGGGCGTATGTTTTATCACTGACAGCAACGCTTCCTGTGCGAACGGCACCGATTTCGCCCAGGACCTCCAAACCGTCGCGACCCACGAACTTGGGCATTTCATCGGACTCGACCACTCGGCAGTGGTCCGCGCCACCATGTACCCCTTTGCTCCGGCGAAAGAAACGCAACTGAGCTGGGATGATGTGGCGGGAGCTTCACTGCTCTATCCCAAAGCAGCACTCGACGTCGGAACAGGAGGGATCTCGGGCACGATCTCGAAAACCGGAGCGGTATTTGGCGCGCACGTGTTCGCGAATCCAACGGGCAGCAACAACCCGTTCGGCGCTTTCCCCAGCATTCGCAAGACGCCGATTGGAACCCTCAGCGATTTGAGCGGCAACTACACTATCATCGGATTGCCGCCCGACGACTACGTGGTGTACGCCGAGCCCCTCGATGGTCCTGTGCTGGATGGGAACGTGGCGTGGGCCCAGGATTTCGGCCAGGGATCGGTGATGACGGACTTCACTACGCGCTTTCATTGAGGAAGGCGCAGACCAGATAGGAGACGCGGCCAGCCGCGTCTTTAACCGCTAGGGCTGATCAGGGTGGGTGACGCTGTGGGCGATCACCATCCAGCCAGACTTCTGCTGCTGCCAGACCGTCATCATGTGCTGCGGCGCCGAGGGGAGCGGTTGGGTGCCGGCCGTCCCATTCAGACTGATCGTGTAGGTCACCACAAACGTCGTGGTGTTCAGTTCCGTCCTCAGGTCGCCGATCGAGAAGTCATTCAATTTCCACTGGCGGTACTGGTCGAGCGCGGCCGCGCGATCGATGATCCCGGCGGGCGTCACGCCGGCATAATTCGAGGCCAGCACCCGTTCGATTTCGACCCAGTTTCCCGCCTTGATTTCCTTCCAGAACATACGCTCCATGCTCTCTCCGCCGGTTGCTTCGGCGAAGGTCCGCGCGGGACGTTCCTTGCCAATAGTGCAGCCGAGAGTAATCCCCAGAAGAACGACAAGCGGAATTGTAACCAGCCTCGTACGCATGCCCGTGATTGTACCGTGACCTTGCCGGGCATTCATCTCCCCTCCGGTGGGGAGGTAGTGGAGCAGGTTCGCCCGGTTGACCGCGATACCTGACCCGCCGATAATTGAAGGGCATCTGGCGCCGCGACAACGCGTGACCATCAAGCCATTCTGGCGGAATACGCATGACCGAATTCGACCGCAAAGTGGAAGAGGCTTCCGTGCGCTTCAATCGTTCGGTGGCAAATATCGCCGAGACCCTGGAGAAGGAAACCGCCAGCCTGGTGGTGTACCTCAACGACGAAGTGGTCCCGGCGGTGCGGTCCCATTCCTCGAAAGCCTTGCGGACGGCGGCCGGAAAGCTCTCCGAGTTTGCCGACTTTCTGGAATCGCAACACGGCAAAAATCAGTGACCTATCCGTCCTTCCGCGAGCCCCGGAGCGTGCGCTGGGCACTTCCCTTCCTGCTGGTTGTTTTGGCCGTGCTGTTGAGCGCATGTGGCGGGCACAAGCAAGCGCGGGTGCAGGTTCCGCCGCCACCCTCGATTTCGCAACCTCCTGCTCCGTCCGCGCCCACGACAGCCACGCCTGAAACCCCGCCGGCGGAAGATGCCAAAGAAGATGAAAAAATCGAAGTTCCCGCGGGCGCGAAAGCCGTCTTCGAGGAAACCGGAATGTCGAGCTGGTACGGAGCGCCCTATCACAACCGCCGCGGATCGAACGGCGAGGTTTATAACATGCACGCCATGACGGCCGCGCACCGGACGCTGCCCCTGGGCTCGATCGTGCGGGTGACGAATGTGAAGACCGGCCACTCCGCCATCGTGCGGATCACCGATCGTGGTCCCTTTGTGGAAGGGCGTATTCTCGACCTTTCTTTGGCGGCTGCCAAGGCGGTGGATATCTACCAGCCGGGAGTGGCTCGGGTGCATCTGGAAGTCTTGCGAACTCCAGCTCCCCTTGAGGCCGGCGGGCGCTGGGCCGTCCAGATCGGTTCTTTTTCGGACGAGAAAGGCGCCCGCGAGTTAGTGGACCACCTGCAGCGGCGTTATCACACCGCGAAGGTGCTGCACTTTTCGAGCCCCACCGGCGACTGGTGGGTCCGGATCCGCGTACTGGATGACGATCGCGGGCGCGCCGAGACTCTGGCCCGTGAAACAGCCACCGAGGAAGGTTCAGTTTTTCTCGTCCGGCTCGACTAGGCGCTCGCGCAACATGCGGCCCTCGCTGTTGCGCTCTCTCCATTTCTAGGTTGGCCAGCCATTCACTTCAGTGATAGTGTTTTGTTATTCGCATAGGGCCTCGATTTTCCCTGGTTGCATGCTTCGGATCCAGCATCTCAGGGAGGCGGAGTTTACAAATGTCCGAGTGTCTATTCTGCCGCATCGTGAGCGGAGATGTCCCGTCCAGGAAAGTGTACGAAGACGAGCACACCTTCGCCTTTGAAGACATCAATCCTCAAGGCCCAACCCACGTGCTCGTGATCCCCAAGAAGCACATCGCCGGGCTGAAAGAAGCCAAGGCGGAAGACGCCGAACTGCTGGGCCGCTGCCAACTCGCCGCCGCGCAGATTGCACGCCAGCGTTCGATTGAAGATGGATATCGTACCGTGCTGAACGTTGGCCCGCGCGCGGGACAATCCGTATTTCACATGCACGTGCACCTGATTGGCGGCCGCAACCTGCAGTGGCCGCCGGGGTGAAAGCGGTAGCCCGTAGCCGGTAGTCAGTAGCCAGCAGTTGCTGCGCGCAGTTTTTCCACTGACTACTGACTACTAGCTACCGGCTACCTTCGCTCTCTTTTCCGCTTAGCTTACAATCTGGCTATGGCAAATTTGACCCTGGTGTATGGCCTGCGCCTGCTTCCGGCGGAGGAAGTGGCCGAGGTGGGCGACGCCACGCTTAAGCTGAAAAATGGCCGCGAGGCCCACGTCACCATGCACGTGCTCGAAGGCAGCAAGGACGACATTGAGAAGGAGCTGAAGACCAGCCTGGACGCGTTCTTCGACTTCTATCCTGAGATCTAATGATGCGGGAGCCGCTCTAAAGTCAGCGCCGGTATGAGACTCGTTCCTCCGGAAATCGAGAGCAAGCTTCGGCAGAAGGGCTTCTGGCCCGAGAGCTGGACGGCCCGCGCCGGGCTCTATGTGGTCGCGCTCGACATTATCGCCTTCGTTCTCCAGTTACTGGCATCGCACCTCAGGCCCAAGATCGCCGCCAGCCTGGGCGGCTGGGTGACTTTTCTCAGCGCGCTCGCCGTCGTGTTGTTCGCCATCGTCGGATTCCGGTGGCTTCGTTCGCAAATTCTCTGGCGCCTTCGGAACCGGCTGATCGTCACCTATGTCTTCATCGGCGTCATCCCGGTCGTCCTTCTCACCGCGATGTCTCTCATCACGCTCTATATTCTGGCGGGGCAATTCGCCAGTTACGTCGTCGCCTCGGGGATTGCAACCCATCTCCGCAGAATGGAAACGGCGAACAACGCCATCGCGAATGAACTGGCGGTAAAACTCGAACGGCACGCCGAGCCCAACGCGGAGTCCCTGCTGGGTTTGCGGCGAAGCAGTCCCCAATGGTTGAAACGCCAGGTGTGCGCACGATATGGCGACCGCCCGCTTCCCACCTGTTCGGACAAGAACAGAGACCGGTTGTTCGACGCACCCAAGTCCCTGGCCGGCGATTTCAGCGAGATTGTGCAAGATCACGGCCTGTTTGAGCTGCGGACTGGAACCACCATCCAGTTGGGAACCGAGAAACTCCGCGTCATCTCCAGCGAACCGCTCGACCAGTCGCTAATGGCTCGCATTGCAGAGAGTCTGGGCGAGGAAAGCCTGGGCGAAATCACGCTTGGCCCGGGAGATTCCGGCGCCGGCCCGGCCGGCACCGGCGGTGCGGCGCCAGGCGACAGTCACCCGCCGGCCCCGGCGTTTACCGTCGGCGCTCTTCCGCCGGAAAATGGGTTCCTCGATCGCGAGATCAGCTTTCCGGGGGCGCTTTCCGTTGTCAACTGGTCCACCGGAGAACGAGAGCGGGCCGGAGTGTTGGTGCGGGTGCGAACCCGGCCGTCGGTGCTCTATGAACAACTCTTCGCGGCACTCGGCGATTTTGCCCGGGGCTTGGAGTTCGTGCTGCTGTCAGTCGCCATCGTGTTCGCCATCATCGAACTGCTGGCCCTCTGGATTGGAACCAGGTTGACGCGCAGCATCACGTCCGCAGTTGCTCAGCTCTACGAAGCCACCAAGCACATCAATCGTGGCGACTTCAGTCACCGGATCGAAGTCAAGTCAGCCGACCAGCTTGCTACCCTGGCAAACTCGTTCAATTCCATGACGGCTTCGATTGAGAAGCTGGTGCTCGAGCAGAAAGAAAAGCAACGGCTCGAGAATGAACTGGTCATCGCACAGGAAGTGCAGGAGCAGCTCTTCCCCAAGCGCATATCGCAGCTGGAATCACTGGAAGCCTACGGCTTCTGCCGTCCGGCGCGGACGGTGAGCGGGGACTATTACGATTTCCTCTCGTTGCACTCGGACAAGATGATCCTGGCGGTGGGCGATGTCAGCGGAAAGGGAATATCGGCCGCCCTTCTGATGGCCACCATCCACTCGGCCGTGCGAGCCTACAGTCTGGAAGGCGTGCCGTTGCTGCGCGAACCGACTGCGGTCGGCGGCGGCGGCGGCTCTGACCTCATGCTGGCTGCGGAACTGAAAGGCACGGAAACGTCGCCCGCAGCGCTGCTCACGCTTCTCAACCAGCAGCTTTTTGAGAGCACTCCCCAGGCAAAATACGCGACGTTATTCCTCGGGATCTATGACGGTCCCACGCGCCGCCTCACCTACAGCAACGGCGGTCACCTGCCTCCGATTCTGATCTCCGACGATGGGTCTTCGGAGTTGCTCTCTTGCGGCGGAACGGTGGTCGGGATGTTTGACCATGTCACCTTTCCGGAAGCGACTGTACAGCTCCGTCGGGGCGACATTTTCCTTGCCTACAGCGACGGCGTGACCGAACCGGAGAATGACTATGGCGAATTCGGTGAGGAGCGGCTTATCCAGATCGTCCGCGAAAATCGACATCTGCCGCTCGAACGCATCGCGGAACTCGTCACCGCCGCGGTGGACGACTGGATCGGCGACAACGAACAACCCGACGATGTGACTCTGGTCCTGGCCCGCGCAAAGTGAAATGGCCATTCAGCAGTCAGCGTTTGGTGCCCCTCCGAACCTCCCGGCCCCGGTACACACCCTTGTGAGCCGCCTCACCCTGCGACGTGGCACCAGTCACCGCGCCATTTCGCCGGGAGTCATTCAATGGACTCGGACGTCAGATGGAAGCCGGAGTCACGGCCAAGGCGGCTCTCTTCAATGGCAGAAATCAATAAAGTGAGATGCCCTCTGTGCGAAGGTCAGGGCGAACTGTCGCGTTTGGAAATCGCGTTGTTCACAACTCCCGAACTGCGGAAGCGGCTGGACGCTCGCATCGCCGAGATTCTCGAAGGCGAGGGAGTTCTGGCGGGAGTCCCCAACGCGCCGGCCCGCAATTTCGAAAAGGAAGTACACACCTGGAACCCGCAATTGCCGATGTGGCGGCGCAGTCCCAAAGAGTAGGGCTTCGGCTCTGATCTTTGTTTGGAAAGTTTGGCTGAATTGCCTTCCTGGAAGAGTCAAGCCAGCCGGCGGATGGATCGAACCTGGTCCATCCGTTTTCCTCTTGCGATTAATACAAACATGTGGGCAGCGCAAAAGAAAGCGCGGGAAGGAACTAGTCCCTCCCGCGCAATGTTTCAGCGGCCTCGAACTGCTTACACCAGGCCCTGATCAAGCATCGAGTTCGCGACCTTCAGGAAGCCCGCGATATTGGCGCCATTCACGTAGTTGCCCGGCGTGCCGTACTTCTCGGCCGTTTCGAAGCAGCTCTTGTGGATGGAGATCATGATCTTGTGCAGACGATCATCGACCTCCTCGCGTGTCCAGGCGATCCGCATGCTGTTCTGCGACATTTCCAGTCCAGACGTTGCCACTCCGCCGGCATTGGCGGCTTTGGCAGGCCCGTACAGGATCTTGGCATCGAGGAACGCCTTGGTCGCATCGAGTGTGCTCGGCATGTTCGCGCCTTCACTGACAACCTTCACGCCATTCTTGATGAGATTGGCCGCGTCTTTCGCGTTGATCTCATTCTGTGTGGCGCTCGGGAATGCGCAGTCGGCCTTGATGTTCCACAGCCAGCTGTGGTCGAGTTTCTTGTCGGTCGGGTTGTACACGGCTTTCTTGAATTTTTCCGTGTACTCCTTGATGCGGCCGCGACGGTTGTTTTTCAGATCCATCACGAACGCGAGTTTTTCGCGATCGATGCCGTCGGCGTCATAGATCGCGCCGTCGGAATCGGACAGGGTAATGGGCTTCGCGCCCAGATCGAGCAGTTTCTCGACCGTGTATTGCGAGACGTTGCCGCTGCCGGAAACCAGGCACACCTTGCCTTCGAGTGTCTGCTTCTTCGTTTTCAGCATTTCCTCGGCAAAGTACACGCAGCCATAGCCAGTGGCCTCGGGACGAATCAGCGAACCGCCCCAAGCCAGGCCCTTGCCGGTCAGCACGCCCGAGAATTCGTTCCGCAGGCGCTTGTACTGGCCAAACAAGAAGCCGATTTCGCGTCCGCCCACGCCGATGTCGCCGGCCGGAACGTCCGTGTCAGGACCGATGTGACGGGACAGTTCGGTCATGAAGCTCTGGCAGAACCGCATCACCTCGTTGTCACTCTTGCCCTTGGGATCGAAATCGGAACCGCCCTTGCCGCCGCCCATGGGCAGCGTGGTCAGCGAGTTCTTGAACACCTGCTCGAACGCCAGGAATTTCAGGATGCCCAGGTTCACCGACGGATGGAACCGCAGGCCGCCCTTGTAGGGGCCGATGGCGCTGTTCATCTCAATGCGGAACCCGCGGTTGACTTGCACTTTGCCCTTGTCGTCGAACCAGGGCACGCGGAACATCAGGACTCGTTCGGGCTCCGTGATGCGCTCCAGAATCTTGGCTTCCTGATACTCGGGATGACGTTCCAGCACGAGCCGCAGGGACTCCAGCACTTCCATCACTGCCTGGTGAAATTCCGGCTCGGCTGGGTTCTTGGCTTTGATGAGGTTGAAAATCTGTCCAATGTAGTCCGCCGCGGCATTCTTCTTGGGCGGTTCCATAACAGCAGTCATAGGCTTGCCTCCGAATTTTTTAGGGACTGAACGGGTTGTCAATGAGTGCGCCGCGAGAAATATGCGGCTGTAGCTATTGGATGCCGGGAGGAGATGCTCTGCCGTGATTCGCGTCACCCGCACTGGTGATGATTGGGCACGCGTTCTGTGCGTAGGGCACGGGAATGCCCGGGGCAACCGCCCCCTTCGGGCATCTTCAAGGTTACTTCGGGGGTGTGGCTTTTACAACTCTAACGTTGGCCGTCACTTGCTGACCCTTGTTCATCCCCCCCACAATCACCAGGCCGCGTGACGTAACCAGCAGGCCGCGATGATCCATGGTGGAATCGGGGGTGTTTTCGCTGATTCCTTCCCACTTTCCTGCACGGACGTTATACGCAAACGTTACCGGGGAGGGCTCCGAGGGCTGGCCGTCGTAGCCCACTCCGTTGTAATTGTAGGGATTGTCAGTTCCGCCCGAGAAATAAACTCTACCGTCTTTGTCCGAACCCCCGGCCGCGATGCGATAGCGCGCGTTGCCTGGATGTGCCGGCAGCTTCGTCCACTCGATCTTGGTGATGTCCGCCTTGGTGATCTTGCCCATCCAGCACTCGCTGGAGGCAACGTATTTCGGGGAAGCGCCGGCCGCATTCTGGTACGCGCCGTCCACGTAAACAATAGTGTCGCCCGCGATGGCGCCGGCGTGGCCGAACACGGGCGTCCCCGGAATCGGCGTAGCTCGCATCCACTTGTCCTTCTCGGTGTCGTAGACCTGGACTTCCCGAGTGGGTTCGGTCTTCGACCATCCACCGATCAGGTAGATATAGCGGTCGCGATACACGCCCAGCACAAAGTCATCGACCGGCACGGGGATGTCTTCGGCGCGATACCAGCGGTTTTCATAGGGGACGAAGACGTTGACATCGGGAACTGTGGTCTCGCCACCGTAGGCATCCACCACGTACCCGCCCAATAGAAAGATCTGGTCTTTGACGGATGCCGCTGAGGCCGCCAGCCGTCCTGCAACACCCGGAGCCGGCCGTACCTCAGTCCATTTGCCAGTGCTCAGGTCCATCTGAAAAGCACGGTTGGTGATGGCATCCCAGGTTTTCTTCGCTCCGATGCCCATAAACGAGAAGACTTTCGATTCCTTGCCCTCGTGCGAAAGGGCGACCGCGTTATTGGAAACAGCAAGCGGCAGAGGGCCGGGCTTGGGCTGGTCGGCAGCGCGCAGGCTGAGCGCCAGCAGAAGGCATGGCAGGGCTGATAACAGTTTCTTCATTAACGTGATAATAGCAGCGCACACCCTCATGTCTGGGACAGCGGAGGCGGTGGCGCGATCGTCAGCAGCGGGTCCGGGACAGGCGTGATCGGAGCGGGCGTGACCGGAGCCACGGCGAGGGGAGCCAGGAACCGTCGTTGATACCAGACCATCTCGCTGGCACGCTGCCAGAGTCGTGTCCCGAAGCCGGCGAGAACCACGAGTTCGAGGACGAGGAATGTCCATCCAAAGTGCTTCGCAGGCATTTTGGTCCAGATCCACAATCCGAGAGCGAAAACCAGCCATCCCAAGATTGAAATGCGCAAATACATCCAGAACAGGGGTCTAAAGTTGCCAAAGGTGATTTTGAAGGCGCCCCCGGCATTCCGCCACATGCCGGTTTCCTCTTCGACCACGGCCCGCACCTGCGCCATATCGAACCAGAGCCGGATGCACATCAGAAGGAGTGCCATCGCTCCCATGCCTGCCACTAGAATCCAGAAGCCGGTTTTCTCTGTCAATGCGCTTCCCATCGGAGTCGTCCCCTGTTTCCAGACCAACGACACCAGCATCAGCACCGGGATCATAACGATTCCCATCAGAATGAGGAGCCGTACCCAACGCCAGAAATAGCTTCCGCAAGCTTCGAAGAATTCGCGGGTCGTCAGCCTGCGGCCGGAGCGATAAGCCTCGAGGATGCCACCGGTGAGGAACAGGACGATGACGAAGAACACAATGCTGAACGCGATTGAAACCCCGGCCACTTCGAACAGGTTGACTTCCGGGTTCGACGACAACGCCGAAAAAGTACCGTAATCGAACATGTCGGTGAGTCGCCGGGACTGCATGCTGTGATCGGCCGCCCAGTCCAACTTGTGAATCGTTGGCGCGGCGCCGAAATGCGACAGTACAAGATTGATGAAGAAGATGAACCACAACGCGCGCTGATAGTGCCAGACGCGACGAAAGCCTTCGTTCAGGAGTCCGCGTTGATCAGACATGAGTTCTCAGTTCTCAGTTCTCGGTGCAGCGGCTGCGAGCTACGCCAGCCACGATAACCACTGCGAAAGCATCTGCGTAACCCACGTCCAGCAATTCACAATTTTCCATCTCGCGCGCGTGTCTTCCTCCGCAAGGTAGCTGTTGTTGAATAGATCCTTGTCGAGGAGCACCACGGATTCCGGATCGATTTGCGCCGAGACCAGCTTCGCCTTCTTGTCATACGTGTAGCGCACCCAGCGATCTTTGCCGTCCCAGTTTTCCCTCACCGATTCGCCGTTATCGAACTTGATCACGGTCTCCACCGGGAAGATGAAGTCTCCCTTGCGATGAACCAGGACCATGGTGCGGTACATGGTCTCGCCTTTCTTTTCCTTCGGTGGATCCTTCGCGTACCAGTCGAGACGGTCCGAGTTCGCCCGGTAAATCCTGTAGTCCAACACCTGCGTCCCATAGACCGCCTGGTCAAAATACCAGCGCAGATTCTGTCCGCTCACTTCCTCCACCGTCTTCAGAAAATCTTCTTTCGTCGGATGGGTGAAGCGGTACTTCATGAAATACGTATGGATCGCCCGTCGGAGCGTTTCTTCTCCGATCACTTTCTCCAGCGTGAACAGGACCGTCGTGCTCTTGCCGTAAGTGATTTCGCCATACGACCCGCCGTTCACGTACTGGTACGCGAAACGGGTCATGGGATCGTAGTCAGCGGCCGAAAGGTACCCATTGCGCTGCTGGGAATCGTCACTTTCCGTCATTCCCCACAGGTTCATCCCCGACTTGTCTTTGCCGAAAATATCGTCCAGGATCTTGCATTCCGTATAGCTGTTGATCCCCTCATCGAGCCATGCTTCCTCGAACTCGTTGGTGGCGACCATCCCGTACCAGTACTGGTGGCCAAATTCGTGCTCCACCACCTGCTCCACAAAGCGCAGTCCGTCCGGCATCCACCAGGTGGTGTCGCCCGTAATCAGCATGGGATACTCCATGCCGCCGGCTCGCAGATTGCCGGGATCGACCACCGTGATTTGCTTGTACGGATACGGACCGTACCACTGGTCGAAGCGCTTCATGGCTTCTTTCATGATGCGCATGTGGCGGTCGGCCTGGCTCATGTGTCCCGGCTGCATCAGGAGCCGGATCTTCACGTTGCCCATGCTCCCGTTGAAATAGCCTTCCACCACGCGATAACCAGGTTCGGCGGTCCAGGCGAAGTCGTGGATGTCTTCGCCCCGGAAGCTCAGGGTCTTCGTGCCGTCATTGTTCTTGACCTCGTCGAGTTGCACTCCACTGGCGCCGACGACTTCCTTCTGCGGAACCGTGAGCTTCACGTCGTAGGTTCCGAAGTCGGCAAAGAACTCCGTGTTGGCATGAAACTGGTGACAGTTCCACGCCCCCTGCCACCACACTCCGACCTTCGGGAACCACTGCACGCCCATCATGAAGTCGCCGTCGTAACCGGTGCGGGCAAACACCTGTCCGAACTGGTCGTGGAAAGCGATTTTGAACTGGACTGAGTCGTTGGGCGCAACCGGGTGGGGCAGCTTGACTTGGAACACAGTGCGGTCTTCGGCGTTACCGTCATCCGGCGCGATGAACTTGATTTGCGGGGTGAGGTCGCCCATGCCGACCACTTCCAGCGACTTTACTTCCGCCGACGCTTTGTACTTGTCCTTCCATTCGAATCCGGTACGATCGCGCCGCTCTTCTTTCATGAACGTCGAGGTCGGCTGAAACGCGTTCAGATAGAGGTGGAACGGAAAAGTATCTTGCGGCTTGCCGGTGATATTTCGATAGGTCAGGACTTCGGTCGCGTCCAGCGTGTGCTTGATGGCGTCGAAGCGGGCATCTATCTGGTAGGCAACCACCCGCTCCGACAAAGCCTTATCGGACAAAGTCGCAACCGGCGCGGGCGAGGGCGATTGTACAGAGGCCGCGGACGTTGCTGCCGCACACGGACCCGCCGCAAGAACCACGCACCAGACAGCGACCACGACGTTTTGGGCAGATCGCATCATTTCGCGTCCTTCGGGTGAAAGGGTGAACTGCGAAGCTTACACCGGGCCGCGTAGGATTGGAAGATTCACACTGCGCGCTGCAAGCCTTCTGCCGGAAGCGACAGGGTGGCTCGAAGCTCGCAGCTGCCCTAGAACCAGGTGCGGGCGCGGTATTCACGATAGGCATCGCCGAACTTGTCTTCGAGCACGCGCGCTTCCCGGCGCGCCCGAATGATCTGCATGGGGACGAGAGCCACCAGCACGATCCCTAGATAAGGCTGCTGCCAGATCAGCAACAGTCCCACCAGAAACACCATCCCCGAAACATAGATCGGGTTGCGAATGCGCGAATAGATGCCGTTGGTCACAAGTTCCGTAGCCCGGGCTGCCACCGAGAACGATCGGCCCAGCATATAGCGGGCCAGAATCACCCCGCCCAGTCCGATCAGCCCCAGCCCCAGCCCTATCCACCGGGTCAAGTTGTGCGGCCCCAGTGAGTACTGAAACACATATCCCAAACCCACGAGTCCCGCACACAAGGGCAACCAAACACGAACGATATCTCCTTGCTTCATCGCATCCCCTCGTTGACGACCCGGCTGGACCATGCTTCCCCCTTGCTGTTGCGGTATTCAACTTTCGCGTCAAAGCCGCCGTGCGGAAGCTGGTCGAGGAATTCTCTCTACGCGGCGGCCATCGAATCGACCAGCGCGGCGCATTCCTCAACCGCCGAACTCGGCCACACCGGCGCGCTTTGCGGCTGCCGCAGGATGCGTTCCAGCCAAAGCTTCTGGGCAGCCACCGTGTGTGCCACTAAGCGAAGCACCTTGGGATTCGTGGATCCGGCGGCGCGCAGGGCAGAGAGGCATTCGCGATTCGCCCACCGGTCGTAAGAAAACATCCGCGCGAAATGTTCTTTCGAGTTCATAGGATTTCACCTTGCGATTCCGGCAAATTGCGGTCAGCCGCGCAAAGACGATACGATGACCCAGAGCAGTGCGATGGCTTTTCTGATCCGGCGGCCCGACCCAACGCATCAACGTTTTTGGATGCCGCGCACCCTGCGCTGCGCTTCAATCATTCTTGTTTGCCTCTCCTGCCTGACCGCACAGGCTCAGACGCCAGTCGACACCCGCGAGCAACTGCTGCAATTCCTGGAGTCCGGCCGATTACGGGATGCGATCGCACTGGGAGAAAGGGCTGTCGCGCTATGGCCGCAGGATCCGGAGATTCACCACTATCTGGGATTGGCCTACTTCAAATCCGGGCAACTCCAACCAGCCCGCGAGCAACTGGAACGGGCGCGCGATCTGAGCCCGAAGGAGCCCGCCGTACATTTTGATCTCGCTCTGGTGCTGTTGAGCCAGGAAGACTATGCCGCCGCCGCCCCGGAACTCGAGGCAACTCTGAAACTCACGCCCTCGAACCCGCTGGCGCACGTGCTGCTCGGCCGCTCGTATCTGAATTCGAACCGCAGCGTGCAGGCCATTGACGAATTCAAGACCGCGCTGCGGCTCGATCCAGCCATTCGCCTTGGGCACTACCATCTTGGTTTCGCCTACGCGAGCCTGGGACGCAACGACGAAGCCATCGCGGAATACAGGGTGGAGCTTCGTCAGTCGGGAGAGAATCCCGAGGCCGTGTACGAACTTGGACACTCGCTGCTTGCATCCGGCAAGTACGAGGAAGCGGTGCGCCACCTGCAGCGGGCATCGGAACTCAACCCGAAAAATTCCGATGTCTGGTACAACCTTGGTAAGGCCCAGTTACTGGGGGGAAACGCCGCGCAAGCCGAGCCTTCCCTGCGCAAGGCGAGCGAATTGAACCCGGCGGATCCAAGCCCTCACTATCAACTGGCGCGAGCGCTGGAAAAATTGGGGAAAGCCGAGGAAGCCCGCAACGAGCGGGCGCGGTTCACGGAGCTCAAGAAGGCGCAGCCCGCAACCGCCGGGATGGCAACCAGCCGCGACCAGTAATGTCGCGATCAATAATGATGAGAAAGCGATCCGGAATATCTCTGGCAGCAACCCTGGTGATCGCGCTGGCGTGCGCCGCAATGCTGGCTGGAGCCGCGCAGCAATCGCCAGCGAAGAAAAGGCCTTCCCCCGCCACCGCCAAGTCCGCTCCGAAGACCGCCGGGCCGAACCAGAAGGCTCTGTTCGTGGACGTGACCCGCGCCGCCGGAATCGATTTCCGCCTCACTTGTGGCAGCAGCAAAGAGAATCTCTATATCCTCGAAACCCAATGCGGCGGCGCCGCTGCCTTCGACTACGACAACGACGGCTGGATGGATATCCTGCTCGTGGACGGCTCCACCATCGAGGACTACCGCGCCGGCAAGTGTCATCCTCCCCGGCTCTATCACAACAATCATGACGGCACGTTCACCGATGTCTCGGCAAAATCGGGGCTGAAGTTCTGCGGCTGGGGCTACGGAGTCGCCATCGGCGACTATGACAATGATGGATGGGAAGACGTCTACATCACCGGCTTCCGCGGCTCCCTCCTCTATCACAACAACCATGACGGCACGTTCACCGATGTCACCGCCAAGGCCGGCGTCGGCAATGCGGATCATTGGGGAACCGGCGCGGTCTTCGGCGATTACGACAATGACGGCCATCTCGATCTCTACGTCGCCGATTATGTGGACATCGACATCAACAACCTGCCGGAGTTCGGTAGCGGCCCCTTCTGCCAGTACCGGGGAATCCCGGTTAACTGCGGGCCACGCGGCCTGAAGGGCGACCGCGACCGCCTCTATCACAACAACGGGGACGGCACGTTTACCGACGTCACGGAGAAACTCAACATCGATGCCGGAAATTATTATGGGCTGGGCGTACTCTGGCTCGACTACGACAAGGACGGATGCGTCGACCTGTACGTCGCCAACGATTCTTCTCCCGGCCTGCTGTACCACAACAATTGCAAGGGTGGATTCACCGAGGTGGGCGCCGAGGCGGGTGTGGCCTACAGTTCCGACGGCCGTGAGCAGGCCGGTATGGGGATCGACAGCGCCGACTATGATCGCGACGGCTGGCCCGACATCGTCAAGACCAATTTCTCCGACGACTCCAACAACCTCTACCACAACGACCACACCGGTGAATTCACGGACATGGCTGGCGAGGCCGGGCTCGGAACTCTCAGTATTCCGTACCTGGGTTTCGGCGCGAAGTTTCTCGACTTCGACAATGACGGCTGGCCCGACATCTTCATCGCCAACGGACACGTCGACCCGCAAGTCGAAGGGCAGTCTTTCGGCGTCGGCTATGCCGAGCGTCCGTTTCTCTTCCACAACCTCAAAAATGGAAAATTCGAAGAGATCGCTCAGCGCGCTGGCTCTGCTTTCACCAGACGCTATGTTGGACGGGCAGCGCTCACCGCGGACTTCTGGAACCGCGGCCGCCAGGATCTGCTGTTCACGAATCTGGAGGGATCGCCGGTCTTGCTGCGAAACGAAGTGCCATCCCCCGGACACTGGCTGCGAATCAAGACCACCGGCGCCAAATCAAATCGCGACGGTTTCGGAGCACGCGTCGAGATCACGGCAGCGGGATCCACTCGCTATGCCGAGGTGCGTGCCGGAAGCAGCTTCGAAAGCTCGAACGATCCCCGGTTGCACTTCGGCCTGGGCTCCGCGACCCGCGTGGATGCGATTGTCGTTCGCTGGCCGAGCGGACAACTGGATAGGCTCGGCCCGGAAGCTGCGGACCAGGAGTTGTTGGTGCAGGAAGGCCGCGGAGTGGTCGAGCGGAGTCCCGGGGCCGGTAAGAAACGGTAAGGCCCCTCCGGCTCCGCGGAAACGCCCATGTCACACGGCCACTGAGATTCGCGTCACTCCGCGCTGGTGACCCATCTACCAAATTCGGGAGTCTGCGTTCTCCCTCTCCTTCCTTTCCTCATAGAATCACCCTCGAAAGAAATGTAAGTCTTTGAAAAATAGCGCCTTGTGTTTTGGTTCCCGAAGTGCCAGCTGGTTCGCCAAGGTATGGTTCTAACGCGGATCGCGGCCCAGACATGCGGCTGGTCGCGATCCGCTGGTGTCAGTCAAGAGAGTCAGTCAAAAGAATCAGCAAGATAGCTTGACAACCCTGTACCCGAGGGAGCAAAATTTCGCACCTCACTGCCATAGGTGATGTGGGACACCAGAGCACTGTGATCGCGGTGCCCGCAGCAAGCGTTCCGTGCACGTAACCGAAATACACAAAAGTCTTGAGGGGGTAGGGAATGAAAAGACTGCAGTTCTGCCTTGCAGTGTTCGCTCTTTTGGCTCTGACCTGTAGCGCATTTGCGCAGATTCAGAACGGCCAGTTTACTGGCACCGTGACCGATCCAACCGGCGCCGCCATCGCGAACGCGAAGATCACGGTTACAAACCCAGCGACCAACCTGAACGTTTCGACAGCCACGAACGCGAGCGGCAACTACACCGTGAAGGAACTTCCCGTCGGCAGTTACAAGCTGACCGTAGAGGCACCGGGTTTCAAGACGGTCTCGAACACCAACGTGCCCATTAACGCCGGCACCATCGCCCACGTCGACTTCAAGATGACGATGGGCCAGCAGAGAGAAGTGATCGAAGTGAGCGGCGAAGTGGCGCAGGTGAACACGGAAGATTCCAAGTTGGCCAACACTGTCAGCGCCACACAGGTAGAGAACCTGCCGCTGAATGGCCGCAACATTTACGACCTGATCCAGTTGGCGCCGGGCGCAGTCAACGTGCGCGGCGTGGTTTCAGAGGGCGGGGCTAACACGGTGGTAAACGGACTTCGCGAGAACTTCAACGGGTTCCTTATCAACGGTTCCTCGAATAAGGGTCTGAGCGGCGGAGCGATCACGCAGCCGATCGAAGACACCGTGCAGGAATTCCAGCAGCTGACCCTGAATATGTCGGCTCAATACGGCAACAGCGCCGGTTCGATGACCAACCTGGTGACCAAGTCGGGCACCAATGGATATCACGGCAGCGGCTGGTGGTTTAATCGTAACGATTGGTTTGACGCCAACACCTTCTTCGGCAACCAGACGGAAACGCCGCGCCAGGCTCTGCGCTTCAATCAGTTTGGCGGAACCTTCGGCGGTCCGATCATCAAGGACAAGCTGTTCTTCTTCTTGTCGTATCAGGACAGCCGTTTCCGCGAGTCCAGTCCTCCGACCGTGGTCTCGGTAGAGTCCCCCGAATGGCGCCAAGCGGTCATCGACGGTGTGCCGAATTCAACGGCGGCCCTGCTGTACAACAATTTTGCGCCGACGGTAATAGGAGCTCCTGTCGATGCCGGCCCCGGCATCGACCCCGACCCCAATTTTCACGGTACGAACCTCGACACCTACACGGGCGGTAACTACACCAAGTACCTGTGCGGGGACGGCCAGAACGCTTTCATTTCGCAGCGGCTAGCTCCGCTGATCGGCGTAACGGCTAACGATCAAGCCGCCATGTCAGCCGCCGAATGCGTCAATATCCCGGCTATCCAAGACGGGACCTTTCCTCGCACGGGCGTTAATATCCTCAACAATACGATTGCCATCAACGGATCACAAAACCAGACCTACACCGGTTCCGGCAATCTCTTCAATGGCTGGGAACTGGGCGGGAAGATCGATTGGAACCCGACTTCGAAGGATCGTATATCTTACGCGATGAACTGGAATCGTCTGACGGACAGCTTCGGCTTCCCGAACACGTCGAGCAACAGCAATGGTCGCGGACCGGGCTTCCGTAATCCTGCAAAAGCAAAATCTCCGAATGGTCAGTTGAGCTGGGTCCACACCTTCAGCCCGAAAGTACTCAACCAGGTAACCGTGGGGTACGCACTGAACATCACCGGTGACGTCACTACGGCTCTTCCGGGTGTACCGGACATCCGCTTCGACGACGGTTCGATGGGATTCGGATCATATTCCGGCTATCCCCAGGTGTTCCACGAGAACATCTATTCGTACTCGGATATGGTTTCGATCTCGCACGGAAAGCACAACTTCAAAGCAGGTGTGGATTTCCGCCGGAACATCGAAAACAGCGAGTTCAACGTGGCTCGTCCGTCGTATTACTTCAAGGATTTCCTGGACTTCGCGGCCGACGCTCCGTACACGCAGTCAGCCGGCGTGGACCCGGGAATCCTTGACGGTGGGGGCGCCCGCCTTTCGAGCAACATTCGCCATTGGCGGAACCTGGAGATGGGGGCATATTTCCAGGACGACTGGAAGGTCACGCAACGTCTGACCCTGAACCTGGGCATGCGTTACGACCTGTACAAGCGCCACAACGAGTTGAACAACCAGGTCACGACATTCATCAAGGGTCCGGGCAGCAACTTCATCGACAATATTTCCACGGGTGCGGGACAGATCAGGGACGCTAACATCGCTGCTGGACTCGAGGGTTGCGACACTCCTGAACAGATTGCTCAAGCGCAGTTGGCTGGCGTTTGCGGACCGGGCGGCTTCCAGACGGCAAAATCGCTCGGCAAGGGTGATCACAACAATTTTGGGCCCAGCGTCGGGTTCGCGTGGGATATCTTCGGCGATGCCAAGACTGCCCTTCGCGGCGGCTTTGGCGTGGCTTATGAAGGCACGCTCTACAACCCGCTTTCCAACTCCCGTTGGAACCTGCCGTTCTACTCGTTCAACAGCGCTTCCAACTTCCTGGACGGCGACGTCAACACGGTTATTTACGGGCCGTATACCTGCGACGGAACCTGCCTGCCGGACAACTCCGCCACGCCGACCTACCTTGGCGCAGCGACTAATCCCGGGCAGGGAACTGGCGCACAGGCTGTTGGGAACCTGACCGGCTGGGATGGTCAGAATCCGAACCTCGCGACTCTAACCGGAATTGTTTTCCCGGAAGGCATCCGCGACCCCTACGTCTACAACTTCTTCCTGGGCGTTCAGCGGGAGATCATGCCTAAGCTGATTGTCGAGGCTAACTATGTGGGAACCGCTGGGCACAAGCTGTTCCGCGCGCAGAACATAAACCGCGTTCCGGGTGAAAAGTTACCTGAAGGCACTTGCGCAGTAGACAACTTCGGGCGGACGCTGTGCAGCCAGATCTCGGACGTCAACCCTGCCGGGCGTTTGAATCCGAACTTCGGCACGCTGCGTGTCTGGCAGAACGTGGTTAATTCGAACTACAACGCACTACAGCTCTCGTTGAAAAAGCAGGCCAGTCACGGCATCACCTTCAACCTGAACTACACCTTAGGTCACGCTATCGATGGCGGCTCAACCTGGCACAGTGGCTCGACCAGTTCGAACGGCGCTGGCGCTGGCGAGGGTTATACGACAGACGTAACTATGCCTCAACTGGATCGCGGCAACGCCATCTTCGACATCCGGCAACGCCTGGTGGCGAACTACGTGTGGGAACTGCCGTGGTTCAAGGAGCAACACGGCGTCATTGGGCACATCCTGGGCGGCTGGCAGTACAACGGGATCATCTCGTGGCAGACTGGTGCGCACTGGGAGCCGTGGACCTTCACTAACGGCGGCTCTCCTCAGGGAACGATTATCAATAGTGCTGGCACGGAGTGTACACAAAACGACATCAACGCCGGAGACTGCCGCAACACCGGCGGCGATTACAACTTGGACGGGGTACGAAACGATCGTCCGAACGTAGCCGCCAAGAATTTCAACCCGGGCCATGACGGCTGGGCGAATGGTTGGGGATCGGACTACACGTTCAAGGGGAATGGCAGCAGCCCCAACGGGTTCTTCTCTTCCCCCTGCCTCGGTTGCGTAGGTAACATGGGGCGGAACACGTTTGTCGGTCCGAGCTTCACTTCCTGGGAGACCTCTTTGTTCAAGAACATCAAGATCACGGAGAGGGTTAACATGCAGTTCCGTGCGGAGGCGTTCAACATTCTCAACCACACGAACTTCCAGTTGCCGGGTGCGGGCGGAGCTACCAACATGCGCACCAATTCGGGGAGTTTTGGTCAGGCTGGCGGCACCTTCAATCCGCGGAACCTGCAGTTCGGGTTGAAGATTCGCTTCTAGGTGGGGTTGTTCTTCCGGGGGTCTGTTCCTTTGCGGGAACGGACCCCTTCATTATTTGGCGGGGCAACATGAAAAGTCGTTCGCACACATCCGTCCTGTTGGCTCCGGCCCTCCTTCTTCTCACCATTCTCACAGTTCCTTCGCATATTTGCGCACAGGCCACAAGCGGGAGTGTACTCGGCGAGGTGCGCGTCAGTCCGGGTAACCCCATCTCCAAACCTATCCTCGTGACCCTGCAGGGACGCGGCACCATAGTCGGACAGGCGTACACCGACGAAGAGGGACACTTCTTCTTCAACAATCTCCCCGGGAACGTCTACCACATCGTCATCAACGAGGACGGCTATGATCCCGTGAACGAGCAGGTGGTCAGCGATCCGGAAACTTCTCCCATGCGGCTGGTGAATATTTATCTGGTCCCGCACAATGCGGAGAAGTCACGTGACACTGCCGTTGCCGGTGAGAATGCCTACCTGACCAACGAAGCCGAATACGGGAAGGTCTATCCGAAAGACGCCATAAGGGAATTCAAGGCAGGCAAAAAGGCTGATCAGAAGGGCAAAGTCGACGAAGCCATCCACCACTACGAAAAGGCCGTCTCTCTGGCGCCCACGTTCTACATGGCGCGCAATAACTTGGGAACGCTGTATCTTGGCAAGGCCGATTACACAGCTGCCCAGGGGCAATTTGACAAGGTGATCGGCACGAACCCAAATGACGTAAGCGCGTATTTCAACCTGGCGAATCTTTATCTTTTGCAGAACCGTTACGATGACGCAGAGCGGTTCGTCGAGAAGGGACTCAGCAAACAATCCAGCTCAGCGTTCGGTAATTTCCTGCGTGGCTCACTTTATGCCCGGACTGGCAATACCCACCAAGCGGAGGCTTCCCTTCGGCGTTCGCTCGAGCTTGACCCCAAGATGGCGCAGACCCACTTGGCGCTGGTGAACTTATTCATGCAGGAAAAGCGCAGCGCCGACGCGATTGCGGAGCTGAAGACCTTTCTGAAGGAATTTCCGGAGCACCAATTTGCTCCCAAGGCACGTGACGTTCTGAACCGCCTGGAAAACTTGGGCGCGCAACCGAATTAGCATAGTCAGCGACCGTGGCCTGGCACAAAACGGCAGAGCTTGTCGTCTAGCCGACATGCCTGATCGTATTCTTTCCCCGCTTGTTCGGCGCGCCCCAGGCGCTGATACGCGAATCCCAGATTGAGGTGCGCTTCTGCGTAGTCAGGATCGAGCTTGAGTGCGCGCTGGTACGTGGCGACCGCCTTCTGTAGGCGGTCAGTCCGACTGTAAGAGATTCCCAGAAAATTGAAGAGCGGTGCCTCGTCCAAGCCAAGGTCGGCGGCCTTTCCCAGATGCTCAGCGGCTTCTGAATAATTCTGCTGCTGAAATTGGAGCATGCCCAAATCGCGACGAACAGGGGCGAAGTTGGGCTGAATCGTAATAGCTTTCTCGTAGGCGCGAACGGCTGCCGGTTTGTCCGTCCGTGATTCCAGGTGGCCGAGTTCATACCACACCCGGTAATTCTGGGAATTGAATTTCAGGGCCCGATCAAGCCATTGCCGCGCCTCTGAGGGATTCCCCAGTTTGTCCAGAGCGCGTGCCAGGCCTGTCATGGCCTGATCGAAATTCGGATTCAATTCGAGACACTTCTTCAGTTCGGTCGCCGCTTCCTCCCAGTTCTGACGGCGGAGAGCGGTCTCTCCCAGCAGGAACGCGACGATGTAGATATCCGGGTCCTTCTCACGCACGGCGGCGAGCAGGGCCTTCGCCTTTTCATCATCTCCGATCTGGAAGGCATCGGTAGCTTTCAGAATTGCGTTGAATTCCCAGAGTTTCTCTTTCGGATCTGCCTGCCCGCTGCCGACGACTGCGTCACCCACCGGCGAGTGATAGGCCATGTACCCGAGGGCGCGCAGTTTTTCGGCGGCATCGGGGTTTAGCTTGGCGTCGGTCACAGCGGACGTTTTCGCCGCGAACGGATTTACCTTCAATCTCTGTTGCAGCTTTCCTTCTAAGACTGCGACGGTTGCAGTCTGCTCTCCGGCGCGGTTTGTCTTTTCTTCGGGATCAGCGACCATGTCATACAGTTCCGGTTGCGGCGCCTCAATGTAGTGGTATCGGCCTGTTTCCAGCGCGCGCAGAGGACTCCACCCGAAGGAACTGAAAGGATAGAAAGTCTCGCTGTACGCGGCGTCTCTGGCGCCAGCGGCGGCAAACATGCTCGGCGTTTGAAACTGGGTTTGAATCGAATCCTTCACACCAGCGAGTTGCAATAGTGACGGAGCCACCGCCGCGGTTTCGACGGGATCGCGGCGAC
>Ga0302321_100001020_pt1 | contig 24065 bp, 18 predicted proteins | sample Fen_T0_1_FD_202505 | JGI IMG/M metagenome (GOLD analysis project Ga0302321, IMG submission 202505) | Peat permafrost microbial communities from Stordalen Mire near Abisko, Sweden - Fen_T0_1 | ecosystem: Environmental > Terrestrial > Soil > Wetlands > Permafrost | place: Sweden: Abisko...
GCCGTGTCGCCTTGCCCTGGCGGTGCGGAGGTGCGGGTGCAGGCCAACAGGGGGCGAAGGGCGCGGACGTGGCCTGGGCCCTCGGGGACGGGCCGCCAACGGCCGCGGGTCCGCCAAAACAGCCAGGCGAGAACGGCCAACCCCAGCGCCCCTCCCGCAGCTTTCGACGGCGCCTTCCACTGCCACTGCCAGCCCTGGAACTGCCCCTGGATCCAGGTCAAGCCGGTCTGCTGATCCTGGTCTGAGAACCGCACCACATAGCGGTCCCAGCGGTAGCGGATGGCATCCAGCCACCGCTCGTAGGCCTGCAAACCACCGTTGCCCACGGCGCCCACCGCAGAGCCCTGGGGCGTTGGATCCGCGGTCCACCAGCGGCCCTCGTGCCAGTACTCGACCCAGCTGTGGGCCTCGTTCTGGCTCACCCGGAAGTAGCCACCTTCTGGGATCCAGGGGCCCAGCCGGTAGCCATTCACCACCCGGGCCGGAACACCGCGGGCTCGCAGCATCAGAGCCATGGCCGAGGCGAAGTATTCACAGTGGCCCGCCTGCGTGCGCTCGAGAAAATCCTCCAGCGGATTGAGGGCCTGGCCAGAGGGATTGTCGAGGGTGTACCGGAAGCCACGCAGGGCCGTTACCAGGGTCTGGGCCAGCTGGGGAGCGGGCAAGATGCCCGGGGCGAGGCGGAGGCTGGCCCGCCGGGCCGCTTCGTGGCCCGGTTCCAGCCTGGTGAGGAATTCCGCCCGACGCTGCCCCATTCGCGATTCCTGGAGCCCCGGCTGGGCGGGGTTCCAGGTCACGGTGACCGGCACGGTGCGGGCCCGCAGGAACCGCCAGCGGTAGCTGGCACCCGTCCCCCTCAGGATCAGGGGGTCCGAGGGTTCCAGCCGGACCAACCCCGCCGGAAGGGTGAGGAGGCCCTGGGCATTCGGTGAGAACAGGAATTCCGCTTGCCGGCTGGTCGCACTCCAGCCGAGCGCGAAGGCATACGTGGGGGTGAAGTCAGCGGCTTGCCAGCGGAGCCCCTGGACAGATTCCAGGGTGATGCCACGCAGCAACTCCAGCCCTCGGATCCACTGGCGATCCAGGGTTGGATCGATGCCGTGGGGGGGTGCAATCCGTACCGCGACCTCCGGATTCGCTTCGATGGGGCCACCACCGGAGAGATCCAGCCGATCGCCGAGGCCCGCCTTGCCGAAGGTCCGCGAAGCGCCGAGGAGGAGGCCGGGACGCAGGCCCAGGCTCAGACGCGGCATGATGATGAACAGCCCCGCGCCAAACAGCAGGGCCCCCCCCACCCAGCCCGGAACCAGGGCATAGGGAGGCAGGGACCGGGCGCCCCTGCGCAGGTTCGCGGAAGGCTCCCAGCTCAGCTGGAGCAGGGTCATCGTGGCCGCGCCGCACCAGGCCAGCGTCCAGACGAGGAAGGTGATATCCGTGGTGCCGATGGCCGTGGTCAGGAAGAGGAGGAAGCCGATCAGCAGCAGCTGGCGCCGTTGGGGCGTTTCCCTGGGCAGGACGAGACGGACACCGGCCAGCACGAACAGCGTGTGGATGGCCACGGGGAAGAGGCCGCGACCCAGGGCCAGGTCGCCCAGGAAGAACAGCAGGGCCCCGATCTCCAGCCACCGGTGGTGGCGGCCCACATCCCAGCGGAGCCCCTCCACGCCGATGGCAGCGATGAGCGGCAGAGCCATGACGACCAGTTCCCAGGGTTCGTAGATACCCGAGGATGCCGCAGCACCCAGCGCGATCCAGAGGGGCAGGTGGTCGATCCAGCGGCCCCACTTCACGGCCACACCCAGCTCCCCAGCACCACGGGTCGGTCGGCACCGGTGACCTCGGGCAGGTTGCCTGGGATCCCCAAAGCGCTGGCGGCGCCCAGCAGTGCCCAGCTGACGGCCTCCCGCGCGCCGGAGGGGAACAGGGTGTCGTCCTCCAGAGGCAGGGGCAGCCGGGCGGCCAGCTCCGCCCGCAGCCGCTGGTGACGGGCCCCGCCGCCACTGACCAGGCCTCTCATACCGGGGGGCCACGGCCCGAGGCGGGCGGCTTCCCGGGCCACCGACGCGGCGGTAAAGGCCGCCAGAGTGGCCAGCCGGTCCGACAGGGACAGGGATTCAAGCAGGGTCTTCTCGGTCACGAGCCAGGCTGCACCGAAGGTTTCCCGCCCCGTGGATTTCGGGGGCACCGTCTCGAAATAGGGGTGGCTGAGCCAGCGGGTCAGGACCGATTCCGCCACCACGCCCTGGGCGGAGTCGCCACCGGGATCGAAGGGCAGGCCGAGCCAGCGCTCCGCCGCCAGGTCCAGCAGGGACATACCTGGTCCCGTATCCCAGGCCCGCATCACCCTCCCGTCCCAGACCGCCAGGTTCGCGATCCCGCCCAGGTTCAGGGCCAGCCAGGGGCCCGCGCCATGCAGCCAGCATTCCGGCAGAGGTACCAGGGGCGCGCCCTGGCCGCCCACCGCGAGGTCCCGGCGGCGGAGATCCCAGACCACCGGACAGCCCAGGATCTCGGCCAGCACGTAGGGATCCGCCAGCTGGAGGCTGGCCCCCTGATCCGGGTGGTGCTGCACGGTCTGGCCGTGGAGGGCGGCCAGATCGGGCCGAAGCTCAAGGGCGACGCAGAACTCTTTGGCAGCGCGGGCGTGGTGGTCACCGAGCCTCCGTTGGAGGACGCAGAGGCCCGCAGGGTCCAGACAATTCGAGGCGGCAGCCAGCACCTGGTCGCGCAAAGGTGCCGGATAGGGGTCGGAGTGGTGGCCCAGGAGACGCAGGAACGGCTGGCCGGTCCCGAATGCACGCGGGTCCACCTCGATGGCAACCACGTCCACACCATCCGCGCTGGTGCCGGACATCAGGCCCAGCACGCGCCAGGGCCGGTCATCCGGGATCAGGATGCGAGGCTGCATGCTGCTGATGATGCCAGCAAGTACGGTGGCTGGCGGTTCCGGATACCCTTGAGCCGTCCCCGGGGGTCTCCATGACCGTGTTCATCATCCTTCTCATCATTGGCGCTGTGCTCTATTTCGCCCTGCGCGGCCGGCAGGATCGTCCCGAGCAGCTGGGGGCCTCCCGCCGTGCCCTGCCCACCGGCCCACTGGAACCCCACACCTTCCCCTGTCCCTATCCCAAGTGCCCCACCTGCGGCGCCTCGGGCGAGAGGATGAAGCAGGAGTGGGATGGCCTGCGTTCTGTGAAGTGGTCCTGCGGTTACTGCAGTGCCGTGGCGGGCGTCCAGACCCTCAAGGATGAGGAACTCCCCCCTTCCGCCCGACGCCAGCTGGGCATGGATGCGCCAATGCAGGGCTCGGTCCCCATGCAACAGGGCGGCTTCGGCCAACCCGGTGGTGGCATGGGCGGCCTGCTCACGGGCATGATGCTCGGCAGCATGATGGGCGGCGGCGATCACCATCGGAACGACCGCTCTGGTGAGGGCGACGGCTGGGGCAGCGGATCAGGTCCTTCGGACCCTTCCTCGAGCGACTGGGGCGAGTCCAATTCCGGGTCCAGCGACTGGGGTGATTCGGGCGGCGGCGATTCCGGTGGTGGTGATTCAGGCGGTGATTGGTAGCCTGAATTTCACGATCAGCTGGTCGGCAACGACCCGGCGGAAATTATATTAAAAAGGATACTTAGGTAATCAGGTAATGACTTTCCATGTCATTCAACCTGAGTGATTTTTTTGTATTGATTCATCTGGGGGTTTGCCCATGATGAACGCACTTCTTTCGTTCATCCTGGTCATCCGTTGGTGGCCAATTCTCGGGAGCGGCCACGATGAGCCGTCGCTTGCGCTATCTGTCTTTGGTCCTTGCTTCCGGAGTGGTGTTGTCAGCACAGACCACGGGGGCACTCCAGGGCCGGGTTCTGGATGCCAATGGAAATCCGATGGCGGGTGCCAAGGTCACTGCGACCGGGGCAGGTGTGCAGGGTGAGCGGACGACCAGCACCGATGGTTCGGGCGCCTATCGCATCGGCCTTCTGCCTCCCGGACTGATTACAGTGACCGCCACCAAAGAGGGCTTCAACGCTGCCAAGGCCCAGGTCCAAGTGGGCCTCGATAGGACCGCCACGGTGGAGCTGAAACTGGCCACCCTGGCCTCCGCGACAGTAGAAGTCGTGGGCTCAAGCACGGTGGTCGACATGAAGGCCACCACCACTGGTGGCAACTACACCGCCGAATCCATCTCGAAATTGAACGTTTCGCGTGACTTCGCCAATATCGCCCTGCTGGCTCCTGGTGTTACCACCGAGGGCAACATGCCCAACGGCAACCAGGGCATGAAGATCTATGGAGCCTCCGGAGCCGAGAACAATTACGTGGTGGATGGTGTGAACGCCACCAACGTGGAATTCGGCACCCAGGGCAAGCGCATTCCCATGGAATTCATCCAGGAATTCCAGGTGAAGACGGGTGGATATGAGGCCGAATACGGCAAGGCACTGGGCGGCATCATCAACGTCATCACCAAGTCCGGCGGCAACGATTTCACCGGCGATGTGTTCGCCTACTCCGAAGGTCAGTTCCTCAAGACCGGCAACAAGCACCAGAATGAAGGCAATCTCTCCCAGCCCCTTCTTCTTGAGAACAAGACGTTGGAACTGGGTTTCGATGTCGGTGGTCCCATCATCAAGGACAAGCTCTGGTACTTCGTGGCCTTCGACCGCCGCACGAACAATCAGACCAACCTGATCCGATCGGCGGATCCCACCGTCAATGGACTGAAGGCACCCACGGACTCCACCCGAGATCTATTTGCCATGAAATTCACCTGGCACCCGACGGAGGGCCAGAGTTTCATCGCCTCCGTGGTGGGGGATCCCGAAAAAATCACTGGTGCGGTGGTCACTCCCAAGGGCACCAAGGGCACCTGGGATGGCGAAAAGAAGATCGGCGGTACCGACTACAGCCTCCGATATGAACTCTCAGGGGAAAAGTGGTTTGGCCAGCTGCAGTACAGCCAGCATGCGGAAACCAACTCGACGCTTCCGGGAGTCGGGGCCAACGATATTCAGCTGGTGGACAACACCCTTGGCGGATCTGCGAGTGGGGGCTTTGGCCGGTGGGATGACAAGAAGTTCACCCGCAACAACATCACGGGTTCCGTCACGGCCTTCCTGGATTTCTTTGGCTCCCACGAACTCAAAGGTGGGTTCGATATCCAAAGCGACAAGGCGGACATTCACCGCAGCTACACGGGTGGACAGCAGGTCACCCTTCTGAACAACGATGGTGCGAACACCGCAACCTCACTGATCTATTCCCACTATTGGTGGACGAATGCTGCCGGGACTCTCGGCTTTCCCTACGACACCGATCCAGCTGCGGTCTTCAACGCGCCCACCATCGTGTTCGCCTCGAAACCGAAGCACGAGAGCACATCCTTCTTCCTCCAGGATAAATGGAGTCCCACCGCCCGGTTGAACATCAACCTTGGCGTTCGCGTGGACAACACGGACGTGAAGGATCAGTTCGGCGTCACGGCCTTCTCCCTCAAGAACGAATATGCCCCCCGCCTGGGCTTCGTCTATGACTTCAAGGGCAAGGGTCAGGACAAGATCTATGGCAGTTTCTCCCGCTATTACGAGCAGGTGCCCCTGGACCTTGTGATCCGCTCTTTCAGCGTGGAGCGAAATCCAACTACATATAATTACAACAGTACTGGGTTCGCACCAAATGCAGCCGCAGAGGCTTTTCTTACTGCCCAGGCCCAAGCCTCCGATCCTACCGCAAGCGCCATTGTCTCAAGCATCGTCGGTTCCTATGTGGAGCCAGTGGACAAGAACCTGAAGGGCTCCTATTCCGACGAGATCCTCATCGGAGCCGAGACTACCATCGACAACCTCTACATTCTCGGAGGCAAGTTCATCCGCCGGTATTTGGGACGGGCCATCGAGGATGGATTGGACGTGACCTCACCCCTGGGGGACTACTTCATCATGAACCCAGGGCAGAGCTCTCCTGCCGGAGTCACCTACCCTCAGGCCGTCCGGGACTACAAGGGCCTGGAGTTCACGGCCCAGCGCCGGCTGGCGGATCACTACACCTGGCAGCTCAGCTACCTCTGGAGCGAACTGAAGGGCAACTACGAGGGTGCCTTCCAGGGCATTGGTGGCGCTGATGGAACGGGCCAGTTGGACCCCAATATCAATGCCGCCTTCGACCTGCCAGAGTTCATCGTGAACAGCTACGGTCTGCTCAGTGGTGATCGAAAGCACCAGTTCAAGGCCAATGGATCGTACGAGTGGGACATGGGCCTCAGTCTGGGTGCGAACTTCGTCTACCAGAGCGGCACACCCATCAGCCGACTGGGCTACCACAGCGGCTACGGTCGCTATGAGCTGTTCCTTCTGCCTCGTGGCACAGAGGGGCGCACCCCCGACACCGCTCGCCTGGATGTGAATCTGGCCTATTCCCTGAAGCTGGCCAGCAAGCAGAGTCTTCGATTCGTGCTCGAGGTCACCAACCTGTTCGATTCCCAGGCGACCACGGTGGTGGATCAGAGATACGACTTCTCCCAAGGCGGACCCGCCAACCCGAACTTCAAGGGTGGGTTCTACTTCCAGGCCCCACGTTCCGTGCGTTTGGGCCTCCGCTACAGTTTCTGAACCTCACACGGCAGTCAGACAGTACGGCCCCTTCAGGGGCCGTACTGTCTCTTGGCCTACAAGACCTTGGGGACTACGAAGTACCCCCGGTCCTGTTCCGGCGCGTTGGCCAGGGCCTGCGCCTGTGTGAAAGTGTCGCGGGGCAGGTCCTCCCGGCGGGGCAGGGTACGACCCAGGCCAGCAAGCATGGGCTCGACCTGATCGAGGGGCAGCTCGTCGAGGCTGGCCGCATGGGTGAGCATCCGGGTCATGGCCACCCGCATGGGCTCGATCTCATCCTCCCCCAGGCTCAGGTGGGCCAGGGCCGCGCAGCGCAGGACATCCTCACGGGTCACGTCCATCTCAGGCTCCCAGCTTCAGATCGGCATCGGCGTTCTGGCTCCACGGCTCTGCATCGGGTGTTAGCAGCGCCCCCGCGGCGGCGATCATGGCTCCGTTGTCCGTGCAGAGACGCGGCTCGGGGATGGCCAGCGCCAGCCCCGCCCGGGTGGCCATGGTTGCGGCTTCGGCGCGCAGGCGCGAATTGCAGGCCACGCCACCGCTGATCACCAAGCTCCGGGCACCGGTCTCTTCCGCCCAGCCGGGTAAGGGCTTCAGCAGCCAGGTGGAGATGGCCTCCTGGAGGCTGCGGCAGAGGCCTTGCACTTCGGGATCCGCCGAACCTGCCTCGGCCAGACGGGGATTCCGCTCCACCCGCAGCTTCACGCCGGTCTTCAGTCCGGAGAAGCTCCAGGAGGCCTTGCCATCCCGGAATTTCGGCGGGGTAAACGGATCGGCGGCCCGCGGCGCCGTCTGGGCGCAGGCGTCCACCAGGGGACCGCCGGGGTAGCCCAGGTTGAGCATGCGGGCGGCCTTGTCGAAGGCCTCGCCCGCGGCGTCGTCGCGGGTCTTCTGGAGCAGCTGCAGTGAGGTCCAGTCCTTCGCCAGGTACAGATGGGTGTGGCCGCCGGAGACCAGCAGCACCAGGGCCGGGAAGGGCAGGTTTGGCGAAGCGAACCGAGCGGCATTCAGGTGGCCGAGCAGGTGGTGGACCCCCACCCAGGGGAGGCCCTGGTGCCAGGCCACGGCCTTGCTCGCACTGAAGGTGGCCAAGAGACTGCCCACCAGCCCGGGGCCCCGGGTGACGGCGATGCGATCGAGATCCTTGAGGCCGACCCCGGCCATCGCCAGAGCCCCTGCCATGACGGCGCGCACCTGCAGCAGGTGCTCCCGCGCAGCAAGCTCAGGCACCACACCGCCAAAGGGGCCGTGGATGGCGTCCTGGCTTTCCCGCACCAGGGAGCGCAGCACTGGACCGGCGGCCGTCTCCTCCACCACGGCGGCGGAGCAGTCGTCGCAGGAGGATTCGAGACCGAAGACAAGCATTCGCCAAGTGTATCCTGGCCACCCATGGAACTTGTCCCCACCCGCATCCAGCTCAACCGGCCCCTGGCTCCGCTCACCTACCTGGCGCCGGAGGGCCTCCCTGCGGGTGTGCGGGTGCGGGTAAGGGTACGGAACAGCCTGGCCGTGGGACTGGCGATGGGGGTCGACCCCAGCCCACCCGCCGCCAAGCTGCGGCCCATCGAGGCGATCCTCGACCCCTTTCCATTGCTGCCCCCGAAGCTGCGCGAGCTGCAGGCCTTCGCCGCCCGCTACTACGGCTGCCTCGAAGCACACCTGCTGCCCCTGAGCCTGCCCCCCTCCATGCTGCCCCACTGGGAGGCCGATGAAGATGGCCAGCGCCTGTCTTTCCACCGCGACCGCGAGGCCTGGGGCGTGCTGGCGGATCTGGGCGAGGCCTGGCATCGCGATCCCTCCATCCTGCCCACCCTGCTGCACCGGTCTGCCTTGCGCGGCGCCGGCTTCACCGAGGTCCGGTTGACCGATGCGCCCCATCCGCCGCGGGTGACACCGGCCCAGGCCAAGGTGCTGCTCGCGCTGGAGGAGGCGGGCGGCGCGCTCATGGAACCGGAACTGCTGGGGGCTGCGGGTGTCGGCGCCTCCGTGTTGGGCACTCTGGAAAAGCGGGGCCTCATCACCCGCATGAAGCGGGTGGATCTGCTTTCCCAGCGCCGGGAGACGGGAACCGATCGCACGGTGGTGCTGAACGCCGAGCAGCGGGCGGCCACCGAGGCCGTCGGCCTTGGTTCCTTCGGTGTCCATCTGCTCCAGGGCGTGACGGGCTCTGGCAAGACGGAGGTCTATCTGTCTCTGGCGGAGCGGGTGCTGGCCGCCGGGCGGCGGGTGCTGTGGCTGGTGCCTGAAATCGGCCTGACGGCTCGCCTGCTGGATCGCCTGGACGCCCGCTTCCCGGGCCGCATCGCCGTGGGCCATGCGGGCCTGAACGTGGGCGAGAAACATGGCGACGTGGTGCGTCTGCTCTTCAATGGCGCGGATCTCTTCGTGGGGGTCCGGAACGCGGTGCTGGCGCCCCTCCGCGACATCGGCCTCATCATCGTGGACGAAGAGCATGAGGGCTCGTACAAGTCGGAGGAGCATCCGCGCATCCATGCCCGGGACCTGGCCATCAAGCGGGCCCAGCTCGAGGGCTGCCCCATCGTGCTCGGCAGCGCAACGCCCAGCCTCGAGAGCTGGCAGGCGGCGCGGAGCGGTCGCTACGGGTTGTCGCGACTGCGCGAGCGGCCTGCGGGCATCTCCTTGCCGAAGGTCGAGATCGTGGACCTGCGGGATGCCTACCGGCAGCTGCGGCGGAAGGTGATCCTCGCCCCGCCGTTGCTGAAGGCCCTTACCGAAACCCTGGCCAGGGGTGAGCAGTCGCTGCTGCTGCTGAACCGCCGGGGCTACGAGAATTTCTGGATGTGCCGGGCCTGCGGGAGGACGCTGGGCTGTCCGCACTGCGCCATTTCGCTGACCTATCACCGCGGCGACTACCGCCTGCGCTGCCACCTCTGCGGCCACGAGACCGTGCCACCGGAGGCCTGCCCGGACTGCGGCGCCGAACACCTGCGGGGTGTGGGAGAAGGTACCGAGCAGGTGGAAGAACACCTGAGGCAGCTCTTCCCGACCGCCCGGATCCTGCGCCTGGACCGGGACACCACGCGCCGCCGTGGTTCCTTCGAGGCGGGTCTCCTGGCCGCCGAATCGGGCCAGGTGGATATCCTCGTGGGCACTCAGATGCTGGCCAAGGGCCATACTTTCCCGGGGCTCACATTGGTGGGCGTGATCAACGCGGACCAGGGGCTGAAGGTGGCGGATTTCCGGGCCTCTGAGCGCACCTTCCAACTGCTCACGCAGGTGGCCGGACGGGCGGGTCGCGCCGAGCTGCCTGGCCGGGTGATCCTCCAGACCTATTCTCCCGAGCACCCGGCCATCACCTTTGCCTTGGCCCAGGATTTCGAGGGCTTCGCCGCCTCGGAACTGCCCTTCCGCGAGGGGCTCGGCTACCCGCCCTTCACGGCCCTGACCCTATACCGGGCCGAGGCCGACACGGCCAGGGAGGCCCGGGAGGCGCTGGAGGCCTTTCGACAGCGATTGTCCATTCCAGGCCTGCGGGTGCTCGGACCCCTGGAGGCTTCGGTTCCGCGGGTCCGGGATCAGTGGCGCATGCACCTGCTGGTGAAGGGCAGCCGGGGTGCCCTGAGTGAAGTGCTCGCCCGGCACCCCCTGGCACCTGCCGGGCTGATCACCCTTGACAGGGACCCGATCCAGTTCGGATGATGTATAAAAAGTATACATTTGTTGTTGACATAATGATCAACTGGTTACTTTTAGATCATAAATAAAAGATAATAATCGAGATAGATTATAATTACCCCATCCCTCCCAACCTTCGATCCTTTCTTCAAGACACGAGGCTTTCATGGCACCCAAGGGTTATCCCAAGCCAGACGAATCCGGATATTCACTCATCGAGCTGCTGGTGGTGCTGGCGATCGTCGCCATCCTCGCCATTGCCGGGGTGACGATGCTCGGGAACCGTAGCGGCAATTCGGTGCGGGTCGTCCTGGATGAACTTGAGGGCGCCATCATGGACGCCCACAAGTACGCCGCCACCTCCGGGCGGGATGTGGCCATCGTCACCTGGGGCACCTGGGATGTCTCAGGCACCGCGCCAACCATGTACATGGCCCGTGGAGTCGTCTCCGCCACCCAGACCTCCCTGGCCATCCAAGGGGTCGTCACGGCTCCCCCGGCGACTCCCACGGATGAGCAGAAATCAGTGGCCGTAGTCTTCGCGCCTTCCCGCAGCCGGGAGTACATGAACGCCGGGGTCGTAGTCAATGGAACGGGGTGGTGGGTCAATGCCATGCAGGTGAATGGCGCCGGGAGGAGGAATGACGACATCGCCGCCTCCGAGCCGTTCCTATCCGATGCCAACTTCCAGACGGCCAACACCGCAGCCAACAACCTATTCCAGAATGCGCTGAACCAGGTTTCCATCAGCGGTTCGAACAAGCGTTTCAACAACAGCTTCATCATCCGGGTGGTCAGTACCTCGGGCGGCTTTGCGGTGCCGGGCGGAGCCATGGGCCTCATCGTGGTCCTGAACAATGGGGCGACGGTCTACAAGTTCTACAATTCCGGCATCTCCAACGGGGATGGTCAGTGGAGGAGAATCTGATGCGAAACCGGAAGCTTCTCTCAGAGGGCCAGCGCGGCTTCAGCCTGGTCGAGATGCTCATGACCGCCTTCATCCTCGCCGTGGGGGTCATGGGCCTCACACTGCTCCAGGTCATGTCCCTGAAAGGCGCCCGAGGTGGGAAGAGCCTGGCCACGGCGGTGCAGGTCGGTGAAGCCGTCATGGATCGGATCGAGATGGAAGGACGCCTCACCTGGTTGAACATCACGGATAGCCAATACAAGGTGCCGACTGCGGTGAACAACCTGCTGTTCGTCAACCAGGCTGCGCTGGCAGTGCCCTTGACCTTCAACCTCAAAGGGCAGGTGCCCATTCCCGCCTCGACAGACCCGGCCGAGAGCAATCCATATTTCACCGCCAGGGTGGCTGGCGTGAACGTAGGAGCCGCGACGACCGGGATCATTACCGATTACACGGTCACGGTCACCTTCGCGGATGTGACCAACCCCACCACCAATGTTCCCATCACCCGGACGGTCACCATCACCAGGAGGATCCTCCATGGCTAATCACGATCGCAACCATGTGTCCGGGTTCTCGCTGGTCGAGCTGTTGGTGGCGGTGCTCTTCATCGGCATCCTCATGGCCGGGATGGCCAATGTCTTCAAAGCCAGCGTCACGACCCTGACGACCTCCAGCGAGGGGATCTCCAGCGCCCGTCGGAACCGGATGTCCCTCGACTTGCTCTACGACGACCTGAACTCGGCCGGGATGTTTCTCAGTGATCTCTCGTCGCCACCCACCCTGAGCGCAGCCAATCAGGCCTTCTACATCATCCCGAACGTGGCCATCGTCGGCGCCGCGGCCGATGACCCGGCGACGGCCGATCAGGTCTTCTTCTACCTGGACGACCCACTACCCTTCGAAGGCACCCTTTTCGATACCGGTGCCGGCGGAACCGCCGCCCGAAACGCCAGCGAGCTGGTTCTGGCTGGTGTCGCCCCGACGGTCTCCGACAACACCTTCACCATCGACTGCACCGATGACTCCTACGCCAACATGATCAAGACCGGTCGCACCAATGGCTATCCGTTTTCGGTGGTCTTCAAGGACTCCTGGGAAACCTACTTCATCCAGGGCATTCCCACCGGGACCGGAAAGAGGCTGACTATCCAGCTCGGCTCCAGTCCGGATGCCCTCGTGACGGGCGTGGGTCCCTCGGGCAATCCTCCCAAGGCGAAGCACATCCTCACCAGCAACGTGATGTTCTTCCAGCCCGCCCAGATGGTTCGCTACAGCATCAAGATGAAACTCTACGATCCGCAGAAGGCGACTGGCGTGCCCTGCCTGATCCGCGACCAGGGCAGCTGGAGCGCCGGTGGTTTCGTGGCGGTGCCAGCCCTGGAGTCGGTCGTGGCCGAGAACGTATCCGGGTTCAAGGCCTACCTAAGCGCCAACACCGGCCAATCCTGGGCGGGATACGGGCAGGCCTACACCGGGCTGGACAATGGCTGGACCAATGGCATCCGGGCCGAGCTGGACACCCAGCTGCTGACCTCCGGCCGGCAGGATTTCCAGACGACCCAGGGGAACGCCAACTGGTTCCGTTCGATCGCGACCCTGGTGCGGCTGGACATTACCACGCGCACGGCGATGAGGCGGGCCGAGTACTCCGCCACCCCGTTGACGACCGTGGCCTACAAAGATTTCACCCAGAGCCTGGTGATCGTGCCTCGGCATTTCGGCCTGGCGATGAACTGATGGGAGCCACCATGACCACCCCGACCTCCCGATCCCTCCGAGACCCCCAGGCCGGGGGCATCACCATCATCGTGACCCTCATGCTGCTGGTGTTGCTGACCGTCGCCGCCATGGGCATGTCCAAGAACGCGCTCCGCGAATTGGCCATCTCCGGTACCAGCCGCCAGGGCTCCATGGCCCGGAACGTCGCTGATTCCGGGATCGAGTGGGCCGTGTACTGGCTGACGGATGACAACGCTGGCGGTGCCACGGGGACCGCCCTCAAGCTGAGGGACCTGAGAACCACGCTGGCCAGCGACGATACCGGCTCCCTGGCCGGGCGGGCCTTCAATCCCTTGGCCACGACGATCAGTGCCACCCAGGGCCTCTACAACCCCGGTTCTCTGCCCAACCCGGCCACTGATCAGGTGATAGGCAGCCTGGCCGGTACCACCCAGGGCTTTACCGTGGGGTTGACCCGCATGGGCAAGCTGCCCATCGCCAACACGAGCCAGGGCAATGGCCCGGCCGCTTTCGCGCCGGCCCAGGGGAACATCTCCCTGCAGGCTCCCGACCTCTGGGCGCTGCGTTCGGACAGCCAGATCACTGTGGGTTCCGGATTATTGTCGAGCCGGTTCTTCCACTCCAAGGAAGCTTGGATCTCCTCACCCCCCGTGAAATAGACCCGGAGTGCTGCCATGAACCCCTGCGCCCGCTTTTTCTCGAAACTCTTTCAGGGCCTGCTCCTCCTCTGCCTGCTGGCGCCCATCTCGCTCAGGGCCCAGCTCGATCCCAGGCTGCAGGTGAGCAATACCGATTTCCTGGATCTCTACCAGCAGTCCAGCAATGCCAAGGTGAAGCCCGAGATCATCACGATCTTCGACTTCTCGGGATCCATGGACACCCTGATGTACCACCCTCTGTTCAATAACACGGACAGCTCGGATGGACAGGGTTCCGGGAACATGTCGTTCACGCTCAATCCCTTACTGATCAATGGCAACAACACCTACACCATCACGGCGACCTCGAAACAGAACTCGGCTGTCTATGCCACTGTCGACGTAACCGTGAATGGAGGAATGGCCAACCCCTTCAACTCAGGGGAACAGCGCCAGCAGACGGGGAGCGGCTCGACAAGGAAGTATCTGTACACAAGCATCACCAACATCAGTGTCCAGGGCGGGAACCCGGCCATCTTCAACCCGGGATGGACCTACACCTTTGTGGCCACGATCAGCATGCGGGCCACGGACAGGAACGGGAATGCGATCTCCCTGGGCAGTTATGGCACCACCAATTCTGGTGTCACTTGGTCGGTCAGTGGCGGAGGGACCACCAGTTCCATCTCCACCACGGGTGTCTGGGTGGCGCCTGCCTTGCAGACCACTTCGACTACCTCACCCACGACCGCGTCCTTGAGTGGCAGCACCGTCGGAACCCTGAACAGCATCGCCCTGGTCAAGCCGGATGGCACCGTGGTGACCACGCTCGACGCGAATGCCGCGAGCAGCACCTCGGGCCTCTACGGCGCTTCCTCCGGCGCTTCGGATGTCAGGAACTGGGTCCGGGCGGCCAGCCATGCGCGCTTCCAGTACAACGACGGTGGCACCATGCGCACGATTGACGTCCCCATTCCATGGAAGATCACGGGCGTCAATTCGACTGGGAATCCCTTGACCTCCAGAACGACCCTGGACAGCGTCACCCGGGGGACCACGACCATTGGCAGCGGGCAGGCCATGGAACTGGACCTGAACTACACCCTCAACGGCGGTTCCCAGGTGCTGAGCGGGAACAGTGGTCTGCAGACGACGACGACCCTGAACACCATTTCCTACAAACGGTTCTATGTGGACTGGCTGTTCACAGGGAAATACACGGTGGGGAGTTACACCGGCAAGTACATCGCCTTCGATGCGGCGAATGCCTCGCTCGCCGGTGGCCAGGGGAACGTGAACTGGGGCAAGGGCTACGGGAACATGTCCTCAGGCGACACCATCAAAGTGCCTGTTTACAACCTGAATGGCAGCTATGCCAACAGCGAGACGACCCAGACTGCCTCGGTGAATGTGGTCCCGCCCTTCTCGCGCTGCCAAGCCGTCAAGCGGGCCGCCATCGAGACCTGGATCCAGTACCAGGACAAGGTGATCTGGGCCTTCCGCTTCCTGGATCCCAGTAACGAGGCCAACGGCGGAGCTGCCACCACCATCGACAACAATTCCAAGACCACCCTCTCAGCTTCGGATCCAACCACGACTGTGATGAGCGGCAGTGATTCCGGCTGGACCCTGCTGAACAACACCTCCGCTGCGCCCACCAACTCCGTGACGGGCATGCAGCGCATCGCCGCGCTCTTCGCGAACAACAACACGCCTCTTACCTACGCCACAGCCAGGGCCCTGGCCCAGTTCACCGATCCCAACAGTGTCTTCAATGCTTTCGAGACGGGGACGAATGCCCCCTCTCAGTGCATGAACCATTTCCTGATCCTCTTCACGGACGGCATCGACAACAACGGCTCAGGGACCAACAACGGGAACGGCACCACTCCCTACCTGGTTGCAGCCAGTGGACTCACCACCATCAATGCCTCGGCCGGCAATTCGTACATCATCGGCCACCCCACCTCGGTGGATCGCAATGGCAGCTATTGGAACCTCTTCACCTTCAGCGGGATCGCCGCCCACATGGGTGACCCCGCTTTCGGGACCCTGGGGACCAACTACCTGGCCGCCCGGACGGCGACCGCCAACGATAGCGGCACGCCCTCCCACTTCCTTCCATACGCCATCAAGAGTCGCAACACCGGGACAAGCCTGGTCACCTTCCAGAAGCCCCACCTCGTGACGACCATGACGGTGGGTGTCAGTCTCGGTGGGCAGTACACGGATGCCAGCAGCCCGAAGCGGAACCTGTTCCTCGCAGCCGCCATTGGTGACCCCAGCATGGCCGCCTGGGCCGACCTCAGTACCCTCACGCCCTTCGTCTGGGTGCCGGATCCCACGGACCCCACCACCGGAAGCAAGCAGGATGGCTCGATCTATTTCTTTGACGCCACCAATCCCGAAAAACTCGCCTCTGATCTGGACAAGGCCATCTTGTCGGCCACAGGCCCCTCCAATACCAATGCCACCAGCAATCCCAACTTGCCCTTCATCGGCGCCGCTTATGGCCATCAGGTCTACCTTGGCAAGTTCCAGCCGCCGTCCAATGGCGGGGCGGTCTGGCCCGGGGATCTCATGATGTTCGGCACCCGGCAGGTGGGTGATCAGACCCTCATCGTGGACAAGAACAACAACCTGGCCACCACCATCGATTCCACCACGGCCATCTGGTCCACGTCCGCCGCCCTGAACAACAACCGTCTTTGGAGCGCGAGAAAGCTCTTCACCCGCATTCCTGGAACCTCAGCGGTACCTGAGCCCGCTCTCACTCCATTCACCGATACGGGCACCGCCTTCACGGATGCCACCGTGGGCCTGAAGAACTTTGTCGCCACGAATGTCCCGGCTTACAGTTCGGATGCAGCCAAGCAGCTGGTGATCCAGTTCGCGGCCGGCGGCGATACCCTCGGTACGATGGATGCATCGGCGCGACCCACGGCGACCCGTGCCAATGTCATGGGCGATATCGTGAACTCCAGCCCAGGCGTGTTGGAATACAGGTTCAACGATGTCCAATCGAATCTGCCCGGGACGCTGAGCAGCAATGTCTCCATCGCGACAGGCGTGACCAACCGCTTCCGGCTGCTCCTTGTAGGCACCAACCAGGGATGGCTCCACGCCTTCGGCGAGGTGACCAACGTCACCAAGATCACGACCGCCGGACCCAATTTTGGATTGGAACAGGTCAATGGCGCCGTGGATGAGCTGTGGGCCTTCATGCCGACGGATTTCCTCGCCAATCTGGAGTACATCACTGTTCCCACCAACCCCCACCAGTTCATGGTGGACGGCACGCCCGCCATCTATTTCCTGGATCTGCCGCCCGCAAGTGGCGGGACTGGCAATGGAGTGATGGATATCGGCAGCGATCCCACCACGACCAAGGAACGCTCCATTGCCATCATCGGGTTGCGCAAGGGTGGGCGCAGCTATTACGCCTTGGATATCCACGATCCCTTCAATCCCAAGATGAAGTGGTCACTTGTCCCGGATGAAGCGGGCATCTTCCCAGCTTCCCGGATCGCACCCGGGTGCAATGCCACGCTGGCGACGGTCAAATCCATCCTGGCGAACTGGGGCTTCTCCACCTGCACTCCGGGGCTTGGTCGAATCACGTTCAACGGTGTGCTTCGGGATGCGGTCTTCCTGGGCGGTGGTTTCAGTCACCCCGAAGTCGAGGCCCGCTTCCTCAATGCCTCGGGTGATCCGACCCCGCTTGGGCGCTCCATCATCGCCCTGGATGTCTACACTGGCGAAGTGTTGATGGCTGTGGATATGAGCGGCACTTCCGCTGGCCCCATCACCGCCGGGTTGGTCCCCTTCGAGTTCTTCCTGAACTCCGGCATGGCCCAGCGGTCCTACTTCCTCGACTACTATGGCGGTCTCTGGTCCTGGGGTTCACAGGCCACCTCCGCCCTGACGGCCTACACGGATTACCGCACGGATAGTTCAGAGCTTTCCAGCTGGTCAGTCCGCAAGGTGGCCCAGGACGGTTCGGGGAAGAATGCGCTCTACAGCACCCTGCCGGCTCCCTTCCGAGTGGGGACGTTCCCGGGGCAGGGCAAGAGTGGCGCCCCCAGCCCCGCGGCCGTCGGCATCGCCACCATCAGCGGCGACCGGAACAACCCCCTCGATTATCTCTATTTGGCAGGCACGACACCCACTCAGCATCGCTTGACTGTGGTCTTCGACCGCCAGGACCACAAAGCCTGGGACTCCACAGATGGGGCCATCACCGACAGCTCCCTGCTCAACGTCTTCCCCAGCAGTACCTCGCTCCAGGCCGGGGACCCGGTCATCACGCCTGGATCTCAGACCTACTACCTGGCACCCCATGACGCCCTGGGCAATTATTCAACCCCGCAACTGGGTTACTACCGGCCCTTGCCGGCCGCGGCGAACGGATTCATTCCCAAGGGTATCAACTCGCCCCTGGTGGTGGCTGGCGCCCTCTTCTACTCCTATTTCTCACCGGAGGTGGCTGATCCTTGCATTGGTGGATCTGGGAAAACTTTTGCCAGCCTGATCTGCGATGCCTTGAACCCGATCGTGGCAGACACTCGCACCACAGTGTCCTGCAAGAGCGGAACGCAGTTCACCTGGACAGGGGTGGCTTCCGATTTCGTTACCATTGGGACCCAGGGCGTTCTGCAAGGCGGCGTGGTCCCGGCGGTCAATCCGGCCCCGGGTCAGGGTCTCACCACCATCCAATTGCAGACGATTCTCGGCAACCGCCTGGAAAAGTACCCCAAGGTCCGGACCTGGCGCACCATTCACTAACATTTGGCCGTCAGGCAGCTTCGACGCAACTTCCAAGGGGCCCGAAAGGGCCCCTTTTCATGGGGGACACGGGGAGGTGGTACGCTGGGGTGTGTCGGATCCTTCACCCATTGCCCGTCTTCGCCCCAAGAAGGCCTTCGGCCAGAACTTCCTAGTGAACGAGGGAGCCATTGCCACCATCGTGGGCTCGGCCCTTGCCACGGACGCGCCCTGTCTGCTGGAGATCGGGCCCGGGCCCGGCGTGCTGACCGAGCGCCTGCTCGCGGACGGGCGCCCTCTCTGGGCCGTGGATATGGATCCGGAGGCTTGCGAGCTGTTGCGAGCGCGCTTCTCTGACAGCCCCCACTTCCACCTGCTCCAGGGCGATGCAGTACGGATTCCGCTGCCGGAAGGCGAGCGCTGGTCCGTGGTCGGCAACCTCCCCTACAACGCGGCCACACCCATCCTGGCGCGGCTGCTGACTGAAGCCATCGCCTGGGAGCGCATGGTGCTCATGTTCCAGCTGGAGGTGGCCCAGAAGCTCATGGGCGTGCCCGGCACCAAGACCTACGGCCCTTTGTCAGTGCTGGCCCAGCTCTGCGCGAGGCTCACCCGCCTGGTGAAGCTGGGGCCGGGCTCCTTCCGACCCGCGCCCAAGGTTGATTCGGCGGTCGTGCAGTTCGAGCCTCGACTGGACGCCCCCAGCCTAGCCGAGCGACGGGCTCTGCTCACCGTGCTGTACCGTTCCTTCACCCATCGCCGGAAGACCCTGGCCAACAATTGGCAAGGAACCTTGTCGGCTGAGGCCTTGGCGGGCGTGGGGCTGGCGCCGGCCTTGCGCGCCGAAGTGATCGCGCCGGCGGCGTGGCTGGAAGCCACCCGCCAACTCATGAATCAACATCCGGAGGTGTTCCCATCGCCATGCCCCTAGTGCCCGAATTCGAAGCCTGGACCAAGGCTCCCACCGCCGATGAACTGCGGCTCATCCCGATCGGAGGACTGGGTGAGTTCGGCATGAACGCGCTGGTGGTGCACAGTGCCCGCAGCCTCTTCCTGGTGGACTGCGGTCAGCTCTTCCCTTCGGATGACCAGCCCGGCATCGATTCCATCGTTCCGGATTTCGCCTACCTGGAGCCCTTCGCAGACCAGCTCCAGGCTGTGCTGCTGACCCATGGCCATGAGGATCACATCGGCGCACTGCCCTACTTCCTGCGCCGCTGGCCGGTGCCGGTGTATGGCACCGCGTTCACGCTGGGGCTGCTGGAAGGTAAGCTGCGCGAGCATGGTCTGGACACCGGATTGCTGCATCTGGTGAAAGACTACGGCCGCGTCAAGGTAGGGGATGGCGAGATCGAAGCCGAATGGATCCCCGTCACCCACAGCATCCCAGATGCCTGCGCCCTGGTCCTGCACACGCCCCAGGGCGTGCTGGTGCACTCGGGGGACTTCAAGCTGGACCCCGAGCCGCTGGACGGCCGCTTCACCGGCATGGAGCGCCTGAAGGTACTGGGCGACGCGGGCGTCCGCCTGCTGATGGCGGACTCCACGAATGTGGGCCGACCGGGCCGCTCCCCTTCGGAATCCGTCTGCCGGGAGGGCCTGGAGGCGGCCTTTGAACAAACCAAGGGACGGCTGTTCGTCACCACCTTCAGCTCCAACATCCACCGTCTCCAGACGGTGGTGGATCTGGCCTACGAGTTCCGCCGCCGGGTGGTGTTGCTGGGCCGCAGCCTCGACCGCAACCTCACGCTGGCCCGCTCGCTCAAGCGGCTGGATCTGCCGGATGACCTCCTGGTGGACGTCAAGGACGCCCACCTCTTCGACAAGGACGAGTTGGTCGTGCTGTGCACCGGCAGCCAGGGCGAGCCCATGAGCGGGCTGGCACGGCTGCTGCGCCGCGAAGTGAAGGGCCTGCCTATGGAGGCCGGAGACCGGCTGGTGGTGAGCGCCCGGGCCATCCCGGGCAACGAAGTGGCCATTTCCAGGATGCTGGATACGGCGGAACGCCTGGGTGCGGAAACCTCCATCGAAGGCCTTGGCCCGGTGCACGCCTCCGGACATGGCAGCCGCGACGAGTTGGCTGATCTCCTCCGCGCCGTGCGGCCCACGCAGATGGTGCCCGTGCATGGAACCTACCGGAACCTGCGGGCCCACGGGAAGCTGGCTGCAGAATGCGGCTGGAAGCCGGAACGCATCTCCCTGCTGGATGGCGGGCTCTGTTTGCGCCTCTTCAAGGACGGCCGGATGGACATGCCCGGCTCCGTGCCCGTGGGCAAGTGCTTCGTGCATGAGGGCGTGGACCACATGGTGGATGCCCGGGTGGTGCAGGATCGCCTCATTCTCCAGGAGGACGGTGTGGTGTTCGCCACGCTGCTGGTGGACCCGCAGAGCGGGGACCTGGCGGCGCCGCCCACCATCCTCAGCCGGGGCTTCGTGATGCTCTCCGACGATGAAGGCTATGCAGAGCTGCTATCGGGCGTGGCCCGCAAGGCCTATGAAGAGGCTCCACCTGAGGTCCGCAAAAACGGGGAGGCTCTGCGGGACACTCTGCGCCTGGCCCTGCGAAGGATCATCCGCAAGACCACCCAGACCCGGCCGCTGGTGATTCCGGTGATCCTGGAGACGCCCGAGCTTTGAAGTAATCCAGGGCTCGGGAGAGGCTGGTCACTAACGATCCAGAATCCCCCGGACGGCGCGACGGGCCGTGGTTGGTCTTGGCTCAGGGCTGCCGGAGTCCCCGCCTCAATTCCTGGCGCAACGGATGGTTGCCAAGGCCCTGCTTGAGGGCTTCCACCACCCGCCGCTGCATCTCCTCCACCTGGAGGATGAGACGGACCTGCTGGGCGGGGCTGAGCTTGGCTCGGATGTCCTCCTCGAACCGGAACTTGAGGTCCGCCTGCTGACGGCGCAGGTCCACAAACTGCTCGATCATGGGACGCACCTTGGCGTTCTTTTCTTCCTCTGAGCCAGGGCCCAGGAGGATGTCGTTGAACCGGCGACGGATCTGGTGGATCTGCTGCGTCTTGTCGAACTGGTCGCGATCATAACGGGCCCAGCGCTCAACCACGATCCTGGCCTGCTCTTCCGGCAGACCCACGGTCTGCTGGAGCTGCTCCATCCGGAACCGGGCGAGCGGGCGGCCATCCTCCGCCTGGGCATGGCCCGGCAGGGCCGCGAAGGACAGGAGGGTCAGCAGCAGGAGGGGGCGGAACATGATCACCTCGGCAAGGACGGTGGTGCATTCAGGCGCTTCAAGAGTGCCTTCATTTCATCGGGTGTAAGCGTCTGGATTTGGGCGACGGCATCTTCCTCCCGGTCGTGGAAGGGCGTGTCCGAGACTGAGACGGTGGATTCGATAACCTCTGGCTGCCGGGGAAGGGTGGCTTCGACATAGGGGATGCGGTTGGCCCGGCCGGCCCAGAAGGCGCCGGCCCCCACGGCCATGAGCAGCGCCGCGGCGGCGGCCCAGGATAGAGGGCGCAGTCGGCGAGCGAGACCCATACGGGCAGGGAGCTTGCGCAGCACCCGACCGGGAAGCCGGTCGAAGTAGCCGGAGGGAGCCAGGACCTCTGGGGTCTCCTCCTGGGCGAGGTAGGCCACCCGGGCTTCCGAGCAGGCACGGCAGATGTCCATGTGGGCTTCCGCGTCGGCACCGGGCTCGAGGGGATCCCGGAGCACGGCTTCCATGGCGAGTGAACAGCTTTCGGGGAGGGCAGGGGGCAGGGTCATGGTCGGCCACCTTTCACTTGGCGGGTCAGGTTCTGGATGGCGTGGAAGATGTGGGCCTTCACACTGCCCACCGTCGTGCCCATCTCCTGGGCGATCCGTTCGTACTTCCAATCGTGTTGGAGCTTCAAGGTCAGGGCCTGCTTCTGGCGCTTGGGAAGGTTGGGCAGCGCCTCGTGAAGCAGGCGCCGGGCCTCCTGATCGAGCACCGACGTCATCTGCGTCTCTTCGATCCGCAGGGCGGGATGTTCGAACGTGCCCTCGGGGCCATCGAGGCTTTCGTGTTCCTTCGCCACCCGCTCCCGGTAGTTCAGGGCCTGGCGGGTGGCGATGGTGATGAGCCAGGTGCGGAAGGAGGACTCGAACCGGAAGCCGGGCAGGGCGCGAAAGACCCGGATGAAGGTCTCCTGGACTGCGTCATCAGCGTCCTGATGGTTCTTCAGGATGGAAAAGACCTTGCCATAGACGTCGCGTGAAAAGAGGCGGACCAGGCTGCCAAAGGCGGTCTGGTCCCCCTGCTGGGCCTTTTCGACCCAGGCCAGCACCTCGGGGGTGTGGTACGGCGAGCCCGGATCGGGGGTCCGATCAGCGGTCGGGAAGGCCGTCTGGGTCATGAAGGACTCGCTCAAGGTGGCAGACGCCATCATGTTAGGCTCCGACGGCGAGGATCAAGCAGAATCCGCCGTCCATGGATGGACCCGGCAAGGCATCCTGAGGTTGAATGGATTGGGCATAAGTCCAAAACCAGCGGGATTCGGTCCTCAGCCATCCGGAGTCTTCATGCGTGAACGTGTCACCCCCCTCTTGTCCGAAGCTCAGATCCAGGTTCGGGTCCAGGAGCTTGGGGCCCAGTTGGCGAAGGACTATGCGGGGAAGGAACTCGTGGTCATCGGCCTGCTCAACGGCGTGTTTCCCTTCATCGCGGATCTGGTGCGCGCCATGGAATTGGATTTCGACGTGAGCTTCATGCAGGTGACGAGCTACGGCGGCGGCATGCACAGCACCGGCGAAGTGCACATCCTCAAGGATCTCGACCAGAGCATCCAGGGGCGTCATGCCCTGGTGGTGGAGGACATTGTGGACACCGGCCTGACGCTGTTCAAGGTCCGGAACCTGCTCAAGGACCGCGAACCCCTGAGCCTGAAGATCTGTACCCTGCTGGACAAGCCCAGCCGTCGCAAGGTCGAGGTTCCGGTCGATTACATTGGCTTCACCATCGAGGATCATTTCGTCGTCGGCTATGGCCTCGACCTCGACGGCAAACTCCGCAACCTGCCCTACGTCGGTGTGTACCACCCATGAACCCCCTACGTTCCGGAGCTGGTCTCCTCCTCGCTTCCGGCCTCCTGCTTGCCTCGGGCTGCGGGTACCACCGTCTGGACCGGCAGCAGCGGTCAGCGCCTTGGGCCAAGCGGGGGGAGACGATCCGCTTGGCGCGCTTCCGGAACCTGACGCCGCGCCTGGGCCTGGAAGATCGCTTCACCAAGGCCCTGGAGAACCGCCTCGTGGCGGCCAGCCCCTGGCGGCTGGTGGCCCAGGGCGAGCCTTCCCGTTGGGTGCTGCAAGGTACCCTGGAGGACTACAAGTCCCGCCCCATCGGCCTCTCCATCGGCAATGACCGAACCAAGGCCAGCGCCGGGTCGGCCTCCCGGGTGGAAGTGGCCGTGGTGGCCAGTGTGGAGCTGCTGGACGGGCAGACTGGCGTGGTGGTGCTCTCCCGCCGGGGCCTGACCTTCTCAAACCAGTACCGGGTGGACCAGAACTTCGCCAGCTTCGACAGCCGCGAGCTGCAGGTGATCGAAAGCCTGGCCGACGACTTTGCTGAAAGCTTCCTGACCCAGCTCCTGGAGGGCATCGACTGATGGCTGCACCCGCCCCCTGGCTGAACCACGCCTTCGCCCTGGTGCATGGCGAAGATGGCGATGGCCGCCGGGAGGCCGTGGAGGCCTGGAAGCAGAAACATGTGGATCCCGAGTGGGCGGACTTTTCGCTCACCCTTTGTTCCGAAGGCTGCCCGTGGCCCGAGGTGGTGGCGGCCCTGCA
>Ga0302321_100001022_pt1 | contig 24064 bp, 15 predicted proteins | sample Fen_T0_1_FD_202505 | JGI IMG/M metagenome (GOLD analysis project Ga0302321, IMG submission 202505) | Peat permafrost microbial communities from Stordalen Mire near Abisko, Sweden - Fen_T0_1 | ecosystem: Environmental > Terrestrial > Soil > Wetlands > Permafrost | place: Sweden: Abisko...
CGCCGGCGAGCCACCAGGTAGCTAGCAGGTGAACGAAACCACGGTCTGCACGGGCAAGGCAGGATCGCTCGCGCTGCCCGCGTAGGATCCGCCGGGCAGGTGCCAGAACCTGATACTGCGATCTGTGCTGCCCGAAACCAGCAGTTTCCCGTCAGGCGTGATGGCCAGAGCGTTGACGACATCCGCGTGGTCCCTGACGACTTCAATAGAACCGCTGTTGGCTGCGTGCCAGAGACGGATAGTCATGTCCAAACCGCCTGAAACGACCATCGACTGGTCGGGCGTCATGGCCACAGCCTTGACCGCGCCAAGGTGTCCCTTGAGCGTTTTGGCAGGGACACAGGTGGGCATGCTCCACAACACGACGGCGTTGCCATCATTGCTACCGCCCGTGATCAATTGCGCACCATCCGGGTTGAACTTGAGCGCTTCCACCCAGCCGCCTTGGATCGGGATGGTGCTTACCAGGCCACCACCCGGCAGACTCCACAGGTTCAGGGTCTGGTCTTCACTCGACGAAACCAGGAGGGTCCCGTCGGGGCTGGTGGCGACGTCGGTGATTGCGAGGGTGTGCCCGACGAGTGTCGCCAGCAAGCTGCCATCGGCGACGTTCCACAGCTTGACCGTAGCGTCGGCGCTCCCCGAGGCGAGAAGGAATCCGTCGGGAGAAAAGGCCAGGCCTGCGATGGGCAGCGTGTGCCCTGCCAGCGTGGCAAGCAGGGCACCCTCCGGAAGGCTCCATAGCTTGACCGTGCTGTCCGAACTTCCCGAGGCCAGCCGCGTTCCGTCGGGCGAGATGGCGAGCGAAACCACGTCCTGGGAATGTCCCGCCAGCGTGCCCTGCAGGGCCCCGTCGGGAAGGCGCCACAGCTTGACAAGTGCATCCGAACCTCCCGAGGCCAACAACGTCCCGCTGGGATCGATGGCCAAAGAGGAGACACCAACCTTGTGGGCGTCACCGATGTTTCGATTGCATGTGGTACGTGATCTGTCGTTGCCGCAGCCACCGACGAGCAAGGTACCCGCGGCCCCCGCCAGGGCGCCCTTGAAAAAATCCCTGCGCTCAATCTTCATGGCCGCACGAGTTCGGCCAGCGCCGCCAGCTCGGGTTCGCCGTTGTAGAAGTGAGGTGAGATTCGCACGCGACCCCGGCGAGCCGAGAGCACAACGCCCGCCTTGCCAGCCCGGTTCACGAAGTCCTCGGCGGTGCCCGAGGGTGGACGGAAGGTCAGGATGCCCTTGCGAACCGCGCCTGCCGGGCCGGGCTCGAGTCCCGCAGCGGCCAGAAATGTCTCCGCCTCCTCCAACCAGGCCACAATGTGCGCTGCGATGCCCCCGATGCCGACCTCGTCGAGCAGCGCCAGCGCGGCGCCCATGCCCAGGATGGTGGCGAAACTTTGCGTGCCCTCTTCCAGCTTGGCCGCATCGTCGCGCAGCTCAAAATGCAGATGATCGAAGTCGAGCGGGTTCTTCACGCTCTTCCAGCCCACCACCGATGGCCGCACGCGGGGGAGGATCTCGCGGCGAACGTAGGCGATGCCGATGCCGGACAACCCCAGTTGCCACTTGTGACTGTCGGCGGCCAGAAAGTCGATGTTGGCCTTCACCACGTCGAGGGGAAAGGCGCCGACGCTTTGAATGCCGTCCACGCAAAACAGCACCCCGCGCTCGCGGCAGAGGGCACCGATGGCTTCGAGAGGGTTCGCCACACCGGTGGCGAATTCGACCGAGCTGACGGAAACCACGCGCGTGCGCGGCCCGATAGCCTGGGCGACGGCTTCGCGGGTGACACCGCCGTCGGTAGCGGCGATAGGCCGCAAGACAACGCCGCGATCCGCGAGATGCATCCACGGATAGACGTTGGCCGGGTATTCCAGCTCGGTACACACCGCCACCTCGTCGCCCGGCTGCCAGGCCAGGCCTTCGGCAAAGGCCGAGAGTCCATGGGACGTGCTGCGCACAAAGGCGATTTCTTCAACCGAAGCGCCCAGCATGCGCGCAGCCAGCGCACGGGTCTCGCGCTCGCGGCGCACCCAATCGACGATGTTGGCCATGCCATGGTTGACCAGGTCACCGAGCCAGTCTTGCACGGCATCGCGCACGCGGGTCGAGGTCGGGGACACGGCCGCGTGGTTCAGGTAGTGGCAGGTTCTGGTGATGGGAAACAAGCCGCGAAAGCTGGCCAGCGTGTCCGCCATGATCCGCTCCTAGCTCTTCTTCTTGAACGCCCCGTTGCCCAGGTGGTACTCGCGCACGTATGCGATGGTGTCGAAGATGGTCGCGCTGGCCTCGCGCGGGGCAAAGCCCAGCTCGTTCCTCGCCTTCTCACCGTCGAAATACCAGAAGTACTTGGCCTGATCGGCCGCCGCGGGCTCGATGGGCGGGGTGCGGCCGAGGGCCTTGAAGATGGCCGACTGCGCGCGCGCGGCCAGCCACGGCCAGTCGCCCTTCAACTTGAAGCGCGGTGAGTACGCCTTGCTCAGGCGCTCCATGCGATCGAAATACTCCGCGAAGGTCATGTTGTGACCGCCGAGCAAATAGCGCTCGCCCGCCCGGCCCTTCTCCATGGCCACGGGAATGATGGCGGCCACGTCGCGCGCGTCGACGAAGTTGATCCCGCCGGGCGGAACCACGCGGACGTCGCCGGCCAAAAACGACACCACCTCGCGCGTGGAGCCGATGCGCTCGTCGCCCGGCCCCAGCAGCAAGCTGGGATTCACCATCACCAGTTCGACCTTGTCGCCGCAGAAACGCCGTGCGGTCGCCTCTTGGTAGAACTTGCTGGTGTAGTAACCCCAGCGCGTGATGAGCGGCAGGGGCGGCGGCGAGGATTCGTCCGGCCATTCGTCGTCGCGTTCGGAAATGGCGATGGTGCCGCTGGTCGACGAGATGACGATGCGCTTAACGCCGGCCGCGACCGCCGCCTGGCACACCACGCGTGTGCCATCCACGTGGACCGTGAACATGAGGTGCGCGTCTTCCGGCTTGCGCGAGACGTATCCCGCCAGATGGTAGACGTGGGTGACCCCTTCCATGGCGCGGGCCACGTCCGCGGGCGAGGTGACATTCCCGATAAGCACCTCGACCCCGTGCTTGTCCAGCGCAGGCGTGTTGAACAGCGTCAGCACGCGGACATCCGCGCTGTCCACCCGCCTGCACAGCTCGTCCATGAAGTGGTTTCCGAGGAACCCCGTTCCGCCGGTCACCAGGATCTTCACGGCGACCTCCGGGCCAGCCCACCACGGGTGCGCGTGCGGAACGGCGGCGGCACCAGCGGCCCCAGCTTCTCGCCATTCCAGGCGGCGCGCACGCTCTCCACATCAAAGCGCGGCGTGACCCCATCGCGCAGGTTCTCGACGATCCGCTGCGTGATGGCCGAGCACATGCGCCAGGCCTCCTGATGGGACATGCCTTGCGTGAGCTGGCGCAGAAAATCGATGGTCAGGAAGGGACCGAAAGAAACGCCAAGGTCGCGTTTCTTGGGAATCGTAGCGCCGACCGGCATGGCAGCGTGGGCGCCCTGGATGTACGCGGGAAGGATGCCGGCGTCGGCGTGCATCGCCAGGTAGCCGAGGCTGGGCAAGAAATCCACCATCTCGCCGGTGCGCGAGCGCGTGCCCTCGGGGAAGAGCACCAGGCTCTTGCCCTTGCGCAGGACTTGCTCGGCGATGCCCAGCGACTTGCGGATGGAGCCGCTGCGCTCCATGGGCACCAGGTTGGTTAGGTTCTTGAAGTAGGCGCGGCGCCACTTGTTCTTGAAGAAGTAGTCGGCGGCGGCCAACGAGGCCAGGTCGTGTCCCGCGTCCCCGAGCGCAACCTTTAGCGCCCCCATATCGAGGTGGGACGAGTGGTTGGCGGCCACGATGAAGTTCGTATGCTGCGGAATGTAGGCTTCGCCGCGCACCTTGGTCTTGAGCGCGCGCGTATAGAACAGCCGCTGGGCCTGGGCCAGCCCACGCTTGCCAAGCTTGGCCACCGGCGCCGGCAGCTTGATGTCGTCGCTTTCGCTCTCGGCGGGCTTGCGCGTTTCGTGCTTTTCGAGAGCGGTGGTGTGACGTTTGCCCGTCACCATGTCGAGCAGCGCGGCCACGTCGTGGGCGCTGGCGAATACGACACCCTCGGGCACGTGCACGCCAGCGGCCTCGATCCCCGCCGCCAGCTCGTTGTAGGTCAGGCTGTCGAAGCCAAGCTCGTCGAGCGCGCTCGACATGTGAACCTCGGAATACGGTTTGCCGCAGGCATCGGCCACGATTTCCAGGAACCAGCTGTGGCTGGCCTCGGCGTTGCGGGCGGTTCCGTCCACGGACTTTTCCGCCTGCGCCTTGTCGTGGCGCACGCGCAACTCGGCCGTGACATCGCGGCGCTTGACCTTGCGCGTGCTCGTGCGCGGCAGCTCGCCCTCCCAGAACTCCAGCGTGCGCACACGCTTCCAGAACGGCAGTGATGACGAAATCGTGCGGAAGTGCGTCTCGATCTTCTGCTTCACTTCGACGAGAGAAAGCGCGGGCTCGACCTGAACGTCGGGCACCACGGCGCACGCCACGTGTTCGGCCACGCCATCGGGCAGACCAACCACCGACAGTTCCTTGATGTAGGGCGAGTCCTTGTACAGATCCTCGACCTCGTCGGGATAGACGTTCTTGCCGTTGGCATCAATGATGATGTCCTTCGAACGGCCGACGATGTAGAGGTTGCCCTCTTCGTCGAAGCGGCCCAGGTCGCCGGTGTGGAACCAGCCGTCGCGAATGGCGTGGCTGGTAGCTTCCTCGTCCTGCCAGTACCCGGCCATGACGTTCTTGCCGCGCGCGATAACTTCGCCCACGCCGGTATTATCAGGGCTGTCGATCTTGACCTCGACGCCGGCCAGCGGTTGTCCCACAGATCCGGCGATGGGCCGTTTCTTGGGCGTGCTCACCGACAGCACGGGCGAGGTTTCGGTCAGGCCGTAGCCCTCGAAAAAGTCGAAGCCCATGCCATAGAAGGTCTTGAGCACATCGGGCGGCAAGGCCGAGCCGCCGCTGATCATGTAGCGGATGCGGCCGCCCAGCTTCTCGTGCACGGGCAGGAACATGAGCATGCCCAGGTCCAGCCCCGTGCGTGCGCGCAGCTCGAAGTTGACGTCGGCCAGGGCCTTAACCGCGGATTCGAGGATTTCGGACTTGTCCGAGAAACGCTGAAGCACGCGGCGGCGCAAGGTCTCCCACAACGCTGGCACGCCCACGACGGCCGTGATCTTGCCGTGCTTGAGGGTATGGTTGATGGTGTCGCCGGTGAGGTCGGGGATGTAGGTGATGCGCGTGCCGTGCGACAGCGGCATGAGCATGCCCGCCGTGAATTCGAAGGTGTGGTGCAGCGGCAGCACCGACATCATGCAATCGGAGATGCCCAGGTCGAAGATGCGCGACATCTCCGCCACCTCGAAGGTGAAGTTCCGGTGCGTGAGCATGACGCCCTTGGGGTTGCCGGTGGTCCCCGAGGTGAAGATGAGCGACGCCACCGAATCGGCCGCGTGCTTGGTGAGCAGCGACTTTCGGCGTTCGTTCTCCACCACTTCGTCGAGAAGCTCGAACACCTTCTCGAACGGCCAGATCTTGGTGGCAAGGCCGGCCTCGCCAAGTTCGCGCAAAAGGGTTGGCCGCTTGTCGAGAATGTCCTCGCCAACCATGATGCCGACCGCGCCCGAGGCGCGCGCGATGTTGACGACTTCGGCGCTGGTCGAGTCGTGGGCCACGGGCACCGCGGTGGCACCGGCCTTGAGGATCCCGAAATAGCACATGGGCCACTCGGGCGAGTTCTTGGCCAGCAGGATCACGCGATCGCTGGGTTTGATCGATTCGCCCACCAGGAAAATTCCTGCCCGCTCGGCCAGCTCGCGCAGATCGCGGTAGCTGTACGTTTCGGTGCGACCGCCCCGCTCCATGCGCATGGCCGTGCGCTTGGCATGCAGCTTGGTCGTGGTGTCGAAGAGCTCAAGCAGATCGCGGTAGGCGTACACGCTCTTGGGTTTAGGCGCGTAGGTTTCGTCCAGCTCGGGCAACACCCACTTCTGCAAACCAGGGAAGTGGATGTTCATGAAGTAGTCGAACCAGTCGATGGTCTCGGGCGACCATGGCACCAGCAGTTGCTCGTCGGGCGGCAGTCGGTCACGCAAGGCGCGGATGTTGTCGGCGCGCAGGACGTAGGCGTTGTCGAGAATGAAGGGCCGGAACAGATCGATGTCGCGGCTGGCGTCCATGGAGACGCGCTTCAAGTCATCCACCTTCTTCTTGACGGTGTCGACCCAGTTGGCAAAGCGCCCGCCGCCCCAGGCCGGCCGGACCTTGTCGAGCGCGTCCGAGACCTTTTCGGTCAGGCGGTTGACCAGCGGCAGGGAGGTGCGGTCGTATTCGTCGTAGCTGACCGGCCGGAATTCCATGCGCGCGGCCAGTTCGTTGAGGAACTTGTTGCCGGTTTCCTTGTTCTGGAAGCGCTGGCGCTTGTACAGGCCCGTCAGCGTGGTCACACGCCCGATGCGCGAGGGGTTGAGATCGCCGCTGGCCAGTTGGTGCACCAACGCCGGCTGCTCCACGCAGGCCTGCGCCGCCACCATCAGCATGGCGCCTGCGATGTGGTCCACGGGCACCATGTCGAGAATCAGCGATTCCGACACCGGCAACTTGTTCTGGCCCTTGAGCGCCAGGTAGACGAGAGGCGCCGAGGTGGTGAAGCCTTCGTTCCAGCCAGGGAACGGGTAGGCAATCGAGCTTTCCACGATGGCGGGACGGACGATAGAGCGGACGATGCCGGTTTCCTGGGCCACCAGCTGGTCACCCATGCTCTTGGTGTACGTGTAGATGTTGGGCCAGCCCCATTCCTTGGCTCGCTCCATCCCACGCTCGGTTAGCTCGGTGCGAACCCAGTCCTTGCGCTCGCGCGCCAGGCCCATCTTGAGCGACGCCTCGTCGTCGGGATCGCGGTTCGCATCGTGCAAGAAATCGCGCGCCTTCTGGCGCAACCGGGCCACCACCTGGGCGTCGTCGGCCTGGGCGCGTACCTCGGCGGCGATGCGCGCGCAGTCGGCGATCTCCTGCTCGACATTGAACTTGGTGGCGGGCAGATCGCGCCAGCGCGGAAAATACCCGTCCAGCTTTTCGTTTTCCCAAATCTCGCCGCTGCGATTGCCGGCCACGAAGCAGGTGCTTGTATGGATCAGCGCTGGACGCTTCATGCGTTTGGCAAAGGCGATGACGTTCTTGGTGCCTTGCACGTTGGTGCGCAGGGCCGATTCCAGCGGCGGGTTGAAGGTCACCTTGCCCGACGAGTTGATGACCACGTCGATGTCGCCGGCCACGGCCGCGGCGTCTTCCTCGGAGAGCCCCAGGTTGGCTTCCGTGATGTCGCCATCCACCACGCGCACCTTGTCTAGCAGGAAGGCGCGCAATCCCTCGCCGTGCTGCTCGCGCAGCGGATCGAAGGTGTGCGAGGGCACCACGTGATCCCAGAAGCGCGCTTCGCTGGAGGTGCCGGTTCCGCGCCGGACCATGACGTACACGCGGCCCACCTCGGGAAAATTGCGCAGCAGCATGCTGAGCAGCACCTTGCCGAGAAAGCCCGTTGCGCCCAGCACGAACACGTGCCGGCCGCGGTAGATCTCCCGCACCGAGAAAGCCGAAGCCAACTGTGCCGCGCGTTCGCTCATGGCCTTGCCGCCGTCCTCTGCCCTTTGCCTACTCGACATCCGCCATCAGGATGGGCGGCCACTTCATCAGGGTGATGGACGCCGACGGTCCCACGAAGCTGCGCGCCTGAGAGATGGCCTCGGTCAGCGATTCCGCGCGATCCCAACCCATGCGCGCCGGCACATGCGCGTTCTGGGCGCCGGCCACAATCACCTTGCCGACATGATTGCGGCCACCCTGGCCCCAGTGCCACATGAAGAACGGGTGCGCGCCATGGTAGGCGTTCCCGCGCCGGTACATCTCGATGTAGCTCGGGTTGTGGGCAAACTCGTCTTGGTACTTGTGCTGCAACTTGTGCGCGTCGCGGGTTTCGGGCAGCAAGCGGTTGAAGAACTCGATGTAGCTGGGGTGGAACTTGTGATCGAACTCGTCGTAGCAGGGATGGCAAAGGATTACCGCCCCACCCTTGCGCACCACGGGCTTGCCCCGATAGAAGCTGTGGAAATAGCCCATGGCCATGACCTGGACCAAGATGGGGTTCAGAATCGAGTTGATGTTGTACGGGGAGACGTAGGGGATAGGGAAAATGACGATGTCGCTCTGGCCCTTGAGGCTGACCATGTATTGGTCATTAAGCTTGGCGATGATGCGGTCGTGCACCGGGTCGGTCTTGCCCGCGTAGCACGCGATGAGCTCGTACTCGGCCGGGATGTTCTGGAAGATCTTGCGCTTGGCCGCGGTGGGCAGCTTGGACAAGCCGAAACGCATGGCCTCGTACTTCAGGCGATCGAATTCCGAGAACTCGTCCTCGTTCCTACCCAGAAAGTCGGTGGCGCTGCCGAACATGCGGTTGTTGAGGGCGGTTTCGATGTGAAACACCTTCATGTGCTGATCGACGATGGCGCCCTGGCGCGCGATCTTGGTGCTCAGCATCGAACGCGGCGGATCCATCATGCTGTCGCACGCCGCGATGGTGTCGGGATCGTGGTGCACCTTCACCGTTTCGTAGTCGCACAGGCCCACCGCCACCGACTTGTGCCCGCCATCCATGGGCACCAGGGTGATGTTGACATAGATGACCAGGTCGCTCTCGACCGCGCGACGGTTGATGTTGACCGTCTCGCCCAAGGCGGTCTTGCCTAGGTGAACCATCCCATCGGGATCTTCGGCATCGTGGTTGTAATAGCGGTCCGGGTAGAAGGCGTCGAAGATCTTCTTGCCCACCATGCGCTTCATCTCGGCTTCGGTCATGAACCGATGCAGACAGTTGGCGATGACAAGATGGATGTCGTCCACGCCATTGGCGTCGAGCTGCTCGAGCAGGATCTCGAGGATGGTCTGCCGGATGTCCGGCGTGCGCATGGGCGGCAGCGGCAGGCTGATGTCGTCGATGGCGATGGTCACGCGCATGCCCGGCGCTAGTTGCGCGTACAGCGGATCCGCGTCGAGCGGATGGTTGAGGGCGTAGCGAATGGCGGCGCCGGGATTGTTCAGCCCCTCGATGGGCGGTTTGCCGTACACCACGCGGGTGCCGACCGGCAAGTCCTCGCACAGGATGTCCTCCCCCGAAAAGATCAGGCGCGGCGCCGAGTCGTTGTCGATGTAGACGACCTCGTCGCCTTCCTTGTGCCGGGGCGTCGGCCCACGCAGGGCCTTGGTTTCACGCTTGCTCATCGTTTGTTTCACTATCGCAAATCAAGGATCGGCCAATCATGTTGCAGGGCCGTGTTCTTCAGTCGGAAATCCGGGTTCACCGCCGTGGGGTGGCCCACCACCGAGAGCATGGGCAGATCGCTCATGCTGTCCGAGTAGCTATAACATTCGGAGAGATTGAGCCCTTCTTTTTCGGCGTAGATGCGCATCCAGCTGGCCTTGGTCGCGGCCGCCATCACCGGCGGCAGGAGGCGTCCGGTTGCCTTGCCGTCCACGAACTCAAGGTGGTTGGTGACCATGTCGTCGATGCCCAGATGACGCGCGAGCGGAATGGCGGTGAAATCAATGGCGCCCGTGACCAACACCTGGCGCAGCCCCAGCTGGCGTGACTTTTCGATAAGCTGGTAAGCGCCAGGGTAGATGGCCGGCTTGATCACATTCTCGAACAGCTCCTCGGCCAGGTAACGCAACCGGTCTTCGGATTCGCCCTTGTAGCGGCGGAAGAAAATGTCGTTGAACAGCCGGCGGTCGAAGAAATCGGCCGCCATGAACGCCGGAACGCTGACGACGGTGGACAGCGTGCGCGTGATGCTACGCAAGATCCCTTGCTGGTTGCGTGCGTTATACGCGAACGCATGGACAAGATTCGTGCGGCACAGGGTGCCGTCCAAATCATAGAACGCTGCGGCGGCCATGGATTGAATGGCAGCGTATATCACAGGCCGAGGAGAGGTTCACCAGTTGAACTGGAAGAGGGCACAGAGGAGGACGAGGGCACGGAGGGCGAAGGGATAGAAAAGTGGGCGTGGCCCTGGCCATGGAAGAATCACTCTCTGCGCCCTCCTCCCCCTCTGTGCTCTCAACTACTTCACGAAGATATCGGGTTTAGGTGGCTCCACCATGCCGTTACCGATATGGAACCCTGTGTGGGGCGGCTGGTTGTAGGACGCCTGCTCGAAGCTGACCTGCATGCGGTAGGTAGGATCATGCATCAGGGTGTAGATGCGGCGCTTGGTTACGTCGGTGGTGGTGTAGACGCGCAGGCCGGAGCTGTCCGATTCGCGCACCACCAGCTCTTCGCGCCAGTCGCCCAGCAAATCGGCGGTCAAGGTCGGGGTGTTCTTGGTTCCGTTATTGCCGGAACAGCCGCTGGCGCTCAGCAAGGTCGCGCCACTAAACTTCTTGATGGTGGCGCCATCTTCCACCTCGCGCGACTCGTCGGCGTCCCAATAGATAAGGAAGTTCTGCGACGGCGGTTCGGTTGAGGAAACGGCCGAGCCGTCCGCGCACGAGTAAAGCGCGGAGGACGTGGCGCTCCACATTTCCGCGCCGGGGTTGCTGGGATCCACGTCGTCGGCCACGCCGCGCCCGTTGTCGTTGCCCGAATCCGTGACGTTTACATAGAAGGCGCAGGTGTTGCCGTTGTGCACATCGTAGCCACCCAGGCCTTCATGGACAGAAAAGACCGAGATGCCCTTGCCCACCACCAACTCGCCCACGTGCAAGGCGTCGCCGTGGCCGTCGCCCGTCGTGCACCTCAGCGTTCCGTCGCTGCCAATGGTGGTCGCACCGGTAATGATTTCCTGCGCGCCGTCGCCATCGGTGTCCGCCGCCATGGCCGAATGATCGCCCTGCCCCGCCGCCTTCGAGTTGCCCGAACCGTTGCTATCGAAGGTCCACACCTTGGTCAGCGCGCCGTCGCGCCAGTTGAGCGCGGACATCGTCAGCCGCGTGTAGTAGCCACGTTGCATGATGATGCTGGGCCGCCCGGTCGCGGTCTTGCCGCTGCCCGTGTCGCTGACAAAAGCAACGCCGCTGTTGAAGCGATCGACGCGGTTACCATAGTCGTCGCCCCAGCTCGACACGGTCCCGCGTGGCACGGGGAAATCCACCGTGGCCAGCTCTTTGCCCGTCGCCCCATCGAACACGGTCAGGTACTCTGGGCCGCTCAAAACGTAGCCGTCGGAGTTGCGATATACCTTGCTGTCGTCGTCGCTGGCGGCCGGGCCTTTGCTCAAATACGCACCGGTGCCATCCTTGGTCCCTGGCGCAGTCTTCACCGCGATCTCGGCCTTGCCGTCGCCGTCGAAGTCATACACCGAGAACTGCGTGTAGTGCGCCCCCGAGCGAATGTTGGGACCCAGGTCAATGCGCCACATGCGCGTGCCGTCGAGCTTGAGGCCGTCGAGGTAGGTGTTGTCCGTGACGCCGGACTTCGAATTGTCCTGCGCATTGCTGGGCTGCCATTTGAGAACGATTTCATACTTGCCATCCCCATCCAGATCGCCAGGGCTGCCGTCGTTGGCTTCGTAGCCCGCACCTGGCAAAGTCAGCGGTATGCGCACGTAGTTCTGCGCCCAGGCCGTGGCCTTGGGCGACTGCGCACCTTCGCTGCCGCCGATCACGGCAGTCACGGTATAGGCCGCGGTGGTGGTGCCCGAGGCGTCCAAGTAGTTGGTGCTGTCGGTGACCGAGGCGATCTTGGTTCCGTCGCGGTAGAGGTTGTAGGAGACGTTGCTCGGGTTGGTCGCGTCGTACTCGTAGCCGAACATGCGCCAGCCCACGTAGACACCTCCCGACACCTTCACGGCCACCACCCCGCGATCGAGGTTTTCCATCTGGAAGTGGCCGGTGGGGGCAACCGTGGAGCCGCCCGTCCCCGACCTGCCGCCGGTACTTGGGGCGCCGCCCGTGCTTGCTGTGCCCCCTGTACTCGAAGCGCCGCCCGCTCCGGTTGAGCCGCCTGAATTCGTGCGGATGTCGGCTGGGGCGTCGGCACGCGCATCGGGCGAGCCACTGCCACCCGCGGCCGACGTTCCGCCCGTTCCAGTCGCGCCTGCCGAACCGCCACCACTACCTACGGTGCCGCCGGTGCGCGAGCCACCCGCGGCGGCGTCCGGTGCAGAAACGCTGCTCCCGCCGGCTCCCATGCCTCCCGAGCTCACAGCATTTCCGCCACTTCCACCTGACGCTCCCCCTGAGGCGGCGGCCCCACCGGTCGCGGACGAGCCGCCGGTTCCAACCGACCCGCCCGACCTGCCCACCGCCCCGCCGCTGCCTTGCGATTGCGTCGCGGTAGTGGAGTTACACGCGACCAAGAAGGCCGCCATGCCCAGGGACAGGGCCAGTCCCGCTTTCAACGGTTGCAACTCAAGCGGTTTCAATTCGTACATGGGATCCTCCACTGGGTGCGACGGGGCTGGTTGCCGAGATGACGTGGTCCGGCCAAGCAGTGACCTGCTCCGCACCTACGGCTCAGCCGCACGCGATCAAAACCCTTGGTCGCGGCAGAAAAAGATGATCACGACCAAGCCCCCAAAGAGCCCTATTGACGCGTCCTTCTCGATCGAACTGCGAAGCAGCCGTCAGCGACGCGCGGTCCGACGCGTCGTCCTGAGGGCAAAAACATTGCTCGCATCCCATTCCCGCTTTTTTGCAATGAGGTATAAATGTCAGGCGATGGTCCAACTACTTCATCCCCGCGTCCTGGTCGCATCCATGGTTTTGTTCGTAGCCGCGATCGGCTGCGCGCATCCCAAACCGGCGCCCGCGCCGATGGTCTACCGTCCCGCGCCCCCGCCGCTGCCACCGCCGCCGCCGCCACCCAAGAAGGTCAAGCTGGTGGTCCTGCCGCTGGACAAGCTGGCACTGCCGGGAACGGCCGAGGAGCTCAACGCCAAGCTGGCCCAGGTCAAGTTGCCTGGCGCCGAGGATGCGGTGCTGGCAACCGTGAGCATGGAAACCGCGCAACTGCAATCCGAGTGCGCCGAACCCACCGAGACTTGCTACCTGAAGATCGCCAGACTCGTCGAGGCCGATCGGCTGCTGTGGGCCCAGGTCGAGAAGGTGTCGGGCAAGGGCAAGAAGAAGACGAAGAAGCCCAGCACGAAGATTCAGATCGTTCTTTTCGATCGCGAAAAGCTGGCCGTCGCGGGTCACTCCGACGAGACCTTTGCGGGAGCGATCACGGGTGACGAGCTGGACAAGCTGATTGTCACCGCCACCGGCGCGAACCCGAGCCCCGCGGCCGCGCCCGATGTCGCGCCAGCGCCCGCCGCACACCCTGTGGCGCCCGCGACGGCGCAGCCGGCCGCGCGTCCGATGTATGCGCCACAACCAGCCTCGGCACCAGCGGGCTACCAGCAGCCGGCCGCGCGCCCAGCCTACGCCCCGCAACCGGCCACGGCAACCGCGCCAGCGGGCTATCAGCAGCCAGCGGCTCGCCCAGCGTATGCCCCACAGCCGACTGCGGCCCCTGCGCCAGCCGGATATCAGCAGCCAGGGTATGCGCCACCGGCCGCTTCGCCACCTCCCGCGTATGCACCGCCCGCCGCTTCGCCACCACCCGCCGCTTCGCCACCTCCCGCGTATGCGCCGCCTGCCGCTTCGCCACCACCCGCCGCCGCGCCTCCGCCGCCCGCGTACGCACCGCCCACTGCCTCGCCGCCGTCTGCGCCCTCGCCTTCTCCCGCGAGGTGGCAATGATTCCGGTGAAGTGCCCCAATTGCCGGCTGTCATTGCCGCAGAACTGGGCAGGGATGAACGATCCCAATGCCAAGTGTCCCTATTGTGGCAAAGCCCTCACCGGCCAGACTGCCCCCGCGAGTGCGCCGTCCCCTTCGCCCGCAGCGCCGTCGCCGGCGCCGGCAGCATCACGCCCAGCCAAGACCATGCTGTGGGGTGTGGGCGGGCCCCTCCCTGGAACCGTGCCCAAGACCGTTCCCGCGCCGGTGCCCCAACCAGGCTCCATCCCTGCTCCCACCAGGGACGCTCTGGCCACTGCGGCGACGCAGAATCGCAACATCGCCGAACCGTCATTTGCAGCCCCGTCCGCACCCGCTGATCCCGCGCAGGGCTCGGAAGGCACGGACATAGACGTCGATGTCGATGAGCCGGTCGCGCCTGTTCCCGCCAGCCCCATGGTTCCGACCGCCTCGAAGCCCAGTCAACCGGCCGCCACGGTGATGTTCGAATCCGGCGGCGGGATGGACGTGTCGCTGGGCAAGATGGAACGGCTGGCACCGGAGCCTGCGCCCGCCGCCTCAGAGACGGCCGAGGAGATGCAGGAGTCTGAGCCGCCTGCGGAGCCAAGTCCCCGGCCGACGCCTTCCAAGTCCAGGTATAAGTCCAAGCCGCTTCCGAAGAAGGGCAAAGGGAAGACTGGGAAGCCGGCCAGGTGGTCGGGCACCGAGGATGACGCCGAGGAGCCCAAGCCAGCGTCGAGCAAGACGCCCATCATCGTCGTTGCGGTCGTGGCGTTGGTTGCCTTGATCGGTGCCGGCGTGTACTTCCTGCGCGGCAAAGGTGCAAGCGAGCCCGCGGCCAAGGAACCGGCCAAAGCCGAGCCCGCGCCGCCAGCGCCCAGCGAAGAACCAGCCGCCTTGGCCGCGAAGCCAGCGCCTGAGGAAGCAACCAAGCCGGCGCCCGCCGAGAAACCTGCTGCGGCGGAAAAGCCCGCACGCGCCGAGAAGCCTGCGCACGCGGAGAAACCCGCGCCCAGCGAAAAGCCCACGCCAGCAGAAAAGCCGGTGCATGCGGACAAGCCGGCTCATGCCGACAAGCCCGCCGCCGTGGACAAGCCCAAGGCAGAGCCATCCTCCCCCGAATCCAAATCCGCGAACGGCAAGCCGAGCGAGGAAGACTACAAACGCGCCAACGAGGCCTACGAGCGCGGCAACGCCAAGCTCTTCCAGGGCAAGACCGCCGAGGCCATCACCGAATACAACCAGGCGCTCAAGTTGAACCCCAAGGATCCTTCCATCCACCGCGGGCTGGGACTCGCCTACGCCCAGTCCGGAAAAGCCGCCGATGCCACCAAGCATCTCAAGCTCTACCTCAAGGGTTCACCCAAGGCGACCGACCGGGCCATCATCGAAAAGCGAATCGACCAGCTGCGCGGACAGTAGAGCCGCTCTTCCCACGCGGGCGAAGGCGGGAATTTCTCAACCGCGGCGCCGCCGGCACAACACGCTGGCAGCGAGGAGGATAAGCCACATGGGCGCGATCGGTGTGGCCTGTCCGAGGTGACAGCTGCAACCGCTCTTGCCGCTGCCAGTGACGGTACTGGTGGTGGTGCTGCTGCCGTCGGCGCCACCCGTGACGGATACCGTCGCGCCGCCGGTCCCGGTCGCCCCACCTTTGCCCGTCACGCCCCCGGTGCCGGTCGCCCCGCCAGGATCCGTCGCGCCGCCGGAACCGCCGGCCGCGCTAGCACCGAACTCGAAGGCTCCCAAATCGTAGGCGGCACCGACCGGACGCAAGCGGCCCAGGAAGTCCGAGGTGACGAACTGGGTGATGCTCGTGTCGGTCACCCCCTTGTCGATCGCCAGACTGCCCGCCACGAGATCGTAGGCCGTCGGGTCCGACTTGGAAGTGCTGTCCTTGAATCCCGGATCTGTCGTGACGACGATATCCCCCGTCACCGTGATGTTGGCGAGCAAGGCATCGCTGCCCCGATGGCTAACGTCGATCTGGTTGTAGGGTTTGACCTTGGTGTCGAAGTACCAGAGGTTGTTCGTCCAGTAGATATCGCCAGCGCTGATTTCGCCACCGCCGGTCACGCCCGAGGAGGTGCTGTTGAAGGCGATGGCCTGGATGCCCGAGCTACCGAAGTCGTTCAGGTTGATCGAGGTGCCGTCGGCGGCCGTGGTTGTGCCCATGTCGTGATGGACAATGGTGTTGTTCTCCCACCGGACGTTGATCAATTTCGTATTGTTGACCTGCAACAGCGAGATCCAGCCGCTGTCCACCATGACGTTGTCGTGAAACACGGAATTGGTGAACTTGCCTTTGACGTAGGCACCCGAGCCGGTATTGAACATGCTGGACACTTCGAAGAAGCCGCAGCTGTTGAACGAGTAGTTGTGGTCAATCTCCACGTCGGTGACCTCGCCCGCGTACTTGACGGTCACCTCGGTGGCGCCGCCGTCACAGCGCACGCCGCCGCCGTTGGTGTTGCTGACCCACTGGGCGGCGGTGGAGCAATTGACGAAGCGATTGTGGTGAACCCTGACGTGCGAGCTATTGACAAAGATGCCTTCCGCTCCGCCCACCGCATTGGGATCGACACCCGGGGACGCATCCACGCTGATGGATAGATCGTGGACGTAGTTGTCATGCACTTGCACGTAGTCGCCGGAGGTCATCATCCCGATATCGCACAGGGTGATCTCGCAGTTCTTGATCTCGCTCGGCTGCGCCGCACTGCCGCCGCCGATCATGATGCAGATACCGTCGGCCAGATTGGACATGGCCGCATCGCTGCGCGAGCCGGAAATGTGGAGTCCATCGATCGTGATCTGGCCGTACGTGGAAAACACGGCACCGCTGCTCGTCTGGTGCGGTTTGTTGAACTGAGGCAGCGGCTGCCCCGCGTCGCCGTAGTTGGTTAGCGTCTTGAGCTTTCCGCCCGACAGGTTGACCGCGTAGTTCTTGCTGCCCGTGGCAATGCTGAAGACACTGCCACGCTTGAACTTGGCCGTCGTGCATGACGACGGAATCTTGGCCAGGCTCTTGACGGCGTCGGCCTCGCTAAGGCCCGACTTGGTGTCGTCGCCGGCCACGCTGTCCACGAAGCAATCGACCGCATGGGCAGCCATGGGCCACGCCAAGGAGAGCATTCCGGCCCCTAGAATCGTCAATCGCGCGCATGCCATGAGAAACCTCCAGCGGTGGTGGTTCGCGACCCAGGGCGAACCAAGTGAGTCTGGGGCCGCGCACTTGACGAATCAAGCAATCGGAAAGGGGACTCTTCCGTGATAGCAATTTCGTGCTCCCATCGTCAGGCTGCAGGCCACGCGAAGCCCATGCTGTGAAGAAGCCATGGATCGCGTCCATCTCGCCCGGTTCCGCCAAGCGTCCAAGGTGCAAACGAACGCCAAGAAATGTGCAGGGCCGCGTTCAGCGTTGTACGCGGGATTGGCGACGTGACGATTGGGAAGCGTTCAATGAGGATTTATCTTGTCCGATTTGCATCATATTCGCTAGATTGCTTGGTGCTGCCTGAACGTTACGGGCTCGCGGTACTTGCGGGTAACGATGTGAGCAAGGAGAAACCATGACTCGTCCGCGCGTGATTCCGACAGTGGCGCTGATCTTTTCAACGACTCTCTACCTGGGTTGCAACGCTAGTACGCCTTCAGGCGTAACAGGAACCGGAGGAAAAGCCGTGTCAAGTGCCGGAGGTTCGGCATCCGGTGGAGCCTCAAGCTCCGGCGGCAACCCGGGGCTGGGCGGGACGTCTGCAGCAGGTGGAAGTGTCGCGACCGGTGGCAAACCAGGTTCGGGCGGCGCTTCTTCCACAGGAGGGAGCGTGGCAAGTGGCGGCGCCTCGGGCGCGGGCGGGGCTTCTTCCACGGGAGGGACTTCTTCCACCGGAGGGAGCGTTGCGAGTGGCGGCGCCTCGGGTTCGGGCGGCAGCGCGGGCCAGGGGGGCACCTCTTCCACAGCAGGGACCACCGGCAGCGGCGGTGTCTCTTCGAGTGGCGGAAGCCAGGGCACTGGCGGAAATGTGGGCTCGGGCGGCAACGCGGGGAAGCTCGACGCAGGGACCGCCAACCACCCAGATACTGGTCTGGGCGGTTCCCTGAGCACGGGCGGAAGCGGAGTTGGTGGCATGGCCGGAACGGGTGGCAAAGGGACGGGAGGCACGGCCGGCGCTGGCGGCACGTCGTCTTCCTTCTGGCCGAGCACCTACACGGCCACGACCGGATCGAGTGGCATGAACACCGGACAGGACTGCATGAGCTCGTGTCACAACCACGGCTTCGCTTTCGGCGGAACCGTGTACGATTCGAGCGGCAAACCCAAGTCGCAGGTTCAAATTGGCGTCAAGCTGACAAACGGCCAGTTTGTCTCCGTGTTCTCGGGTAGCGATGGAAACTTCCACTACTCGGGATCGGGCCTCAACCTGGCCGGGGCGGACATCCGCGTTCGGGACTCCAATGGTGAATCGCAGATGCCGGTCAATTCCGCATCGTCGGGCGCCTGCAACTCGTGCCACACGGGGATGGGCACGCCGCGCATCTCGGCTCCGTAACCTTGGCCAAAGAGCGGCCTGTCCGAGATTTCAGGCGGCATGTGGAAGCGCGCAGGTACCGAAGGGCCAGGGTCGCCTCAAGCCCCAGGTTGGTCGTCCAGCGGGGCATATTGGGGCATCGGCCGAGGCTTGGAATTGTTGCGTAGAAATCAACCTGGGAGCGGGAGACGCAAGCCGGCGGCAATATCGCGATTACTTACTTGGAGGTTGCTTTTCCAGCCGCACCACGAACCAGAACTCCGAGCCTCGGCCTTCCTCGCTCTTCACGCCGATCTCGCCACCCATTATCGCCACCAGGTGGCGCGAGATGACCACGCCAATGCCGGCGCCGCCATACTCGTCCCGATGATCCGTACCGCCTCTCCGATTCCTTCGATAAGTCTGGGAAAGCCGTAAAAGGCACTGTTGGCGATATCGCTGGCAAGCGTCTGCCCCGGTTCCATATCTCGGACGTTCACAAGTCGCATCGCAAGACCCTGGAATGTCCATCGGCAGCTTTGAAGGGTGGTCCGGTCACGCCTTGAATTTCCCGGTCAACCCTTGAAGTTGGCCGGCAAGGCCCTTCAGCTCGGCGGCGCTGGCGCTGACCTTGGTGCTGGCCGATGCGTATGATGGTTTCCGTGACCGTGCCGATCTCCCGCGCCGCCTGACCCAACGCCTGCATGGTTTTCGCCACCACCCTGCTCTGCCCCGTGGCCGCGCTGGCCATGTTCGAGGCCACCGACGTCGTGCCCACGCTCATCGCCTCGGCGGCCGTAGCCACCGCGTTCGGCTTCTCCTTCATTCGGCGAGATCCTAAAGTTCGTAGCCCTTTTCTCCGATCTTACCGGCAACATGCGGCCCTTTTCGCTCTCACAAGATCTTCTCACCGGCATTCCCGCAATCGACGAGCAACACGGCGAGCTGCTGGACCGAAAGGATAGCGATGGGCGCCGCCGGGATGCGACAATGGTAGCAACGTCCGGCACCCTGGACGTCGCCACCCAGCCGTCCAGTCCGCACCCGTGATGGCGTGATGGCATGGATGGCGGAGCCCAAGCGAACGAGATACTGGGAACGCTTCGTCGGTCCATCGAAAACAGTCCTGCGGCTGTCATCATCACGAATCGCGCGGGAACGATTGAGTATGTCAACGCGCAGTTCTCGCAGGTGACGGGGTACTCGGTCGAAGAGTGCCTGGGTCAAAACCCGCGCATACTCAAATCTGGACTCCATCGTCCCGGCTTCTATCGGCATTTGTGGAAGACCCTTGGCGAGGGCAAGGTCTGGAAAGGGGAGTTCTGCAATCGCAAGCGGAACGGGGATATCTACTGGGAGCTTGCCTCGATCGCTCCTGTCACCGACGCCCACGGCGACATCACGCATTTCGTGGCGGTCAAAGAGGACATCACCGAAAGGCGGCGCATCGAACATGCCCTGCGTGAAAGCGACCGTCGCGCCAAGATGGCGATGGATCTGGCCCTGCTCGTCCACTGGGAGCTCGATGTCGCAAAGCGGATGTACACCTTCGATGACCGCTTCTATGCACTCTATGGTACAAGCGCCGATCGCGAAGGCGGTACGAATATGTCGGTGGCCGAGTACACGCGCCGATTTCTTCCCGTCGAGGAGCAACCGCTGGTCGAAGAAGAAATCAGACAGAGCCTGGCGAGCGCGGCATCGGGTCAGGTGCGTCGTCTCGAGCACCGCATCCTTCGGGCCGACGGTCGGGAAGCGTTTATCGCCGTCTGCTACCAGGTTCAGCGCAATGCCGAAGGGGCGGTCGTCGCGATCTATGGCGCCAACCAGGACATTACCGAGCGCAAGCTCGCCGAGCGCGAGCTGGCCGATGCCAAGGCCAAAACCGAGGCCGCCAACCGAGAGCTGGAACGAAGCCTCGAGCGGCAACGCGAGCTCGAAAAGCTGAAGGAACAGCTTGTGAGTCTACTCGTCCATGACCTCAAGAGTCCCCTGGGGGCCATGCTGGTCAACGTTTCGTACTTGGGCTCCGGCGACTCGGACGAATCCGAAAGGGGCGAGATTCTTGCCGAGGTCATTGCGGCCACGCAGACCATGCACCGCATGGTCATGGACATGCTCGACGTCATGAGGGTGGACGAGCGGGGACTGGTGCCGAGGCGACGCTTGGTTGACATCGGTTCGCTACTCCAGGAAGCGGCCAGGCCAGCCGTGGCCCAGGCACGCACGTCCGGTCATCGCATTCACGTGGAGATGCCAGCGCAAACAATCGAGGCCATGGTCGATCCGGACTTGCTCCGCCGCGTGCTGGAAAACCTACTCGACAACGCGCTCAAGTACGCACCGGCGAGCACCACCGTGGTCGTGCGTGCCGAGCTGCTCGGCGGTCAGCTGACCTTGGAAGTGCTCGACGAGGGGCCCGGCATTCCCGAGCCGGAGCGCGAACGCATCTTCGAACCCTACGCCCGACTCAGCCGGGACGATGGAATCAAGGTGCGCCAGAGCCGTGGCCTTGGACTCGCGTTTTGTAAGCTGGCCGTCGAGGCGCACGGCGGCCGCATTTCGGTCTGCAACCGGCTGCCCCAGGGAGCGACCTTCACGGTGCAGATCTCCGACCGGAGGTAGCATACGGCCTGTGGGCCGTGCGAGGCCATAATCTCCGCCGTACGCTTTCGCCAGGCCCGACGGCAGACCAAGCCATGGCAACACGCGCAACCGCGACCTCCGCTCGCCAAGAGTCTTCCACAAGTGCCGATAGAAACCGAGACCGTGCAGACCCGGCGATGGCGGGGAGATCCCATGCCGAGCTCTCGCGGAAAATTGCGGTACGCTTGCCTGGCTTCCTTGACTGGCTTGCACCCAAACCAGGTTTGCGATGGCTCGACGTCGGCTGCGGCAACGGCGCCTTCACCGAAATGCTCGTCGACCGGTGCGCGCCAGCCACCGTCCAGGGGATCGATCCGTCCGAAGGGCAGCTCGCCTTTGCTCGCACCCGACCCGCGTCGCCTGTGGCGCAGTTTCGTCAGGGCGATGCCATGGCGCTGCCCTACCCCGGCGACACATTTGACGTGGCTGTCATGCCACTGGTGATCTTCTTCGTGCCCGACCCGGCCAAGGGCGTTGCCGAAATGGCGCGAGTGGTCTGCCCGGAGGGTACTGTCGCCGCCTACGCGTGGGACCTGGTTGGCGGTGGATTTCCCTACGAGACGTTGCAAGCTCAGGTGCGCGCCATGGGCATCACCGTTCCGGAAACCCCGAACCCAGGCGCGTCTCGAAGAGAGGCCATGAGGGACTTGTGGACCGGCGCGGGTTTGGTCGCCATCGAAACCCGGGAGATCACCGTGCAGCGGACGTTCGCCGATTTCGACGACTACTGGACGACCATCTTCGGATCGCCGAGCGTCGGTTCAAAGCTGGCAGCGATGACATCCGAGGAGCTCGCGGTTCTCAAAGAGCGAATGCGCGCGCACCTGCCCGCGGATGCCACCGGCCGTATCACCTATGGTGCCTGGGCTAACGCGATCAAGGGTCGCGTACCGGACCAGAGGCGCGTCGCACCGCCGGCTGGGGATGCGTGATCGGCGGGCATGCTTGCGCAAAGGCGTCCCGCAGGACTGCAACCCCGATCGAAAAGCACGCAGCTACGGTTCAGGCGACCTGTCGAACGGCGGCCACACGCGCGACGGCCTGAAAAGTGAGCTGTCATTGGGGGCAAGATCGCGCGGCGATGACAGAAAAATGAAGTCGCGTGCTCCGCGATCGCGCGGAGGCCCATCTACCTTCTTGTTGAATGCGTCGCGAGGACGCGGCTTAGGATCGACATGTCTACCGACGCCCTTCCGAGCGCTTTGGGAGGATTCGCACAGAACGTAGATCGCCTTCCGCGTACCCGGCGCGACGCCGAGCGCTATTCGGTTTCACGGCGAGCGCTCTGGGAGACCTCGACACGAGGGTAGATAGGACATCGCGCCCTCGATCCAGCGCCGAGCGTTAGCTATTTACCATTCCGCGCGCTGCCGCCCCATTCGCATTGAACCGAAACGCCCTTCCGCGTGTTCGGAAGCCACTTGATAGAAAGGTAAATGCCCCTCCGCGCGCATTTCGCCCTGTCGCGCGTCAATTTGCACTTTCCGCCGCGCCTCGTCGTCTCGGTGTACACTGCTGCGGCATGGCCGCTGGCAGACCGGTCCATCGAGGCACGCAGTTCGTAAGACAGTGGCGACTTCTTCGTGCTCTTGAGGGTGCCAGGCGGGGCATGACCGCCGCCCAGCTCAAGGACGCCATCGAGGAAAGGCAATCCACGCGCACCCTGTACCGCGATCTCGAAGTCCTGCAGCAGGCCGGCTTTCCCCTGACCAACGAAGACGGATGCTGGCGACTCCTGGAGACCAGCGAAAGCTCGTGGGCCATTCCGGTCAATCCCACCGAAGTCGTCGCCCTGATGCTGACCGAGGATCTGCTGGCCCCCGTCGAGGGAAGCTGGCTGGCCGAGCCCCTGGCCAATCTGCGCTCGCGCCTTTCGTCCACCCTGACGCCCACAGGCCGCCGCTACTGCGCCGAGCTTCGCAAAGCCAACGTCGCCACGGTCTTCGGCAGCGGCCACTACGGCGAAAAGCGCGCCGAGCTGGAAGCCATCCACGAAGCCATCGAAAAGCAGCACCGCGTGCGCATCGACTACGCCACCCCCGGCAAGCCCACCGAAGCGCGTACCATCGATCCCTACTGCACCTGGTTCGCCGCCGGCCGCGTCTACGTCGTCGCCTACTGCCACAAAGCCGAAGACACCCGCACCTTCGCCGTCCAGCGCATCAAGCGCGCCACTGTCCTGGACGAAGCCTTCGAGCCCGATCCCAGCTTCGATCCAGCCGCCTTCACCCGCAAAGGCTTCGGCGTGTACCACGGCCCCGTCTACCGCGTGACCATCGACTTTTCCCCCAAGGTCGCCCACCTGATCCGCGAACGCCGCTTCCACGTCAGCCAGCAGGTGACCGAGGTTGGCAAAGGCGTGCGCCTGAAAATGGAAGCCGCCGGCCTACCCGAAATCGCGGCCTGGGTTGCGGGGTTCGGCGGTGAGGCCCGGGCGGTGGCGCCCAAGGAATTGGTGGAGGCGGTGAAAGGTTTGCACCGGCGCGGGTTGGAAGTGGCCGAGACAGCACGGGACGTGACCTCGGATGACACGAGGGAGCTGTAGCTTGAGGGTGGTCTAGAAATGAATAGCAGAACGGACATGCCCCACCCGATCGCACACGTCCGCGAGTCGGATCGCAGTGAGCAGACGCTTCTTGCCCACCTCGAAGGCACAGCAAGCCGTTGTGCTCAGGCGGCTGCGAAGATCGGGCTCGGCACCGCTGGCGAGCTGATCGGTCTGCTCCACGATCTCGGAAAGTACAGTGACGAATTCCAAACCTACCTTCGGTCGGTGACTGGTATCTCCGACCAGGATGGCGACGAGGATGGCCCCGTCCTCCAGAGAGGCAAAGTCGATCACTCGACTGCCGGAGCGCAGCATGCGTGGCGAGAGCTGAGCAAGTCAGGCCAACTTGGGAAAATGGTCGGGCAAACCCTCGCACTTTGCATAGCCTCGCACCATTCAGGACTCATCGACTGTCTTACGGCAGATCCAGCCGAGGGTCCGCGGGACACCTTCACCCGTCGAATGCTCAAAGAGGATGCCCGAACCCACTTCGAGGAATCCCAGCTCAAGCTGGACGCCCAACTTCAGACGAGAATCTCGGCCCTACTCTGCGATGAATCGCTC
>Ga0302321_100001024_pt1 | contig 24057 bp, 31 predicted proteins | sample Fen_T0_1_FD_202505 | JGI IMG/M metagenome (GOLD analysis project Ga0302321, IMG submission 202505) | Peat permafrost microbial communities from Stordalen Mire near Abisko, Sweden - Fen_T0_1 | ecosystem: Environmental > Terrestrial > Soil > Wetlands > Permafrost | place: Sweden: Abisko...
TCCTTGGCGGTCCGGGCGGATTCTTTGGTGTAGGTCTTCAAGTCCATCAGAACTTCTCCTCGGGAGGGGGTTCGAGTGGGCCCGGGTCGCTGTCGTCGGCCGCGTCGATCGCTGCCGTTTCGATGCTGTCCGGGTTCACCGGCTGGTTGGCGCTGTCGTCGACGTGGGCCGCACCGGTCTCAGCCGCCTCTTCGTCGTCGTCCGTGGTGCCTTCGATTCCCAGTTCTTCCTTCAGGGCGTCTTCCTCGAATGTTTGTCGGTCGAAGTCCGGCGCGTTCTTGAAGGTCATCTCCAGCCAGGCGTCGCGGTCGTCGCTGTTGATCTCGACCTTGTCGAGGACCATGCGGCGCTTCTGGAGGTACTTGGGGAAGGTGCTGGCGGCACGGATCTCGTTTCCGGCCTTGTTGGCCAGCGACTGTTCATCGAACGTCAGTTCGTGCCAGGCCTTGCCCTGGTTGTCGCCAGTGGAGATGAATGGCTCGGTCACCCAGATCGGCTCCCCGACCATGAGGTGTGCCCATGGATTCTCGGCTTCCAACGAGAATTCGGCCATGCCGTCGGTCTTGGTGATCCGGACCTTGGCTTCGGCTCCGACGCCGGCCTCGTTCTTGATGCCGGCCCACTCCGTCTTCATGACGACGTAGCCCGCCATGCCCTTGAGCGCTTGCTCGGCATTTTCCTTGAACTGGAGTCGTTGCTTCACGAGGACGTGGCCAACCTTCTTGAGGACCATGGACTGCATGGCGCTCAGGCTGAAGGTGTTCACCGCGGCGTTGTTGAAGGCGTCCTTCTGCTCGACCTTGGCGCCCAGGTAGATCTCGTTGCGGAAGCAGTCGACGAATCCTTCGAGGATTTCTTCGCCATCGACAGCGAGACTTTTCAGCGCTTCCTTGCCGCTCCTGTAGTAGCGCCACAGCGCTAGACAGATTTCGTTCTTGGTTTTCGTGCTCACGGGAACTCCTTCAGGGCTGCGATGTTGATGATGATCCGGGGCTCGCCCTCGGCCCAGGTCTTGGTTGTGAAGTTGGCGACAATGCGGTTGTCGTTCAGGAAGAAATGCCCTTGCATCGCATCCCAGACGAGCTTCTCCGCGTTGTCGTTGTCGATCGGTTTGGTGCAGAACCATTGCGCCGTCTTCGGCTTTGTGTACTGCAGTGTCAGGTGCACGAACAGCGGCCGACCTGCGATCATCTTGATCTGGTCGGCCAGCCGTCGCTCTGCGGCCAGCGCAAGGATCTGGAAGGCTTTCTCCCAGTCGGTCGACTGCTTGTCTGGGTGCGCGTCGGCGCGGCCGGTCGCCTTGTTGACGAACGCTCTTGGCCGCCCTTTCCCGCGCGGCTCGATCTTGACGAGGATGCACATCCTGGTGCTCTCGTCGATGAAGCCCGGGAGCGTCACCATGATGTCGCTTCCGTTCATGCGGCCTTCGGCGCCTCGGCGATCCCGAAGGCCGACTTGACCATCGCGAGAGCCTTGGTGAACATCCGATTGTGGACGTCGACCCAGTGCGATTGGTTGAGCCCCTCCTTCGTGAAGAACGCGGCGACGATGCCTGCGAGTTGCGCCTCGCAGATCGTCTGGAGCTTCTTCGTCTCGTTGCGGATGAAGTCGATTTGCTCCTGCGCCGAGAGGGACTCGTCGACCTGGATCTCCTTCGACATGAAGACTCCGCGCTCGGCGCTGGAGTAGTCGCCCAGGTTGAGCTTGTTCGCGGCGTTGGCCGAGATCGTCATCTTGACGAATTTCGGCGCGCGCGGCCCAGGTTCGGGCTGGGGGAAATCTTCTTCCTGCTTGGTCGGTGGATTGCTGGCGTCCAGCGGCGTGGTTGGGCTTGTTGCGTGTGGTGCTTCGTTGCTCATGGGTTCCTCGTCCTGTGAAATGAAAGAGCCGGGGCCTCGCGTTGGCTGGGCCCCGGCTTGGTGCTATTCCTCTTCCGAGACAGCTTCGGGCTCAAGCTCATCCTTCGACTGGTCGATGTCGTTGAGGAGAGCCTGGCGGGCGGCCTCGCGGCGCTTGCTGGCGTCTTCCGTCAACCGTTTCAACCACAGGCGGATGTTGGCCGGTTCGGTGCCGGTCCATCCGTTGGGTGCCTTGGTGTCGGAGAAGACGATGTTGCCCAGCTTCTCGACGAAGCAGACGCCGTACCGGTCGTCCTTACCGTCCACCCGCTTCTTCCAGGTGTAGCCCATCAGGGAGGCTTCCCGGGAGATCCGCTTGTAGACGCTGTCCATCATGTCGGGCTGCCAGGTGGATCCGATCTTGGTCGGCTTTCCGTTCCCGTCGAGCCCCATGATGGGAATCTCTTTCAGGTGGGCCAGGATGACGATGTGGCACGGGAGCCCGAACAAGGCCTGGGTGATGTCCAGGATGTCGTTGGAGGCCTGCCCGTGCTTCTTCAGGGTCATGCTGTTGGCATTGCTGCCGGCGGTCTTGTCGCGGGCCTGCTGCTGGGTGTAGGTCGCGGTGTCCCACACGATGGTCCGGATCTTCTTCTCGGCCAGCTCGGAGGTGCGCAGCTGCGTGATCTTGTTCATCATCGAGGTGCGCGGGTCCGAGTAGCTGATCCGGTGGACATGGACGCCTACGTCTTCGAGGCCTTTGATGTCGGCGTCACCGCCCATCCGATCCGAGTAGAGGACCATGATGTTGCGTTCGCCCGATAAGGTCAGGAAGGACTTGCCTGTCCCCACCTTTCCTGCGAGGAGGATGCGGTGCCATTCTTCGTCGGCCGTCTTGGCCACGACAGTGGGTTTTGCTTCGTTCATGCTCTCTCCGTTGTGGAAGGAGGGGGCGCGGCGCGTGCTCTGTTCGCGCCGCGCCCCCGGTGTTGTGAACCTAGTTCCTGGCCTTGCTTGGCGTCACCTTCAGTACCCGGATTGTGACCGGTCCCTTGTGGTTTCCCTTCAGCGTCTCGACCGTGCGCAGCGCGGCCTGCAAGGCCTCGTCAGCTTCGGCCGCAGCCTTGTCGACTACTTGCCTCGTCTGGTTCCCGAAGTTGATCGAGAATAGCGGGTGCTTCACCTTCTGCGTGTCGCCCAGGATGTGCCGCAGCGTGTTGGCCGCGAGCACCTTCTTGGCTTCCCATCCGTCGATGTGCTCCGTCGCCTCGATCATCGCGGTGGCCCACTTCACGATCTCCTCCGTCGGGGCCATCTCGGTCCCGTCAGTCCGCCCGTGCATAGCGATGATCGCTTCGGTGGTGGCCTCGCTGTCGTCCGGCGGTGGCATCTCCCCGCGCTGGAGGGACTCCCAGAACGCCTGGATCTCCCGCACGATGGTTTCACCGTGGAGGATGTCCCTCCAGACGGTGTAGACCTTCAGGCGGTTGCCGCCGATCAGGGCAAGCAGAAGGCTGCACGGCCTGCCCGTGACTTCCAGTTGGTCCTGGACCTGGTCGTAGTAGTCCTCGGGGATGTAGGAGGTGCCCCACCCGTCCCGCTTGTACTCCGACACATTCTTGATCTCGGTTGGGATCCAGTACCTGTTGAGCGAGAGGTCCGTCCCAAACGTGTCCGTTTGATCCAGGAACAGGAACCGGTCGACCGACGCGATGTTGTACGGCATCGTGGCGTGGGCGATTCCCATGCCTTCCGGATCCACCATCACACCAATGTTCGAGTGGATCATCCCGAACGCCTTGGTGATCGGCTCCTCCATGAGGTTTCCGAACATCTGGTGCTGGAGGATCTCTTCGTCGATCGGGAGCAGTCCCGCCTTGTCGCACCATAGCGCGTAGGCGCTGTTGTACTTCGAGGGGGACGTTCCCATGATGGCAGGCACGTCGCTGGCGCCAATGGCTCCGCGGCGGGCTTCCAGCCACAACCGGCGGGTGTCTTCCGGGCTCGTTCCGACCAGCCGCCTCCGCATTCGACCGGGGTCGATCAGCGGACAGCTCCTCAGCTCGTCCAACGTAGGGAGGTGTACTCCCTCGCGGACGTTCATCAGAACGGCATTTCGTCGGGCGTCGGCTGGGTGGCCTTGGGCTTGCCGTCGGCGTTGACCGCGACCTTTTCCATCCCGATCAGCTTGAACCGTTCGCAAGTGATGTCGTTGTAGTCGTTCTGGAGGTTTCCGCCCAGGACGAACGGCTCGTACCTGCGCTCGAGCTCGGTCAGGTATTCCTTGGTGCGCTTGATGGCCAGCTTTCGGACCTCGTGCTCGTCGAGGCCCGGCTGCTCGAAGTGGAAGACCAGGCAGGTCTTCACCTTCTGCGCTTCCAGCAGCTTCTTGGCGTCGCCGATGAGCTCGACCTTGGCGAACCAACGGATCGGCCGCTCGGCTTCCGCGACGCTGAAGGTGGAGTAGCCAGCGTCCAGCTGGATGCTTTCCGCCCCGGCGCGCAGGATCAGGTTCTTGATCGCTCCGTCCTTGGCCTGGATCTCGAAGGCCAGGGGGTTCCCGTTCAGGAGCGCGTCGCGCATCCGGTGCAGGGTGGCCTCCAGGGCCTTGGCGTCGATGGTGGTGTAGTTCTTCACTTCTTATCTCCTTCTCCGAGCAGGAAGGCTCGGCACTTGTTCTGGATGCCGTCCAGGTCGGACGGGTCTCCGGTGTAGCCTAGGCGGAAGCGGGCGGCCAAGTCCTTGTAGTTGGCCAGCTTTTCCTTCAGCCTGCCGATTCCCTTGGAGCCTTTTTCGGCATCGACGTTGCGCTCGAGCCACTCGGTGATCTTCTTCGCGATCTTCAGTCGCGTTTTCGCGTCGAGCAATTCGACCACGATTCGCAGTTTGCAGCGATTTTCGCCCAGTGCCCACGTTGAAGTTCCGCCGATGTACTGGTGGATCCTGGAGTAGTGCTTCTCGTTGAACTTGAAGCAGACGTCCAAGTGGTTTGCTTCGATGCAACTCTTGGCGCTTTTCAGCACATCATTGATGAAGGCTTCCCACTCATCGCTTGTCAAGAGTTCCTGCTGGTTCTCTGTACCCTTGGATCGACTTTCGATTGCATCTGTGAGTTCGATTCGGACGATGTCTTCCCAGTCGCGCGCCGTGAAGCTGCGCCGCGTTTTTGCCGTCATGTGTTCACTCCTTCTTCGAGATCGTCGATCAGTTTGTCGATCGCCTCTTGTTGTGGTGTCTTCAGGCAGAACACTTCGAAGCCATGGACGACCAGGATTCCCTGGTCCATCCGGTGGCACCGCGTCGACTTGTTCACGATGGAGAACTTGGCGTCCACGATGATTTCGAAGTGTTGCCCGAACTTGGTTCCGTTGATGGATGGCCTTGCGAGCCAGTAGGCTGCTCGCATGAGCCATCCAATTACCTTGATTCGCATAGGCTTTGCGAGCACGTCGTATTTCACCACCAGACGGCACGCTTGCACGCCGGACAGAAATCGGGCTTGAAACTCATCTCTACGGCAGTCTGCCGCTCTCCATTGCCGTTGCTATCCCATTGTTCTGGGGTGCTGGACATGTGCTCTCCTTTGGGGAATGAATCGCAGCAGCCGGAGTCGAACCGGCAACCTTCTCCGTATGAGGGAGCTGCTCGACCAATCGAGCTGTGCTGCGCCAACCTATGCCCTAGAAGGGAAGGTCGTCGTCGCTGCCGGGCTGTACTCCGGTGGGCGCTCCACTGGGGATGCCGCTGCCGCTGAAGTCGTCGCCGGCGGGGAATCCGCCGTCGTTTCCGCCGTGTCCGCCGCGTTCACCGCCGCGGTTGGGGCCGTCCAGGAAGATGACGTTGTCCACGACAACTTCCGTCGCATAGCGCTTCCCGCCTCCGTTCTTGTCGTCCCAGGATCGCGTCTGAAGCTTGCCTTCGACGTGGACCTTGGAGCCCTTGCGCAGGAACCGCTGCACGAGCTCGGCGGTCTTCCTCCACGCGACGCAGGTGACCCATTCGGTGCGCTCCTGCTTCTGCCCTCCCTGGTCCGTCCAGGACTCGGTGCAGGCGATGCGAAAGTTCGCGACCTGCGCCCCGCCGGGGGTGGAACGGATTTCCGGGTCAGCCCCGAGATTTCCGATGAGCAGCACTTTGTTGAGAGATCCGGCCATGATGGCCTCCTTTTTTCTGTTTGTTTGCCCCTTGTTCAATCGGCCAGGGGCGGCGCCTTCAACTCAAAAGGCGCCCGCCTCGGGCCCCTTCCTTGAAGTTCAATCGTCGAAGCGGCTGTGCAGCCCGTTGTCTTTTTCCTTGCGCTCATGCCAGGCTGCGATCTCCTGGTGCATGGTCTTCATCGAATTCTCCATGGAATCCAGTCCTCCGTTTTTGGAAGCTCGCTCGATGCTGCGGTAGTCCCTTGCGACCGTCCTTCGGACGTATCCGCTTTCGCTGTGCAGCAGGTTGAAGACCATGCTCTCCAGGATGGAGATCAGCTTGTCGCTATCTGTCCGCTTGGCTGGTGGCGGGATCGCCTTCATGATCGCGATGCCGATGATGATGCCGATCAGTGTGAACGAGACGGCGTTTTCGATGACTTGGTTCATTTGGATGCTCCTGTCAGCTTCTGAAGCCACTTGGATGCTGCGATGCTCTCGCTGACGCCGGCGTCGAGTTCTTCCTGGAAGGAAATCTCGACGAATCCGGCCCAGGCGTCATTCTGGTGCCGTTCCTTGGTGATGGCATCCTCGAGCTTCTTGGTCATGGTGTTTCCGGACATTTCAGGCTCCTTCCTGCCCGACAGCGGGCGGCGCACCGACTGGATGCCGCCCGCGGTCGTTTGGACGTACATTGGGTTCATGGCCTACGCGACTCAAGCTGAACTCGTCACCGCGTACTCCGCTTCCCTGCTGGAGCGACTCTGCATCCGCGCTGACGATCCGGTTCCCCTGGATCCCGCTGTCCAGACCGCGCGCATCATCGCTGCCCTGGACGAGGCTTCGGGCCTCATGGATGGCTACTTCCAGTCCGGCTACAACGTGCCGGTGCAGACCGCGATCCCTTCGGGGATCACTTCGCTGCGCAACTGCGCTTGCGTCCTTGCGATCTCGGCGCTGGTCCGTCAGAAGGGTTACACCCGCGGTTCGGAGGACGAGTCGCTGGTCATCTCGGCGGACACCTGGCGCGGCTGGCTGCGCGACGTCTCGAAGGGCGTCGTCCAGATTCCTGGCGCCTCGGCTTTTGACTCCTCCAGCGTGGGCTCCGCGCCCAGGCAGCCCTTCCTCGTGTGCAGCAAGCGCCCATTTGTCCCGTATGTTGACCAGCGGTTCCGCTGATGCCCGTCGACCAGGTCGACGTCGAGGGACCTGAAGGCGAAGTTGACTGGTTCCTTCGTGGAGAAGAGGCTGCGCGCTTCCAAGGCTACGTCTTGCGCGCTTCTCAGGTCTGGCACCCTGGCAATATGCCAGGCCCCACATCTGTTGTCCAGAAGTTCGACCAGGCGGACGTTGACCGGCTCCGGCAGATCTCCCGGGAATCGATTCAGTCGCTGCGAGAGGAGTTCCATGCTTCTGGCTCGCCGGTCCAGTACACCCCTGCAAGGGATGGTGCATCTGCCTACCTGACGGTCGATGGAGAGCGGATTCAGAAGGGCGACACCCTCAGCTTCTCCCAGCTGGAAGCGATGAAGGAGGCGATGGGAACGAAGGAAACCTGGGGCAGCGACAGGGTGCCCGCGCAGGTGGGCCCCGCGGCACCTCCGCTGTCGTCTCGCGAGGAGTTCGTGGCGCCCGTGCTGGCGTCGCGGAAGGTCTTTGTCGCTGGCTCCCTTGGCTCCGATCGCCTCTTCGTGGCCCCGACCCTGAAGGCTCGAGAGGAATTCGTGGCTCCGGAGCTTCGGGACCGGATGACGATCTACGGGGACGACGGTGACGAGAAGGCGAAGTACCCGACGATGCCCAAGCGGCAAGGGATGATCGTCGACTCGCTCTCGACGATCTCGCTTCTCACCCAGCCGCGTCCCCTCCGGATGGAGGATGTCGACAGCGTTTTCGCGCGTGTTGGCCGGAAGGATGGGTTTGCTGCTGCGGCCTTCGGGAACGCTCCACCGGCGATCCTCTTGCCTTCTACGGCCGAAGAGATCCGGAGGATCCTGAACCACGAGCTCGGCGTTGACCTGATGTTCCAGGGATACGATTTTGCCCGGCCGGAGGACATCTTCCAGTTCAACCGCCCGAAGCCGCCCGCGTTGGACCCGGCGCGCGAGAAGCTGGTGCGGAGCATGGTCTCTTGGGCTGCGGCCGTGGCCGACGTGCACGGGCTGGATGACGGGAGCCGCTTTGACATCCGGGCCCCTGGTGGTTTTGACTTGCTGAGCAAGTCCTACCGCGACCCGATCGACGGGGTGGCCTCGCAGCTGGGGCAACTGCAGATGTCGGTCGGTCGGGTGATCTCGCCCTACATGCTGGATTTGAAGGATCCGTTCCTCGATGCCGTTTTCCCTGGCGCGACTACCTTCAAGTCCCGGGAGCAGCACCCGTTCCAGGCCTGGGGCCGGTCTGTCGGCAACTTCCTGATGGGCTGGATTCTTCCTGGATCCATGGTGGAGGATGTCACGGGCGCCCACTGGCTGCCCACAGGCGGCATCCGGTCCTCGCTCTACCGGACCATGAACAACTTCCGGAAGGAGTTTGGGGCTCCGCAGCTGGCGGAGTTCCTGGCCGACGACGGGATGATGCGGGCGATCTCCGTGAATCCCCACCCAGGCCCCATGGGCTACACGCGCGGCGCGTTCGGTATGAATCCCTTTGGGAGGGATCTTGATCGCTGGTCCTCCATTCGTGGCCAGCAGGCCGCGGGCGTGATCTCGAATCCGATCCTTGGTCCGAAGTCGACCCTTAGCAACATGCAGTTCTGGGGTGGATCCCTGGTCGATCCGTACACCGGCCGCCGCGAGGAGATCGAGCCCCTGTTCCGCTTCAGCGGGATCAAGACGGACTCTACTGGCAAGGTGACCCTCAACGCGCCGCACGTCTCGCTTCAGCAGCTGGACCACGTCGTTCCGCTGTCCTATGCCTGGCAGCACGGCGCGCAGGAGATGTTCGAGGAGGCTTACCGCCTCTTCGACGAAACCGCTCCTCTTCCTGGCAAGGGCAACTTCAGCGGCGTCTTGCGCGACAAGCTGGTGCTTGGTGCTTCGGCGAATGGATCCGGCCTGGATGACTTGTCGGACAACTCCTACAAGGCTCTTCAGATTATGGAGGCGATCTCCCGGATCGGCTACGCCTCGAATCCGAAGCAGTACGCGCTGGTTGCGGCGGCGCTCAACCAAGCGAAGGGCGACAAGGGTCCTGGCGCCTGGCTCCCATTCGGGTGGGCCCGCAGCAAGACGGAGCACGAGATCAACAAGGCTTACGTGGAGGCTTGGCGCGACGTGATCCCGGATGCTCGCCGTGAGATGGAGAAGGTTGTCGGCCGCCCGCTGCCCGATTTCATGCGCCCTGGGCGTGTTGACGAGCTGGCGATGCGGCGGGTGGAGCTGGGTTTCGACAGCGTTGGCTCGTTTGGTTCGCTATTCACGAACGCCTACACCCGCTACTTCGATTCGCCCGATCTGACGGAGGCGTCGCTCTACCGGTCGATCCGGGGCACGCTGGCGGTGGGGGAGTACGGCTTCGCGACGAAGCTGGCTCTCTGGTCCATGATCCCCTGGAGCCAGATCTACATGACCGGCCGCGACTACGTCTCGCGTGGGTTGTGGGCCAACATGTTCCCGAAGAAGAACGACCCATGGAAGTCGCTCCAGTTCTGGTCTGCCGAAGGGCGCGCGACTGCGCTCTCCCGGTCGCGTGACCTCGGCAACTGGTTCCGCGGCCGCATGGCGGGCATCCCGCTCATTGGGCTTTCGGAGCCGGCACTCACCGGTGACCAGGCGATCTTCACCCTGCACGACCTGGTGCGGTCCGGCCGCACGGAGGAGATGTTCCACTCTGGGACCGGCGAGGTGCTCTCCCGCATCGTGGGGAAGACCTACCTCGCGCATCCCGAACAGGTCCTCCGGTACATCCAGGGCCGGGAGGATGCCTTTGGGGCGCCGCGCACGCGTGGGCTCCGCCCCTACGAGGCCGCCCGGATCCAAGGGCTTTCGGACGAGGTCCGGGCGCGGTATCTCCAGTACCTGGAGACTGGGGACGCGTCTCTCCTGCCCCACGGCGAAGTTCCCCTTTATGGCGTGGCTGATGCTGATCGCGCATTTTGGCTTAACCAGGCCTGGAGGCTCAAGCAGGATCAGGATTGGGCGCTGCTGTCTGGCCCTCGCACACCAGGTCTTCTCGCCTCTTTAGAGAGGACTGCTGTGAATCGCGATCTTCTTCAGGCGATCCGGCGTGGAGCGGTGGCTGAGTACCAGATCGCTGCCGAATCCCAGCTTGGCCGACAGCTTCTGGATGCGGCTCCGCTCTACCGGGAGCTGCTGGAGGCGGCGCGGGCCCGGAATCTTTCCGGTGGAGCGTGGGTGTTCTCGAAGGAAATGCTCATCAAGGTGGTGGACTACAGCACGATGCGGCTTTTCGGCTCGGGCCGCGGTTTGGCGAATCTCATGCCGCAGAACCTGATCCCGATCATGATCATGGAGGGCATGGCTCTCAACGCGGCGCGGCTCTCTGGTACCACGGTGGCAAACAGCTTTACCTTCGGCCACAAGGACTTCGGGGAAGCGAAGGATGTCTTTGGGTGGGTGAAGAAGGAGCGGCTTGCGAAGCAGGCTGCGCTTGCTCGGGTGACTCACCAGTGGAAGCAGATCAAGTTGCGCCAGAATGCTCTTGTTCGTGATCTCAAAATGTCTGGCACATGGCTTGGGGAAGCGAAGACAACTCTCGCTGATCGTGCTGAGTTTGGCGATGATTTTCCTCTTTTTGGCATGAGCAGCCCGAAGAAAAGTCTTGGTGCTGAGAGTCTTTCCATGATGTACGAGGAGATGGAGTCGGCTGTTTCTCAGCGCCAAGCGTTTCGTGGTCGGTATGAGAGGCTTACTCGTTCCCTTGAAGCTGCGATGCGAAGTGGTCGTCGTGCTCGCGAGCAGTTGTCGCAGTTCGAACAAGTGCTTGCGGAGGAGCTCCCTTGGTTCTCCAAGGTGGAGCAGATGCCTGGGCTTCGTGGCCAGGTGACGCGCGCTGCCGTGACCCATCCCCGTGCGGTTGCCGCGGTCACCAGTGTCGCTGCGCTGCCCCGGAAGCTGGTGGAGGTGGTCCGGGCGCCCTACGTCTTCCATGACGCCGTGTCGGCTCGCGTTGCGGCCAGCAAGTTTCTGCGGCCGGTGGGGAATGTCGTGGGTGGCGGGCTGCAGGTCCTTGGGGTCGCGGAGTCCTTCCGCCGGTACCGGGAAGCTTCTTCGCTGGCGGGCCGATCCTACGACTCGCTTTCGATCGACGAGCGCGCAGGGCTGGAGGCCTACACCGAGCCCTCCACGCGCACGCAGTTGCTCAACACATTCCTGGATGCCGGGGCACCGATCACCCTGAAGTCGGTGCGCTCGAAGTGGGGTGTGCTGGGCATCGGCATGGCTTCGGGGAACTTGATCGGCCAGACCATGGCCTTTGGCGCCGCACTGCAGGACACCGGTTTCGCGAACAGGCGCCTTCAGCGCCTGGTCGGCGACTCGGCGACGGTCCAGGAACAGGCGCGGTACCGCCAGCAGGTCCTCGATCGCCAGAAGGAGGGTGTGATCCAGCGCCAGAACTTCCGGTCCCTGTTCAGCCAGGTCGATACCGCTTCCTACTTCGAGAAGATTCGACAGGTCGGGGCATCTCTAGGGCACGATACCACGAAGGTGGGGAAGCGGGTCGACCAAGCTCGTCAGGCTTGGCGCATGGTCGCGCCGACGGATTCTGCCGGCTACGAGTTCCGAACCAACCGGTTCGGCCGGGTGATCGAGCATCCCTTCCAGCAGGCGCCGCAGGGCGTCTCCGACGTCTCGATGACCGTCATGGGCGCTCCTGGCTCTGCCCGGTTCGACTCGGCGCGCGTGGTCAAGGTGCCGCAGCGGCTTTCCCAGTTCGACCGTGAGGACCGGATGCGCCGGGCCGCAGAACAGGTCCTCCGCAACAAGACTCTGGCGCGGATCAACGAGGTGGCCCGGGAGGGCTCCTGGTGGAAGGCCGCGCTCCTGGAGGTTCAGCTGGTGAAGGAAGACTGGCGACGCCCGAAGGGATTCGCCCAGGATTCCATCGACGTCGCCCGGGATCTTGAGCAGCGCCGGCAGCTTCGTCCCCGAGATACGCTGTCGACTCGGCCGCGGTGAGGTAGATTCGACTCATGGCCCACAACGACCAGCACCCGATCTTCATCGCCCCCTGCAAGGATGCGATCAAGGCTGCCCTGGTCCGCGCCGGGCTCAACAGCCTCGATGTCGAGTTCAATGCGATCGAGCGCAATGGCTCGTCTGGCGCCCGAATCACGAACAGCCAGCGGATCCCCTCGGTGGCGAACCTGGAGGGATCCCCCTCGAACGGCCGCGTTCGCAAGCAGTGGCGTGGCGACGACGGGAAGCTCTGGCTTCGGTCGCGCCGGTCCGAGTTGATCATGCACTTCGACGTGAAGCTCTGGTCCGACACCCTCTCGAAGTCGACGGGCTACATGTTCGACTTGATCCGATTTCTCCCGGCCAGCATCACGGATGCGATGCCGATTGGCGGCCTGACTGTCCAGCCGGCGGACGAACACGGGAATCCGATCATCCTGACCATCATCCAGCCCATCTTCCCCGACGATACCACGAACACCGCGAAGCGGTACGAGGCATCCTGCATCGTCCGGGCGGAAGGGGCGCTCTGGCTGGATGCCGCGCCGCTGGTTTCCGTAGACGTGACGACCCAGCTCTCACCCACCTTCGCTTCGCCGTGATATACCTTTCCCGCTGAGGGGGACTCCAGATGTCCAAGCCGCTACTGCCGAACAGCTTCGTCAACTTCCAGGACGGCCAGCTTCCGCGCGGGCCAGTCCCCTCCGGGATCTTCGTCTTCATCGGCGTCGGTAACGGCGCGGCGACGGACGGGGCGATCACGGCTGTCAACACCCCCAACGACATCCAGCGTCTCTTCGGGGTCGGGCCTCTGGCCCAGGACCTGGTGACGTTCTTCCTCTCTGGTGGAGGCTTCTGCTACGCTATCAAGCTGGCGAGCACCACTGCTGGCGCGGCCGGTACGGTCACGGTGGGCCAGTTCACCGGCCTGACGGCTGGCGGCTCCCTGCTCGGCGCATGGGATGTCCGTGGCCGCATTGTGGTCGGTGGCACCCTCGGCGTTGCCCAGATCATCTACTCGCTGGACGGCGGGAGCACCTGGGGTCCCGCGCAAGTCCTCATGGCCGGCGCGAACGACGTCGTGGCCTATGGCTCCTTCAAGCCGGGCCTCCAGGTCACGCCGACGGCGATGACCTACGCCGTCGACCCGAACGCCTTGGACGCAGCCTCCTCCCAGGAGTTCTCGTTCAAGGTCACGGCGCCGACGGCCCTCACCGCTGCGGTCATTGCGGCGATGGACACCGCCATCCAGGATCAGGCGCTGTTCTTCAACGCCTTCCACTTGTCTGGGCTCCCCTCGGACGTCCTGACCACCGCCGCAGCCTACATCACCTTCGCCGGCACTTTGGCCACGAAGCTCCAGGATGCGTCCGACACTTGGTTCAAGTACCTCTACATCGCCCACGCGATCCCGCTGCAAACCAGCGGCGCCGCCGCGGCCACGTTCATGCGGGCGGTCCGGGCTGGCTTTGCCAACAACAGGGTCCAGATCTTCTCGATGCCTGCCCGGGTCAAGTCCCTCGGTGGCCAGTTCATCATGGCGACATCGGCGGTTGGTGCCGCCCGTCGTTCCACTCTTGAGCCGCAGAACGATCTCGGGATCGTCTCCGCTGGCCAGCTTCAGTCGATCGTGGGCTACGCCTCGGGCTGGAGCATCTCCGATGTGATCGCGCTGGACCAGATCAAGAACAGCGTCACGATCCGTCAGATCTTCGGTGCGGCCGGGTTCTACTTCACCAACGGGTGGATGTCGGACCCTTCCAGCGACTACGCCAAAGACAACCTTCGGATGGTCGCTGATCTCTGTGCCACCGATGTGCGCACCGCTGGTATCTACTTCATCAAGATGGATGTGGATCCTCTGGATCCTTCGGCTTCTGCGGAAACCCTGCTCAACGTCTGCCGGGCGCCACTGGCTGTCCGGGTGAAGCGCAAGCAGATGTCGAGGGCTCAGCTTTCGATCCAGCCTGGCCAGGATGTCCTTTCGACGGAGACTCTGGTTGTCACGGTTTCGATCATTCCCATGGCCTCCGCGTCGTGGATCCAATTCAACGTGGGCTTCCAAAGCCCCTTCACCGGGAAGTAAGTCATGGCTATCCTCGGACGCGCTTTCGACTGGGAATCTGTCTCGATCATCATGGCGACCACGGTACCTCTCACGTTGGAAAACGTGAAGTCCATCGACTGGTCCGACACCCGCGGCGTTACTCCGACCTACGGCATCGGCGGATCTCCCCGTGGCTACGGCAACAGGAACTACCGCGCCCAGGGTTCGATGGAACTGGCTGACGATACCTACGCGAAATTCTTGAAGGCTGCGGCTTTTGTTGGCGGCGTCTACAACGTGATTTTTGACCTGAACGTGAAGTACGGCGACAACCCGTTCTCGGTCGGGTACGAGAAGATTCACAACGTGCTTCTCAGCAACTGTAAGCTGGCCCGTCGTGGTGGCGCGAGCCGTCAGGGCGTCTCGGAGGCCCGCATCATCCGCCTGGAGTACGAGATCCTTGGCGGCGTGACCGACTTGTCTCTATCCGAGTTGGATTCGGTGCTCTGATGGACGACGCAGCGAAAGCCGCATCGGAAGCGCTCACTTCTCGGGGTGAGCGCCATGTCGTTGCGGCCACGTCGGATCCGCTCCTGCCCTACGCGATCTTTTCGATCCCGACGTTGGGCCAGCTTTCCCAGTACACGGGTCAGGCCGGCGATGCGTCGGTCGGCCCTTTGGTGGCATCGGTGGGCATCGCGCGCATGACCATTCGGTATCCATCCTCCACCATTCTCGAGGATGTGGTGAAGGCTCGGCCGTTTACGGTCATGCGCGCAGTCCAGGTGCTTCTCCGTGAGCTGGGGCTGTCGACCCGTGCGGAAAAAAAAAGTCTTTAACCTCGTCGCAGCGGCTTGAGGTCTACATCCGGCGGTACCTTGGCGATGCGGTTGCAGACCGCCTTTCTTCGTATCCGGCCGACGAAATCTCAACCCTGATGGCGCAGGCGGACCTTTCCAGAGCCTATCTTCTGGATGACCTTCGAGCAGGGTCGCGGAGGGCGTGATGGACGAAGACTTCTCGATCGGCGACATGGGCGCGATTGATCCGTTCGGCTTCGCGATCGACGTTCCTGAGCCCAGCCTCTCCAGCGCAGATGGCATCGACGCGTCGATGGCTGGACCTGGTGGTGTTGGCGCTTCGCTTGCCGACCTTGGACTCGCATCTTCTGCGGCGCCGGTCAACATCTCCGACGGCGTCTCGGCTGCGTTCTCGGGAGAGCTCGAGGCCACAGCCTTCGCCGCCGATTCCCTTGGTTCGCTTCCTCAGATCGAGGCTCCGAATGCTCCTGCTGGACCCGAAGCATTTTCATCTGAAGCATTCCCCGCAGGTTCTCCCGCTGCGTTTGCGTCCCCGGGTATGGCTTCGCTCTCCGATGCCCCAACTTCGCAAGAAGGGATTCCTTCGGGTCTCTCTGGCCTTCCAGGTGTTGAGCCTCCGCTTCCCCCTGCTCCAGCGTTTGCTGGGGTAGCCACGGCGCCGGAGGAGTTCCTGGACCTCCAGATGGCCTTGAGCCCGCCACCACCCTCCCAGGAGGGATTCCCGGCGGCCAGCGACGCTCCGATGGCGGCGCCTGCTGGATCGCTTGGGCTGGAGAGCCCTGGCGCTTACGGCGGCATGTCCCTGGCGATGGCTGAATCGATCAGCCTTGCCGCATGGGGGGCGCCCGCCGGCCACGAGGCCGCGGTGGCGCCCGGCCGCGCGTCGGGGGCTTCCGTGCACATCGAGAATCTCCACCTTCCGGCGACGTCTTCCAATGAGATGCTGGACCAGCTCCTCGGCCAGTCCTCGGACTTGACGAACGCTGATCTCTCTGGCTTGAAGGGAGCTGCCTGATGCCTCTCCTTTCTGGCAACCAGAACCCGAACCAAGCGACGTTCCCGGAGCCCACCGTCTTTGGCCGTGTGGCCGGTGGCATCCAGGGCGTCGCCGCAGGCTTCGGGAATTCGATCGAGAATGCCGGGCACCAGCTTGGCCTGGTGAAGCCGAAGCCGGTGGTGGTGAATCCTGGTGGCGTTCCATGGACGCCATGGACTCCGCAGTCGGATCCGTCGCAGCTGCTCGTCTACGGGAATCCGATTCCTGAAGGCGTGGTGATGACGCACTGCATGGTGAACGAGCCGATCTCCTACCGGCCCTACCCGCTTTCGGCCGTCAGTTCGGTGCCGCTGGTCGCTACGATCTCCCAGCAGATCAAGATTAAGGATGGAAAGGTCATTGCGACGAATCCTGTCATCAAGTTGAGCAAGGACCGGATGGTCGGCGCGGACAAGGGCCGCGCCCAGATCGAGGCCAACGACAACTACGTCGAGAAGATCCAGGGGCGAGAAATCTCGCAGGAGGAGCAGGATGCGATCCTAGCTTCTGCGAACGCTCCGAACCTGGTGCAGGCTGGGGTCGACCTGGGGAAGACTCGGCTGGAGAAGAAGGTCGGGAAGGTTTTCATTTCCGACAACGAACCGCGGCGCGCGGAGTTGCGGCTCGTGATTCACGACCTGATCGTCCCGGCGACGCCCAACGCAGCGCCGCAGCTTTCGATGTCTCGGTACGAGGCCCTCGAGAAGATGTGGCGGCTGTTCTGCCGGAATCCCGCCGGGGTGGCTCCGTACAAGGACATCAACACCGTGATGTCCGACGCCGCCCGCATCAACTCCGAGAACAGCGCGGGCCACCTGGTTCAGCTGGCGTCGATGGGGCTGAACCCCTACCAGGTCGACACGTGGTTGGTCACGTCGTTCCAGGCGCAGGAGGTTCCGAGCCTGGACGTCATCGTCTTGAAGATCACGCTTCTTGAGTTCTACTCCACCTTCGAGACAGGGAAGCCGACATCAGCTGATCCCTCGGGGCTCTACAAGGTCGATACCCTTCAGCCCGCGAAGCCGGTGCGGCCGTCCTACGTCAGCCAGGCGGGGCTCGGATGACGCCGCACTTCGAATTCACGTCCACCGATGGCATCGGCCAGGCCGCTCGCGGCCGCATCGAGTCCTCGGCTGGCTCGCTGGTGAACCGTGCCCAGCTTTGGCTGGGGATGGACTGGCAGGGCTCCGTAAAGGAGGGTGACGACATCACCATCACGCTCACGGTGGTGGACGCGATGCTGGAGATGTTCCGGGTGGAGTTGTTCATTGGCATTGTCTCGAAGGTGCGTCCCGCGGGGGACACGATCCTGATCGAATGTGTCACTGCTTCTGCCTGGCTGCTTCTCGCCGATGCTCCGGCGAAGGCGTGGGTCAACGCGCCTGTCGCGTCTGTGGTGAAGGATCTCCTTGGTAGCACTCGGCTGGATGTGTCCACCCTGTGGACTCCGCCAGCCTTCGAATCTGCGATTCTTCATTCCTGGCACACCGACGGCGGCGTCGTCGCCCACGAGCTCACCGAACTGCTTTTCGCTGTCGCTCCTGGTGCGGTCCCTTGCGCCATGCCCGATGGCAGCTTGTCGATCGGGACTCGGGCAGATCTGGCTCAGCAGCTTTCGGCGCTGACGTTCCCGACCGACGCGTCGATCAACCCAGAGGGCACCCCGGAGTTCACCCGGACCCGGTTCTCCCTTCGGCCTGCCTACGCCCATCAGGCGGTGGTGGCTCCTGCCGATGGTGCCTTCTTGGGGACGATCGATGTAGTGGTGCACCACATCTCGATGGGCCAAGCCTACACTGAGATCATCCTCGACAAGACCCCTGATGCGGCGGTTGCCGCCTACGCGGCGGCCGGCGCTTGACCGACCTCGTCCATCGGCCTGAAGACTCCTTCAGGCGCCTGGTTGCCAGGGCCTGTGAGCGGCTTTTCCCGGGGATCGGGCGGTACGACCGGCTGATCTACGCGAAGGTCGTGAGCGTCTCCCAGACGCCCGGCTTGGTCACGGGCCTGATGAAGCTCTGGAGCTGCGACCTTCAGCCGCTGAACCCGGACCTCTCGACGAATAAGTTGCGCGCCGTCTTGAAGGATGTCCCGATCGATCCGATCCAGCTCAACCAGATGGGTGCTGCGCTGTTCGCGAAACCTTTCGTTGGGCTCATCGTCCGCATGGGTTGGATGGAGGGCAACCGGGCTTTTCCCTACGTCCACTCATTCACCGCGGAGGGCCAGCTGATCCCGGCCGCCCAGCTGGGCGAGCTCACCGACCTCCTCTACGAGGCGGTCAAACTTCTCTCTATGCCCAGGCAGACCGCGGTCGGCCCCGGGCCCTACGATCCCGTCACGCAAGCGGCGCTGGCCGCCCTTCTTCTGAGGATCCCTGTCGTATGAGCCCCACCCTTACTGACCTTGCTTTCTCGAATGGAGATCTGGTGGTAATCCAGGTTTCTCCTGGCGTCTATGACCTCTCCACCGTCACCGATAATCAGGCGGTCGAACAGGGTGCCGGGCTTACGTTGAACCTCCAGCTGGGGTTCAACCAGTACAGCCCGACCGAAGGCTGGGACGTCTTCCGTTGGTTGAAGGCCAACATCACATCTTCGGACGTTGCCGAGATTTGCAAGCAGGTGAAGCGGCTCATGGAGCGAATCGACTTTGTGGTCGAGGCGACATGCACCTACCTTGGTTCTCAACAGGAAGGGCCGACGGAGGAAACCCAGATGTTCAATATCAAGCTTCGCACCACCTTCGGGACCACTGAGATTCCCTTCGCCCTTGGAGGCGCATCGTGATCCAGCTTGATCGGACTTCGCGTGATCAGGCACTGCTTTCCCAGCTGTACCTTCGGCTTCTTTCGCTGGGGAGCGCGCTGAATTCGAAGATCAAGGGTGGTCCACTCTATACGCTCCTGTCGGCTTTCTTGTCGATCATGTCGGACGCCTATGAGGAGGTCATCAGCCTCCTCGCGACGTTCTCGCCGACCACGGCGACGGGCTCGGCGCAGGATCAGGTCCTGGCTTTCTTCGAGCTTCCACGCTTCCAGGCGCAGCAGTCAGAGCAGACCTTCACGATCCTGCGGACCGATGCCACGGCGGCGCTGGTTGTTGCGGCCGGCGCGACGATCCAGACCGGGCTCAGGGAGTCCGGCAAGACCTACGCATACAAGGTCCTCGACGAGGACGCGCTGACCATCCCGGCTGGCGCCTACTTCCAGTCGCTAACCTTCCAGTCGATCGAGACTGGGGCCGTCACCGCGCTGACGCTTCCACAGGTGATGCAGGTGGTCAGCGGGCTCCCTGGCGTGAGCGTCGTGGCGGGTCGGTACGACGGGTCCACATCGAATCCACTGGCGGGGATGACCGGCACGCTGGACCAGTGGCTCTCGGCCAACACCGTGCATTTCACGACGCCTGCTCGTGTGGAAGGGCGCGACAAGGAGTTGGACGACGCCTTCCGGGCTCGCTGCTTCGGGCGGTGGGCGACCATGGCCGTCGGCTCTACCGCAGCCAGCTACGTTGCCTGGGCGGAGGAGTACGTGGATCCGATCACCGGCGACGCTCCGGTCGCTGTCGCCCAGGTGTCCACGAACCAGACTTTTTCCTCGTCTGACTCAGTGGCTCCGACGGATCAGCCTCTGGTCGACGGCTTCACCTACGTCATGGGCGTCGAGGTGGCTGTCGCGTTTGGCTCGGGCGTGATCCCTGCCCCGGAGGACCTCCAGCGCATTGCCGATTTCATCTGGCCGAAGATCCCCCATACCGACAAGGTGTGGGTCCGGCCGCCCGATGTGGTTGACGCTTTGGCCGGCGCGGTGGCCGTTTCGTTCTCGGGTCCGGCGTCGCTCCTCGATGAGGCTCGGGTTATCATCCAGGCATTCTTCGTCTACGACGCCGCTCGCCCAAGCCTCTACCAGGGCTTGGGAGCGACGATCTACAAGTCGGCCGTTATCCAGGCGCTCCGCAACCTTTCCCCGCAAGTCGTTGATGTGAAGGTGGCCTTCACGCTTGCTGGGAAGGTCTCGGTCGATGGCGACATCATCCTTGAGGCCTTCGAACAAATCTCCATGGCTGACCCGCTGGCCGCCATCACCTTCACGATCGTCTGATGTCGATCTTCACCGACAAGCTGGTGCTGGTGGAAGGCTCGGGCTCGTTTTCCTGGAAGAGTTCGCCGGTTTCTGACGACTGGCCTTTGTCGATCCAGGTGCTGTCTCCGCTGCCTCCTGGCATCTTCGTCATCGCTTTCGGCGTGCGGCTCCAGTTTTTTGGCGTGGCCCAGGCTGGCATCACTGGCAACTGGCCTGTCCAGCTGCGGGTGACCGACGCTCTTGCGGTGGTCTACGACATCACCTTCCCTATCGAGTTTCTCCCGGCCAGCATGCCGCCGGCGTTCTCCGTGAACGCCCCTGCGCTGGCGCAGGCCGGTTTCTACTACACCCTTTGTGGCGGCCCTCTCTGCAAGGAGTCAGCGAATGGTTAGCGATGTCGCAAGGATCATCGCGACGGCCGCGGCTGGCGCTCGGGACTTCGTTGCTGAGACCCATCGAAGCATGGCTGCGTGGTGGCCGCACGGTGCCGTTGGATCCAGCCCAGCTCCCGTGGGGGATGAACTGAAGGCGATCTCGCTCATGCTTGACATCCCTTGGCCGATGACCGGCGGGGCGCCGATGTCTGACCAGACGTTCCGCGAACTGCTGAAGAAGCCGTTCACCTATCACTCCCACTTCGGCACCCGCGCAGGGCTCCTCGCTGCGGTCGAGGCGCTGGGGTACCAGGGCGTGATCTACGTCGATTGGACAGATCTGGTCAACTGCCCTACAACCCTTGTTGGTGGGCTCCCTGTGGCCAACCAGAACGCCTTCGGGCTCATTTGTCCGAGCTTTCCCACCGACTGGTACTTGGCCACTGGCGCGATCCCGACGCCTGGCGCGGCGATCGGCATTCCGACCGCAGGCACTCCGTTGCGGCTTCTCTGGGATACCGTGATGCGGTACAAGCGGGCCAGTGCCACGTTCTGGGAGATGAGGAAGATGGATAACATCGTGGTCACCCAGACCAGCCATGACCCGGTCCGCACCCAGAGCTCGTCCGATCCAACTCCCAATCTCGTCACGACAGTCTTGTAGGCCGTATATTTTGACCAGGAGGTCACCTTGAGCACAGCGATCCGCACAGCCCTTGGGGAAGCCTTCATCGGGGATACTGCTGCACTCAAGGCGCTTTTCGCCTCTCCTGCAACAGTTGATGCGCGCCTCATCGAGATGATGACGGCGCTTGGGATTCAAACTGATGCGGCGACCGCAGATGATTTGGCGATGCTTGCGAATCTTAGGCTTATTGCAAAAGAGATTAGCAATCTCAGTCAGCCAGCAAGAATCGCTTTTATTCAGGATCTTCAAGCGATTCTTTTGATTACCGGATCTGGCGCGGCGATTGATACTTATTTCAATCACAAGATTGACGTTCCGCGCATTTACCCGAAGACTGTTGTCCTTATGGATATGCTTCGGTCTGGCATCGGCACTCAACTTCATTTTACAGGGCCAAGCAACAATAATGCGCTGATTGCCGGGACATTTAATCCGCTTTTGCGTTTTGGTCCTTATGACGAAGACGTCACTGTACAGCCGCTTCTGTCTTCTTACCCGATTTATAGTCCCGCAACACCAGCTACAATTGATGTTGCTGCGCGCCCAGGTGATGAAACTGTGATTCTAGAGGCTCCGTCTTCCTGCGGGATCACACTTGACCCTAAGATTTCTGAGTATCGGCTATCTTATGCCGCTAGCCTCAGCAACAATCCCACTCGAATGAACTGCATTCTTGAGCTTCCGCAGAACATCCGAATCCATGATTTTGATTTCTCTTGGGATATTAAGTGGGATTACAGGAATGCTTCCGGCGTATCGCAGACTCACGCAATCTATATCACTATTTATTCTTATGATCGAGATAACACCCCGCATCACGACACGCTTCTTCTTGACTCTGCCACTCTTTCTGCTGGCGCAACATCTTCTGGCCGATATATTCTGCGGGTTTGCAGGGTTCTCGATTTGGTTTATCACGGAATGTCTCGCGTATATCTCCCGTAAGGAAGGCTTAACGAAAATGTCTACCGATACCGCAGTCAGCATGATCCAGGTTCTCGATAAGATGACTGATTCGCAGTACCTGTATCTTCTCCTCCGACTGCTTCTTGTCTTCATTGGCGTTGCTGGCGGGGCTCTCGCGGCGCTGGCGGCGATCTACAAGGGGTTCATCTTCCTCTGGGCGGCTGCCATGAAACACATCCGTCTTTCGCTTTCTTTGGAGTTTGCGACGCCGGGCGACATGAAGCAGATCTTGGATACCTTCAAAGCGTCGCAGGAGCACTCCCTCGACACTTTTAAGCAGCTGTTCGAGAATGGCTTTGCCTCGATCCGTCATGAACTCCGCCGCGGCGAGGACCGGATGAACCAGATCGAGGATCGCTGCTGGGAGCACCGCGGGATTCCTCCATTCCCTCGCGAGCCTCATTCTTCTGTTCTTGTTGCAACGGAGGCTCATCATGGCTGAGACCTTGATCGAGCGCGCTGCCATCTACCTCGGCCGCCAAGAGGTGTTCGGGCCGAACGACGGCCCGAACATTCGCCGTTGGAAGCAGGCGATGGGTCCAGGTCTTCCTGTCTCGGCGCCGCTTCCCTGGCGCGGGATCTTTCCCTTCAATATGCTCCTGGAGCGCAACAAGATCGAGCGGCGCTATCTGGTCGCCGCCCTTGGTTTTCGGCCGGGGAAGTTCTTCCCGGAGTCCTGTACGTCCTGGCTTGAGGAGGTGCTTGACCTTCAGAAGCGCGGCATGCCACCCGTCCTCGGCGAGGCGATCCCCGCCTTGGCCCCGACGATTCTTGTTGAGGATCCGCGGCCGAACGACATCTTCCTGCTGGCCAAGCGGCTTCCTGATGGCACCTACTCCGCTACGGAGATGGAACACATGGGGATCTGCACGAGCCTTTGGCTCCCCACGTCGCCGCGCCTGGTCGGGACGATCGAGGGTAATACTGTCTCTGGGGAAGCGTCTGATTGCGCATCGCGCGAAGGCAATGGGGTCTACAGGCGCCAGCGGGTTGGTGCGTCGGGGAAACTACGTTTCATCCGTCCGCCAGTCTCGCTAACCGGTTTCAAAGAGGTCGTTTCATGATCATTCCTCTCGCCCCCCGGATCGTTCCTGGTAGCGGCCTTGCCATCCCCGCCAACACCGCCACGCAGATCCCTGGCATTTCCACCGACTCTCGCTTGGTGCGTGTCTCCTGGGCCGCTGCTGGCTCGATTGCGTTTGGCTCGACGAACGCAGTTGATCCCACCGATGCAACCCAGAAGATTGCTTTCACGGCCGCGGCCGGCGCCGAGTATTTCAATCTGGGCGCAGACCAGATCTGGATCAAATCCACGGTTGCCCTCACCATCAACATCGCCAAGACCAACTAAGGAGCGTCTCATGCTGCAGTCCACCTGGGTTCACGATTCTCGCCCTTCCCGCTGCATCGTCTTTGGGCCTGTCGAGGAGATTCTCGCACTGGTTCCCACGGCCGACATCACGGAGGCCTACGCCGATACCGGTGAGATCCTCTACCGCTGGCGTGGCCGCACCAAGTGGGTGGCGCTTCGCACGGAGGAAGTGGAGCTTCCGGTTGTTGACGCCGAATCCGAAGAGACGGAGATCGAGGATCCGCTCGTTCCGCCGACTTCTCCTGTGCCGCATCAAGGCCCGGGTGACGGTGCTGTCGACGAAACAGTCCCCACCTAACAAGGGGCCTTTTGATGGCACTTGTTTCTATTTCTGTCCAGAACGCATTTCCTATGCGATGCATTGTGGAAGGCACGCTATCAGAAATCCAGGCGCACGTTCCGACAACTGAGCTTGGCGAGGGTTACGCGGTAACCGGCGAAATCCTCTGCTGGCATCACGGCGCATGGCATTTCAAGTAAGGAGCCCCTGATGCCCATCGCTTCTCTTCGTGTTCCTGATTCTTTCCCGACACGCTGTATCGTCGAGGGAACTCT
>Ga0302321_100001025_pt1 | contig 24049 bp, 19 predicted proteins | sample Fen_T0_1_FD_202505 | JGI IMG/M metagenome (GOLD analysis project Ga0302321, IMG submission 202505) | Peat permafrost microbial communities from Stordalen Mire near Abisko, Sweden - Fen_T0_1 | ecosystem: Environmental > Terrestrial > Soil > Wetlands > Permafrost | place: Sweden: Abisko...
CGACGATCGGGTTTATCACCTCGCCTACGGGTGCCGCGGTGCAAGATTTTATACGTATTTTGGCGCGGCGTGGCTGGCGGGGGAGGCTGGTTGTGTTACCAGCCAAGGTCCAGGGGGTAGGCGCGGCGGATGAAATGATCGCGCAGCTTCGGCTGGCGGCGGAAATGAAGATTTTTGATTTGCTCGTGATTGGTCGCGGCGGCGGAAGTTTGGAGGATTTATGGGCGTTTAATGAGGAGTCATTGGTTCGTGCGGTGGCGGCGTGTGAAATTCCGATTATTTCTGCGGTGGGCCATGAGATTGACTTCACCCTTTGTGACTTCGCTGCCGACGTGCGGGCCGAGACGCCGAGTGCTGCGGCGGAGTTGATCTCGAGCAATTTCGTTTTCTGTCTCGAGCGATTAGTTCGGCTTACAGAGTTGGTTGACCGGATTCTGCAAAATGCTTTGGAAGCTGCTCGCGCGCGGCGCGATCACGCGGCGAGTCGGCTGCGATTGCTTTCGCCTGCGGCGCAAATCGAGCATGGGCATTTGCGCGTTGATGATCTTTCGAACCGTCTACTCAACAAGCTCGACCAAGCCGTGAGTGTCAGCAGGCATCAATTTCTACAGGTGGGCGCGCGTTTTGTGCGGTCTTCACCGGAGGCGCGTGTCGCGCAGGAATCGCAGCGGCTGTTGGGACTTTGGAAGCGGCTGCAGTCGGTGAGCCCGGCTACGGTGCTGAAGCGGGGTTTTGTGATTTTGCGTGATGAAAAGGGTGAGCCGGTTGTGCGTCGCTCGCGGGTCAAAGCTGGCCAACGCTTGCGTGCGCAATTCGACGACGGTGAGGCGGGGTTACGAGTCGAGGACGCGCCCTGAATGGGAGCTTTTTGGCCCTCGAATTGGAATAAATCGCGGACTGAGTTACTCATATGGGTAACAGTCTTCATTTATGCGTCTAAACTCCATTTTGCCGGTGTTAACGTTCGTGATCACACCGATTATTTTTGCTCAAACCGAAATGAAATCCAAAAACGAAATAGCTCCGTCTTCTCCGGCTGCGTGCAAAATCGATGGAGGGAAATCAGCATGTGGTCTGCCTTCTCAAGCAGTGATCGACATGACGACGGCCAAGGTAAAACACACCGATGCTGAGTGGCGAAAGCTACTTTCGGCCACGCAATTTCGTGTTGCTCGTCAGCAAGGGACTGAACCGCCATTTCAGAATGCGTATTGGAATTCCCATGACGACGGCGTGTATTTTTCGGTCTGCAGCGACACGCCTTTGTTCGACAGTCGCGATAAATTCAACTCTGGCACGGGTTGGCCGAGTTTCACTAAGCCGATCGAGCCGGCGTTTGTAGGTGAGTCTCGAGATTCGAGTTACGGCATAGTCCGCGTAGAGGTGAACTGCGCGGTTGATGGCGCGCATCTGGGGCATGTTTTTGAGGATGGTCCAGCTCCAACGGGGCTGCGGTATTGCATCAACTCTGCTTCGTTACGGTTTATGCCGCGGAAGGATTACGAGGCCTGGCTTGTGAAAGATCAGACCAAAACCGTGGCTAGAAAAGAGTGAATTGCGTAGGCCTACTGAAGGCCGTTTGGGCGCTGGGGCTGGTTCCCTTATGGCGTCGCGCGAGGTAACTTTGAAGGGGTTTGCATGGGGTCGGGGTTATGCAGCTCAACCCAATCTTCCCATGAAACTCTCTATTGCCCTCTTTGGAATGACCTGTCTGGCGGCGCACTTGTTTGCCGCAGATACGCCTGCAGTCCCGCAGCCAGACAAGCATTTTAAAATCATCCAAACGACTCGTGCAATTTATCCGGTGCGCATGATGAATGAAGGCGTGCCGAGTGGCTCTGCTCGGGTGGTGTTACATGTCAATTCTGAGGGGCATCTCGTCGATAGTCTTGTCGTGGCTTTTACCCGGCAGCCATTTGCTGATGAAGCGATGCGAGTGATTCAGAAATGTAAATTTGAGCCGGAGTATGTTAACGGCGAACCGATAGACTCTGTAGTCACACTGGCTTTCGACTTTCAGGTGGACGGGGTGATGTTGGTCCAGCGCTACGGCTTCGATGTTTTGAATATAGAACCTGCAGACCATTACGAATATCAGGTCTGTAATCTGAAGAGCTTGGATCGCATACCGACGCCGGTGAATATCGTGAATCCCACCTACCCGAAGGAGTGGGCAGATAAGGGCATTGTGGGTAAGGTCATCATTGACTTCTACATCGATGAAACGGGCAAGGTACGCTTTCCGGCGGCGCCTGCAGGCTCTGAAGATATGCTTGCTGGTATAGCCGTGGCAGCCGTGAGCAAATGGCAGTTTGCGCCGCCTACCCGCAAAGGCAGGCCTGTGCTGGTCCATGCTCAGCAGATTTTCGATTTCCACTGAGACGGGTCGCTGTCGCAGTCGTTTATTTAATCGCTGAGTGAGATGCCAAGAGACGCAGGTTGGTGTTTTCTATCACTAAGTTGTGACGAAAACGACGCGGTGATTAATGCACGAGAATCGTTTTTATGATTAGGGCAGCGAAAAGCGTGTGGCTAATATCGCTAGGGCCTTTCTTATAGCACTTTACATGCTTAGGTGGGCCGATGGATGAGAGTAAAGATATTGCTTAACTGTGAACGCGGGCTTGCCGATGAATGGTAAGCGCATGAAACAAGTCCTTTATGTGGAAGACAGTGCCACGTCGCAACTGCTCATGCGAAAGTACCTTGCTGGCATTTGTGACCTAACCATTACGCCATCGTTGCGAATGGCGGCTTCGCTGTTGGCGGAGCGCACTTTTGATTTACTGATTTCGGATTTTCTTTTTCCAGAAGAGGATGCACTGGATTTGATTCAACAGGCGCGCAGGACGGACGCCTTGAAAGCGATGCCTGTCGTGGTGATCAGCAGTTCGATGGATGGAGCGTTGCTGAGCCGCGTTTTGAAAGCTGGCGCCAATGAAGGGCTCTCGAAACCGCTCAACACTGCCGAATTTCGCAGCGTGGTTACGCGGATGTTAAGCGAGCCTTATGTGCGCTCGATGGAACGCACGATTTGCAGTGTGACCTGTCTACAATGGGCAATGAGAGGGATAATATTTCAGTTTTGTCCTGAGCTAAACCTAACCGTTTCGGGAGCAACAAAAGAAGAGGTCACGAGACAGATGCAGACTGCGCTACAAGACCGGCTCGCCCAAGGCACAGAGCTGGGCTACACTAATCACGAGGCGCTCGTGACACACGTAGTGCAGGGAAGCTGATTTGTTTCCTGAGCGCATTTGCGCGGCAATCTCACAACAGCGGACCTAAACTAATTTAGTTCTAGCAGTAGTTTATGTATTTGCTTCGATGGTCTTGAGATCGCGTTTAGCGACCGGCATTTCTCGAAGCGGGTTTTGGATTGGCGGATTCTCGTTACTAAATAGTGAAGGGATTGCCCGACGGTTTGCGGGCTTGCGTCGGAGAGCGGTGTGCATTGAGCATCGGGGTATGCGCTGGCTCACGCCTCTCTTCTCCGCGGGTGCAACCCTGGTTGACCGCGTGCTCTGTGTGTTGGGTGCGGTGCTGTTTTCGCAGGCGCCAGAGTTCATGCAGCAATATCTTCAGCGTCTAGGCGGACATTTGGCGGAAGCGCGGCGGCAGTTCGCGCAATTTGAGGAAATCGCGAAACAGGCGGGAAAAAACGTACATGAACTCGCGGCGCAATATGCGGCCAATGCTGATCCGGCTGTTGTGAGCATGGGAAAATTAGTCGATGACGCAGAGCTGCGCGTCAGTGCACTGACCTCGGCTGAAGCGGCTTTGCGTGATGCGTCTGTTTGGACGCGTCCATTTGTTTTTGTGCGGGATCTCGACTGGGAGATCGCGCGCGGAACCGGAAATATTTTTAAGCCGGCGGTTCCCACCACGCTTGAGGGGCTGCTCTACGGCCTGATCGGCGTGATTGTGATTTTGGGCCTATACCATGGTTTGGTCAGTCCGCTCGTGCGTCGAATCTGGCGCGGATCATCCGCGAAAGCTGAAGCCAAGGTCGCCTGAATAGGTAGGCGGCTGCCGAGAAGCCTGCGTTTGCCATCCGTTCTTTTAGGGCGCGAGAAGTAAGTCCGCGAATTCCTGATGGCACTCGATGAAACGCGCAATATAGGAACACTGAGGAACGACTTTGAGCTTTTCACTGCGAGCCCACTCGAGGGCGGTTTGCGCCATTTGCGCAGCTATTCCCTGGTTGCGTAACGGGGGAGGCACAAAGGTATGAATAAATGTCACGCGACCACCCGCTCGTACGTATTCGATCAGCGCGGTATCTGAGCCCGTGTCGATTTCGAAGCGGCTGGAAATGGCGTCGTGGTGGATGGTATCTGGGGTAATTGTCATGCTAACCAAAATGTGCGGGGTTTTGTGCCGCGCAAGCGTGGGCTGACCTTTCTGCCGATTGTGCCAAGCAACCTTGGCCTCCGGTCTCGTCTTGACGGTTCCGCAGCGACGGCGCTTTTTGGCAGGATCTTACTCGTCATGTCCTCCTCCAAACCACGCAAAGTTGCCCTCCTCACAGCCGGCGGTCTCGCCCCATGTCTCAGCTCCGCCGTTGGCGGTCTGATCGAACGTTATACCGAGATCGCACCCGATATTGAAATTATCGCTTATCGTGGCGGCTACAAAGGCTTGCTGCTCGGTGATAGCTATAAAATCACGCCTGAGGTACGCGCTAATGCCCACATTCTCCACCGTCACGGCGGCAGCCCGATCGGCAACAGCCGCGTGAAACTCACCAACGTGAAGGACTGCATCAAACGCGGTCTCGTGAAAGAAGGCCAGGACCCGCAAAAAGTGGCGGCCGACCAACTCGTGAAAGACGGCGTCGATATCCTTCATACTATCGGCGGTGACGACACCAATGGCGCGGCGGCTGATCTCGCGGCCTTTCTCGCGAAAAATAATTACAATCTCACGGTCATCGGCCTGCCGAAGACGATCGACAACGACGTTTTCCCGATTCGCCAGTCGCTCGGCGCCTGGACTGCCGCCGAACAGGGCGCGCGCTATTTCCAAAACGTCGTAGCGGAGCACGGCGCGAATCCCCGCATGCTCATCGTCCACGAAGTGATGGGCCGCAACTGCGGCTGGCTCACCGCCGCAACCGCGCAGGAATATCGCAAACTCCTGGACCGTCAGGAATACGTCCCAGGTCTCGGCCTCAGTCGCGACCGTCTTGAAGTTCACGCCGTTTTCATTCCCGAAATGGCGGTTGATCTCGCGGACGAAGCGGCCCGCCTCAAAGGCGTGATGGATCGCACCGGCAACGTGAATATCTTTATTTCCGAAGGTGCTGGTGTCGAAAGCATCGTTGCCGAGTTACAGGCCAAGGGCCAGGAAGTGCCGCGCGATGCTTTTGGCCACGTGAAACTCGACGCAATTAACCCTGGAAAGTGGTTCGGCGATCAGTTTGCCAAGATGCTCGGCGCCGAAAAGACGCTTGTGCAAAAGAGCGGTTATTTCGCCCGTGCTGCTGCCGCCAACATCGACGACCTCCGTCTGATCAAGAGCTGCACCGACCTCGCCGTCGAGTGCGCTATGCGTCGCGAAAGCGGCGTGATCGGCCACGACGAGGACAATGGCAACATTCTCCGCGCGATCGAATTTCCCCGCATCAAGGGTGGCAAACCGTTCAATGTCGATTTGCCATGGTTTGGCTCGCTCCTCGCCGACATCGGTCAGCCGCAGGGCGTCAAGATCGCGGTCAAGCACTGAGCACCACGCCTACAGCGTGGTAAAGAAGATCACTGATAGCAGGGACATCGACGCCATCCAGAACTTCGTGAAAGGCCCGCAGCCTGCCCAACAAAGGGCTGCGGGTACAATGACGGGGAGTACGTAGCGAAAGTCGTTACTACAAGCGAACGGAGCTTTGACGCGCAGAGCCGCCAAGCTGGCAATCCATAAAAGCGTGAGCAACAGCCACGGAAGTTGGCGATAATACAACGCAAAGCTCCGCTGGCGGGCCAGAACATTGGCGAGACGATGAAGAGCGAGCAGGCACAGGGCCAGCAGCACGATGCCCCACAAGATCGCCAGCGTGCGGTGCCACGCGCTAGGAAACGAAAACTCGCCGCTTAGTGACGAGCGCATGAGGTAATTCCAGAAATTCCAGCGGCCTGTGGCGTCGTTTCCAGTTTCGAGCCATGGTTGGGTGAGGAAGGTTGGAATATCGAGTGGCAGGAAGCTTTTTGCATCCACTGGGACACGCAAGTTGCCTCCCAGACTGTCCACGTTGGAGATGAACCAGTTTTTGATATCGCCGTGCATGAAGTAGTAGAGCCGTACGGCAAAACTCAACGCAAAGCCCAGGCCCGTGACTCCTGAGAAGATCGTCAAATCGATGAGCGCATTACGCCATTTTTGTCTCTTGCGATGAATTAAGGTAGAGATGAAGCCGAAGGCTAATAACAGCCCTCCTGCCCCCAGCAAAACCATCGCGTTGCTCTTGCACAACAGCGCAAGCGCAGTGGCGGCGGCAAAGCCCCAGAGGTGCCGACGACGCCGCGCTTGCCACCAGCGAACCATGAACCAAGTGGCAACGCCAACTGTGGCATAGAGCGCCGCATCGTTGCCTATGCGAAGGCCGTGAATAATGCCAGATGGCCAAAAGGTAACAATCGCGGTGGCGAAAAACAGCGCACTGAGACGATTGCGCAATGTCAGTCGCAACGCGCCCGCCGAGGCGGCGAGAAATACCAACCACAGGGCTAACGAAAGCGCCTGAATGCATTCAGGGGCAGGCAAAGACAGCGATTTTGCCCAGGTCCAAATTACAGCGCCGAGCACGTAATACACGGGTGGATGATAAAAGGTCCACCCTTCCATCGGATTCGGCAGCGCGTGATGGTTGGCCACGTAAATGATGTACTCCAAATGCCCGCCTCCACCTAGGTCGTGCGATCGCATGCTCCATGGCGTTGCTGCCCAATAGCAGCACAATACGATAAGACCGCAGCACAGCACGACAGATTGTATGACGTGTAGATGGAACAGTCGTGCTAGGCCAAGCAACAGTGGCAGGAAGGCGAGGCTAATGAGGCTCCAGCGCAACATGCCAAGCACCGGTCTCATATTGAGACCGCCATCGCCGCCATGATTATCAAGATGGAAAACAATATGGTTATGCCCCTCTACGAGATACTCATGCAGGTCGATCTGGAAACCGTACGTGTAGTCGCGCAGACCATCGGGGCGGACGTCCTGGAGTGACACTGCCCTGTCATTAATCGTGATGCTGTGTAGATCGTCGTCGGGAATGATTTGCCAGGTGCGCGTAGTCAGCCAGCCGACATCGAGCTCGACCTCCAGCACGTTGCCGATGCAGGCGCGATGAAACTGCCAGGGCATCTCGGTAACGACACGTGGAGAACCGGGGACCTGGGCTTGGGCGGTAAGCTTCGGCCAGGTGAGCGCTAGGGCGGTGCTGACTGCAACGATCGTGATTAGCACCGACAGGGCAAACCGGCTCAAACTGTTCTTGTACAGAATACGCGTCACAGACTGAGCGTGGCCCGTCAGCTTCATCGCTTCGGTTCCTCTTTGGTTTCGTGATATTCCTGCTCACTGTTGATCGACCAAAGTGTCGAACGCGATACTTGCGGGTCGTTCATGCAGCGCACCGCCTGCATAGCGGTTAGCATTGAATGGTCCTGGTTGTTGTAACGGTGCTGGCCATTGCGGCCGATGCAGAAGAGGTTCCCGATCGAGTCCAGAAAAGTTTTCACGGTATCGAATTCGCTATAGGTGCCGAAGTAGGCAGGGTAGGCTTTCTCAATATGGATGCGGCAGGTGTCGAGAATGTCGGCGGGATCAACGATGTCGATTTTAGCTAGTTCGGCAACTGCGAAGTCGGTGAAATCCTTATCGCTCATTTTCCAGATTTCATCCTGGTCGGAGCACATGTATTCTAGCCCGATCCAGGCGGTATTTTGCGGATCTTTCACCATGTACGGCGACCAGTTGTTGAAAATTTGCAGTCGGCACAGCTTCACATCGCGTTCCTGAATGTAGATCCACGTATCCGGTACGATGTTACCGACCGTGCGGAGTTTGGTCGTGTTGCGGATCTTCAGTTTTTTAGCGAGCACGCCTACGGTCATGAAATCGCGGTAGGGTAAATCGCAGGCGATGCGTTTCACCTCGGACGAAACCGGATCGCCCTGCATGGCGGCGACGAGGTCTTTGATGGGCATCGTCGAAAAACAATAGTCGCATTCTATGCGCGTCTGCACGCCCTCGCACTCGGCGGTCACTGCCACGATGCGGCTGTTTTCGGTGTGCACGGCAACGACTTTATGACGCATCCGAATATCGCCGCCCATGGCGCGCACGTCGTTGGCGACGCATTCCCACAGCTGACCTGGGCCGAGCTTGGGATAGAAGAACTGTTCGATGAGAGAGGTCTCAGTTTTCTTTTGGCGTAAATCTTTATCGTGACGACCGGGCAGCAGTTTCTTCAACGCGGCGAACACGGCTTTTGAAAGCGAGAGCCCTTTGATGCGCTGTGCTCCCCACGCTGCTGAAATTTGACGCGGATGCGCGCCCCAGACTTTCTCCGTGTAATCTTCGAAGAACATGCGGTAGAGCGGTACGCCGAAACGGTTGACTAGAAAATCTTCAAGCGAAGACTCATCCTTGCGTTTCTTAATCTGTGCGGCCACGTAGCCTAAACCTGCCCAAATGGTGCGAAAGATACCTAGGTTGGTAATCGTTTCTAGTTTGAGCGAAATCGGATAGTTGAAAAATTTCCTCAAATAAAAGATCCGCGAAATGCGTTCGCGAATCAGCATCACGCGATCGCTCCGCTCCGGGTCCGGCCCGCCAGGCGCCCAGGGCTTCTGGTTGTGAAGTAGAAGGTCGTCACTGGACGGGGCGCCCTGCAGTGGCATGCGCGCGGCCCACCAATCCATGACCACATCGCTCTTGGAAAAAAAACGATGCCCCCCGATGTCGATGCGATTGCCATTGTGCTCAATGGTACACGAAATGCCTCCAATGCGATCAGTCGCCTCGAGCACGACCGGGACGCAGTCGCTCTTCTGTTTTAACATTTCAAATGCTGCGGTTAGGCCTGCAGGACCTGCACCGATGATAAGCGCGATTTTGCTCATAGAGTTTGGTTATAACTTTCCTATCTGATTGGAAACGTCCCAAGAGACGCTGTGAACGACAGCTTCTTTTATGGGACGCCACAAAGTGGCCCCCTCAAGGACTTGTAGTATCCCGATAACATTACGGAGGGGAAAGTGGATTACGCTTGCTGGTGTCTTCCATCACAACGTAAAGCGGACGGCGCTTAACTTCTTCAAAGATGCGGCCGACATATTCGCCGATCACTCCGAGGCTGACGAGGATCATGCCGCCGATCAGGCCTAGAATCACGACGAGACCTGTCCACCCTTGCACGGTGCTGTGGAAGAAATACTTCTGCACCACAGCGTACGCACCGTAGATACAGGCGAGGGTAGCCGTCGCGAAACCACCGGCCGTGATTAACTTGATGGGGAATGTCGAAAACGAGAGCGCGGCATTCCAGGCGAACTTCAGCATTTTCAGCAGAGGGTATTTGGTTTGTCCATACAAGCGAGGGTTGCGTTTGTAGCGAACGGCGACCTGGTGGAAACCGACCCACGCAAATATGCCCCGCAGAAAACGGTGCTGTTCGTTCATGCGAAGCACAGCATCTAGGCAGCGGCGCGACACGAGGCGAAAATCGCCGGTGTCCTCTGGAAGGTCCTTGTGGACGAAGCGGCGCATGATCCGGTAGAACATCCATGCGGTGATGCGCTTGAACAGCGTTTCACCCTCACGTTCTGCCCGCTGTCCATAGACGACGTCATAGCCTTCGCGATAGCGCGTAAGCATTTCGGCGACGACGTCTAGCGGATCTTGCAGATCAGCGTCCATAATTACAATGGCGTCACCCTGGGCAACCGACAGGCCGGCGGAAACTGCCATTTGATGGCCAAAGTTCTTGCTGAAAGATAACCCGCGAACCCTCGAATCGACGGCGGCCCATTCTGTGATCAGCTTATAGGACTGATCTCGCGACCCATCATCCACGAGGATGACTTCGGCTGTAACAGGATTGGTCCGCAACCACTCGTCCATAGCAGTCCGTAGATGCGGCAATGTTTCGGCTTCGTTGAAAACCGGAAAGACAAAGCTGACCGAGGATGGAGTTGATCGTGATTGGAGCGGGGAGCTCATGGTAGGGTACTAATGGCACTATGGTTCTTCTTTTTGTTTCGGCAATAACCATCAATCAGCACGCAGACTTGGGCGACCAGCAAGCCTTCGATGGGCTTGCGGTATCGGCCTTCGTTGACTGAGATGAGAAGCCATGCTTGGAAAAAAAACCAGATAGCGATTAGAAGCGGTAGAAGAGGTTTATCAATGCATGACCGCCATCGCCAGCCGGTTGTTAAGACTACAGCTAAAAACAAGGGAAACCAAATCCATCGGGAAAGGTTCGCCGCCTGGCAAATAAAGCTGCCAGGGTCGTTGTCGGGCCATGAGTTTCCTTGAAAAAGGTACACGATATTTTCGAGGTGTAGGCGCATGCGTGCGGAGCCGGTGGCAGCGTTTTGCTTCAAACAATTGGCCCAATCTTTGGATCCATGGGTGAAGTCGACATTGACGTGAACGGATCCGGTGCGGCTTGTTTTCCAATCGGATAACGGAGCGAAGGGGCGTTCGTCCATCATCGGCGAGGTGAAGCCGTACTCCCAGCGTGCGCCGTCGCGTTGAAAATGGAGGAGAATTTCTCGTCGTCCGGATTCAGCGTAGACTTTTGTCAGCCAGCCATTGCCATGGGGTGCCCAGAGATAGATGAAGCTGTAGTTTCGGATTGCAAGAGGGGCGAGCATGACGACCAGAATCAGCGCTGAGCATGCCGCCGTGCGTAGCTTTTCCGGATGCCTCAACCAAACCAGCGCGCAAGCGACAATGGCAAGCGGGATGGCGACGCCACGAGTCAATCCCGTCAGCAGCCAAATGACCACCATGGTGAGAAAAGTGCGCAAGGTAAGTTTTCTGCGCGCGCGCTGAGTCATCCAAAGGCTGAGGCCAATCATCGGGATCAGCAGTGTCTCAGTCATGAAATAGCTGTAGATCGCTATCCACGTTGGGAGTAGGGAAAGGGTTGCCCAACCTACCAATGCTACCGTGCGAGAACTTATCGTTTCACGTAAAAATCTATACCAACACCAAGACCCAGCGACTGCTAGTATCGACACATAGAATGCCACGAGGCCTGGTATGCCCATCGTCACGCGTTGGATAACGCTAAGAAAGGTTTGGTAAATCAGCGGATCGAACAGCGCCATCGGTGACGGTACCAATGGCATGCTCGCATGATCCCAGTGGCGTTGAGGATCGCTCCAGAGGTGATCGAGCGGATTATGCGCTACGACGTTGTAGATGCGCAGCGCGCAGCCGAGTGCGATCAAAGCATAAAGTATCAGGTGGGCGGGCTGTAGGGCGCGTCGCGGCGATGCGAACGTGGGATCAGTGTCGGTGGGTGATTGCATCCGGCGGCGGTGGGGACGGGTTGGGCAACAATGGTGAGTGCAGGGCTTTTGTGGTCAAGCGGGCTTCTATACACCCCAATTCTCTTCCGGGAAACTTGCTCGCGGATAACTCAGGGCTTGCGCTTTCTGCGGACACCTGTCCGTATTCGTGCCCGCTGGTCTTGGTAAGTTTACCCTGTTGCCCCATGTCTTCTCCTCTTGATCCCCACTCTGCAAAAACTCCCCTATCCATCGGTCGTCGTACGTTTGTGAAGGGTCTTTCCGTTGCCGGTCTTGGGTTAGCTTTAGGCACCAAGGTGCTCGCGAGCGCCTCTTCATCGGCGCCAACAGTCCCGGTCCGGCGCCGCCGTTTCGCGATCGTTGGTACAGGTCATCGCCATGAGATGTACCAGAACGCGATTGAAAATGATTTTAAAGACACCGCGGAACTCGTAGCGCTGTGCGACAAAAATCCTGGACGCATCAAAGTCGCGCAGGAGCTTTCGGAGAAAAATGGCGCGAAAATTCCACCTGGTTATATCGCGGCTGACTTCGACAAAATGCTCGCGGAAATCAAGCCCGACGCGGTCATCGTCACCACGATGTGTTCTACGCACCACGAATATCTCGTGCGGGCCATGGAGCAGGGCTTTGACGTTATCACGGAAAAACCGCTGACGACGACAGCTGAGTCTTGTCAGAGGATTTTGGATACGGCGGCAAAGACCGGACGGCATTGTCGGGTAACCTTTAACTATCGCTACTCGCCACCGCGTACGCAGGTGAAGGGAATCCTGATGAGCGGCGAGATTGGTGACATTCTCTCGGTCGACTTTCATTGGATGCTGAACACCTTTCACGGCACCGACTATTTCCGTCGCTGGCATAGTCAGAAGAAAAATTCCGGGGGCCTCATGGTGCATAAAGCTACTCACCATTTCGATCTCGTGAATTGGTGGCTCGGTGCTGTGCCAGTTTCAGTGTTCGCTAACGGCAAAAAGGAATTCTACACGCCGGCTATGGCGAAGCGCATGGGATTGGAGAGTCATCATGAGCGCTGCTACACTTGCCCTGAAAAAAATAAATGCGGCTTCTTGCTCGATTTGAACAAAGAGCCGCGCCTGAAGCACCTTTACCTCGATCAGGAGAAATACGACGGATATTTTCGCGACCGTTGTGTATTCCGTCCAGAGATCGACATCGAAGATACGATGAACGTCATTGTGCGCTACGACAACGATGTGACGCTTAGTTACTCGCTCAACGCCTTCAACTCGTGGGAGGGCTACACGATCGCTTTCAATGGTACAAAAGGTCGACTCGAACATACGATTGTCGAAAGCGTTTATGTCAACGGCACAGACACCGTGCAGGGCGGCATCAAACCCGGTGGCGTTACGACAAAAGTCTACCCGTTGCGCGGTCCGGTTCGGGATGTAGAGCCTTGGACTGGCTCTGGCGGTCATGGCGGTGGCGACGCGGTGATGCTGAGCGAGATTCTTGGCCCTAATCCGGCAGCGGATAAATATCTACGCGCTTCGAACGAACATGCTGGCGCATATTCTTGCCTTGTCGGCATTGCCGCTAACCGTTGCTTTGAGACAGGAAAGCCCGTATTAATTGCAGATCTAGTTACAGGACTGAAAAAGCCAAACTACTCGCCTATGCCGACTCATGAGCAACCCGTGCCCATGCCGCAACCCAGTAAGATTTCTTAATTGCCCAAAAAACCAGACGCCGTTTTTACAGGCAGCGTGCCGGCGACGTTTTTATTCTACTATCTGCGTGTGCTTCTCTTACCTTATTTTTTTATGTCGTTCTTAAAACTGGCTAACCGATCCCTTGGGATGATTTTCTGCTTAGCAGCATTCGGTATTTCGAATGCGGATACGTTGAAAACGCATTCACCTGTTCCTGCTGCGGTGATTTGGCAGCTCGACGACCCAGCGAAAATCGGCGGTCATACCACCGAGGTGCTGGGAGCGCCGCGGGTCGTTGCAGAGCAAGGCGCGAAGGCGTTAGTTTTTAATGGCAGGAGCGACGGAGTGTTTGTTCCGGTGAACCCGGTTGCCGGTTGGGCGCAGTTCACTATCGAAGTGCTTATCAAGCCCGACGGAACGGGCGACGAAGAGCAGCGCTTCATGCATATTCAAGATAAAGATGAGCACCGCATCATGATTGAGACTCGTGTGACCAAAGATCGTCATTGGGCTTTGGATACATTTTTGTTTGCCTCAACTGAACACAGCCGGCCGTTGCTGGACAAAACCCTGCTGCATCCGACTGATCAATGGCATTGGGTTGCGCTCGTCTACGACGGGAAAAAAATGGCGAACTACGTGAATGGAGTGAAAGAGCTTGAGGGCGAAGTCGTGGTCCCGCCGATGGCGGACGGTCGCATGTCAATTGGTGTCCGGCAGAATAAGGTGTTTTGGTACAAAGGAGCGATTCGGGAAGTCCGCTATCATCCGGTGGCGCTCTCGCCGTCGTCGTTGCAGCGCGTTGAGGTGAAATGACGTTTTCAGGGCCTGGAATTAGAGAAACAGTTTTGACCTAGATGGCAGGGTGGAGTTGGCTTCCACCATGCGTTACCCCACGTGCTTTGGCTTATGCGTTGGGCTGCTTTTATCGTCGTGGACTCTCGCTGCGAATGAAAGCGTTCCGATCGCCGATGAAACGCAAGCAGTGCCCTCTTCGAAGGCAGTGTTGAGAGCGATGAATCGGGTGGCGCGCTGGCAATTGACCACACCCATTACGGAAAAACCAGCGAATTGGCTGATGGGAACGTTGTACGCGGGTATTTCAGCGTTAGCGGTGACATCGAGTTCGGTTGAACATGAGCGCTGGCTGCTCGACACCTGTGAGCAGGCGACCAAGTGGCAAGTGGGTCGTTATCGCTATTATGCCGACGATCAATGCGTCGGACAAGTTTACCTTGAGTTGTATATGCGCCATCGCGACCCCAAGATGATTGCGGATGTGAAAAAGCAGTTTGACCTGATCCTCAAACATCCGGTCAACCACGGGCTCGAATTTGCTAGCGACTCAGCGCGCCGTGACGAATGGTGCTGGTGCGATGCGCTCTTCATGGCGCCTCCCGTCTGGCTGCGTCTTTATGCTGTGACCGGTGACAAAGCATATATGGACTTTGCGGTTGAGCGTTGGTGGAAAACGTCTGACTACCTTTATGACAAGGAAGAGCGCCTCTACTTTCGCGACAATACCTACTTTAAGGAGCGCGAAGCCAACGGACGTAAAGTTTTTTGGAGCCGTGGCAATGGTTGGGTTATGGGAGGTCTTGTAAGAGTGATGCAGTATTTGCCGAAGGATCATCCTTCGCGTCCGCGTTTCGAACAACAGTTTCGTGAAATGGCCGAAGCGCTACTCGCGTGTCAGCAAGGCGATGGACTTTGGCGTAGCAGCTTGCTCGATCCCTCTCACTACCTCATACCGGAGACCAGCGGCACCGGGTTTTATTGTTACGCTTTTGCTTGGGGCGTGAACGAAGGGATTTTGCCGCGCGAGAAATATGAACCTGCTGCTGTCAAAGCATGGCAAGGGTTACTGAGCTGCGTGACACCACAAGGCAAACTTACGCACGCTCAACCCGTTGGAGCTGATCCGAAGAAGTTCGATCCACAGAACAGTGAGGTTTTCGCGGTAGGCGCGTTCTTGCTTGCCGGTAGCGAGATGTTCAAACTAGCCGAACAGCGCGAATCGGGACGGTGAGTAGGCGCAAACGTTGAGACAAAATATCACTGAAAAAGGCGAGCGAAGTTCTCAGCCATAACAGCAGAAAGTTGCTCAATGCTGATACCTAGGAGAGCGGCTAGGCCAGCGTAAGTAGCTTCTATATTTCCTGGATGGTTGATCGTTTGCCCGGTGGGTGATGGCGGAAGTTTATAGGTGCGCCATGGCTGGGGAAGCGGCATTGCTGGCGCGTCGGTTTCAATGAGCAGGCGCTCGCGAGGAACGAGTTTGAATACATCGCGGCGACGAGCGTGGCGGTCTTCAAGGAATGATCCATTGAAGGAAAAATACGCGCCGCAATCAGCGAAGCCGCGGATCATCTCGGCTGGACCCGAGTAGGCGTGGAGCAGGAAGCCACGGGCAGGCAGAGCGGTAGTGCGGAGAACATCCGACAGCGTGCCCCAAGCATCAAGGCAGTGAATGGTAGCAGGGCGGTTGTCCTTGGCGGCTAGTTGTAGTTGCGCTATAAAAACCTGGGTTTGCTCGTCAAGCGGTGCGCGGCGCAAACCTGCTAGGCGCGGATCGTCGGGCCGAGCGCGTTCGAGAATCCAACGGTCGAGGCCGATCTCTCCTACGCCGGCGTGAGAATCAGGGGCGAGAGCGTCAGAAAGTTTTTCCAGCCAGGCGGGCGAGCGATTACCGACGTCCCAAGGATGCAGCCCGAAGCTGGGGACGACCCAAGGAAAGCGTCGTGAAAGTTCGGATACGCGAGGCCAGTCGTCTTCGCAGGTGCCGTTGACTACAGCCTTGCGCAGTCCGATGGCGGTGAGTTGGTCTGCGATTTGATCGAGATGCGGCGCTAGCCAGTCGTCTTGCAGATGGTTGTGCGCGTCGTGGTAGGCGAGAGGCATAACGGGTGAGGCGAATTGTCTGGAAGCTTGCTCGTCGGGAGGATCAAAAGCGCACGTGAGAACGGCGTTTAACGCGGCAAGTTTATGCTATATTTTGCGCTGCGAGCGCGCCGCGCGCTAATTCGCGGATGCGAGCATGGACGGCAAGCAGGCCGTTGCGACGAGTTGGCGAGAGGTCGCGGAGAAGATCGAGCGTGTCGAGGAACGCGGGAAGGGTCGCGGTTATTTCTGCGGGTGTGGCGTCCGAATAAGCCTCGCAGAGGAGGTGAACAAGGCCCTTAACCATGGGCGAATCGGCGTCGCAGCGTAGGCGCAGCGTGCCGTCAGGACGAAGTTCGCCGATCAACCAGACCGCAGATTGACAGCCCGCGACGCGGTGGCTGGTAGTGCGTTCGGATATTGCGAAGGGCGTGAGTTTGCGCGTGCGGTCAACGATGACCGCGAGGCGTTCGTGGCGGTCGGGAATGAGGCTGAGGTCTTCGATGAGGCGTTGATGCCGTTCTGCGAGCGTCATGTTGCAACGTCAGATGGAATTCCAAAAAAACGCGAGCTGGCGTGCTCATTTGCAGCGCCGGCTCGTGATATTCCCCTAAACAACTCAGTGGCTAGAAATCGACGTCGCGGCAGCGGGCTTCGAGCTGTTTTGTGACCTGCTCGACCTGCTCTTCGGTGAGCATGGGCGTGTTGCGATTAACGACTGCGGCGATCTGCTTTGGGTTGAGCACGCGAACCGTGTTGATCGCATGTTCCTCGACCCACCAACCTGGAAAAACGAGGATTGGCTGCACAGGCACTTGGCGGCCCAGAATTTGCGCAATCCAACTTTCGAGCCAAATGGCGCGATCGCGGGCAAACTCGAGACCTTGAAAGTCGTCACCCCAAGGATAAACGAGTTTCTGGCCGTCGAAGATGATCTTGTGTTCTGCGAAACCAGGCCGAGGCGTCCCGCGGGTGCGGGCTTTCGTCTGGATAGTAAATATGCCCGTAGAGCCAACAATTACGTGGTCGAGATGGAAGATTGGCTGGGCTTCGCTCGCCGGCACGTTGTGAAAGATCTGAAAACCTTTTGCGCGCAGAGCATCGACTGCCTCGCCAACCTCACGTTCGCCGAAGTACCCGATGCGGTAATCATAGCGTTCATCGAGGATCTTAATCAGCCATTGCGCAGCGAAGTAGAGCGCCACCGCCAACAGAGCGAGCAAGATGATCAACCCTAGTGTTTGATAAGGATTGGAAACACTGCTGATGATCCAAAGGCCAATCACCATGAGCAGCAGTGGGATCAGTGCCGTGCCGGTGAGATGAAGCAACAGGAGGTCGTCGAAGGCGAAAAGTTTGCGCCGCTGGCCTTCGCCGGGCATGCGCAAGAGCTTTTCTACGACGGGCGAGCGCTCGCAGCGCCGCTTGACCCGCCAAATCCATATACCACCGACAACTCCGAAGTAGATGAGGATATAGGCCACCAAATACGCAAAACCGAGTGAATTCATAAGCGTGGAAGGGCTGGCGATAACGTGTGCATGGACAAAGAGGGAGTCGAGGCAAGTAGCGACAGGTGTGGGATTTTCACCAGGCTTTGACGTTCGATGCCTATCCAGACAGGTGCTGGAAGGACGGAACCGAGCGTTTTGGGTAAACAGCCGCTACCGCTATACAACAGAAGGGTAAAAAATTAGTTTGCCTCGGCGCCGAGTGCGATGGGAGGCATAGGGCAATCGAGGCAGGCGGCAAAGGCGCGCAGCAGTTCGGCTTCGGCAATACGCAACTGGCCGTCAGCACCCGCGGCTTGCGCGCAAGCTAGGAGCAGTCGCTGTTTGATCGGGCTTGCGGCAATCGCGAGTTTGTCGAGCGCGGGATCCAGCTGTTCAGGGCTGCAGGCCTCAGGAGAGAGCAACTCAGGGGCGCCTTCCAAATTTTTCAAATGACTGAGGCCAGCCCGGAAAGCGCGCTCAGCCTCATCGAGGTCTTCTGACGAAGCGTGAGCCAAAGCGGAGAGGACGACCAGGATCGGTTCGCGCATCGCCTGAAAAGAATAAACCTGTGCGCCGAGCGAGAGCTTGGGCGCGTGGCTTAGTACGAGTTGACGATAAAGGAGTTTTTGCAGAGCGAACTCGAAGGTGGAAATATGCCCGTCTGCCTCGATAAGAACCTTAATTGTCGCAAAAAAATCTCCAAGCGCGGAGTCAGGTAATTCGCGCAATCCGGGAAGAGCCAGCTGGCAGAGCGGCAGCTTGTGAGCAGGTTTTAGGGATGCGAGTGGTTCGATAAGTGCTTGCAGCGCGGCGGAAACTTCTGTGTTTATCGCCGTGAGCTGCTGTGCTCGGACTTCGGCTTTGTCGTCCAGAAGCAGTCCGAAAATGAGGGCTGATGCTTCGCCAGACGTGCGCGCCGCCTGGCGGAGTCGAACGGGAATTTCATCGATCAGAGTTTGTGCATTAGAAACTTGTTCCGGTGTGAGTGTACCAATCGATGCGAGCGCGATGGCGGCGCCAAGAGGCGCGGCCCCAGCGCGGGGCAGGCTGGTTCGCTGAGGTTTGGGCGGCTGGACCAGCCCGGCAGAAACAAAACTCTCTTTAGATACGTCGATCGTTTCAGTAGGCTCGATATATTTACCGTCGAATTGCGGGTCGATTGCGCGGATACGAACATCGAGGGGCGGATGTGTTGCGAGCAATCCGAGGAAATTCGACCGCATGCCTTCGGCGAAAAAGAAATGACCGATCGCGGTGCCGTTGGCGTTGGCGATGCGGCTGCCAAGGGCAAATCCCCCAATCTTTTTGAGTGCGCCTGTGATGCCGCTGGGATTGCGGGTGAATTGCACGGCTGAGGCATCTGCAAGGAATTCGCGCTGACGTGAAACAGCAGCTTGGATCAATCGGCCGAAAAAATAACCGATCGTACCGATGATGACGAGAGCGACTCCCACGGCGAGGATCACAACTACAATGCGGCCATCGCGTTTATTCCGATTGCCGCCTGTGAAACGTAAAGTCTGCAGCAGACCGCGTCCGATAATCGTTATAAAAAAGATACCAAATAGCGCGGACACTAACCGAATGTTCAGACGCATATCGCCATTCAGAATATGGCTGAATTCGTGGGCGATGACTCCTTGCAGTTCATCACGGTTAAGCTTCTCCAGCGTACCGCGTGTCACTGCAACAACCGCGTCACTCGTGGTGAGCCCGGCAGCGAAGGCATTGAGACCTGCTTCGTCGTCCAACACGTAAACGACGGGGACGGGAATCCCGGACGCGATGGCCATTTCCTCGACAATATTGAGCAGTCGTTTTTCCTTCAGATCGGTGGTTTGTGGATCAACAGGACGACCTCCGACCATCTCAGCAACTGCTGGACCGCCACTGCGCAGCTGCGCCGTTTTGAACAACATGGCGCCCACGACAACGATTAACGTTCCTCCCGCGACGAGCGCGAAAAGCTGGGGATCCCAGAGATTTGTCTCAGTCTGAATGGCCGGTTCTTCGTAATAGTAGTCGGCGCGATGGCGCTGATGCGAGCCGCGGCTGGGGAGATTCCCGATAATTAAGACGATGGCGAGATAGGTTGTCGCGATCGTGGCGAGTACGGCTGCAACAAAGAGTACCACGAGCCGTTTGGTCCTTTTGTGCGCGCGAGCTTGTGCCTCGAAGAAGTCCATCGGGATTTTGGCGTCTACGAAAGTTTAGATACTACAAATTTCAGCCCGTCGAACCAGGCAGGGAGACCACATTCACAGCGGTACCGTAACAAAGAACCTCGGTTACGCCTGCCGCAATTTCAGTGGCATCATAGCGGAGGCCGATAATGGCGTTAGCGCCTAGTTCGGTTGCGTGACGACACATCCGCTCAAAGGCGTCCTGACGCGCACGTTCGCAGAGTTCGGTGTACAACGTAATGTCACCGCCAAACAGAGTCTGCAAACTGGCGCCGATGTTGCCGATGACCGAGCGTGATCGCACAACGATACCGCGAACAGTGCCAAGTTCCTTGACGATACTATAGCCAGTGAGAGTAAACGCAGTGGTGTTGAGCATGGGCGTAATAGTGAGATTTTGTAGAGGATGAGTGTTAAGCTCACGCATCCTCCGGACAAAAAACGAGGAGTCCGCTATGGGAGACTTAAGTGAACTTTACCTGCGGCGCGTTGCGCTCGGCCGGGTCGTCGATTTTGAACAGTTCGGCTGGCAGGAAACCAAACATGCCGGCAAAAATCACGTTGGGGAACGTCTCGCGAGTCGTATTGTAGGTCATCACGGAGTCGTTGTAGGCCTGGCGCGCGAAGGAGATTTTGTTTTCGGTCGAGGTAAGCTCCTCGGTAAGCTGCATCATATTCTGGTTCGCCTTCAGCTCGGGATAGGCTTCGGACACGACCATCAAGCGGCTGAGCGCACCCGTGAGACCAGCTTCAGCGTTTCCAAGGCCGCGCATCGCATTCGCGTCAGCAGGATTGGCCGCGGCGGACTGAGCGGCGGCGGCGGCGATATTGCGGGCCTTGATGACTGCCTCAAGAGTTTCGTGCTCATGTTTGAGATAGCCTTTGGCGGTTTCGACCAGATTCGGGATTAGGTCATAGCGGCGCTTGAGCTGGACGTCGATCTGGGCAAAGGCATTTTTGAAGCGATTGCGGAGTGCGACGAGCGAGTTGTAGATGCCGGTGACCCACAAGGCGATGACGATGACAATAACGGCGAGTACGCCGAGGACGATCAGGAATGGGCTCATAGAATTATGATTGGTTCGACTTGGAAGGTTTGCGCAACTCAGGCCGACGTACGAGCAGGAAGTGATTACATTTGCGGCCGAATTTTCCAACCGGCCACGGGCTTGCGTCTGAGGAGTTACCCGCACAACGTACAAATAGACATGCGCTCTTCGTTTCGCCTGAAGGTATTTACATTAACGCTGATTGTGCTGCTGACAAGTGGTGTTGGCCGTGCGCAAGAGATCGTCCTGCCGGCGCCTTTGGCTCCAAAAAATTTGGAGGCGCCGCCCGCCAGTGCATTTGCGATGCAAATCGCGGCCCAACGCGCGCTCGAAATGGGGTTCCCCTCGGTTGCGGTCGATCTCCACCAGCGGCTTATCGACAACCAGGCCACGAAACCCGAACTGCGCAATAAGCTGATTGTTGATCAGGCGACCGCATTATTGGAAGATGATCGCATAGACGAGGCGGGAGCAGCTTTGAAAAACTATATCGGCTTGCCGTCGTCGGCCTATCAATTGCGGCAGGCTATGGTGGCATTGCGAGAAGTGCGTTACAGCGATGCTCGCGCAGTTGTGGCTGCGATTGCAGTCGATCAGTTGTCGTCTGCAGATCGGAGTTGGTACTATTATGTTCAGGGAAAACTGGCGGATGCGGTACGGGATTTCGCTCATTCAGGCACATTTTATCAGCAGGCGATTGACGCGTCAGAAGGAGAATTGCAGCGGGCCAAATTCACTCTGGAATGGAACAAGGCCAAACTGCAGTTGGGAGATTTTTCTGAGCAACGAGCTGCAGAACTTAAACAACAGCTAGATAAATACTCGGGGCGTCAGCTCTATGCTGCCGTTTATACCTATGCAGTGGGTTTAACGATATTGGGTAAACAGGCCGAAGCGGCATCAATTTTACAGCGCCAATTACAGGCTTTGCCGATGGATGAGCGCACGACCAGCGATGAATGGCGGTTGCTGTTGGGTTTGATCAGCGGCGCAGGGGATGGGGTAGGGCGTAATGCTCTAGGCGCTTTGCTTGCTACGGGCGTGGATCGCGCCAAGCAGCGCGTCGCTTTGCAGATGCTCGCGCGGTCATCGCGCTCAGGAGCGAATCGCGATGATTTTCGCCGCCGACTCGACGAACTGGTTAGCGCTCCGTCTCAGCATCCGTTGTTGGAAGATCTGTTGTTGTTTCGCGCGCAAGTCGCGTTGAGCGAAAAAAATTACTCTCGTTCAGAGACTGATGCCAATCGCTTGCTGGAGCAGTATCCGGGTTCTCAATACAATGGGCTCGCTCGGGGTATATTGACCGGCACTTTCTGGGAGCTAGGGCGATACCGCAATGCGGCCAATCAGGCGACCAAAGCGCGTGAGGTTTTACCCGCTGGAGAGACTCGTGCGCAGCTTGGCGTGATGGTCGCTGAGTCTTGGTTTAGGGCTGGATTAGGTTCGCGTAGTGCGCCGGATTTCCGCAATGCCGCCGATGCCTACGCCGTGACGCTTGACGAAGTGCCGACGGGCGTGTCGCCGGGTCTGCTGATGTTTCAACGTCTTGTTTCGGAAGTCGAAGTGGCCAATGCTGACGAAGGCAAAGGCGATCGTTTTGCCCGCGCGCAATCGTTGCTCGATCAGATGGCACTAGATCCGCGTTTTGACTCGGTGAATCGCTGGCAAGCCGAGTGGAATCTTTCGCGCGCTCTTGAGGCCGCGGGTGAAATAGTAAAAGCGTATGACCGGCTTAACCGATTGATGGGGACAAACAGCGACACCACAAAACTCCCTGTAGATCTGAAGGCACAATTGGGGTGGTTGCGGGCGAATCTTTCATATCGAGCAGGTGATCCAGCGCGCACGTTGACGTTGGCCGATACACTTTTGGATTCGTTGGAAAACGTGGAGGCGGGACTGCGTTCGCAGATTGCGAGCATGACGATGCTTTTGCAGGCTCAGGCAAATTACGGGCTCGCGCCCTCAAGGCCGGACGACGCGCTTGAGCGCCTCCGCAAACTCCGCGCTGAATATCCTCGGGCCGACGCGACCGTTTATTCGTTTCTCGTCGAGGCCGAGGAACTCGCGCGCAAGGGCCAGCTCGTCGAGGCACAGAATTTGTTGCGCAAACTTGCCGACGATTTCCCGAAGAACGACTATGCTCCGTATGCGCTGTATCAGGCTGCTCAATACGCCGAACGCCGTGGTCAGGTGGAAAAATACCTGACTGATGCTTACAAAATCCTTGAGAGCCTCACGAAAAATTACCCGAAGAGCGACTTGGTGTTTTATGCGAAGCTTAAACAGGGCAATCTGCTTCGTCAGACTAACGATTATCCCGCCGCGCAGAACATGTTCGAGGGGATCGTGAACGATTTTCCCCAGCATCAAGATGTGCTTTCCGCCAAGTTGGCCTTGGCCGACTGCCACGCTGCACAAGCCGCGTCTGACGCCTCGCATCAAGAAAGTGCCGCCACTATTTACGAAAGCCTGCTCGACCTACAGAGCGCTCCACCGGATATCCGAGCTGAGGCCGGATACAAATTCGGCCTCATCCTTTCTCGCCGCAATAACGGCTCCGCCGCGATCGAAGTGTGGGGCCGCTTACTGACCAGCGTATTGCCAGATGATAGCAAAGCCGAGGCACTCGGATCGAAAGGGCGTGTCTGGATATCAAAGACCCTTTTGGACATGGGCGACCTCTTCGAACAGCAGCATAAACCGGAAGAAGCCCGCGAGGCCTACGATAAAATAATCCGCAAAGCTCTTCCCTACGTGACACTGGCGCAGAAACGCTTAGCTGCCCTCCGTACACAAAGAACCCCGTAAAAACAACATAACCCAATCCTTGGTATTTGAAGTTTACGCCAATGACCTTTTCCGGCTAGATCACACTCAATCCGATGTCTGCTTTTGATTTCAGTCTTTTTGTCGATGGTGGCCCGATGATGATCATCGTGCTGCTAGTTGCTGTCGTGGCGCTCGTTATATTTATCGAGCGCACACTGTTTTTACACCGCAGTCAGATTCGTTCGAAACAATTCATCGACGGAATCAAAAATGCCCTGAGCAAACGGCGCATTGTTGAAGCACTTACCCTTTGCGAAGAAGCTCCTGGCCCGATTCCCTCGGTCGTTAAAGCGGCTCTCCTGAATGCTGCAGAAGACGCTGATACAATGCGTTTTGCTGTGCAGGAAGCTGCGGTGGTTGAAATACCTTCCCTCGAACGCCGTTTGG
>Ga0302321_100001027_pt1 | contig 24028 bp, 21 predicted proteins | sample Fen_T0_1_FD_202505 | JGI IMG/M metagenome (GOLD analysis project Ga0302321, IMG submission 202505) | Peat permafrost microbial communities from Stordalen Mire near Abisko, Sweden - Fen_T0_1 | ecosystem: Environmental > Terrestrial > Soil > Wetlands > Permafrost | place: Sweden: Abisko...
TCTTGTAGCAGCAGGTGCAGGCTCATTGACACTGGCCCAGGTTCAGGGTGCTGGTTTCATTACAGCACTTCAGAGAGCACAACTTGAAGGTGCATTAACTTCGTTTGGTTATCCGGCTGCGACACCTGTTGCCATGGCTGATGCTATATTCAAAGGTGCAGCAGCAAAATATGCAGGAACAGCAAAACTTCTGGGTGATCAGACAGCTGATGCTACCCAGACAGGATCAGGAATTACTCCTATTTTTAGTGTCAATCTTTCTCCAAATGAGAATCTCGACATTGCTATTAAGTACGAAATGGGAACATACCTGAATCTCTCAAATAATACTAAGCAGGATATTATTCTTGGTCTTGATCCAACTACAGGTGCAGAAATAACAATGTTCCCCAATGGAGCTAAAACAAGAAATGATATGCCGGCGATGCTTTCTGTCGGACTTAATTACAAATTATCGTCAAACCTTACCGCATCACTGGGAACATATTACTTTTTTGATAAAAGAGCCAATTACGGACATAAAATTGACGATGACTTTAACTCAGGAACTCCAAGTATAAGTATCAAAAACAAGGATATTATTACTAAAAACGGTATGCTGGTAAGCGCCGGGCTTGAATATAAACTTTCTGAGAAGTTACTTCTTAGCTGTGGATACCAGTACGGTAACCAGGGCGTGAACAAATTGTATCAGAGTGATCTGAACTACGGCCTCGCCACTCAAACCTTTGGTCTTGGCGGTGCTTATTCAATCACCGATAAGATACAGGTTAACCTTGGCTTAGGTTATACAAGATACATGGGGAACTCAAAAATTGTTGATCACGTTCTGAATACATCTCTCTATGAGGCAGTTGAGAGTTATGGCAAAAGCACTAAAATGATTGGACTAGGAGTTGACTTTAAATTCTAAATCTCAAGCTTAATTAAATAAAAAGCTGATCCAATTGGGTCAGCTTTTTTTTACCCTCTAAATCCACCGAATGGGGACTTAAAGAAATCAGAACTAGGAAACAAACGAAGTCAGATTTCGGAAATGGATTGTTCTTTGTTCGTTATTCAGATGTTCAAATGTTCTTTCTTCTCTCTTTTGATAGTCTCTATATGGGGGGTTGTGAGGTAGATCCAGAAAAGCTGATTGGCATAAATATTAGTATCTTATCCCCTTTTCGTTCAGATACTTAATATATTGCTCTTTTCTTGGCGCATGCGAAGCTGCAAGTCTCTTGTACCATACTGACGCATTGACAATATCAGCATCTTCCACAGCAGCATTGATAAGGTTTATATAAAGTAACCCTTCAATACCGGGATTCTGACTATCAATCTCATCAAGGATATTTTTAAAGAGCAACATATTTTCAGCCGGCTTACCGTTACCGGCTTTAATAAATGTATCATCCAGCCTTGCGTTTAATTCATTATCCAGGGTTACACCGTAGAACCAGAAACAGTTTTGAGAACAGTCCTCTATTATATCTATCCATTTTGTACCTTGCTTCAGAGGAGGAAATTCAAGACTAAATGAAAGTTTTTCTCCAACATTTTTAAATTTATAAGCATCAGGACAAACAGGAATATTATTAGCCTTGAGAATATTGAGCCTGGAGCCATCGGGATATAGAATATATATTTTCTTGTCAGCACAAAAACTACCTCCTTCACTCCTTTTGTTTTCAACTATGAGGTGGATAATAGTTGACTTATCATTAAGAACTACCCTTGTTATTTCAAGTGTTTCATGGCTTTTCAGAGCAAAGTTGGGCTTACTGAATTCCTGTGAAAATGACACATTGCTTAAAATCAAAGTAAATCCGATAACCGATAAAACTCTCTTACGCATTGTTGTTATAATGTTATTTTCTGCAAGCTACAAAATAATTGATCATCAAAATAAGCCATTATATGACTTTCCAATGCCGTAAATACTGTAAAAGATTTCGATGGTTATTGACTTAAAATTGTAACAATTAAATAACATATATGTGTGTCGTCTGAAACATTTTGAAGGTATTTTTGTAAAATGCATTTATAAAGTATTCAATATTAGTTTATTAACAATCTTGTTGCATTATTATGGATTATCAGGGAAAAAGAATTCTTGTGGTTGATGATGAGATCAATCTCTGTGAAATCCTTCAGTTCAATCTTAACTACGAGGGTTATTATACTGAGGTTGCTCATTCTGCCGAAGAGGCATTGAAAAGATCCCTTAAAACATTTGACCTTATACTTCTCGATATAATGATGGGACCAATGTCGGGTCTTGCATTCGCCTGGAAGTTACGCAATGAAATGCACCTTGCGGTTTCAATTATTTTTCTTTCCGCTAAAGACAGCGAGAATGATATTATGGATGGTTTTAATCATGATGCCGATGATTACATCACTAAGCCATTCTCTCTCAATGAGTTGTTTATGAGAATTAAAGCCGTATTAAGCAGATATCCTGAGAAAAAAGCAGTTGTCGATAATATTATTCATTTCGGTGAAATAAATCTTAATACGGGACTGAGCAGATTGCTTATTCATGACGAATATGTGGAACTGACAAAAAAGGAATCTGAGATACTGAGGCTTATTATGGAAAATCCCGGAAAAATATTTTCCAGAGATTATATCCTTGAAAGAGTCTGGGGGAAAGACTCGAAAATAGAAGTCCGCTCTATTGATGTTCATATCGCACGACTAAGAAGCAAACTGGGTGAATTTAATTATTACATTCGCAATAAAACAGGGTTTGGCTACTATCTCGAAAAGTGATTCCTTCATCCTTAAATAACCCTGGTATTCAATCGGTTTTTAAAAACATCTTATTAAAATATTTACATTATTGTAACATTTAAGTAACATTTATTGGGACACTTTAATGCGATTGTAACTAAATTTGCAGCAATATTATTTAATATTAAAAGTTAAGTAAAATGGCAGTTGATTAATACTGAAAAAGAGATATTTTATATTGACTTTTAAAACCAGTAAAAGAATTAATATAATGAATACAAAAAGAGAGCAATCAATACATGACATAGTCAATAGCTTTGAAGAGATGTCAGATCTCGTACTTGCCCAGTTGAAGCTTTTGGAGAATTTCATGGCTGATCCGGTGAAATCAGATTTTGACAAGGTTATGATCGATTTAAGGCTGAATGAGGATAAGATTGATAAATTTGAAGTAATAGTAAGCGATCAGATAATTAATTCAATTGTACTTTATCAGCCTGTTGCCTCAGATATTCGTAAGATAATGGCAATTTACAGAATGACCATTAACCTTGAACGGATAGGTGATCTCATAATGAATATTATATATTCACTAGAATCTATAAAGGAGTCAGTTGAATATAAGGCAATGAATGAAGTGATAATGAATATGTTATTAACAGGAATCAGTATGGTTGAAAAATCACTTCTCTCATTTATAAATGCTGATACCGAATATGCAGTATGGACTATAAAGAATGATGAGATAGTTGATGATATGAACAGAAAGCTTCTTCTGAATAGTATAAAAAATGTCAAGATCAGTGAAAAAACAAGGGAGATGCTTTTAAGCTATGTAGATCTCAAGAATATCATAACAAATCTTGAAAGGGTTGCCGATCACGCGACTAATATTGCCGAGGCTTCAATATATTCGCTGCAGGGTACGGATATCCGTCATACTGTTTTTGATTTTGGCAAGCCAAAGAACGAAACCACCTGATAAGTATAATAAACTAAAAATGATGGCATTAAAAAGCAAGAATATTCTCATTGTTGATGATGAAGAAGATCTGTGTGAGATTCTTCAGTATAATCTCAATAATGAAGGATTCAGAACTGATATTGCCCATTCGGCAGAAGAAGCCCTGAATAAGCCTCTTGAGGAGTTTGATCTTCTGCTTCTTGATATTATGATGGGACCTATGTCAGGATTTAAATTTGCAGACAAGCTCAGAAAAGAGATGAAAAATAATGTACCTGTGATATTCCTTACTGCAAAAGATACTGAAAACGATCTTCTTACCGGCTTCAGCCTTGGAGCCGATGATTATATCTCCAAACCATTTTCTGTTAATGAACTCACTGCCAGAGTTAAAGCAGTCTTAAAGAGAACGAGTCACCAGGTTGCAAAACAAGACCCAATAATCCGTTTTGGGGAAATTGAGCTCGACACAGTACGTAAACGACTCATCATTAACAATGAACGGGTTGAGCTTACCAAGAAGGAATATGAAATGCTTAAAGTCCTTCTGGATAACCAGGGAAAGGTATTTTCAAGAGAAGATTTTTTAAATTTGGTATGGGGCAAGGATGTAATAGTTTCAGAACGTACAATTGATGTGAACATAACACGCCTAAGGGCAAAACTAGGCGAATTCGGACAGTCCCTGCGTAACAAAACGGGTTATGGATACTATTTTGAATTCTGATCCACTAATTCTTTTCTAATATGTTAGCCAGAAATAAATTCAAGAATACGCTCTTCATTTATTATTCATCTGTTTTTGTAATATTTTCAGTTCTGATGCTCTTCTTCAGCTACCAGAGAGAAAAGAAATACAGGATTTCAACCCTGAATGATGAACTTGATCATACAACATTAATCGTTCAGAATTATGTCACTGCAAATGAGGTTATTAAAACTGGTGAATTCCATAAAATAGATTACATTGTTAAACTGATTCCTCAGGAAAACCTGAGAATAACATTGGTCGATAAAACCGGGAAGGTTATTTACGACAGTTCTGTAGCGGATTGGTCGACAATGGAAAATCATAAAGAGAGGCCTGAAATCAAAGAATCGGAATATTCTGATTTTGGAACGGCAGTGCGAAAGTCAAAAACAACAGGTGAGGATTATTACTATTATTCAAAATCTTACCCGAATTATTATATCCGGGCTGCAGTAGTATATGATATCAAAATTGTTAATTTCCTCAAGGCTAAGTTCTATTTTGTATTCGTAATAATTCTGTCATTCATTATTATATGGTCATTGCTGGCATTGGTAACAAACAAATTTTCAGAATCTATTACAAAACTTAAAGACTTCGCTATAAGGGTTGGTAATAATGAACCATTTGATTTCAACCAGAAATTTCCAAAAAATGAACTGGGAATAATCGGAGAAGAAATTCTTGAAGTATATAATAACCTTCTGACTACAAAAAATGATCTCGCCAATGAGAAGGAAAAACTTTTCAGTCACCTTAATGCATTAAATGAAGGAATTGCGTTCTTTTCAAAGAATAATACCAGGATACTGACCAATAATCATTTCATTCAATACATGAATATGATTTCAGGTGATTTGACAATTTCCACTTCTAATTTTTTCAAAATAAATGAATTCGGTCCTGTGCTGGAGTTTGTCAGTAAATATTCCGGAGCAGAGATAAACTCAATGGATCTTCCGAAGATGGAATACCAGATTGGCAAACATGGCAAATTTTTTCAGGTCCAATGTGTGATATTTCATGATAAGAGCTTTGAGGTGATCCTAAGCGATAAAACTGAGCTGGAAAAAAACAAAATAATAAAGCAGGAGATGACTTCAAATATAGCTCATGAACTCAAGACGCCTGTTTCCTCTATAAAGGGTTATATTGAAACCCTCATAAAGGATCCTCAGATAGACAGGGAAAAGCAGGTTTATTTTCTTGAAAAAGCTCTTGCCCAGAGTGACAGGCTTGCCGGTCTTATCAATGATATCGCTGTACTTAATAAAATAGAGGAAACTTCTGCATCATTTTCTTTCGAGCCTGTTGCAGTAAGCGAAATAGTTACTGAAGTTACAGAAAATTTCAAATCTGCTATAGAAGCTAGGAAGATTAAGGTGGAAATCAGTAACCTCGATAATGTTATATTAAAGGGAAACCGGTCACTTATACTTTCGATATTTCAGAATCTTTTGGAAAACGCAGTAAATTATGCCGGAGAAAACACTACAATACGAATCAATTTATACAGTGAAGATCCCAGGATGTTCCATTTTTCGTTCTCCGACGATGGTATAGGCATACCAGAAGAACATCTGAAACGTGTTTTTGAACGGTTTTACAGAATAGATTCAGGAAGATCCAGGAAAAGCGGAGGAACAGGTCTGGGCCTGTCAATAGTCAAAAATGCAATTCTCCTTCATAAAGGTGAAATAAGTGTGAGAAACAGGAATAACGGGGGAACTGAATTCCTTTTCACTCTTCCTAAGTTAGGATAATTGTTCTTTCATCCGAATCGTCCGGATATATAATCCTCTGTTTGTTTTTTAGCGGGATTAGAGAAAATAAGCTCGGTCTTATTGAATTCTATAAGCTCTCCCAAATAGAAAAAGGCAGTATAATCACTTGTTCTGGCAGCCTGCTGCATGTTATGTGTAACAATTATAATAGTATACTCTTCCTTCAACTCGTGAATCAGCTCCTCTATCTTTGCTGTTGAAATAGGATCAAGAGCACTGGCCGGTTCATCCATCAGTATAATTTCAGGATTAACAGCCAGGGTTCTTGCGATACAAATTCGCTGCTGCTGTCCTCCCGAAAGACTGAGAGCTGAATTATGCAATCTTCCTTTTACTTCATCCCATATAGCAGCCTGTTTAAGAGAACGTTCTACAATTTCATCAAGTTTCTCCTTACTTGATATTCCGTTTATTTTTGGCCCGAAAGCTATATTCTCATAAACAGATTTGGCAAATGGATTTGATTTCTGAAAAATCATGCCAACCTTTTTCCTCAGGTTGACAACGTCAATGTTTTTGTCGTATATATTTACATTATCAATATGAACTTCTCCTTCTATTGTAACATTATCAATCAGATCATTCATTCTGTTGAGAGTCCTTAGAAAGGTTGATTTACCGCATCCTGATGGTCCGATAAATGCCGTAACCATTTTTTCCGGGATATCCATTGATATGTTTTTCAGGGCAAGGCTGGCACCGTACCGGAGTGATAAATCTTTAGCTTTTACTTTTATATTGTTCATGAAAAGTATGTTATTGAGCTTTTTTTCTTATTCTGTATCTTAGAGTAACTGCAATTGCATTCAGAGAAAATGTGAGGAGTAATAAAACAAGAGTTGTTGCAAACTGAATAGGCTGTGTTGCGTCTACATTTGATGACTGGGTTGACATTATATATATATGATATCCCAATGACATGAACTGATCACTCAGTGAGTGAGGTACATCGGAAAGAAAATAAGCAGCACCCGTAAATAATATAGGAGCGACCTCACCGGCACCACGGCTGACCGCCAGAATTGTACCTGTTAATATTCCGGAAACTGAACCCGGAATTACCACACGTTTTATAGTTTGCCACTTGGTTGCACCCAGTGCCAAGCTGGCTTCACGCATCTCTTTAGGAATAGTTCTGATTGCTTCTTCTACTGATACTATTACGACCGGGAGTGTCAGAAGTGCCATCGTAAAACTGGCCCACAGGATATTAGGCTGTCCCCATCTCAATTGTCCACCGTTTATAATTGTGTCCATATTCTTCCCAATAAAGCCGATGAAGAATCCCAATCCAAAAAGTCCGAAAATTATTGATGGTACTACAGCAAGTGTTTTTACTGCAAATCGGATTGTTTTAGCAAAGACAGATTTTTCACTGGCATACTCAGCAAGGTAAACTGCTGTAATAACTCCGAATGGAACTGCGGCAACAGCCATAATAATAGTCATCAGCGCAGTTCCGACTATTGCAGGGAAGATGCCACCCTTCGTCATCCCATCTCTTGGAAATTCTGACAGAAATGCCCAGTTCAAGTTAGGCCACCCTCCAACAATTGTTACCGCAAGGATAGAAACAATAATGAAAATTATCAGAAGTACACATACCCCCGTTAAACTTTCTACTATAGTATCTTTCAAATTCCTGTTCATCTTAACCTTTCATCATTTCAGACTTATTTCTACTTCTTTTATTACTCCCTAAATCCCTCATATGGGGAGACTTTAAGAGCTTTATTTCATTCATAGCCTCCCATCTGGGGGGTCTGGAGTGCGGATTTTCTAATATCTATTAATCCCCAATTATTTCTATTCATCTCTATTTCCTTGACTGATATCTTCTTATCACCATATTCTTGAAATAGAATTCAGCAAGAGCATTAAGCGCAAAAGTGAAGATGAAGAGTAAGGAACCTATCAGAAACAATACATTGTAATGTGTATCACCAAAGACGACCTCTGCCATTTCAGCACCTATTGTCGCTGACAAAGTTCTCACCGAATCAAAGGGATTCATTGAGATCATTGCCGCATTTCCTGTTGCCATAAGTGCAATCATTGTTTCCCCGAATATCCTGCCTAAACCGAGAACAACCGCTGCAAAAATTCCCGGGACAGCTGCAGGTAATACAACATGAAAAGCTGTCTGTCTCCTGCTGGCTCCAAGACCCAGGCTTGCTTCAGTAAAAGTCTTAGGTACTGCTGTCAATGCATCTTCAGTAAGAGTATATATAATAGGAATGGCCGCAAGTCCCATGGCTATTCCGCCTACGAAAGCATTTAACCGGCTTGCATAGCCAAATATATTCTGAAATATGGTTGCCATTACCATGAGAGCAAAAAATCCGATCACGACAGAAGGGAACCCGGCAAGCAGCTCAATAACAGGTTTAATTATCTCCCTTATACGTGGTTTTGCAAACATTGCCGTATAGATTGCCGCCAGTATGGATAATGGGGCAGCGAAAAACAAAGCAATAATTGTCACTTTCATCGTGCCAAGAAACAATGGCCAGATACCATACCTGGGATTATCTGACACAGGCATCCATGTATTTGAAAGAAGTGAAGAAGATAGCTTTGTGCTCTGTATCTTTTTTTTATCGGAGTTGTCCTTCTGGTTATCAGTATTTTTAGGAGTATTATCAATTGTTTCAGCTCCACCATAACTTTCCTGAACCAGTGTTTCAGTCGGTGCTACATCCTTTTTCTCCATTTTGAATATCGGGAAGGCTTCTTTGAAAACGAAAATAAAAATCAGTATAACAACTGCTATTGAGAGGAATGCAATTGACTTAATCACCTTTTCGGCAAACCAGTCGGAAAACCGGAACTTCTTCTTGTTGAAAGAAGTTATACCGTCAATGGTGTTTTTATCTTGATGCTTAATTCGGATCGGGAACTTTAACATATTAATTCATTTCAGCTTCATTTCTATATCATTCCGATTTTACCCGGCATTTTTCTTCTTTATAAAATGTCAAACTTGTCAGTGTTTATTCTGACAAGCATGACAATTACCCTTAACTAACCTACTTAATTACTATGACTACTTATATGGAAAATAACCTACTTCTGTTACTACTGCCTGACCTGCAGGGCTCAAAATCCAGTCAACATATTTTTTTGTTTCACCTGTTGGTCTGTTCCTGAGGTACATATAGAGATACCTGGTTATCGGATACTGCCCTTTACCGATTGTTTCAGCAGAAGGAACGTAGCCTGTAGCGTTTGCATCTTTTTTAACTTTTGCATACTTCACACCAACTGCATAAGCTGCTCCACCGTAACCGATACCATTTACATCTTTTTTCACAGCATTGACAACAGCGGCAGTACCTGGAAGTGACTGAACTGTAGAGGCATAATCGTCTTTAACAACTTCATCATGAAGGTATGTATAAGTTCCTGAGCTGTTTTCACGACCGTACAATCTGATTTCAGCATCATTTCCTCCAAGTTCTTTCCAGTTTTTAATTTTACCTGTGTAAATATCACTTATCTGTTTTAAAGTAAGTTCATTTACTTTATTCGCATCATTAAGGAAAATTGTAACTCCGTCTTTAGCACAAGGGATTTCAACACCCAGAGTATTATATCTGCCTTTTAGCTTTTCAATTTCTGTTTGTTTCATTGGCCGGCTTGCATTACAAATATCAGTTGTGCCATTGATAAGAGCAGTGATACCTACTCCCGAACCTCCACCTGTTACCTGAATAGTAACCTGTGAATTGCTCTTCATATATAGTTCAGCCCATCTCTGGGCAAGGATAACCATAGTATCTGACCCTTTCACGGTAATTTTCGCCTGTGAAAACCCGGTAGCTGAAGCCATAAGTACAATGACCAGCATTATTGTGAGTGATTTAAAATTTTTCATATTCATTATATATAAATGTTATATTAATTCTTTATTGTGTTTACTGCAAAGTTAAACATTAGAATTTTGCCTGAATTCTAACTCCAAGAGTATTATCTTTCTTATCTGTGGGGTTTGAAGCATTTGTTTCATTTTTAGGCATTTCGTAATTGAGAGTGATTCTGATGTTATCATTCAGATAATATTGCCATGCAAGAGTCCAGGTTTTGTAATATAAACTACCTCCTGCAGCATCTCCACTTAGTTTTGTATTTGGATCATAGTAATCATATTTGGCCACAAACTGATTTTTTGGTCCGATATTCTTTACGAAATAAACATAATAACCAGAGAAATTGTTGTAAAGGCTAGGGCTTGCTATCATCTGGGCACGTGTTGCAGATGCTGCAACTGAACTTGGAGTTGAATTTACTCCTGCCATATATTCACCTTTAATCGCCAGACCACCCAGAACATCAGCATAGATCTGAGCTTCAGCACCTATCCAGTTTTTATCAAGGTAGGTCCATGCACTTTTCAAGCTGTCGAGTGTTCCGTTGCTGTTCTTAAAGTATTTATTGGTTTTCGAAAGATTCCCACCGTAGTATACATTAGGTCCTAAATCAATACCAATGCCTGCTGCCGGAAGTTTAATTGAGTAAACGAGACGTGCCATAAGGTCTTTCCTTGAATCAACATCTTTCTGCTGAGTTCCTGTGAAGTTGCCATTCATAGCCATTAACTGGAATTTGATAGGAATTTTAACACCAATATATTCAAGTTTTACGCCTACTTCCCTTTCGCCAGGATAAATAGCTCTTACAACCCTTGACCGTTCCAGTACTTCTCTTGAACTTGATGAGTATTCTACCTCATAATCCGGTCGGTTCATCTGGCCTGCCCAAAGAGTCAGGTTTTTCAATTTTGGAAGATTTACAACAGCATAAGCATCTTTCAGTGCAAGGTTTCCAGTGCTAAGGTCAGGCTGCAAAACAAATTTTACACCATCAGCAGCTTCGTAGGTGAATTTTACTCGTGCTCTCCTGATATAATAAGTATTGCTATATCCGTTTGATTTTTCAAGATCTGCACCATAGGATTCCCATTGTGCCTGTACATAACCCGATACTTTGATTTTGTTTAGCTTACCCAGATCGGCTTCATTTACAAGTACTCTTTCATCAAGAGAGTTTAATTTTCCCTGATGGTTTTCAAGGACCTCCTTAAGAGAATCTACAACTTGTTTCTGGGAATACCCATATAGGGCAAGTGTCATTAAAAAGAGAGAGAGAATTGTTTTTTTCATTTTCAGATATTTTAAAATTATACTTTTTTCTTCGCTACAAATGTCTGTCTTCTTTATTACAACTAAGTGTCAAAAGAATTAAGTAAATGTTGCAATTATGTTACAAAAGCTCATGCAGAATCAAATTGCAAAACGCATGGGATAAACGCTTTTCATTGATCCCTTAACTTCCTTGATAAGTTCATATTTCAGTGTCTCAGTATTCATTACAATTCCCTGAAATCGACCGAGGGAGCAGGAACCAGAATTCAGGTACCTTTTCTTCTTATTAAGATAATAGGTATGGTGTGATTCGAGTTTGTGAGTATGAGAGAGGATAACAACATCATATTCTTTAAGCAGCTTAAGTGCGTATGTAAGGTACTTTAGAGTATTATATTTTTTGGGAATGTGGTTTATCTGGTCTCCGAATGCAACAATTTTTAAATAAATATCCATCAATGACGCAGAATGTGAAAGTCTTTTCAGCAGTGAAAATCCGAATTTGCTAATAGCCTGTCCAACCTTGCTTCCGTCGAACCAGTCAGCGCTATGTCCATGTTCTATATGTATTGTCTGGCCGTTGGAATTAATTATCTCATAGCTTTTTAACACAGAATCAATCACTATATCATGATTCCCTTTAACAAAGACAAAATCTTTATCCCGGAAATATTCCATCAGAGCCGGATTGGCTTTCTTGATATCATCAAACCTGTATTTCAACAACTCAAAAGTATCTCCGTTGAAAATTATCTTATCAAGTGAGTAGATCTCCCTCATTCTTTCCAGCTGTTCTATGAGGTCGATCTCATCCCATTGAAAGGTGCCGAATTTATCTCCCGTATCGATATGTAAGTCAGATATTACCAGTATATTCATGATTATAATAATCTATTGATTAAAATTTAAAATAAATTCTGAAACAGGTCCCACCCCATTTCTAATAGAAGCTTTCTCAATATTGTTACTAAGCGAATTATAGTATTCCCGGTCAGTCAGCAATCTGTTAAGAACATCGGGTATTCTCCTGGTATTTCTCTCAAGGATGCCCATCTTTCCCCTGCAAATAAATTCCATGTTTCCCTTTTCCTGCTCCCATATATAATTGTTAATAAGCGGAATTTTGCCGAGAAGTAATATTTCCATAAATGTGGAAGCGCCGCACTTAGTGATAACCACATCAGAGATATTGATAAGAGAATGAACAAAGTTGACGAATCCATAGACCTTCAGATTATGAAGCCCGTATTTGGTTTTAAGTTGGGTAACATATAAATACATCTTTTTATTCCTGCCACAGACAAAAGCAATTTCAGCATCTATGTTTTTTGTAATTATGTTCTTAAGAATTCTTTTACCGTGTGGCATTCCATCTCCACCTCCCATAATGAGAATGATTTTTGATTTTTGATCAAATCCGAGTTCATGACGAATCTTTACTTCGGTCAGATTGCTTATCTTATGAGAGAATTTACGATCGAGAACAAAGGGAAATACTTTTAAACAATCAGGATCTATGCCCTTTTTAACACAGTTTTCCTTTAGCATTTCACTGAAAACAATGTAACGTTGCCCTCCTTGAATAAACCAGATGGGATGAGCTGTAAATGGATCGGTTACAACGGTAATCACACTAATATCAAGGTTATGCCTGGCGATTATTCCGAAGACAGGCTTAATCAGGAAGAAATGGAATATTACGATTTTTTTCGGCTTGGTTTCAAGGATCTGCGCTTCGATGGAATTTTTAACAAAGGATGAAACAATAAAGGCTGTTAATTTCGAAACTGCCTTGATTTTATGGATAGCATAAAGTAATTCGAATGTCCAGATGGCTTTATTTACAGCATTTTTATATCCGGTTTCAATAATTGATCTGACGAATGGTTTTGATCCTGTTAACCCGTCAATAAGAAGAATTTCTACAGTGGATTTTTTTTTGGCCCTTATTTTTTCTGCAACAGCACGTGCTGGTGCGAGATGCCCGCCTCCTGTGTTAAGATAAAAGAAAAGATACTTTTCAGATGCCATGCTTATAAATTTATTGGCATTGTAAAAGTAATAACAGGAAAAAGGAAAGGTGTTACAATATTATAAAGAAAATGTTAATTATTAAGCAGTTACCGCTTAAGAGGATTATTACTAACATTAAAAGATCCCCTTTCAAGAAAATCCAGAATATTGAATGTTCCATATTTCCTTCCTTTTAGGAATCCGAGCCAGGCTGCTTCAGCCAGGCTTCCTTTCTTCAATAAATCATCGATCCATTGGTCGGCATATTCGGGATCACGCTGTTTGAATCCTGCGCCAATCTCCCTGAGCCACCTGCGGTTGCATTTTTCCTGAGGTCCGATGGCAGGAGTTGTAATTATTGGAATTCCAAGTGCGCAGTAAAAAGACAACTCACTTGGTTTTGTCCATAAGATATCGGTAGTTCTGAGACAATGATTGAAAAGATCAAAATACATTTCAGTTTCACCTGCCCAGATTACCTTTAGATTATTGCTTTTTGCCGCAAATTCATTTTTGACCTCTAAAAAATAATCTCTTACATCTATCCTGGTACCTGCTACAAGATTAAGTTTTACTTCATTCTTTTCCATTTTCCATGAGAGACTCCTGGCCAGTGTCTTGCCAATTTCTTTTTGTGCTCCGGCGCCATCAACCGCGTAAGTTATTGTGACGCATTTGTGCTTATGATCAGCTTCAGGACTTTCGAAATCTACAGAAGAGAGAAATGCATCGACACTGTATTTATACAAGTTGTAGAAGGAACCACTAGGATCAAGATTCCTGAGCCGTCGGCTGAGATTGTATTTCAGAGTGTCAAGGTTCCTTTTACCGAGCAGTGATAGTGGCAAAGGAAACCCGGTAATGAGAATATTTTTATCCGCAACACCATATGAAAGAAGCCTCTGGGCTGCTATTGTACCAGGCACGAAATATATTATGCGGCTTCTGTAAGCATCCTCTGCTGCCCACACTCTGCTCAAATCCGTATCACAAATAATACAATATACCTTTTCGTGAAGAGCGAGGTCCGCTGAAATAGCGGATGCAAAATAAGATGTTATTAATGGTAATTCCGGTGATGTGATCTGTTTTGCAACTCCTTTACATAGACCCTGTTTTATCTTTCCTCTTAAATATTTAACCTGCAATGTGGGTTTTGACCTGTCTTTTAAAGGGTAAAATTTTGGAATATAGAGCATACCATCGAGTACTCTGGTTATGGTTCTTCCAATCAAAGGAAGCTTTCCGGCCCTTGACATAAACTCATATGTCGATAACATATTTCTCCACAATCTGATCTCCCTCTGGGTGGCTTTTATGGATAAATTGGCATTTATGATACCTGCTGATCTTGATAAAGCCTTTAAAGGATAAATTGCTCTCTGGTGACCATATCCCATATCTGCAGCAACAAGCCAGAAGTTTTCCAGGAGACTTGATTGTATCACATTTTCTGATCTCGTTAATATAGGATCAGAAGTAGGTACTACCATTTCTCTTGTTCCTGTTTTTCCCTTACTTAAAGATCCGGACAAGCCATCAATGTTCATAAACGGTTCTCAGTGATTATACCCCTGCCAATACCAAAAATGAAAAGACAATTATTAGTCCAAAGAAAATAGCGAGTGAAACCTCAATAAATGATTCTCTATTCAGATTTCTTTTATTATATGGGTAGTTCTGTAAAGTGTTATTCATTGCCTGATAATTTATTTTACAAAATTACCGTCAGTTTGTTACACACCTGTTAAGGAATGAATACGATTACAACTTAAAAATTAAAAAAATGTTTCCAGTCTGAAGAAGAATTACCCACTAAAAGAGTGATTGTCAGATAATCCGGGTGAGCAGGAATGCTATAACCATACATATTGATGCAATAATTAAAACTGGTCGCAGATTGAACCTGAACATCATTTTTATTTCAGGTCCGATTTTAATTGCAGCGTAAGCCAGAATAAAGAATTTTAGAGCCTGACTGATTATTGTGGCAAGCGAAAAAATAATAAAGTTGATTTCGAAAGCACCCGCTGATAATGAGAATAAACCATATGGAATTGGTGTGAACGATGCAGAGAACAAGATCCAGAATCCCCATTTTGTATAAAGAAAATGAAGCTTATCGTATGCATTTTGAGAAAACCCAGGAACATGGCTGAAAAGAAATTGTAAGAAACTATTTGACTCTCCAAGGGCATTCAATAACGCACAGTAACCAATAAAATATCCAGCCATTGCGCCGGCCAGAGTACCAAGAGTGGTAAATAATATATATTTCGCTGAGTGGGTGGAATCGATTAGTATTAACAGCAGGAATGTTGTGGAAATCGGCAGTGGAAGTAAGGAAGCATCTATAAATGCCATTACAAATAAACTCCCTGTCGACCACCTTATATTTGCCTGACTCAGCTTGTGAATATTTAGTTTTCTGTACCAGTCTTTCATTCTATATAAATTGATTTGAAAATAACTCTATTAATAAAATGCAAAATTCATGATAATTCAGACATTCATTCTTAATAACTTGTTAAAAAGTTGTTAATAAAATATTACCAGCGATGGAGATCAGAAAATGTTTAGAGAGGGTTGATATATTAAAAACTAATGGGAAAACAGAAAAATATTTACAGGTTAATTTATTGTTAAAATATTGATGCATAGCCATTAAATAAATATTAAATAGCCACCTTCATGAGGGAAGTCCGCACAAATAACCTCTTAGTTTTGTTAATTGCATATCAATAATACGAAGTAGTGTGATTCCAGATAAAAAAAGATTATAAAACTTCAGTTAAAAAAATATTTAATAAGAACCTATGCCGGAAGAAGTCATTTTTTATATTACCAGATATGGATATCCCGCGATTTTCCTGCTTATTTTCCTTCAGGAGACCGGCATGCCAAATCCCTTTCCCAATGAGCTCCTTCTGATGTTCTCAGGTTATCTCTCCTTTAAAGGATTACTATATATTCCTTTAGTAGCTTTAACTGCGATATCAGCTGATTTCATTGGAACCAGCATACTCTATTTTCTCTTTTACTTTACCGGATCATTAATAATCAAGAAAAAGCCGAGGTGGATACCTTTATCAGACAGGTTTCTTAATCGAGTGACCTCAAGAATTTCAAAGGGAGGAATGATGAGTATATACCTGTTCCGCCTTACACCATTCACAAGAGGGTATGCTTCTGTCATAACCGGTCTTTTAAAGGTAAAACCACAGGTATTTCTACCGCTTGCACTGGCATCGGCACTGACATGGTCAGTATTTTATATCATCACAGGATACCTTATCGGTCCATCGTGGGATCATTTCACTCAGAATCTCGACAGTTTTAAATATTTCATGATTGCTGTTCTCATTCTGATTTTATCTCTGGTTCTGTTTAATTATTACAGGAGCAGATCTAGGAATAAAATCAATACAGGCATTAATGCTTAATGGTAATTATAGTCAGACAGAATCTGAAAATCAAAATTCAAGGTGACAAAATGAAAGTACATGTAATATCTGAAACTCAGATTTTTATGAAAGCCACAGGAGTCCACACGGCATTTTTGGATCACATTGCACTCTTAAAGGAAAAAAATGATGTTGAAGTAGTAGTCAATGAGGAAGGGTCAGGTGATATTTTTCATAGTCATACATTCTGGCCATACTACCTATGGAAGGGCAGAAGATACAAAGGAAGAAGAGTGCTAACGGTTCATGTCATACCTGACTCAATAAAAGGATCACTGCCATTTTGGAAGCTGTTTATGCCGTTTATCAGATTTGGTTTAAAGATTGTCTATTCATACGCTGACATATGCATAGCGATTTCCCCGACAGTTGAAAAAGCCATTATGGAAACTGGTGCTAAAACAAAAATTGTAAGGATATTTAACCCGGTTCATCCTGATACATGGATAAGAACCGACATAAAAAGGACAGAAGGAAGGAAAAAGCTTGGACTATCGGAAAATGAATTTGTCGTTATCGGATCAGGACAATTAATCGGGAGAAAGGGGATAGATGATTTTCTGGATATTGCAAATTCCCTTCCAGAAGTGAAGTTTGTATGGGCCGGTGGGCGTCCTTTCGGGGGGATGACGGAAGGGATCAAGAGAATAAATGAGAGGATAAGCAATGCAGGAAAGAATTTCATATACGCAGGTCATGTTGACCTGGAAGATATGCCCTGTATCTATGCTGCGGCAGATCTCATGTTGTTTCCATCATTTCAGGAAAACTGCCCGCTTGCTCCAATAGAGGCTGCTGCTTGTGGTATGCCAGTCATTTACAGGGATATAGAAGAGTATAAATCCCTCTATCTATATCCTTATATTAAAGCATCGACCAGGGAGGATTTTATAAATCTTACAAAAAGAATGATCAATGATAAGGCATTTTACGATAAAGGATTGGCAATATCGCAACAACTACTGTCTCAGTTTAACAAAGATCTTATAAGAATAAAGCTTATTAATCTATATAACAGTTTATTAAACCCATCCGATCAACTCATTGTTTTCCGTCCGACACTCAAAGATCTGCCTTTGGAACTGACCTGACAAAAAGTATACAGACTGAGGACTTTTATGCTTCTGAATTTCTGAAAAAATTTTCAGCTGCCAACCAGTCTTCATCTGCAGTTCCATGTTCTCCATGGAATATTCGCAGACTATAGATTTCCAAAGCCTTCTCCCTGATCTCTAAGACAGATGGAATTGTCTTTCTCTCAATGACTTTCTCCTTCTCTTTTAATCCGGCTGATGCTTTAACTTTTTCAGCACTCTTACTTTTGTTTGGTTTGGAAGATTTCATAGTTTACTATTTATAACTTATTTACCAATTAAAAATTCTGTTTTTATCATAAAATGATCTGACAAATGTGGATGGCCGGTTAAAGAAGGCCTGACAATCTCAGAACGTTTAACTCTGATATCTTTAGAATGAAAAATGAAATCAAGACGCGCTGTCGGCATTGAAGCTTTAAACGTGTATGAACCCATAAAATGTTTCTCGGAATATGAATCCAGAACATGTTTCCTGATCTCATGAATTATTCGAGAATTTGGAGGACAATTAAGATCCCCTCCGAAAATAACACATCCCTTCAAAGAATTCAAATAACTGAGAAAAGAATCTAATTCCTCATTCTGAGCTGACATTAAGTATTTTCCCCACCTTATCGCCTCAGAAATAGTTTTATCTTTTGGTCTCCCTGCAATTAATCTCAATGATAAAATGTTCACTAACGACCCATTCACATCAACAATTGCGTGAATAAACGACCTGTGAATTCCTGACTCCTTAAGTCTGTCAATATCATTTGATCCAGATAATGAAGCAAGATAGGTAGGCAGTTCAACTACCTTATAATTAACTACCGGATATTTAGATAATATTGAAAGATCATGACCTCCATCAGAAAAAACAGAATAACCTTTCACATTGTTTTTAAGCCAATCAAGTTTCTCAGACGATAGCTGACTTTCAGATAACAGTGCAACATCAATGTCGGATTCATTAATATATTTCAATATATTTTCAATTCCATAGCCATAGTATTTAACGTTATAGGCGGCAACTTTCAAACTATCATATGATAAAAGATTTTCAGGTATATTACGGGTAAATGATTTTAATGAAATGTCATTAAGTAAAACTGTAAATAGTATCATGAGTAAAAGGAACGAGAGTGCTTTACGTTTTTTTGGTAATAAGAGGAGAAGCAGAAAGACTGGAGCAGATATTACGAGAATCCAATAGAATGAAAGATACCCGAAAATTTGTATAAATGAAGTTTCAGGAAGATCAATGTATTTGCATAATATTGAACCAAGTGAGAAAATTAATACAACTAAAAACAGGAATGATGTGAAAACGTAGAGAATAACTTTAAATATTTTCATAGTATTGCAAACTAAGATTGCAATATAGGATTGGATTGTTACTACATGTGGTCGTTATGATTAAATAATTATTAAATTAATTAAGAAATAGTTACAATAGTAAAATGGAGTCTTCATATAAGATAAATCTCTCACTATTTATTGCTTTTTTAACTGGTTTAATCATTGTGCTTCTTACGGGGATTAATAAATCGCTCTTTATGAGTATTAATTCTTACGCAGCCAGCTTAAAGCCATTCCTTTGGGAAAACCTGACTTTTTTAGGAGACACTTTGCCGGTTGCTGTTCTTATGCTGCTTTTTGTAAGAAAGAGACCTGACCTGGTGTTGGCCGGGATATTAGCTACTGTTATCGCAACGATAATATCCGATTTACTAAAATATTATACAGGCATCCTCAGGCCACCTGCTGTTCTTGAAAGCGGGCTCATCAATATTATTGGCCCTGCTCTCACACACGGGTCATTCCCATCCGGTCATACTATCACTATTTTTACCCTGGCTGGAATATTAATATTTTATTTCAGGAAATGGTATATCAGGACTGGCTTGATTTTACTTTCTCTGTTAGTAGGGATCTCGAGGATAGCTGTAGGAGTTCACTGGCCTGCCGACGTCCTTGCAGGTGCAGCGCTTGGAGTTCTATGTGCAACTGCCGGTGTTTTTCTCGCAAGTAGAATTGGGTGGAAAAATGCAAGAATATTCCAGTTGATTACAGGATTTTTACTACTAATAACATCTGTCTATCTGTTATTTTATTATGACTGTAGATATGCCCTGGCAATTTATCTTCAATATATTTTTACCTCCGTGGTTTTAGTCGCAGGGGCAAGAGATTTCTATATGATTCTGATTGAACGACCGCGTCATTCTGCTAATTAGATTCAAGCATCAGTTATTTTTTAACGATTTCCACACGCCTGTTTTTTGCTTTCCCTTCGTCGCTTGCATTATCAGCAACAGGCTTTTCCTGTCCCCAGCCAATAGCGCTTAGCCTGGCGGTATCTATTCCTTTTGACACAAGAGCATCCATTACTGCTTTGGCACGTTCCTGTGATAATTTTTTATTTGCGGCAGCCTGACCAATGTTATCCGTATGCCCCTCGATGCTTATTTTTAGTTCTGTATTTCTATTTAGCAAATCATAAATCTGATCAACAATCGGAAGTGAACCTTGCTCTATTGCTGATTTGCCGGTTTCAAACAGGATATTCAAAGCTATGCTTCCATCTTTATTGAGAGCATCAAGCATTGCATCTGCGGTTATCTCCTGGACCATGGGTTCCATCTCCAGTATGCTTAACAATATATCGCTGCTGTTGGTGCACCTGACAGCTATTTTATAATTCTTCCCGTTTTGTTTCAGCTCAAAAAATGCACTGCCGTCATCCTGAAAATTTTTTGTTCCACCAATTTTAAGAATTGCAGCAGAATAATTTTTAAGTATCTGGAAAAAAGATGGTTCACTTGCCCCTGATCCTGAGTTAAAAACATACCATATGAATGTAAGATTTCCCTCCTCCTTAACATCTTCCTTTGCTTTATTTACAAAATCGATCTGATCATAGTTGTGTTTGCAATCCGAAATGAGGTAATTCTGCATACGGGAAAGCAGGGGATGATCTTTACAACCTTCAGCATCTGTAGCATCCTGGGCAGTAACGAATGAAAGACAAAAGAATAAGGCAAGCCCGGAGAAAATTAATTTTTTCATCAAGATTTAATTATGTGAAACGATACTTAAAGATAATAAATAAAAGCATCGCCTCATTTTTTTTGTTTCAGCATTTATAATAAATATTGAACTTTATGTATTAAGATTAGAAAATTACTGCCCTGTCATGTGCTTTAAATCAGTTTCATTCAGCAGATCTAAGTGATTGATATAAAAAATTTTATATTTTCAAAGCATAGCCAATACTAACCACCAGAGCACCTGTATTATTCTTCCCGTTAACTGAATTTTTCTGAATATTAAGGAAACCATAATAGCCTTTCACATCAAAGAAGATATCGCCCCTTCCAAACTCCTGACCAATACCGACGCCCCCGTTGATACCTATATTAAACTTATTTATATCTGACGTTATGGTTGTATTAGCCTCAAAATTTTGCGATGGAAGCGGGACAAGCTGGCTAGGGTCAGAAGGATCAGGAAGCATGAAAAGGGTTCCTGATCTATCAAGAAAGATTGATCCTGCACCACTGGTTCTATCATATGCATTAAGCAGATATCCGAAATATGGACCTGCATCAATATAGCATTTCAACGAATGGCCATTAATAAAGTAATATTTAATAGTGACTGGAACTTCAAGATAATTCAGGATGGCTGTATTCTTAAAATTTGCATAAAGATTCAAACCAGCCGGGATACCATGTATAGCAGCACCTGCAAGCGACTGTATTCCATTTTTCTTTCCTCCCTGGCTGGCATAATTCACTTCCAACTGAAGTGCAATTTTTTTAGATATTTCTCTTGATCCCAGTACTCCGAAATTGAAAGCCGAGCGGCTCATCCACCCTTTACTGATTTCATTTGTACCACCGCTGAGTTCAGGTAAACTCCAACCACCTTTTATACCAATATAAGTTGACTGAGCATTCAACTCATTATTATCGGAAAAAATCGAACCAGCAAGTTGAAGTAGAAAAATATAAACGACAAAGCCAGGTCGCCACTTAGCTACAATTTCTATAGTCATGATTTATAGTTTTAAATGTTTATCACTGAATAAACATTTAAAACACTGAATTTGTTGAAGTGGCTGAAATTGATATATTTTCAGATCAAAGTATGTATCTGATAGTCTGGTTAAGCCGATGGCTAATTCTGTCCAGATATTTTATCTTCTTTTTCCAAATAACCTTCTGAAAAACCCTTCCTTCTTAGCAACATGCTTTTTAGAAGCAGTCTCGGATGGTGATTTATCTTTTTTGAAGATATTTATGAAATTTTCAAAAACATTTTTGTCACGGTAATCAGGGCAATCCAGTTCTCCCTGAAGTTCAGGAGGCAAATCAGGAAAAGAAGCAGCAAATAGTTCTCTCAATACCCTGTCAGTTTGCACTTTTCTCAAAGTCAGTGCAGTCAGAGGCAACGCGAGCGCACTACCGGACCCATTTGAACCACTCGTAAAATGAACAGATGGCAGTGATGCTCCTACCCTGCTGATTATTACAATTGCAGGATTATAGGCAACGAACCATGAATCGGCATAGTCCTGGGTAGTGCCAGTTTTTCCTGCAAACGGGATGTTGACCCCATATACAGAACCTAAAGGGCTTCCTGTTCCTTCTCTGACAGCCTTTTGAAGGATCGCGTTTATCAGGCTGCATGTTTTATCAGATAAAACAGTTGTCTTATCCTGGACAAATTTATTTTGCCAGATAATAGTTCCATCGGGGCTTTTAATCGATACCAGGTCATTAGGTTTAATTCTGAATCCTCCATTCGCAAAAACAGAGTAAGCAACTGCAAGTTCCCTGATAGATGCTTCTGCTGTTCCCATTGCAAGCGAAGGTGTATTATCGAGAGTAAAAGTAAATCCCATATTTTTCCACAGAGAATCAAGACTGCCAAATCCGACTTTCAGGAAAAGATTATACGTCGGTACATTCATAGAATGAACTAATGCGCCCGTAAGTGTATATTTTCCCCCGAAAGTATGATCATAATTTTGTGGACTCCAGTCTTCTTTACCTGATACGACTATTGAATCATTATCAAGATAATAGCATGGCCTTATCCCCTGTTCAATAGCCTCGGCATACAAAATAGGTTTGAAAGTCGATCCCATTTGTCTCCTTGCCAACACCTGGTCATATGGCTGAGTTTTAAAATCGATACCTCCAACCCAGGCTTTCACAGCTCCGCTGACCGGGTTTATAGCTAATAATCCTGCCTGCAATAATTTTATAGCATTTCTCAAACTATCTGAAACTGAAATTGATGCTGTAAATGAAGTGTCCCAATCAAAAACCTGCCTGAGACCTACAATTTCTGCACCTTCTACCAGCCTGTATTTTTTTAACTCCCCGTCCGCAAGCTGACCGATAAATTTCTTCCCGGCATTTGTCTCATACTGTTTATTGAGTCTCTTCTGCATAATCGAAAGGTGGTCGTGAAATGATTTGACAGCAATTTCCTGAAGTCGAAGGTTCAAAGTTGTCGTTATAATCAATCCATCCTCTTCAACATTCCATTTTTCCCCTCCTGATGAAGAAACACTATCCAGAATTTTCCTAGTCTCGTTCTTAACTTGATACAAAAAATAGTCTGCAGGGCCGATTGATTCAATATTTGAATAGTTCAGGTTAAGTGGAAGTTTGCATAGTGAATCGGCTTCATTTCTTTTCAGATAATTGTACTTGGTCATCTGGCTGAAGACCACATTTCTTCTGCTCACTGCATTTTTGGGATTCAGTCGGGGATTGAATTTATTATTAGCCTTGAGCATACCTATCAGAACAGCGGATTCTTCAATATTTAGATCTTCAGCCTTTTTATTAAAATATCTTCCTGCTGCGGCCTCAATCCCGAAGACGCTTTCTCCAAAGGGAATCGTATTTAAATAGAGAGTAAGAATCTCTTGCTTGGTATAAACTTTCTCCAGTCGGCGTGCGAGTAATGCCTCTTTGGTCTTGTTTATAAAAATCGCAAAGATGCCTGTATTTTTTCTACCGAACATATTTTTGGCAAGCTGTTGTGTAATTGTACTGCCTCCACCCGAACTCTGCTTATTGAACA
>Ga0302321_100001028_pt1 | contig 24016 bp, 37 predicted proteins | sample Fen_T0_1_FD_202505 | JGI IMG/M metagenome (GOLD analysis project Ga0302321, IMG submission 202505) | Peat permafrost microbial communities from Stordalen Mire near Abisko, Sweden - Fen_T0_1 | ecosystem: Environmental > Terrestrial > Soil > Wetlands > Permafrost | place: Sweden: Abisko...
GATTTCTTGGTAACAGGTCATGTGGGAAATTAGGAAATAGTTAAATCAATCAATTATCCCATCATTCTAATGTTAATTCACAGGTTTAACCCACTACCCAATCGTGAAAAAACAGGGCAAACTTCTCATGTTTATGGAAAGAATCTTAAATTTTTAGAGATTCCATTACCACCCAGTGAAAAGCAGAGAGAAATCGTAAGTCACATTACGGATATTCGGGCGCAAGCCAAACAACTCCAAACCGAAGCCGCGCAAATCCAGGCAGATGCCAAAGCCGAAGTGGAACGGCTGATTTTGGGTGAATGCCATGAAATTTGAATGGGACGAAGACAAAAATCGGCTAAACATCCAGAAGCACGGAATCGATTTTGCCGATGCCACTTATGTGTTCGCCGACCCGTTTGCGTTAAGCATTCCCGATGACGATCATTCCGAATCAGGAGACCGCTGGCTGTTATTGGGCAAAAATTTGAATGAACGGTTACTTTTAGTTGTCCATACTTACCGTTATGATGACGTTATCCGAATTATTTCCGCCAGAAAAGCAACGGCAACTGAGACCACAACTTATGTTAAGAGGTTAACCAAATGAAAGATGAATACGATTTTTCCAAAGCCGAACAAGGTAAATTTTATGTCCCTGTCGAAGACATTCAATTACCGATTTATCTGGATAAGGATATTATTCAATACTTGAATGAAAAATGCTTAACTAAGCAGGAAAGCCTACAATCGTTAGTGAATGATTTATTACGCAAAGATATTGAAATCGCTAAACGAGTGGCTTTGTGAAAATCACGAGTGACGATACAAATCCAACAATTAGCGCAGACACCCAAGCTATGCTAGATTGCTTACGCCAAGCCATCGCTAAAGACCTTAAACGTAAACGCCGACTTGGGCATTATTCCGTGCAATGGAAAGATAACGCTCCCTTTATCGAAGGCGATGATGCACCGGAATATTTACGCGCAGAACAAAAAATTTCGTAGGCTGGTGTGAATTATAACGTTGAGTTAAGCATTGCCTTGGGGTTCGCCACAACCCTGATTAACTTACTGTTCCATGCACATCCCACAGGCGCTTATAACTGCTATCCATTCTGGAAAGTTTTGCTGTCACTTGCTCAAGTTGGGACAATGCAGGAAACCGCCCTTTATTGCCCCTACCATACCAGTCTTCCATCGCCATATTTAGGCGTTGCTTGTCATCATAGTCTTGTGCAATCTGATCCTTTAACCAAGTCATGCTTGTATCAGGAGTCAGGTCAACAATCCGGTAGCGCAGGGCATTGGCATTATCAAAAATACGCACGCCACCACCTTCTGCCACGGTTTGATAGAGTTTTTCTGCATCGATTACCTCTACACCTGCCAGATAATCAATACCGAACTCATGGATTTCTGGTAGCCACGGCACTGTCGGCCCCATTAAAACGGTAGTGGCATGTTGGGCAAGTTCGGCTAGGCGCGGGAAAGTTTTGTTGGTGATGGAGCTGGCAGTCAAAAACACCCAATCTGCATCCGGCAGTAAAAACTCACTGGCAGGATCTGGGTAATCGTTATGACCTGGTTGACGTTCCAGAATGGTAAGGCTGAATTGTTCGGCATAGGATTCAATGCCCGGATAACGCCCAATGACGACGACTTTTTTGCCTTGCAACCTGGGCAGAAAATAATCAAAAACAGCTAAATTGGCGCTGCCTGTAGTGGGCATCAAGGTGATACCGGATGGCAATTCATAGCGGTTTAAACTGCAATTAATAGCCGCCATACCTACCGTGGCTTTGTAAGGCTCCCAATCGGTAAGCCATCCCGCCAATTCGCCCAATGTTTTTCCGGCTAACGTACCAGGCCACGGCAACGTTCGGGTAGGAGTACCTGGACTCATGGCAAGTCCCAAATGTTGGGTTTTACAAGCTGTCCACACTAAACCTATCGTTAACGCTTCGACTTGCGTATCGCTGCTGGCATAATCCAGCAACAACTCATAAATCCGTTTAGGATCATCCATGTTGGTTAGCTTGGCATAGGCAGCAGTTTGGCTTCGGCCTTAATTGTGTCGGCATTTCCCCATGCAGTAATGCCTTCAACAAACCAACGGGCTTTGGCAGGATGGGTTTTAGCGACATCGTATTCAGCATAAAAAGTGTCATCGCTATTAAACTGAAGCCTACCGATACGCTGCCTGCTATGACCGTCATACCAATAGCAGGTTAAATTTTGTTGGCCTGTATAGGGATCTTTGATGAGCAAAAAACTAGCTTCATCTAAGCTCGGATATTGTTGAATTTCAGTTGCACTGAATCCCAGCTTATTGATTTCTTCACACATACGCTGGCATATGCATTTAGCAATTTCATGTTTTAACGCAACATGGTCATTTAATTCCATTATTCACTTACCCCCGCCGCCAGATCCATAATCACAGAAGCACCGATAAGATCTTCGGGATCAAGCTGCCTCAGGTGTGACAAAATCAGCTGTGCATCACTGTTATAACCTTGCCGTAGTTTGATAAACGCTAACGCTTTCAAGGTATATAAGTAAAACAAGGTGATCTCACTCGCGTACAAATCCCATTTTTCCCCATCTATAGCTAGACGGCGATAGTCACTGGGAAAGCTGCCTTGTCTTGCCGATTCCTCCAATCCCGCTATGACAATCTTTTCTGCATCGACGAGACGTTTTTGGAAGAAATAAAACTTGTACAGTGCAAAATAAGTCTGCAAACAATGCTTATCCAAAGCTTGGGCTTGTAAAAACAGGTTTTCGGCCTTGGTTTGGTCTACCGAACTTGCAGCAACCGCTAATTGCAGAAGGTAATCAACCGCATCGGGAATATTCGGACTAAACAATACCCGTTGTTCAAATAATTGCGTGACGCCCATCACCACACCTCGGCTGGAACCATCAGGCTGGCAACCGGCTCACCACCAATTAAGTGTTGATCAATGATGGTCTTAACGTCGTCCTTTTTTAAATTACCGTACATCACGCCTTCTGGATAAACCAAGACGCTCGGACCCAGATTGCAAGGCCCCATGCACCCGGTGTTGGTTAGTCCGATTTTTTCAAACAGGTTGCGGTTTTGGATTTCAGCCATGAATTCGTTCATGACTTCGGCACAACCAGAGCTTGCACAAGACCCTCTGGGATGCCCTTGTGGACGGTTTTGGGTACAAACAAATACATGTTTTTCAGGTCTGGGCATGGTCGTAATCCTTCTAAAAAATAATGGCGTTTTTGAAGATGTTTATTCCGCTCATGGTTCGACAAGCTCACCACGAACGGAATAAACGTAAACCGTTCGTCCTGAGCCTGTCGAAGGACTGTGTGGATATTTACTAAGCGGCTTGCTTATGTTCGTGACTAAAACAATCTTTCGGGCACACTTTGGAACATGCCTCGCAACCGATACAATCGAGGCCATTTTTAATGCTCATGACCATGCTGTTGTCATCGTCGTCTTCAAAATCGCCATAATCATCATCAAAATCATCGGGATCCAGTGCTTCGGCTTTTTCAACGAGATCGAACACATCCCGTGGGCAGACTTTGAAACAACGTCCGCAACCTATACAGGTTTTTTGGTTGATGTCAGTCACATAAGCAGGTGTCCATTCTGTGCCGCCAAAAGTAACGCCAGTAACAAATTCAGACATGAAAGTTCTCCTGCTTAGGCCGCTTCAGTTTGTGCAGCAATCAGTTTTTTGTTGGCTTCATCCCAGGCTTTACACGCATCGTAAGTGGCTTGCGCGATACCCAACAGTTCACCGAACCCTTCCGGCAAGCTGTCTTCGATGAGGTCATGTAATACCATCGCTTGCTCATTAGCCAAACGCTTAGTTTTTTTAACTTCCTTTTCCAATTGTCTAATTTTTTCTTCACTCATCTGGGCGGTCCTCAATCAGTTGCGGCGGCTTTATATTTTTCAATTAAGGCTATGGCTTTTTCGACGGTTTGGTCGCTTTTCTCCTTAAGTTCTTCCAAGCTTGCAAAGCCGAAGCGGTGGGTATCACGCAAGATTTTGTCTACGACGACTAACTTGCCAACCATAATCAACGCACGGCCAAAACCCTCGTGGCTAAGATGGACAATGGGTGCAGCCATCAAGCCGGATTTTTGCTCAATCAGCGTTGCCAACGAGTTGTAATAAGCTTTCAAACGGGCAATGGTGATTTCATCGGGATCACCAATCACCGGAATATTTTTTTTGCGCTCTTTGGTCAACACAATTGGGTCGATAATTTTCGCTTCCGACCAACCCGCATAGGTGTCGTAGGCATCTATAGCGCGCAATTGTTTAATCATGTCTTTGACGATATCAGAACTGAGATTAGTGTCGTTATCTTTTACGACTAAAGCAGCGGTGGACATGGTGTTTTCTCCGTTAAATAGTTATTTGACTGGCTTAAAATTTTATTACTTACCGTTAACCGGTCGAAGGAATCGCTTCTTAAATTATCATCTCGAGAGTAACGAGAAATCTTGCTTCCATGAATTTTAAGCCATTGAACAAGTTGCAAAGATTCCTCCCTATGGTCGGAATGACAAATAAATTTCTTCAGCTTTTGCTTAGGAAGTATCATTCATCCCAACCTTCGTCTGCCATTTGGTTAAATCGGTCAGGGTCGGGGCCTTTATGCTGGTTGATGGCTTTAGCAAGCCAACTGGATGGGCCAGCTTTCATTTCGTTTTGCAGGTCGACTATTAAGTCTTGAATCTTGCCGCCTTCATGCACTTTGACGGGCTGGATGTTTCTGGCGATGAGCTGGTTAATTGCAGAACCGCCTACAGCCTGGCAGTAGACTGCCGCACAGCCATCCAGTAAATCCAGCTTGACCGACAGCTTGTCTTCATTGCCATCTTGGCTCAATTCGCCAAACTGGGCGGCTTCAAGAAATTCCGAATTCTCCATATCCACGGCATACACAGCAAACGATTTTGCCGAGCCGAAATGCTGGTTTACCGTTTCCATATCGGAAGTGGCGAACGCAATTTTTAATGCAGTTTCCATAAATTTCTTCTCGTCTGTGCCTTGCACAACGTGCATGCGTCGGGTTAATGACATGACTGCGCTTTACTTAAATTCGGTTCGATGTTTTCACTGGCTGGTTTTTGGCCGTATATCGAATGGTAAACTGGGATTTCTTCATGCGAGAAATTGATTACCAGATTTGCCAGATCGAACAGCGTTTGCCGCGTACCGCGATAGCCGACCCAGGTTTTTTGATAACCACCGATAATGTCATACAAAGGAAAGCCTGCCCTTAATATCGGTAAACAAAGCCGTTCGGCGGTATCGACGGCGTGGGAGTTTCCGATGACCAGTTGCGCCTTGTTTGCCTTGCCGATAATTTCCATGTCTTCAAGGTCGCCGATTTTGATACTTTCAACAGGAATCCTCGCCAGTAACGGCGTATTGCAAGAAGTTACGGCAGCAACGATTTCTGCCCCCATTTCCTGGAGTAAATCGACAAAGGCATTCAACAAATCAGCATCAGCGGCAATCGCAATACGTAATTGCCCAAGCATGAAGTGGGTGTCGAGCATTGCATCCTGTAACTGGGCACGTTGCCGCTCAATTCGTTCAGGCACATCATTGCCGCTAATCTCAGCCAGTGCAGAAATCAGCGCATCAGTGCCTTTTAAGCCGTAAAGATGGTCGATGCTATGGGTCGGCACGCCGGTTTTGGATTCAAGTAGTTCCGCCGCCTTAATTAACGAAGGGCCAATAACGATTGTTGCCAACGAATCGCCTAATGTAGCCATTTCGGACAGCGGCGTACCTCCAATAGTCACTGGGCTGAAATCTTCATCGGTCAGGCAACCATCCAGTGAATCGGAAATATCCGGCACAAAAACAGGCCGAAGTTGGAATTGTTCGAAGATGTCGCGCAAGGCTTCCAAGTCGCCCGGTGTTAGCATGTAGCTAACCAATACCGTGACCTGTCGCTTGCGTTTGCCAGGATAAGTTCCGGCTTCTTTTGCATCCGGCACTAACGCCCGAATGATTTCAGTGAGTGTCGCCGCATAACCCGTTTCAACGCTGCCGGTGAAATCTGGCGTGTTAACCGCAACAACAGCAATATCGGCAAATTCAGGATTAGCTTCCCTAAACTCCCTAACATTACGTTGCACATCGCAACCTTGGGTTTCAGCCAATCCGGTCGTCAAAATGGTGATTAGGGACGGACGCGATTTTCCGGCAATGTTTTTGATGCCTTCGCGGACATTTTCATCCGCACCCATCACCGAACTGCCTTGATCCATCGCTGTGCTTTGCAGTGGGATAGGTTCACGAAAATGGCGGACAAAAAATACTTTGGCAAAAGCGGTGCAGCCTTGCGAGCCGTGCAGCATCGGCATGGCGCGGTTAAAACCCAAGGTCGCCAATGAGCCGCCGATAGGCTGGCTGGCTTTAAGCGGATTAACCGAAAGTGCCTTGTTCCGTTTCAGGATGTCAGCCATTATCCACCTCTTCCGTTACATTCAACGCTGTTGACTTAACAGTGTGAGCCCCTTCTCCCTGAGGGAGAAGGCTGGGATGAGGGGGTTCAAGTAAATTTTTTTCCTTATTTTGATTTTCCCTCACCCAACCCTCTCCCGCTGGAGAGGGCTTTAAACTTTTCCAAGGCGCAGGTGTCCTAACTGCTTCCCATACCGGACTCTCTATGGTTAGTGCTAACTGACGCACCAACTCCAACATGCCTTGATAACCTTCATATCCGAATTCGCGTTCCTGGTTAATATCCAAAAATGGGATTTTTGCCTTCAGAGCCGTGTACATATTGCGGCCTCCAGCGATCAGGATGTCGGCCTTATATTCACGCACGATCCTGATCAATTCTTTTGGGCTGCCGTCATTGATCATCATGGTGTCTTCGCCCATCAATTCACGAATCCGCGCCTTATCTTCTTCGGTGGACTTATTCGTCCCTGTCGCAACCACCACCATACCCAAATCCTGCAAGGCGGAAATCACCGACCAGCTTTTTACGCCACCAGTAAACAATAAAACCCGTTTATCTTTCAACCGCGCTTTCCACGGCTCCAAATCTTTCCTTATCCGTGCTTCCTCACGCAGTATTAGCACTTCGGTACGTTCAGTTAACTCAACATCATTAATTGATTTAGCGAAATCCCGCAATGCCTGGCTGGTGTCAGTAATCCCGTAAAAACTGCCTTCAAACCAGGGCGTACCATATTGCTGCTGCAACTTGCGGGCGACATTCACCATGGCTTTCGAACACACCATCATATTGACTTCGGCTTTGTGCATGGTTTGCACTTCACGAAATCTTGCATCACCGGATAACGTACACAAAATTCGTAAGCCCAGTTCATCCAGTAGCGGTAAAACATGCCAGAACTCACCGGCAATGTTGTATTCGCCGACCAAATTAACATCATGGATTTTAATGCCGGGATTTACGGTATTTAGAGGTAAGGGGTCAGGATCGCGCGTCCCAATGACATGCTTAACCATCGCATCACCGGCAATACGGTTACCCAGATTCTTGGTACCATAAAATCCAGCACAATCAATCGAAACGACCGGAACATTCCAGCGTTCCTGTGCTGATTTGCACACGGCATTTAAGTCATCGCCAACCAAGGCGGGTACGCAGGTGTTATAGACAAACACGGCAGGCGGAGAATACGTATCTATCGCCTGTTTGATGGCATGGAACAAACGCTTTTCCGAACGTCCCATCACGATGTCTTGTTCGGTTAAGTCGGTCGTCATACCTATACGGTATAAATCCGCCCCGGAAGACCGCGTCCCCCGGTTGTCCCAAGAACTGCCAGCACAGGCGATCGGCCCGTGGACGATATGTGCGACATCCGCAATCGGCAACAAGGCAATCTGCGCACCATCAAAAGCACAACCGCCCGCAGCCCCCCCCGGTTTCGGCTTGGCGCAACCGGACTTTTCCTTTTTATTATGCTCACAAGCAGGTTCGTCCAACAACGCGGCAATGTCTTTTGTTGATTTCATGGCAATGACCAAAGGTTCTTTATAATTAGCTAAAGCAACCATTGTGCCATCTTATATCGCATTGATATTATTGAGCTTTATGTATGAAGTTATTGTAAGAAAACTTACAATACGGATAGATGGGTAAAACAAACCGATAATCTTGGGACAAGATTAGCTTTTGAAAAGCTTTAACTTAGTAACTTGAAAAATTAACCCTCGTATTTATAACCCAGTATAATCAAGCCCATTAAAAACGATAGTCTGGCGAGGTTACTATGCGCGATAACCTGATGTTCAAATCGGCATTCATTGCCGCCTTATTCATGGCATTGTCAACAACCGTTTTATCCCAAGGAGTTACTGTCGCACCTGCACCGAACGGGATTGCCATCCCGAAAGATTACAAAAGCTGGCAACCTCTCGGCGTATCGCACCGGACGGATAAGGATTCGTTACGGATAATTCTGGCTAACCCGATTGCATACAAAGCAGCGACGGAAGGTCTTACCAACCCCTGGCCGGACGGCAGCATGTTCGCCAAACTGGCGTGGAAAGACAGCACCCATCCGCACTTTGCCGCCGCCACTGTACCGGGCGAACTAACGCATGTCGAATTCATGATTAGGGATAGCAAGAAATTTGCGGACACCAACGGCTGGGGTTACGCCCGTTGGCTAGGCATGGAACAAAAGCCCTATGGCAACGATGCCAATTTTGCCCAGGAATGTTCGACTTGTCATTTACAGGCGAAAGACACGGGTTATGTCTTTACCCGGAAAGCACCGTTGCCTTAACTTTGACTTTACCAATAAATCAATCGGATATGATGTGTTGGGGTTCACAAGTTCACCCCAACCTAAGAGCTTTGGGTACACCGCATCCTACATTAACGCACGTTACGGGTTAAAACCCTGGCTACAAACTGCCATAATCGTACCTCCAACCCCAAGAATGAAATGACGCAATTGAGTAAAGGACGGCACAGATGTAAATACTCAAAGAAACGTAATTATAATATTTATCGGCAGAATCTTCGTCAATTTTTGGAATATAGAGTTCACCAAGGATATCAAGTTTTGTCTTGGTATATTGCAATCGTTCATATAGTTTTGGAGATTCATCCAGAGGAAAGTGTTCAAGCTCGTTTTCTTCAATCAGCTCGCTTAAGTATCTTACACTTTCATTAGTTTTTGACTTAACGCCAGTCAATAATTCATTAAATGTCGATAAGATACATTGAGTTTTTATTAGAAGCTCAGCCTTCTTGGAGCAATCAATCCGTTCCTGAATTTCTTTTACAAGACTACAAAAATGTTTGTCTTGCAATAATTTGAATTGCAATCGTTCATTCGGATTTTTATGGTACATACGCTCAAATATATTACTAAAAGCATCTTGTTCAAAATATTTTCGTCGAGGGTTTAATTCGTCCTCTAAGTGAGCCATACCGTATAACTGATGACTTATGTTAACTCCGGTTTGCCATCCCAGTTGCCCTTTAAAAGCATAGTGAATCATCTCTGAAGCTTCGTGAACCAAATGACGCAAATAGCGTACTCTAGGACGCGTATCATAAAGATCAAATAAATCGATAATATCCCTTAAAGCGCTCCCTGCCTCTTCACTAAGCTGTAATATTTCCTCTTTGTGCTTTTTATTGATTTGGATCAACGCAGATAAATATTTATTATGCTTGTCTGATAAATTATTTATGTAGCTATTTTGTAATGTTATTTTTGATAAATCGCTTTGTTTCTTCGCATAGAATACGCTTGCAACTGAAGCAATTAGCGCAGAGGCTGACAAATAATCAGAAAAATTATATGGCATGTAAAATTGTCTTAGACTTTACAGTTAATGCACTTATTCTTTATCAGTTGATTTAAATAATGTGAATACAATAATTAAAACTAATAACCTTAATAGCTAGGAACCGATCAACAATAATCAAATCCGCTGTTTTATTGCTTACGTTTTGGATTGCCATTTTATCATAAATGTTGGCATTTTTTAGTTTGGTACTGACACTAGGAAGCCCAACATTTATTTTTTTGTTAAAATTGATAAGGCACCCTTACCCCCGGCTCATCCTGGGAAAAATCCTTAGTATTTCGGGTAACGAGTATGCGCTTATTGGCTTGCGCGGTCGCCCACACGATAGCATCGGGCAGTTTGATGTTATGTTTTTTCCTTAGTTTTACGGCTGCCTCGCTAACTTGTGTTTCTATCGGCAAAGTGTCGAAGGTATGTAAAAACGCCCTGATGATTGCCTCTGTTTCCGGTGTTGCGCCGACCATGACTTCCATCCAGGTAATGACGCTAATGGCTTTGTCGCGATAACGCTCCAGCTCGGTTTTGGCCTGTTCTATACCATTGAGGTAGTCGATGAGTATATTGGTATCGAACAGAGCACTTACCATTCAGACCGCACCTGTTCCTGATATGCTAAGCCATCGACCTTATGGTCTTTCCAAAGCCCGAACGCATCATCTGTTTGAGGTATTTTCTTGTCAAGATAATAGGCAATCGCCTCCCGAATGACTTCGGCGCGGGACACTTTTTCGGCTTGGCTGATGGCTGTTAGTGCTTTAATCTGTTTTTCTGGAATGTCGATTAAGGTTCGCATGACTTTTCCTAAGTTGCATATATGATATACATAGTATATATCATTTCTAAATCGGATCAATTTAGTGGATCTTTACATGCGAGAAAGAACCTTTGCCCTTCATCATAATTACCTTATCACGCATATTGGGCATATTGTAGGTTGGCGCTGATGTTAGGAAGGCTAACAACCTCCCTTATCACTTCAACATAAAGCCCATTGTTTTTGTTTTAACGGTACGACTTGGCTGATCGTTATAAAATCACGGTCATCATGTATCAACAATAAGCGGTTCTCTAAGGCAAGCTGGGCGATGCAGCAATCGACTGGGCTACGCACGGTGAGGCCTTGTTTACGCAAATCGTAATATATTCTGGCAGCAGCTGACCAAGTGGTCGGTTGCATTTCGATATAATCCTGGCCTTCAAGATATTCGCTTAATACGCCCCATTCGCGTTCATCCCGACAACCTTGCAATAATTCCAACTGTTGAAAGCGGGTTAGAACGATGTCTTGCTCGCCAATATAGTCATAAAAACGTTGGCTGTATTGTTGTGTTTTATCCCGAAAAATATTTATCCAGATTGAGGTATCAATCAGTATCATGCCGCAATTCACGCAGTTGTTTATGATCGTAATCATCGGCAAACTGGATTTTACCGGCAAGGTCGAATAAGTTCTTCTTGCGGCGGGAACGAATCAATTCCCGCAGCGCCAAATCGATCAACTCGCGTTTGGTGCGTACGCCTGTTAATGTGGTCGCTTCGTACACCAGTTTTTCATCTAAAACAATATTGGTTCTCATGGCAGTCTCTTATACACATTGATAGGTGTATAATACACGAAAATTTATAGAAACTGTGATTCACCATCCGAATAAGTGACTATGCCACCACATATCAAAAAAGGCCGAGGCGCGTTAAGCAATCAAACAGGCCGTTTTGAAACACTGATCCGGGAAGATTTTGACGATGGCTGGGATGACCCTGATAAATATCCGGCGACAATCCCCACACAGCTATTCGTCGATACTGCAAAAACCGTTATCACTTATAACCAATCACCCGATGTACCGTTTGATCGCTCGATAAATCCTTACCGGGGCTGCGAACACGGTTGCGTTTACTGTTTTGCCCGTCCCAGCCATGCGTATTTGGGCTTGTCGCCCGGCCTGGATTTTGAAACCAAGTTGTTTTACAAACCTGATGCGCCAGAGTTGCTTAAGGTCGAGTTGTCAGCAAAAAACTATCGGACTGCACCCATAGCTCTTGGTATAAATACCGATGCTTATCAGCCGGTGGAACGGCAGTTAAGGTTAACTCGGCGACTGCTTGAGGTACTCAATGAAACGCACCATCCGGTTTCGATTGTGACTAAATCGTCCTTAATCGAGCGCGATCTTGATTTGTTAACATCACTGGCAAGAGATAATCTAATCCATGTTTGCTTATCGATTACTACTTTAAATCCAGACTTGGCGCGTCGCTTAGAACCTCGTGCGGCTGCACCTAAACGACGGTTGCAAACGTTGGCTACGTTGGCGGATGCGGGGATTCCGGTGTCCGTTCTGGTTGCGCCGTTAATACCGATGCTGAATGATAGTGAACTGGAAAAAATCTTGCAACTTAGCCGAGATTCAGGGGCTGTAGATGCTGGTTATGTATTGTTGCGTTTGCCGCATGAACTTAAGGACTTATTTGCCGAATGGTTGCAAACCCACGAGCCCTTAAAAGCGGAACATGTGATGAACCGTATTTATGACTCACGTGGCGGCAAAGCTTACGATTCAACTTTTGGCGTTCGTATGCGCGGAACTGGGCAATATGCCGACCTGCTTGCCCAACGTTTCCATTTGGCGATGAAAAAGTTGGCGTTTCCTGGTTCACCTATCCTTAATACCAGCCTATTCAGGTCGAAACCAATCTCTGGGCAAATGGATCTGTTCGATTGCGATTAGATACCAAGGTGGACAGATTTATTCGGCGCTAATAGTGCTTGAAGAATGGGCAAGTTATTTGTCATGTTAAGGGTTAAAATACCAAATGACAGATAACCAAGCCATTAAACGGAACCACCACATGAAAATTATTTCCTGGAATGTCAACGGCATCCGCGCGGTACAAAACAAAGGTTTTACCGAAACGCTGGCGCACCTTGATGCCGACTATATTCTATTGCAGGAAACCAAGGCGCAGGCCGAACAAATAGACAAGGCGCTGGAAGGCATCGACCATTACCATATTTATAACAACTGCGCAGAGCGCAAGGGTTATTCCGGCGTGACAATAATGTCGCGACATGAGCCGATCAAAATTATCTACGATATTGGCCTTCCAGAGCACGACCAGGAAGGCCGCGTAATTGTCGCCGAATTCGAACAGTTTTATCTGCTTGATGTTTATGTCCCAAATTCCGGAGAAGCATTGGCGCGATTGGATTACCGCAAGACTTGGGATACGGAATTTCTGGCCTATTGCCAGCAATTGCAAAGCAAGAAGCCGCTTATTGCCTGCGGTGACTTTAATGTGGCGCACCAAGAGATCGACATCGCCCGCCCCAAGCCCAATTACAATAAATCGGCTGGGTATACCCAGGTGGAAATCGATGGCTTTAGCCGTTTTCTCGATGCGGGTTTTGTCGATACTTTTAGGTTTTTGCATCCTGAAACGATAGCTTATAGCTGGTGGAGCTACCGTGCTGGCGCAAGGGCTAAAAACATTGGTTGGCGGATTGATTATGTATTAGCCAGCAAAGAAATGGCTGGCAAGGTCAAGCAAGCTTTTATCCTGCCGGAGATTGCCGGATCTGATCATTGTCCGGTAGGAATTGAGATTGATCTTTGAAACGCCTGAATCCATGTTTTCGATATCCCCTCACCCAACCCTCTCCCACAAGGGGAGAGGGCTTTCTCTCGTATCCTAAAACTCATTCGTCTTTATGCCTAACCGTGATCAAATCATGCGCGACCATCGGGTCGCATTAGCGAGTTGCACAAAATGCCCTGAGATGATCGGCCCGGTCGTGAGTGGCAGCCCGGTATTTTCGCCAATTTTGTTGATTGGTCAAGCGCCCGGCGATAAGGAAGGTGGCTTCGGCAAGCCTTTTGCCTGGACAGCCGGTAAAACGATGTTCAAATGGTTTGAACGCATTGGCCTTGATGAAGAAGCTTTTCGCCAGCGTGTTTATATGGCAGCGGTATGCCGTTGCTTTCCTGGGAAAAATCCGAAAGGTGGCGACCGTGTGCCCAGCAAAGACGAAATTGCAAATTGCTCGAATTGGCTGCAAGCCGAAATCGATTTACTGAAACCCAACCTGATTCTTCCAGTCGGCAAACTCGCTATCAGCCAGTTAATGATGGTCAACAAGTTGAATGAGGTGATAGGCAAAGTGCATTCGGTTAACTTTCACGGCCATCTTACCGAAGCTATCCCGCTGCCCCATCCGTCCGGCGCATCGACCTGGCATCGAATGGAACCCGGCATTAGTTTATTGGAATCTGCTCTTACATTATTGCAACAACACAAAGCTTGGCAGCAGGTATGCCAAGCAAACATATAGGTTAACCCAGTTCAGTTAGAATTTTTTTACTTCTGAAGCTGTCTTGAAAGCAGCAATAAAGGATGCTCAACTTTAATGCCATCGTCAGCTAGAAAGAGCGCACAACCGAAATTACTGCTAACAACCACATCAGCGTGCACTGCGGTAATAGTTTGCTGTTTCAATTTCATTAACTGTGCAGCATTTTCAGGATGGGTCAACATATAGCTGCCGCCCGAACCGCAACAGATATGATTATCTGCCAATGGAACTACGCTAATGTCAGGGATTTTTTGCAGCAACGCATAAACTGCTTGCTGGTTTTTTAGAACATTGCGCTGGCTACAGGGTTCGTGTACGGCTACTTTCAAGTTGGATGACTTCAACTGCAAATCATCCGGCCATTGCTTTATCAAAAACTCATTAATGTCAGTTAATCGCCGACTGAACAATTCCCCTGCTTCATCATCATTTCGACCATACTCACTCAACATTGCCCCGCAACCACTGGCGGTATAAAGCACAGCTTCAACATCCAGCGCATTGAAAGTTTTTATGTTGTTGTTAATAAGGCCTTCGGCAGACTGGCCGTTATGCTGGTGAATCGCGCCGCAGCAGCCTTGTTGAGGCGGTACAAGCACCTCGAAGCCTATGGCATTTAATAGCTTAATCGCTGCCAACAAAGTTTCGCGGTCGAAATGCTCGGCAATACAACCGATGAACAAGGCGACCCGTCCACGTTTGGTGATAGAGCTTGGATAGAAGTCAGCAAATGGGTTTAAAATCGGTGTTCTGATTAGCGCTTCACAATCTGCCAATCGAAATTTTTTCAGTAACCCGCTACGCCGAAGGGGTTTTTGCAAACCCGATTTCAAATAGGCAGCAAGCAATAGCATTAGCCTACTTCGCCACTGCTTTTTTCCTATTAGCCAAAATGCCAGTTTTGCCAACCAAATCGGCTTATTGCTTAACTGGGCTTGAGCATCATCGAACAACTGCCCGTAAGCCATTCGGCTTGGACACACCATCTCACAGGCGCAACATTGCAGGCAATTATCCAGATGCAAGCGTTCATCGGCATTTATCGGCAGCTTTTCAACCAGGATTTTGCTGATGGTACGGATCCGCCTACGCGGGGTTTCTTCATCAATCTGGAATAAGCGAAAAGTCGGGCAACTGCTAACGCACATGCCGCAGCGCATACACTCGCCGGCATCAGGAAGATATGACCCGGAGTCAGTTTGCCCTTTGGGTTCACTGAAATCCATGTCCATATAATCAAACACGTCAGGACTCCATCACCTTGACATAGGCGCGCCGTAGCAATTCCATTTCGGCGGGTGGTCTGGTTCGCAGCTCAGGTAAAGTTCTCATTTTGCAATCCCTGCTTTGCATCAGCTTATGCGGCGGATCAAGCAGCATGAAACGCGCCATATAAACGGTAATGATGCCACCCGGTGTGTCGATTTGTTCGCTAAAGCCTGCTTCGGCTTTTAGCAAATCATTATCCAGTTTTAATAGCTGATTGATATTATTAACTAGCATGGCTGGATGCAAACTTACTTTAGTCTCTTCAAACTCTTCCTGTTCTAAGGCACTGGATAACGCCGGTAATGGTTCAGGAAAACAAATGCTCCCGTTACGGTGTTGGGCAAACAAGGTCAACGCGCTGATGTCGCCTTTGTAGTAGAGCAACAAGCGGTGTTTGTCAAAAGCGCTTTCTGGACTCATTAGCTTTTAATATATTTGCGGGTTTTTATGATGGCGGAGATAATGCTATAAAATCCGCCATCAAGAAGCCTATTAAGACCCAATGCTTAAGCAGAACAACCTAATACATTTAAACCCTCAGCAACGCCTTAGCCATTTTTTCTGACAGCTGCGCTTCGACAAATTGCGGTTCGTTGGGTGGATAAAGTTCTACCTCATCCAATTCAAAATTATATTCTTTGCCCAGTGCGATCAATTCCCTAATTTTTTGGACGCTTAACAGTTTCTCCTTTAATTCAGGGTCTGCTTTAGCTTGCTCAGAAAATGCTTTTATTTGTGCAATTGACATAGTACTTACTCCTATTTTTAGTTGCTTTGAATTTCAAAGCGGTTGATAAAATCTATTTTCAAGCTATACGCTGTAAGGTGTATTAACCCAATCTTTTAGTACCGCAACATCCCGTTCCGGCAGATAAGAAAAATCTCCATTAACATCCTTGTAAACAGCGACACCGGTTTGCGGTAAAACCAGCTTGCCTTTTACCATGTAAAAAAACCAGGCAAAAGGATAGCCCACCTGACGGTCAAAACGGGTCAGCAGGTTAGCCAACGATGTCCCTTTTTTACCACTGACATCCTTCATTTGCAGGACATTTTTTTGCTGGGTATTGACAATTTCAACGTTGATTATCTGCTCACCAAATCGCCCAGTATTGCGGAACGGCCTGACAATCCAGTCATCAGAAAGGACAGCTTTTTGTTGCGTACTGCTTCGATTCCAATCATCCATAAAACGCTGTACAGGATGTTCTTCGATATGGTATTTATTGATTTCATCCATAAAAATCGCCACATCGGTTTTACGCTTGTAGGAATAACGCGCGGCACCAATGCTAAATGCTTCTAAACAATCAGGATTCAGCGGATCAATAAATTCTTCTAAATCTTCCGGTGGATTATGCTCACTCACCAAAAGCCGATCCGAAATTTCATGCGTTTTATCGATGTCGATCTGGATAAAATCTTCGGCTTTAGTTCCGGTTTGAACAACAAAATGCAGGGTATTTCCGGTTTGCCGTGTAGCAATCAACTTTTCTTCTTGGGCGTGTTCGATTAAGGTCTGTAAGTTTTTGCCACAATTGATAAAAGTCCTTTCCGTCCACTCCACCAAATCCTGGGCAATACGGTTACCTTGCATATCAACAATACCCCCAAGCCGATACCATTCATCGCCAATCCTGGCCAACCTTACTTTATGGCTTGGGATAAGCTCTTGAAGTTTAGCAAGCAACAATTCGTCATCCGCGCTAGGTAGAATCTGCTTGCAGAGTTTTGCGATCTGCTGGCCATTGAGTTGAAAATCAAGATCATCCATTATTTTGCGTCCGGTTGTTCGGTTCGATGAGCGCCCTGTGCAGTACTGTTCAACCGTTCTTGTACCGCCGCCCTAACATCGGGTTCGGGATCATTAATAAGGCAAGCCAATGACTCTGGCGCAACCCGCTGGACAACTGTGTAGCGCACCACCCAATCGGGGTCATTTAATAATATCACTGCATCAGTTGGGTTCATCCGTTCCGCAACGATACGCCTGACTTCCGGCGCGTCGTCATCAGCCATTAAACCTAAACTGACTTCAGGTAACCGTTCAGCCACCACTTTTCTAACTTCCATATCTTTGTCGCGAATCAGTCGGAACAATCGACCCGTTGGCAATCTACGGGCAACAGTTAACCTGACAATATAGTCTGGGTCGTTAGCCAGTTTTTCCAAATCTTCAGGTGCAATGCGGTCTGCGACTGTCATACGAACTTCCCGATCCGGGTCGTCAATCAGATGAATAAGTTGCGCTTGGGGAATACGATAGGCAACCGCACGCCTTACCACCTCGTCCACATCGTAAATAAGATCAGTCAACGCTTTTTGTGGCGCATAACGGACGGCAATTGCACGCCGTTCCCAAAAGTTATCATGTAGGTACTGTTCGGCATAGGCTGGGTTTATGCGGAAAAAACGGTCGATTTGCCGCCCACTTTCAATAAACACGCAGGTATCACCCGGCATACAACGGCCCATCAATAGCGTTTTGCCACGAAAAGGGCATAAGCTGCAATTCGCAACGGGTACGCTAACAGGTTTTTCCCCACTAGACATGCAATCTATTCCGTTTAGTCTGCGATAACTTCTGCCACGACAACTCCCGTTGCAGCCTCATAATCATTGGTTAAGCACATACAGTGTTCGCGTCCGTCAACCAGATATAGGTTGAACGCTGACTTTTCGATGATCGGCTCATTATTGGGCAAATCATCATCCATACAGTAAGTGAAATGGATGGGTTGATATTGCTGCCGTAATGTTGAAACCGTAGATTCATCTACACCTAATGTTTCAATATTTAAGGCAATTTCGTTGAGTTGCTCTGCACTGATCATCCTGTCGCTTCCCTTTCAAACCTGAACCGGTCTGCTGAATCAATACCCATAGCTTTTGCGAGCCAAGGCGGTGGTGTACCGGCAATAACGCCTTGCAGTTGACCTAGAACCTCTTTAATCGCTTCAGCAGAAGGCAACTTGATGGGATGGATTCCAAGCTTGACTATCTTTGCTGCTGCGGGCCCACCGACGGAAGTCAAATAGAGCACTTGGCAATCCTGGATGAGTTCCGCCCGATATACATTTTTATCATCTACTACTAAACCTGTAGGAATAGCTGTCTCACGAATGTCGATTAAACGAATCTCATCGGCGGATACTTGATAAATCATAAATTGAGTGCAGGAACCAAAATGACCGTTAACATTAATGTTATCGTCACTGGCTACAGCAATGCGAACCGACCCTGGCATGTCCCCTTCACTAAAATCAAGAATATTTGGCTTAAGCGTTTCATCCGCCTCAACTTTATGCTTAAGTATGTGCAACGCAGATTTAAGGGTAACGTCGTCCATCTCGGAGAAGCCCCCATCTTGCGCTGAACTAAACGTTTTCAGGTTGAGGCCAGCCAACTTATCTTCCGTTATGGGCAAACCAATACTATTGATCAATACTTTAAATAGAGTTTTGGCATCGGTATCGGGTAAAGCACGAGCTGCAAGCCCGATCCGTAAGGCCAGTTCTCTTGAGAGCACATTCTGGCTGCTCATGGCATTATGCCTCTAACGGCAGAATGCAATTATCGATAGGGCAGACCTTGACACACTGGGGCACATCGAAATCGCCCTCGCACTCTGTGCAAGTCTTTTTATCTATTTTAAAAACAATGGAACCTTCTGTGATGGAATTGGTTGGGCAAACAGGTTCGCAGTCGCCACATGAAATACAATCCGCTTCAACAATATATAAAGCCATGATTATTCTCCTGAATCTAGACGTTTTGCGCGTAAGGTTACGGGGAAATCCGGCTGTACTTGTGGCTCAAAGTAATAAGTTGAACCATCACTGAGCAACACTTCGCCACCCCATTTGTCAGGGCTATCGAATTCAACAGATTCCGCCACTTCTTCCAAATCCTTTTTGGGTACGTAGAAGACTAATTTGCCTTCGGCATTCTTTTTCAACATGACACTAGGCATTGAATTCTCCGTTTACACGCGATTAAATGCAGGGGCGTATTGAGCACCCCTGCATACTATGGTTGACTTAACGAATCAAATCGTAGTTATAGTCTGTTGTACCCATGCCTTTGGTTTCTTTATCCAATTGCTCAAGCACGGCATTAACCAAGGTGGTCAGCATGTAAATGGCACCTTCATAACCCAAAGTTGTCATCCTGTGCAGGTGATGCCTGTCAAAGATTGGGAAACCAATGCGGATTAACGGCACTTCAAACTCTTCACCTTTATAGAAGGTATCCCGTTGGATAAACTTGCCATAAGAGTTACCGATCATGAAGTCTGGTTTATTGGTGAATACCAAAGACCGGAAGTGCCATAAATCCCGTCCAATATGGACTTCAGTTTTTTGGCCGTACGGGGAATCTGAGCACATTTTATCCATGGCTTTTTTCCAACGTTTGTTGGCATGGTTGCACAATACATCGGTAGGTTCAGCGCCCATTTCCAGCAGGAATTTGGTCATGCCCATGACAAAATCCGCATCGCCATACAAGGAAAACTTTTTGCCGTGCATCCAGGTATGTGAGTCGGTCATCATGTCCACTAAGCGCCCCCGCTCCAGCTCTAATGAAGCTGGTATCGGTTTGCCGCTCAGTTCTGAAATTTTCATCAGGAACTCATCAGTCCACTCCAGACCCATCGGGATGTTGATGGCTGTAGCTGGTTGATGCCAGATGTTTTGCACGAACTTTTTGGTTTTTTCCAACTGCCAAGGCTGTAACAAAAGGGTATCAATCGCGTTTGGCGAATCCTTCACTTCAGCTTGGGTAGTACCGCCAGCATACATGCGGAATGTACCATCTGCGGGCGTATCCAACACTTCAGACGGATCACTCATTAAGGTGTAATCCACACCCATTTCTTTCATCATGCGGTGCATGACGCGGTAGTTACCCAGATAGGTTTCAAAACCCGGTACTAGATTGATCTTACCGTTGGAACCGACCTTTTTGTCGTCCATGTGGTTGAGCGTGAAAAAGCGCAACATGCCTTCAAACATGTTATCCCAACCCGTCGTATGGCTGCCGACAAAGCTCGGCGTATGGGCATAAGGCGTAGGAAATTCCTGCTCGATGTGTCCTGCTTTTTTGGCGTTATTGATGAAGGCATTCAAGTCGTCACCGATAACTTCCGCCATACAAGTAGTTGATACGGCAATTATTTCTGGCTTATATAAGGCTTTGGCATTTTCAAGACCAGCAAACATGTTCTTCTGTCCACCGAATACCGCCGCATCTTCGGTCATTGAATCCGATACGCAGGCAACCGGCTCTTTAAAATGACGGTTAAAGTAGGTACGGAAATAGGCAACGCAGCCTTGTGAACCGTGCACATATGGCATGGTTTTTTCAAAGCCTAATGCACACAATACAGCACCTAAGGGTTGGCAGGCTTTTGCCGGATTAACCGTTAATGCTTCACGGTTAAAATTAAGTTCTTGGTATTCTTTGGTAGTCGTCCATTGGAAGACTTCATCAATGGTTTCCTGGGGGTGACGCTCTTCGTAAGCTTCACGTTTGTTTGCCAGACTTTCCTTATATTCATCATTGCGGAATAAAGGGTAGCTGGGTTGAATGTTATCGATTTCTTGACTCATGATAATCTCCTACGCGCCACTAATCTGTGGACGACATGTTGAGAACTGGTAGGGTGGGCAGACTTTTTTGCCCACCATTAATATGCAACCAAAAATGGTGGGCAGAACAGCAATGCCCACCCTACAAATTAAGCGCTTGCTGCAACCGCTACTTTTGAAGTGTCATCTGTTTTCCAGGGCACTTTCACTTGTTTCCAGCACGGGTTATTCAAGGTCATGTCCATATCACGGGCGAAGATGGCAAAGCCGTCATAACCGTGATAAGGGCCTGAATAATCCCAGGAGTGCATTTGCCGGAATGGGATACCCATTTTTTGGAAAATGTACTTTTCCTTGATACCGGAGCCAATCAAGTCTGGTTGCACTTTCTTGACGAATTCTTCAAACTCATAGCCAGTGACATCATCATAAATCAATGTCGCATTGCCCATTTCTTTGATGGTGCGGTCATAATCGTCGTTATGCCCGAATTCATAACCCGTACCAACCACTTCCATACCTAAGTCTTCATAGGCACCGATCACGTGACGTGGACGTAAGCCGCCGACGTACAACATCACGCGTTTGCCTTGCAGGCGAGGTTTGTATTTCGCAATAACCGCATCGTATTCCGACTGATATTTGGCGATAACTTTTTCAGCGCCTGCCATAATCGTTTCATCAAAGTGTGAAGCGATTTTGCGTAACGATTCTGCGATTTTGGTTGGACCAAAAAAGTTGTACTCAATCCAGGGAATTTTGTACTTTTCTTCCATGTGCCGGGCAATATAGTTCATTGAACGGTAGCAATGGATCAAGTTCAGTTTAACCTTGGGGGTCTTTTCCATTTCCGCAATCGTGCCGTCACCAGACCACTGGGCAACTACACGCAAGCCCATTTCTTCCAGTAAAGTACGCGATGCCCAAGCGTCGCCACCAATGTTGTAGTCACCAATGACTGCGACATCATAAGGCGTGGTTGGGAAGCTTTCATCACCATCACGGTTCTCCAATACCCAGTCCCGGATCGCGTCATTCGCAATGTGATGACCTAACGATTGTGATACGCCGCGAAAGCCTTCACAACGCACTGGAACGACAGGTTTGCCAATTTCCTTATTGGCTTTTTTAGCAACCGCTTCAATATCATCACCAATCAAACCGATTGGGCATTCTGATTGAATGCTGATTCCTTTATTAAGCGGGAATAATTCTTCGATTTCATTCATTATCTTGGCGAGTTTTTTATCACCACCGAAAACAATGTCTTTTTCCTGGAAATCGGACGTAAAATTCATGGTGCCGAAAGTATTAACACCGGTCGTACCAACATAATAGTTACGGCGTCCAGCACGCGAATACTGACCACAGCCAACTGGGCCATGGGAGATATGGATCATATCTTTAATCGGCCCCCAAACCACACCCTTTGAACCTGCATAAGCACAACCACGGATGGTCATTACGCCAGGTTGGGATTTACGGTTTGAAGTAATACATTTATTTGATTTTTCCAGGGATTGATCGTTAACTGCTAAATGTTTAGCGCGATCTTTCCGTGCTTGTTCTGGATAGACTTCCAGCACTTCTTGAATAAGCGCTTCGGTCTCTTCTCTTGTTAGAGCTGCCATGAGTGTCTCCTACTTATGCCGTGGGTAATCCCCCAACAGACAGGTTTTAGGACAGGGATCTGTAGAGACGCAAAATTTCGTCTCTACAGGTTTTCATTTTTTAAGCGGCTGCTTCAGCAGCTGCGGTTTTACCAATAATTGACTCGTCTTCCTGATCGATAATACCAAATTCCATCATTAATTCTTCCAGTTCATCCATCGTTATTGGTGTTGGAATGATGAAGTTTTTATTATCACGAATCTTCATTGCTAAATCACGATACTCTTGCGCCTGTTTATGGCCTGGCTCGTATTCGATAACAGTCATCCGACGAATTTCAGCGCGTTGTACGACGTTATCACGCGGTACAAAGTGAATCATTGTCGTGCCGATTTTTGCAGCTAAAGCAGAAATCAATTCATCTTCACGCGCAGTTTCACGTGAGTTACAAATTAAGCCCGCCAAACGCACACTGCCTGAGTTAGCGTATTTCACAATACCCTTAGCAATATTATTAGCCGCATACATCGCCATCATTTCGCCTGAGCAAACGATGTAAATTTCTTGCGCTTTGTTTTCACGAATCGGCATGGCGAAGCCACCGCACACAACGTCACCCAATACATCGTAGAATACGAAGTCGAGCTCATCATCATAAGCGCCTTCTTCTTCCAAGAAATTGATGGCAGTGATAACGCCGCGGCCTGCACAGCCAACTCCTGGCTCAGGGCCACCTGATTCAACACATTTGATGCCGCCGTAACCGACTTTCAACACATCTTCGAGTTCGAGATCCTCAACGCTGCCTGCTTCAGCCGCCAAACTCATAATGGTGGTTTGGGCTTTTGCATGAAGGATTAAACGAGTAGAGTCGGCTTTTGGATCGCACCCTACAATCATTACTTTGTTGCCCAATTCTGCTAATGCAGAAACCAGGTTTTGAGTTGTAGTAGACTTACCAATTCCACCTTTACCGTATATTGCACATTGACGTAATGCCATGATCTTCTCCTCTTTTAGGATTGCTGTTAATGACAATTAGGAGTTAAGCAATCGCTGTGCCAAACTAAAATACAGTTATAAGATTATGAAATATATGGTATTAATTATGACTTAAAAGATAAGTCTACGTTATGTTCCAAACATTTTGTTATGTTTCTGTAAGTTTACCCACACCGAATGTAGGAAATTATCAATGTCGCTTGACATTGCGTTGGTAGACTTTGCAACACTCGAATTTGTCATAAACTGGACAATCCCCCATAGTAGCCATGCCTTTAACTTAGATGTCAGCTTTGTAACCTTATAATAACAATGAGAATATTATGGTTTTTAGCATTGTGTGAAAACTGGAGTGATTATTGCTTTAGCTTTT
>Ga0302321_100001029_pt1 | contig 24003 bp, 21 predicted proteins | sample Fen_T0_1_FD_202505 | JGI IMG/M metagenome (GOLD analysis project Ga0302321, IMG submission 202505) | Peat permafrost microbial communities from Stordalen Mire near Abisko, Sweden - Fen_T0_1 | ecosystem: Environmental > Terrestrial > Soil > Wetlands > Permafrost | place: Sweden: Abisko...
TGTCGGCCACGGTGCGCCCGGCATTGGCGAGGGACCGCAGTGCGGCGGTCTCGGCTCTCGCCCGCTCGAGGGCTGCCTCACCGTCCTTGCGCGCCGTGATCACCGAGGCATAGGCGCGCTTGAGCTCGCCCGGCAGCATCACGTCGCGCACCTCCACCTCCAGGAGCTCCACGCCCAGCGCCGTGAGGCGGCCCGCCGCGGCCTCGCGGATCTCGGGACCCAGCTCGCGGCGGGCGGCAAGCGTCTCGTCGAGCGTCCGTCGCGTGACCGCGTCACGGAGCGCCAGCTGGAGCAGCAGGTACAGGGTCCGCTGCCAGGCCGCGTCGCGCGTGAGCGCCGCCACCGGGTCGCCGACCTCGTAGCGCGCGACCAGGCTGATCTTCGCGGCCACGCCGTCCGCCGTGAGGACCTCCTGGCCCTCCACCGGGAGCATCGCCGGCCGCACATCCAGGGGGCGGATCTCGGTCAGCGGCCCGAACGTGACGTGCACGCCCGGGTCCACGAGCCCGGCGAGATGTCCGCGACTGAACCGGAGGCCGCGCTCGTAGTCGTGGATCGTGACCACGTGGACCTCGCGCACGACGGCGATGATCACCAGCGCCACGACCAGCAGCACCAGGACCGGCAGCACGTATTCCACGACCGCTCCCCCACCCGTGTAGCGCCCGCCGGGCCGGATCACGGGTCGATGGCGGAGGGCCCGAAGCCCTGCTGGGCCGCCGACTCGCTGCGTCGCCGCGGATCCGGCGCCGGACGAGCTCAGATGCAGGAATCGAACCTGCCTGACCACAGCGCCCCGCCCGATGGCAGAACCGGGGCCGGCGATGCCGACCGGGGCCGCGCTGACGCGGCGCCCGACGATCCTACGCGCGAGAGAGGGTCAGGACAAGGCCGGGGCCGGCCTGGTGCCGTCGGGCTGGGCAGGGCGCGAGGGTGGCCGGCCGCCGGTCGGTCCAGCGGCCCGGGGCCACCGGAGCTAGTGGACGGTGACGACCACGGTGAACAGGACCCCGGGTCCCCCGCCGGCCGTGGGCTGGGTGGTCCACCCCTGGACCTGGTAGCTCCCGGGAGCGGTGGGCACGAGCGTGAGCGTGTACGACTGCGTCTCATGCGGCGCCAGCAGCAGGAAGCTGCACGTCGCCGAGCCCGCGATGCGGCAGATCCCCGTTCGCGGCTTGACCACGGCCGTCACGTTGAAGCCGAGGCGCCGGATCCCGACCGTGATGAACGGGACCTGCGTGGCCGTGAGGTTGGTGGCCGTCTCCGTGACGGTGATCGGCGTGCCGACCGCGATGTTCGTCGCGGAGACCGACAGGGTGCCCGTGTAGCCCGTGTTCAGGGCCGCCGCGACGGGTGCCGGGCCCGACGCAAGGGCGGCGACCGTGATGACGGTGGAGGCGGCCAGTGCCCGCGCGCCTCGCCAGCCCGTCGCCGAGCGAATCTGGAACATCGCGATCTCCCTTCCGCGTGGCGACCGCCCGGTCGCGAGGCGGCACTATCTCACCGGGGACGGAATCGGACAAGCACCGGGCACGGCCGCGGCGTGTCTGGACGGCGCTTGCGCACGGCGCGTACCGCTACCCTCGACAGGTTCGGTATCAGCCGCCGGCCGGCACGGGCGAGTGAAGCAGCTCGCACAGGCGGCAGGGCGGTTCGTCTCCCACGTGAACGCTGACCGAGCGCCCCTCGCGGACCATCATCAGCGCGTACGCCTCGCGGTACGGGCGAACATCATCGCCTCGCGCCAGGCATATCCCGGCCGGAGCGCGTCGTTCACGATCGAGCGCCTCCACGGGTCAGGGGATGCCTGGACCGCCGAGATCACGCTCCCCTTCGACGGCGCCGATGCGCACCCGTTCGTCGCCGTGCTCGAGCTGCACGATGGCCTCGTCGTCCGCGAGGCGATCTACATCGCCGAGCCGTGGGACCCGCCCGCGTACCGGGCGGCATGGGCCGAGGTCGTCCCGCCCGCCGAGCCCTGGCACGGGAGGCCAAGTGGCCCCACTTCCTGAAGTGGAGGCTGCACACACCCGGCCACGCAGCTGTGTCCCGCCCGCGTTTGACAGTCCCAGCGCGCGCCCGGACACTTCGAAGAGCCGGGGCCAACGCACGGTCCCCTTCGCGGCCAGCGCCGCCGCGCCACAGTCCCCACTGCCCGGAGGTCGCCCCTGATGTCCGTCCTCAGCCGAATCCTCGCCCCGAAGGTCGTCGCGCACGCGCACTGCGACCTGCCCTGCGGGGTCTACGACCCGGAGCAGGCCCGCATCGAGGCCGAGTCCTGCTACCGCATCGTCGAGAAGTACGGGGCCAACGACGACCCGACGTTCCGCACCCGCGCCATCACGATCAAGGAGCGCCAGGCGGACCTCGTCAAGCACCACCTCGACGTCCTCTGGCACGACTACTTCAAGCCGGAGCACCTCGAGGCCGTCCCCAACCTCCACGAGCTGTTCTGGAGCGCGAACAAGCAGGTCTCCAAGGTGAAGGCCAGCACCGACATCGCGGACGCCAGGAAGCTGCTCGACCTCATCGACGAGGTCGATGCGGCCTGGAAGGCGACCGGCGGCGAGGGCAAGACCCGCGTGGCCGGCCGCCCCGGCTGATCCGCGCGTCCATGCGCCATCCCGAGGCCCCGTCGCAGGACGGGGCCTCGTCGCGTCCAGGCGAGGCGCGCGTCGTCCGCGGGACGGCGAGGGCGACCGGGGGCAGGCGCGGCCTCCGCGGGCTGTGGCGCGTCACGGTGGCCGACGGGTCGATGACGCCCGCGGTCCACCCAGGCGACTGGCTGCTGGTGGATCCCACCGTTGGCCGCTGGCCCCGGCGCGGGTCCATCGTCGTGTTCCGGGAGCCGTTCACGGACCTTCTGGCGATCAAGCGCGTCGCCGCGCGACCCGGCGACTGGGTCCCATTCGCCGACGGCTGGCTCCAGCTCGGCCCCGACGAGGCGTGGCTGGTGGGCGATGCCACGGACGCCGATCTCGCGACGGCCGGCCACGGCGCAGCCAACGACTCCCGCCGGTACGGGCCTGTGCCCGTCGAGGCGCTGGTGGGCCGGGCGTGGCTCCGATACGGGCCGGCCCTGGACAGAGTCGGACGTCCCGCGCCGCCGCCCGCGGACCTGCTCGCGCGCGGCCGCGGCGGGGCGATCCCCGTCCCGGGCGGCGCGCGGTACGAGCCATCGCCGAGCAAGGGCTGAGACCCGTCACGCCGGGCCGCCCGACACGCCGTGGACGAGCCAAGGGGATCTGACGAGGACGGGCCGCCGACAGCACACTCGACTGACCGGCGTCGATGTGCGATGCCCGCGAACGCGCCCGCAGCGCGCGGAGACCCGAGGCAGCGCATCCCGATGGCGAGAACGAGCGTCGCACGCTGGTCGGCAGTGCTTCTCGCGGCGGTCCTCGTCGCAGGCGCCTGTGGCGCGGAAGCGGAACCGACGCCGAGCCTCGCGGCCACCGAGTCGACGCCCACGCCGTCGCCCACTCCGACACCTTCACCGCGGCCGACGCCGACTCGGACGACCACCCCCACGCCCACGCCAGAGCCGACGGCGATCCCTCTCGCCGCCGGTAACTACAACTCGGTGCTGCTCGAGCCGGGCATCTCGTACACGCTCCCCTCCGGGTGGGAGCAGTACGCCGACACGCGGACCTGGTTCGAGACCTCCCCGATCGGAGCCCACCACAGCACGCTCGCGATCTTCGTGAGACCCAAGGCGGCGAGGCTCACGATCGGGTGCGTTGCCCTGGCCGACGACGCGGTCGGCCCCAAGGCGAGCGACCTCGTCGCCTGGATCACTGCCCATCCGGCGCTCACCGTCTCCAAACCCAAGGCTGCATCCGTGGCAGGGCTGTCGGGCACGGTGATCGACGTGGCGCTCGACCCGACCTGGACAGACGAGTGTCCGTGGGATCCCGGACGCCCTGCGACATCGTTGCTGCTGTTCGGGGACACGGGGACCTATGTCTGGGGCGTGGAGGCCGGCCAGCATCTCCGTCTGTACATCGCTGATCTTCCCGGCAGCGGCACGTTCGTGATCGACGCGGACCATCTCTACGGATCGGACCTGGAGACGTTCCGGGCCGCCGCCAAACCGATCGTCGAATCGATTGCCATCGTCGGCTTGCCCGCGCCCAGCGCGTCGGCGATCACCACGGGGATCACCGGCACGGTCACGTTGCCGGCCGATGGCATCACCATGACGCTGCCCAAGGGCTGGCGGACCATCTCCCTCTCGGTCGATGACCTCCAGGAGGTCATGAAGGGCGTCCCGAAGGGCTACCTCCCGGACACGCTCAGGACGCAGCTCCCGGCGCTCATGGCGTCGGGGCTCCGGCTCTGGGCGTTCGCGACGCAGAGGGCAAACCGGGGCGCGAACGTCAGCGTCATGGTCGTCCCGACTACGAGCCCCATTGACATCCTCAAGGCGTCGATGGAGGAGGTCACGGCGATGGTCCCGGGCGCCACCCGGATCCGGGTCACGGAGACGGCGGTGGACGGGAGACCGGCGGTCAGGGCAGATCTCCAGATGTCGATGCCCATCGCCGGCCGCACGGTCACGATGCTGGAGACGCAGCTTGCCGTCCCGCTGGCGAACACCATGATGTACATGACGATCGCGATCCCCAGGGGCGGCCAGCTCAAGGACCGCGACAGCCTGATCAAGAGCATCCGGCTGCACTGAGTAGCCGACCCGGGGCGGGCGGTACGGCGCGAGGCTGCGTGAGGGCCCACGCGCCGGAACGCCCGTCACGAGCCGAGCCGCGTCCGCCTACGATCCGCGGATGGACGATCTCCGCGCCGCCCTCCCCGGCTTCGACCCGGACGCGCCCCTCCCCGCGGCCTCCGTGCCGTGGGACTCCCTCCCGATGCCCGCCCGGCGGGACGCGCCGCCGTGGGCGATGGCCGAGATGATCGCCGCGGAACCCGAGCTGGGGGCGCGGATCGTGGATCGGCTCCTTGCCAACGGGTCCGCCACGGCGCTCGCGAAGGCCGTGCGCGCGGCGGGCGAGGCCGGCGAACCGGTCGTGGTCACGGGCTGCGGCACCTCGGAGCACGCCGCGATGGCCACGGCGGCGATCCTCCGCGACGGCTGGCGGGCGGCCGGTCTCGGGGGCTGGGGGCCGGTCAGCGTCCAGGCCTTCGAGCTCGCGCAGGACGCCCCGTCGCGCGGCCTGGTCATCGGGATCAGCCACGAGGGCGGCTCGGCCGCGACGATCGCCGCGCTCGACGCGGCCCGGGCCCGCGGCGCCCGGACGGCGCTTGTGACCGCGTCTGCGGGCGCGCCCGCTGCCGACGCGGCGGACATCGTGCTGGCGACGCTCGAGCTCGATCGCAGCTGGTGCCACACGGTGGGCTACGTCTCGCCTGTCGTGGCCGCGACGGCGGTGACGGGCATCCTGGCCGGCGGCACGCCCAACGCCGCGCGTCCGCGGACGCGGCTCGCGGACGGCATCGAGGCCGCCCACGCCGCCGCGCCGGATGGCGCTCGGCCGGACGAGCGGATGGGCGGGGTCATCGCGACCGCCCGGCACCTCCTGGTGGTGGCGTCGGGCGTGGACCGGGTCACCGCCCGCGAGCTCACGCTCAAGGTGGAGGAAGCGGCCTGGGTCCCCTCGGCGATGCGCGACCTGGAGACGTTCCTCCACGGCCACCTGCCCGCGACGGGCCCCGGGACGGCGCTGGTCCTGGTGCTCCTCGAGCGCGGCGGGCTGGACGCGCGCTCGGCACGGGCACGGCAGGCTCTCGCGGCCGCCGCCGAGACCGGCATCGCCTGTGCGGCCATCCTCGGCGCTGACGCCGCGGCACGGATCCCGGACACCCTCACGCCGGCCGGCCGGATCGTCGTTCCGGAGCGGGCGGACATGCCGAACGCGCCGGCGGCGCTCCTCGGCGCTGCGGGACCGCTGCAGCTCGTGACCCTGGAGGTCGCCCACGCCCGGGGCACGAACCCGGACCCGATCCGCCGCGACGACCACGTCTATCTTCGGGCCGCCGAGGTCGCGGACGCCCCGGAGGGTTGACCCGGGCCCGGGACGCCACGGAGACGCCACGGAGACATGGACGCCCGGGCGCCGGTCTCCCGCGCGGTGCCCGCCGCTTCCGCGCCATGTTCGGGCGCTGGACGACCGAACGAGCGCATCACGGAACGTTTCGGGCGCCGGGAGCCCGGAATGGCGCGCAGCGGGGGCTACCCGCGCAACAGCTGGACCGCCGGGCGGCAGGTTCGTCCCGCGGCGCGCTCGCTGGGTCGCCGGGCGCCCGAACGGCGCGGGAGCCGCGGTCGCGGGACCTCCGCCTACGCGCCGACCAGGACCTCGCCGGCCAGGTCGATCAGGTCCAGGTCCCGGGCCAGGAAGTCCTGGAGCATGAGCCGTTCCACGCCCACGGCCTCGAACCGGCGGACCACCTCGCGCGCCTGGTCGGGCGTGCCGAGGACCCAGCGCGGGCGTCGGGCCTCCATCCAGGCCTCGGACTCGTCGTCGGCGCCGCCGAAGGCGGCCAGGAGGTCGCGCTCGCGCCGCTGCACCTCTGCCTCGTCGCGCCCGATGAGCAGGCCGGCCATCACGGAGTGGACCAGCGACGCCGGCTCGCGCCCGGCGGCCGCCAGCGCAGCGTCCAGCTCGGCATACTTCGCCGCCGCGCCCTCGGGGCTCGTGGAGGAGAGGTTGAACTCGTCGGCGTAGCGGGCGGCGATCCGGTACGACCGCGGCGTCCCCTGCCCGCCCACGAGGATGTTCGGCCGCCCCCCGTCCCGGCCCGGCAGCGTCCCGGGCTTGGGCCGGAAGAGCGCGTCCTCGAGGGCGTAGTGACTGCCGATGAAGCTCCAGCCGTCCGGGCCCTCCCAGAGCCCGTGCAGGATCTCCAGCGTCTCCTCGAGCATCTCCGCCCGCTCGCCGATCTCCGGGAACGGGAAGCCGTGCCGCCGGTGCTCGTCCGCGTGCCACCCGGCGCCCAGGCCCACCTCGATGCGCCCACCGCTGAGCTCGTCCGCGGTGAGGACCACCTTGGCGAGGTTGCCGGGGGCCCGGAACGTGACCGGCGACACGAGCACGCCGAGCCCGATACGGGATGTGTCGCGCGCGAGCCCGGCCACCACCGTCCAGGCGTCGGTCGTGTGCGCGCCCGACTCGCCCGGGAAGCTCTCGTAGTGGTCGGAGCGGAACAGGGCCTCGAACCCGGCTGCCTCGGCGTGATGCGCGACGGCCAGCTGCTCATCGTAGGTCAGGCCCATCTGGGGTTCGATCATGAGGGCGAAACGCACGCCGGGTCCTCCGCACGGGATGAACTGTTCGGGTTGACAGGATAGTTCGAGTAGCGTAAATACTTCACTTCATGCAAACCACTACCAACCCTTCGGGGGCCGACGCGCGGCTCGCCACGGCGGAGGAAGCCATCGCCAGCCTCGGGCAGGCGGTGGGCTCGCTCCGCTGCGCCGGCTCGCAGCGGCTGGTGCGGCTCGGGATCAGCATGACCCATTTCCACGTCCTCACGCTGCTCCGTCACCACGACGCGATGCCGATGGGCCGCCTGGCGGACACCCTGGATGCCTCGGTGTCCAGCGCCACCGGGATCATCGACCGGATGGAGGAGCGCGGCCTCGTGGAGCGGGAGCGGGTCCCGGACGACCGCCGTGTCGTCCTCGTCCGGCCCACCCAGGCCGGCCTCCGCCTCGTCGACGATGCGGAGCTGGTCCGGAGCGACGTGATCCGCGCCGCCCTGGCCCGGATGACCCTCGACCAGCTCGAGCGCCTGACCGCCACCATCGGCGAGCTCGCCGGCGCCCTGGAGACGGAGATGGCGAGCGACCCCGCCCGCTACGGTCCGGTCGCCCTGTGCGACCAGGAGCGCACGCCCCACGCCACCCACCGGCGCCCTGCCCCCTCCCCCGGAGACGGGTCCCCAACCACCGGCACCGCCGGCGCCTGACGAAAGGAACCTCCTTGGAAGCGATGCCCATGGAGCACGATGAGCGGCCGTCCCACGGCCTGAGTGCCCTCGATCTCCCCCACCGCGCGAAGATGGAGATCCTCTTCGCGATCCTGATGGCCCTGTTCCTCGGCGCGCTCGACCAGACCATCGTCGCGGTCGCGCTGCCCACGATCATCACGGACCTCGGCGGCCAGGAGCTGCTGACCTGGACGATCACCATCTACCTGCTCGCCTCGACGATCACCGTCCCGATCTACGGCAAGCTGTCCGACCTGTACGGCCGGAAGCCGGTCCTGATGTTCGGCATCACGGTGTTCCTGGTCGGCTCCGCTCTGTCGGGCCTCAGCCAGAACATGACCCAGCTGATCATCTTCCGGGGCATCCAGGGCCTCGGCGCCGGCGCGCTGTTCCCCATCAGCCTCGCGGTCATCGGCGACCTGTTCACGCCGGCCGAGCGCGGCAAGTACCAGGGCCTCTTCGGCGCCGTCTTCGGCCTCTCCTCGATCATCGGCCCGCTCCTCGGCGGGTGGCTGACCGAGCACGCGAGCTGGCACTGGATCTTCTACATCAACATCCCGATCGGGATCGTGGCCCTCGCGGTCATCGGGCGGATCCTGCCCACGGTGAAGCGCCCCGACGCGTCGCGCAACATCGACTTCCCCGGCATCGCCGTGTTCACGGTCGCGGTCGGCTCCCTGCTCATCGGCCTCACGAACAAGCAGCAGAACGACTGGCAGACGTTTGCGGTCGGCGGCCTGATCCTCATCGGCCTCGCGCTCGGTGCGGTCTTCGTGCTCATCGAGTCGCGGGCGAAGGAGCCCATCGTCCCGCTCGACCTCTGGAAGAGCCGGACCTACGCGGCGTCGATCATGGCGACGTTCCTCGTCAGCTTCGGGTTCTTCGGCGCCGCCGTCTTCCTGCCGCAGTGGTTCCAGTTCGTCCAGGGCGCCAGCCCCACGAACTCGGGCCTGTACTCGCTGGCCCTCCTGGCCGGCCTGATCATCAGCTCCGTGTCGTCCGGCTACCTCGTGTCGCGGACTGGGAAGTACAAGGCGCTGATCATGGGCGGCCTCGCGGTCATGGCCGTCGGGCTGTTCCTGATGTCGCACGTCCAGGCCGACACCCCGCTGCCGGTCCTGTGGTCGTGGATGTTCATCACCGGCCTCGGCATCGGGCCCACGCTGGGCGTGTTCACGATCGTCGTCCAGAACGCGGTGCCGGTGCGCTCGCTCGGCGTCGCGACCTCGAACCTGACCTTCTTCCGGCAGATCGGCGGGTCGGTCGGCCTCGCGCTGCTGGGCACGGTGTTCGCGAACCGGCTGGCCGACGAACTGCCCAAGCAGCTCGTGGCGGCCGGCGTCCCGGCGCAGCTGGTGGCACAGTTCGGCGATCGGGGCGGGAAGGCCACGGACCTGATCCAGGTAGGCGGCGACCTCGGCGCGTCGATCCTGGCGCAGGTGCCCGCGCAGGTCCGGTCCGCGATCGAGCCGATGGTGCCGGCCATCGTCGCCGGGATCAAGCAGGCGTTCAGCCTCTCGATCGGGACCGTGTTCCTGATCGGCGTGTTCACCACGGTCGGCGCCCTGGTCATCAGCGGGTTCATGCGCGAGCTGCCGCTCCGCTCGAGCTACGGCGCCAAGGCGGCGTCGGGAGTCGTGGGCGCCGAGGCGGCCGTTGGGGCCGAGCTGTACGACGAGGTCGACGACGAGGTCGTCCCCTCGATCTCCCCAGCGCTCGACTGATCGTCGGGCCGACGGATCACCGGCCCGGCGCCCCGCGGGGCGCCGGGCCGCTCCATGTCCCGCGCTACCATCCGCCGCGTGACGACACTGCTGCCCTTCAACCCGTCGCTGCTCGCCCCGGGCGCCTCGGGCGCCCCGTTCCGCCCCGCGGTTCCGCTCGCGGCCCTGCCGGCGGGGGCGATGTGCCGCGTGAGCTTCGGGGACCACGACATCCTGGTGGCGCACACGGACCTGGGCATCTGCGCGGTCGACGACCGCTGCCCCCACATGGCGGCGCCGCTCTCGATCGGCGGCCTCGAGGGGTGCGTGGTGGCCTGCCCGCTCCACAGCGGCCGCTTCGACCTCGCCTCGGGCGATGTGGTCCAGATGCCGACGACCGGCGGGCTGCGCCCCGATGGGACCTACGAGCCGGTCTGGGCGCCGCCGGGCCGCGAGCCCAAGGAGGACCCGCCGGGCCTCAAGGCCGAGGCTCGCCGGCTCACCCGGATCCGCCGGTTCCGCTATTACCCGGTCCGGGTCTCGAACGGCGTGATCGAGGTGGCGGCCCCCGCCTGACGCCAACGTGAGCGTCTTCACATCTGGGGCTCACCGTAGCGAGGGCGTCCCGGGGCGACAGTGGGGGCATGCGGCGGTCAAGGTTCCACCGCTTCTCCCCCGCCGGCGGGTCTCCTCCCCCGCGGTCGTGGGTCTCCCCGACGCCGGTCCGGGCTCCCGAAGGCCGGCACTGCTCCCTCGACGGCGCGCCCACCCCCGGGCGCGCCGTCTCCCTGTCCCGGCGGCTCCGCTCCGGCCCCGGCCCCGGCCCCGGCCCGCGGGTCGTTCACGACGAGAGGCCGTTCGCCGCCTCGTACGCCGTGATGAGCGCGACCGCCTCGACCGGGTCGTCCGTGACGTGGAGCAGGTCCAGGTCGGCCTTCGCGATGAAGCCCGCAGAGAGCTGGACGTCGCGCATCCAGGCGAGGAGCCCGTCCCAGTAGGCGTGGCCGATGAGCACGACCGGGAAGTCACGGATCTTGCCGGTCTGGATGAGCGTGATGGCCTCGAACAGCTCGTCGAGGGTCCCGAACCCGCCGGGCATGATCACGAAGGCGTCCGCGTACTTCACGAACATCGTCTTGCGGGCGAAGAAGTAGTGGAACTCGACCGAGAGGTCCACGTACGGGTTCAGGTGCTGCTCCCGCGGGAGCTCGATGTTGCAGCCGATGGACAGCCCGCCCTGTTCATGGGCGCCCTTGTTGGCCGCCTCCATGGCGCCCGGCCCGCCACCGGTGATCACGGCGAAGCCCGCCTTCGCCAGCTCCGCGCCCACGCGCCGGGCCAGCTCGTAGCCCTCGCTGTCGACCGGCGTCCGCGCCGAGCCGAAGACCGCGCACGCCCGCCCGACGCCGGCGAGCGCCTCGAAGCCCTCCACGAACTCGGACAGGATCCGCAGGGCCCGCCAGGTGTCCGTCTCGAGGAACTCGGGGCGGCCCCGCTGGGCCGCGAGGAGCTTCTCGTCCTCGGTGCGGCCATTCACGCCCAGCCGCTTGCTCGTCTCCGGGCGCATGGAGACGCGCCCGTGGCGCATGGTCCGCGGCGACGGGCGGTGGGCCGGGTCGTCCGCGCCGGCGCTGGCGGGACCGGCGGCCTGGCCGGCGTCCGCGGCTGCCCGGGCGCCGCTCTCCTCGGGGGAGGGGTCGTGATCGCTCATGCGGGCAGGATGCCACCTTGCGCGCCGCGGGGCAGGCTCGCCGTGAACGGGCGTCGCAATGCATGGTCGACGGCCGTCACAGGGTCCGCCGGCACAGCGGCCGACAGAGCGTCCCAGGGAGTCCCCGCATGATCCGCCCAACCGCACCGCGTCGATCCCGCACGGCCGCCAGCCCCGGTCTCATCCTCATCCTCATCCTCGTCCTCGCCCTCGCCCTCGCGGCCGCCGGGTGCGACAACGCGACGGTCACGCCGACACCCGGCAGCCCCGCGGCGAGCGTCACCGCCTCCAGCGGGCCGACCGCGTCCACCACGGCCTCTGGCACGCCGGAGACCCCGGCCCCCACGGTGGCCGCTGAGCAGCCCTCGGCGCCCCCGGCGCCTGTCGTCACCCCGGCCCAGCTCGCCGCCCTGGCCCCGGGCGCGCTCGCCGTCACCGTGACCGACGGGCTCCGGGTGCGCTCCCAGCCGCGCGTCGCGGCGGACTCGATCAAGCACGCCCCCACGCTGCCGGCCGGCACGCAGCTCATCGTCATCGGCGGGCCCGTCCAGGCCTCGGGCTACACCTGGATCGAGGTCTCGCCCGTCGGCGTGGCGCTGGACGGGGGCGTGGACGCGGGCTGGGTGGCCGTCGCGGACCACGACGGCACGGCCTGGGTCGCGCCCGCCACGGACCCGACGCCGGGCTACCAGCTGGCATCCGTCAAGGCGACGCGGACCACCCCCGGGCTCAAGGACGCCAAGGCCGCCGCTGCGGCCCAGAACGCCTTCGGGGTCGCGCTGTACAAGCAGATGCTCGCGGACCCGGCACTCGGCCTCGCCGGCAAGGGCGTCGTGATGTCTCCGTACAGCATCGTCACGGCCCTGGCGATGGCACGCGCCGGCGCCAGGGGCAGGACCGCGGCCGAGATGGACGCCGTCCTGCACGTCCCCGGGTGGGACCGCCTGGGCGCCGGGTTGTCGTCGCTGGACCAGCGGCTGGCCTCCCGGGACGCGGCCTGGGTCGGGTACCAGAACGACCAGCACTGGCTCGCGCTGCGGACCGCCAACATGGCGTTCGGCCAGCAGGGCTACCCCATCGCACCCGCCTACCTCGCCCGCATCGCCAGTGCGTTCGGGTCGGGGCTCGGCAGCGTCGACTACATCAAGGACGCGAACGGCGCCCTCCAGGCCATCAACGGCTGGGTCAAGCGCCAGACCCTGGGCCGGATCCCGGAGCTGCTCACCCCGGCCGACCTCACGGACGCGACCCGCCTGGTCCTCGTCAACGCGATCTATCTCAAGGCCGAGTGGGCGCGGCCGTTCGACCCCGAGAACACCGCGAACCGCCCGTTCACGACGGCCGCCGGCAGGACCGTCACGGTGCCCACGATGAGCCAGTTCGGCGACCAGGACATCGTGATCGCGAAGGGCAACGGCTGGCGCGCCACCGACCTCCGGTACGCGGGCGCCGGCGGGACCCGCCCGCTCGAGATGACCCTGATCCTCCCCGACGACATGCACGCCTTCGAGAAGGGGCTGGCCTCGGACACGCTGGCCCGCGTCGAGACCGCCCTCGCCGCCGAGCACAAGCGCGTGAACAAGGTCACCTACCCGGCCCGCGTGCAGGACTCCTGCGGCACCTACGCCTACGACACGCAGCTGTTCCTGCCGAAGTTCGGGGTCGACACGAGAGCCGGACTCAAGGATTCGCTCAAGGCCCTCGGCATGCCGACCGCCTTCGACCCGGGGCTCGCGGACTTCGGCGCCATGACGACCACCAAGGAACCCCTGTACATCGGCGCGGTGATCCACCAGGCCAACATCGACGTCGACGAGGTGGGCACCACGGCCGCCGCCGCGACGGCCATCGAGATGGCCACGGGCGGCTGCACCGGCCCGTCGCCGCGGACCACGAAGGCGCTGCGGCTCAACAAGCCCTTCGTGTACGTGATCCGGGACGTCCAGACCGGGGCGATCCTGTTCATGGGCCGGGTCATGGACCCGAGCCGGCGCAGCTGACGGACCGGCCGGCCAGGCGCCGGCGCGCGGACCCTCGCGGCTACCGGGGCTTCGCCAGCCAGGCCTTCCAGGTCTCCTCGGCCTTGCCGGCGGTGAACGCCTCGCCATAGCGGACCAGCGGCAGCTTCATCAGGCGCACGTCCGCGAGGAGCCGGCTCGTGATGCCCGACGCGTCCGTGGTGAGGAACGCGAGGCCCTGCTCCCGGTAGCCGCGACTCTCGGTGTCGAGCAGGGCGGCCGCGCCCAGGCGGTCCGTGAACCGGCGGAGCTCGCCGGGGGCGATGGGCTTCTTGCGCAGGTCCACGAAGTGGACGACGATCCGCCGCTCGCGGAAGAACCGGAGCGCGGCCCGGGTCGCGTTGTTGTCCTCCAGGCCGAAGACCTGGATGTTGGGCATCTTCTTCGTCGGCACCTTGCCGAGCGGCGCGGGCATCAGGCAGCTCCCTCGATGCGGGCGGGCTCCAGGACGACGACGGGGATCCGGCGCGTCGTCCAGCGAGCGTAGTCCTCGTACCCGGGGTAGCCGCGGACGGCCAGGGCCCACAGGCGATCGCGCTCCCCGCCCTCGGCCACGCGAGCCCGCATCGGACGCACGTCGTGTCCGACGCGGACCTCGGTGTCCGGGTGGGCGGCGAGGTTGCCGACCCAGGCCGGCTCCTCCGGACGACCCATGCAGGAACCGATGACAACGAGCCGCGCGCCATCCTCGAACGCGAACAGCGGGATCTCCCGGACCCTGCCGCTCCGCCGGCCCACCGTGCTCACGATGACGTTGAGGACGCCGAAGTTGCGGCCCACGGGCCAGCGCCCGCCGGTCATGCGGTAGACGGGCGGATGGAGGCGGGTGATCAGCCGGCTCGTGCCGATCCTGCCGATGATCCAGTAGACGCGGGGCGAGCGGCGGGTCGTCATCGGAGCGCAGGGTAGCGCGCGGCCCGCGTACCATGGGCGGCCAGGAGGTTCCGCCTTGACGATCTGGTTCACCGTGCAGCTCGACGACCGCCCCGGGGCGCTGGCGCAGGTCGCCAACGCGCTCGCCGAACGCGGCGTCAACATCACCGGCATCGTGGGCGTCGCCGAGGACACCGACGGCGCGCTCATGCTCACCACCAGCGACGCCGCGGCCACCCGCGAGGCGTTCACCGCGCTCGGCATCGCGTTCGAGGAGCACGACCCGACCGGCGGCGAGACGACGCTGTCGATCAGCGACGTCATGGCCGGCGGGCGCGGCTGAGCGAGGGCACGATGCCGCGTCGCACCCCGCAGCCGCTGCCGAACGCGGTCGCGGTCCGCCTGGAGGTCGTGGACGACCCGCGGGCGATCGCCGTCATCGCGGGCGCCGTGGGCGACGCCGGCGGGCGTGTCCGGACGCTGTCCACGGTCCGCCGCGCCGGCCGGGCCGGCGTGGAGCCCGAGGCGCCGTCCACCGTGGAGCTGGAGCTCGAGGTCGAGGACGCCGGGGAGGGCGCCCTCGTGGCGGCGCTGGAGCCCCTGCCCGAGGTCGTCGCGATCCGGATGACCCGCCCGCTGGGCAAGGTCTTCGGCAAGCGGATCATCGTCGTGGGCGGCGGCGCCCAGGTGGCGCAGGTCGCGCTGGGCGCCGTGACCGAGGCGGACCGCCACAACCTCCGCGGCGAGCGGATCTCGGTCGACACCATCCCGCTCGTGGGCGAGGACAACATCGCCTTTGCCGTGCGCGCCGTGGCGGACCTGCCGCGGGCGCGGATGCTCGTCCTCGCGGGCTCCATCATGGGCGGCGAGATCAGCAAGGCCGCGGACGAGCTGCGCGCCGTCGGCATCCCGATCATCGCCCTCAACATGGCGGGCTCCATCACCAAGCACGTGGACCTCGTGGTCAGCGACCCGGTCCAGGCCGGGACGATGGCCGTCATGGCGATCGCGGACACGGCGACCTTCGACCTCGCCAAGCAGCGCGGCCGCCGGTACTAGGGACGGCTGGAGGGGCGATGCGACGGGTCCCGGCGCGGCTCGGACCGGCGGCGCTCGTCGTGGGGGTCGTGCTGGCCGCCGGCGCGTGCGGGGCGGCGCCGGGCCGGGTGAACCCGAGCGTCGCGCAGATCCCCGCGGACCGGGTGCTCACGCCCGCGCCGTCGGTGGCGCCCAGCCCCACCCCCACCCCGCTCCCCGACGCCGCGGCGGCCGCGGACGCCGTGAAGGCGTACGCGACGCTCGTGGCGAAGCCCAGCCTCGCCTTCCACGTGGCCGGGACGGCCACCGACTACTCGGGCGACGGCATCGTCAAGATCAGGATGGCGCTGGACGTCGCGGGCGCCGACTTCGGCGGCACGGCGTCCGAGGGCAAGACGGCCCTCCGGATCGCCTATCTCCACGGGGAGGGCTGGGCGAAGGCGAAGGGCACCGGGTGGGTGTCGTTCCCGGTCCAGGTCACGGCTTTCGCGGACCTCGCCCGCCCGTGGGGCTACATGTGCTGGCTCAACGACCTCGAGTACACGGGCCCGCCCGAGACGCAGCCCGATGCCTTCGCGTACGCGTGCACGGGCGACTGGACCTACCAGACGCCGAGGATGCGCACCTTCGGGCTCATCGCGCACGTCGACCGGCTGGGCCTGGTGCTCGCGCGGGACGGGACGCCGGTCTCCATGCGGGTCGAGGGCACGTACCCGGAGATCCAGGGACAGGCGGCCGGCTTCAAGGCCGAGCTCACCTTCAGCGGGGTGGGCAAGCCCGTCAAGATCACCGGACCGAGCTGAGGGGCCTCATGCGCATCGCCACCTGGAACGTCAACTCGCTCAAGGCCCGCCAGGAGGCCGTGGAGAGGTGGCTCGCCCGCGCCGAGCCGGACGTGCTCCTGGTCCAGGAGACCAAGCTCTCCGATGCCGACGCGCCCCTGGTGCCGATGCGGATGCTGGGCTACGAGATGGCCCACCACGGCGAGGGGCGCTGGAACGGCGTCGCGATCCTGAGTCGCGTGGGGATCGAGGGCGTCGTCACGAACTTCGGCGACGGGCCCGTGCGCGACTCGTCGGCGGGCTCGACGGTCGCGGTGTCCGAGGACGACTTCGACCCGTTCGGCGAGGCGCGGATGGTCTCCGCGGTCTGCGGCGGGGTGCGGGTCGCCTCGCTGTACGCGCCGAACGGCCGCGAGGTTGGCTCGCCGTTCTACGAGGGCAAGCTGCGATGGTTCGAGCGGCTGGGCGGCTGGCTGGCCGAGACGCAGTCGCCCGAGGCGCCGCTGGTGCTGGGTGGCGACTTCAACGTGACCCCGGCGGACATCGACGTCTGGAGCCCCGCGCGGGCGCACGGCGGGACGCACGTCTCCGAGCCGGAGCGCGAGGCGCTCGCCAACCTGCGCGCCTGGGGGCTCGTGGACGCGTACCGGCTGGTCCAGCCCGCCTCGGGGCGCTTCTCCTGGTGGGACTACCGTGCGGGCATGTTCCACAGGAACGAGGGCATGCGGATCGACCTGCTGTACGCGTCGGAACCCGTCGCGGCGCGCGTGACCTGGGCCGAGATCGACCGCGAGGCGCGAAAGGGACCGCCGACGCCGTCCGACCACGCGCCGGTCGTGATCGACCTCGATGAAGCCGGCCTCGCGTTCGACGCCGGCTGGGAGGGCGCGCTCGGGCGGATCGCGGCGAGGTCGCGGCCCAGGGGCTGAGGACACGGGTTGCGGCCCAGGGGCTGAGGACGCGGGCCGCGCGGTGAGCGGGCCGCGGTGACGGCGCCGAGGTCGCGCGCCTGGGCCGCCGTCAGATCTCCAGCGGGTCGATGAGGCCCGTGCGGGCGGCCACGACCACCGCCTCGAGCTGGCTGTGCGCCTCGAGCTTGGCCAGGATGCTCTTCTGGTGCCCGCGGCACGTGTGGAGGCTGATGCCCAGTCGCTCGGCGATCGCATGCGAGTCCAGGCCCTGGCGCATGAGGGCGAGGACGCTCAGCTCCCTGGCCGTCAGCCGGCGGTCCGGGGTCACACCGCCCTCGGGCCCGCCGCGGCTGACCTTCACCCGGCCGAGGATCGCGGCCAGCGTGCTGCCGTCCACGAGCATCCGCCCGTCGCGGACGGCGCGGATCCCTTCGAGCACCGCGCGGATCGGGCTCTCCTTGGGGATGAACCCGCTTGCGCCGGCCGAGGCCGCCCGGGCCAGGACGTCCGTGTCCGCGTACCCGGTGAGCACCAGGATGCGCGCCGCTTCGTGGACGGCCCTGATGCGGGGGATCGCCTCGATGCCATCTCCGTCGGGCAGGCGGATGTCGATGAGCACGACATCGGGACAGGACTCCTCCACGGCGGCGAGGCATTCCGCGATCGTGCCCGGAGTCCCGACGCAGTCGAGATCCGGGTAGGTGCCGATCGCGATCGCGAGCGCCTCGGCAAACGCCAGGTGATCGTCGACGATCAGCACGCTCGTCGCCTGCGGGCCCTGTGGCCGGCTCACCGGCCGACCCCGCGGTCCGATGTCCGGCACGCTCGTCTCCCCTTCCGAATCGCCGCTCAGCCCGGCCACCGTCCCCAACCCCGATACCTCATCGCCCAGCGCATCTCCCGAGCCCGGTCGCTCCGCCGATGGCCCGACCTGCGAAGGATAGACCCCCGGCGCGTGGCCGGATATCCCTGGAGTTGGCGCCGGCCCGGGAGGCCGTGCCGCGGACGCATGCCGCGTTTGCGGGGTTTACGGGACCGCACAGGGCGGTGAGAATGCCGTGACCGGCCGATCCCCGGGCACGCGCGCCCGTCGAAACGCGCCCGCACGTGAGAAGCCTGGACCCCGGATCGGCAGGGGCCCGCCGCGCACCAGCAGAGGAGCTCCCGCCATGGCGAGCTTCCAGGGGCTTGCGTCGCGGCTCCGGTCCCGCGGCGCATCGGCCGGTCCTGGGGAGCTGGGGACGCGGGCCGCGGCCACGACGATCGTGGCGGGTGTCGCCGTGCTGGCCGGCATCCTCGTCCTCTCCCTGCCGGCCTACGAGCAGGTCATCGACGTGCCGTGGGCCGTCGTGGCGGTCGCCTTCTTCATCGCGGAGCTGGCCACGGTGGGCCTGTTCGTCCGCGGCGTCGCCGTGCCGGCCTCCCTCGTCGAGCTCGTGCTGGTGGTCGGCTTCTACCTCGTTGCCCCGGGGTCGCTGGTCCTCGCGTCGCTCGCAGGGTCGGGAGCGGCCCTGGCGGTGCGCGCCCGTCACACCCCGTTCCGCGCCGCCCACCATCTCGCAGTGCTGGTGCTGAGCACCACGATCGGCATCGTCGTCTTCCGCGTCATCTCCGGCGATGTCGAAGCCGAACCGATCAGTCCGCCCGTCATGGACTGGTTCGCGGCGACGTTCGCGGGCGCGGCTGCCGCGGTCATCGCGCGGGCCGTGATCGTCTGGCTCGAGGCGGCGCCGGCACTGGCCGATACCGGCAAGGCGCTCCTGATCGGCTTGCTGATGGCCCTGGTCAGCGCGGCGGTCGGCCTGCTGATCGTCGTCCTCCTCGGCACCGAGGTCGACGAGCTGTGGCTCCTCGCGGGGCCCGCCGCGCTGGGCCTCGTCGGCTACCGGGCATTCGGTTCCCAGCGCCTGCGGCAGGCCCGGCTCGAGTTCCTGTACGCGTGCGCGACGATCCTCGAGGATCCCCGACTCACCCCGACCACCCTCGAACGCCTGCTTGAGGAGATCCACCTCGCGCTCCCGGCCGGGTACGTGGAGATCATGCTCGAGGAGCGGGGCGGGTCGCCCGAAGGCACGCTTGCGACCCTGCTGGCCCCGGGGGCGCCGACCGTCTCGACCGCCGGTGCGGATGTCGTGGCAACACGCCGCGCGCTCCTCGAGTCGAAGCCCGCGGGCGGGCGGCTCGAGCCGCGGGCGGCGGAGAAGGCGGGGATCCCGGTCGGCCGCGGGGCCTTCATCGTGCCCGTCCGCGCGGCCCGCGACATCGTCGGGACGCTCGTCGTCACGGATCGGGCCGACGTCCCGCGCCCTCTCGGGGGCGAGGACCTCCGGGTGCTCGTCTCCGTCGGATCCCGGCTCGGGATGATGGCCGCGAACGCCGGCCTCCTGGTGCGGCTGGGCGCGACCCTCGACGACGTGTCAAAGCTGGCGGCGATCGTCCAGTCATCCGACGACGCCATCGTCGCCATCGACGCCGACGGCCGGGTCACCGCCTGGAACGAGGCCGCCTCCCGGCTGTTCGGTCACGACGCCGACGAGATGCTCGGGCAGATCGCGTCCGAGCGCCTGTCCGTGGAGACGCTCGTGGCGCTCCCGTCGGAAGGGCAGGCGCTCCGCGAGTCCTTCGCGGATGTCCTCGCCGGCACGCCGGTTCGCAACGTCCGGCTCACGTGGTTCCACGATGACGGCAGGCCCGTCCCCCTGTCGATCACGGTGTCGCCGATCCGAGGGACGACCGGGGCGGTCATCGGCGCTTCCGCGATCGTTCGCGACGAGACCGTCCGGGCGCGCGCGGAGGAGACGGCCCTTGCCGCCGCCGACCAGCTCCGGACCGTCATCGACGGCAGTCCGGTCGGCATGGGCATGGCCGGCGCGGACCATCGCTGGATCCGGGCGAACCCTGCCCTGTGCGCGTCGCTCGGGTTCGACGAGGGTTCGCTCGCAGGGCGGCTCGCCACCGAGCAGGTCCACCCGGACGACGCCGCCACGATCGAGGCGTTCGAGGAGCGCCTGTTCGCCGACCAGCACGGCGTGCGGTCCATCGAGCGCCGCTACCTCACCCCGGGCGGGTCCGTCGTCTGGGCGGAGCTGACCGGCCGCCGGATCTGGCTCCCGGGGACGAGCGAGGCCGCGGTCCTGTACACGTTCGTGGACATCACGGAGCGGCGGCGCCTGCGCGAGCAGGCACGGGTGGCCGAGGAGCGCTTCCGCCGCGCCGCATCGGCGATCAGCGCGGTCCAGGATCCCTCCCGCGTGCTCAGCGAGACACTCGTGTCGGCGCGCGAGATCCTGCGGGCCGAGTACGGCGCGATCCTGACCTTCACGAGTGACGGCACCGCGATCCTGGACGTCGAGGCCGACGGGATCGACCCGGGCGACCTGCTGGAGCGCCTGGGCGACGTGTGGACCCCGGGCGACGGCCGCGCGGCGCCGGGTCTCGGCAGGCCATTCCGGCTTCCCGGCCCCGAGACGCTCCACCTGGCCGACCGCCTCGACGGCGTCCCGCGCCACCTGGAATCCCTGCTCGCGGTCCCGATCGCGCAGGAGCGGTCGGGCCGGACCGTCCTCTTCCTCGCCGACAAGCGTGGCGACGGACCGTTCAGCGACGCCGACGTGGAGATGGCCGTGGCGCTCGCGACCCAGGCGGCCGTCTGCCTCCAGAACGCGCAGGTCGGTGCGACGGCGCGCAGGCTGGTCGTCGAGCTTGATCGCGCCAACGGCGAGCTCGTCCGTGCGAACGACGCCAAGAACCGGTTCCTGGCCAGCGTCGCCCACGAGCTCCGGACGCCCCTCCATTCGATCCTTGTGGCCGCCGCGCTCGTCCACGACCCGCCCGCGGGACCGATCACCCCGGAGCGTGTCCGTGATCTCGGCGTCATGATCGAGTCGAGCGGACGGCACATGGTCAGCCTCATCGACGATCTCGTCGACCTCGCCCGGATCGAGGCAGGACGTCTCGAGCTCCGGCTGAGCGAGATCGCCGTCGGGACGATCCTGGCCGACGTCGAGTCCAGCCTGGCCTCGATGGCGCAGGCCCGGGGGATCACCCTCGAGTTCCCGGAGCGGCCGGGGCCCGTGATCTCGGCCGATCCGACGCGCGTTCGCCAGATCATCACGAACCTCGTGGTCAACGCCATCAAGTTCACGGAACGCGGGGGCCGCGTGTGGGTCGACATGAGCGCGACGCGCTCGTCGATCAAGGTCAGCGTGAGCGACACGGGGATAGGGATCGACGCCGCGGACCTGGAGCGGGCGTTCCTCCCGTTCGAGCAGGTGTCCCGGACGGGCTCGACCGGCGCCGGGCTCGGGCTCGCGATCTGCCGCAGCCTGGCGGAGCTGCATGGCGGGCAGCTCGAGGCCACCAGCGTCCCGGACCAGGGCAGCTGCTTCTCGCTGGTCCTGCCGCGCCACGCCGTGGCACGGCCTCGCCTGCCCGCGGCCGCGTCGACCGTCATCCCCCACACTTTCGAGGGGGCGGGGCAACGGATCCTGATCGTCGAGGACGACCCGACGGCGATGGGCCTGGTCGCGGACCTGCTGCGCATGACGGACTACGAGGTGTGGCAGGCCGGTGGCCTGGCCGAGGCGACCGAGCGGCTCGCTCACGAAACGCCGGACCTGGTGCTCCTCGACCTTCGCCTCGGCGACGGCAGCGGCCTCGACCTGATCCGGAGCCTGCGCACCGACCCGGCCACCCGGGCGCTGCCGATCCTGGTGGTGAGCGCAGATGCCATGCCCGACGACGCGCACCGGGCCACCCAGCTGGGCGCGTCGGGGTTCCTCGCCAAGCCCGTGAACCCGCGCGTCCTACTCGCACGGATCGACGAGCTGGCGGGCGGCGGCGCCCGCCCCATGCCGTAGGAGCCCGACAGCCCGATCGCGTGGAGATCGCCCCTCGCGGCCCTCGGCTCAGGAGGTCTCGCGCCGGATCACGGCGTACAGGCGAGCTGCAGCCCCCTGGTCGTCCCGGCACTCGCCAGGCGCCCCGACGGGGCGTAGAGGTACGCGGTGTAGGTGCCTGCGCGCCGGCCCGAGACCGAGACGCCCAGGGCGGCCCCGGACGAGGACGCGCTGGCCAGGGCCCCGGAGGGCGGCTGGAGCTTGACCGGGTCGGCTTTGCCCGCGAAGGGGTTCCCTGCGTACAGCGCGAGGCGGAGCTGGGTACCCTTCGCGGCGCTCCAGGTCGCTGACACCGTCCCGGTCCCGGCCGTCGTGAACACGGACCAGTACCCGTAGCCCGCGGCCAGCGCGGGTACCGCCACCGGGGTCGTGCAAGCGACCGGGGTCGGCGTTGGGCTCGGCGTGGGCGTTGGGGTCGGCGTGGGCGTTGGGGTCGGCGTGGGCGCGGGGGTCGGCGTGGGCGTTGGGCTCGGGGTCGGCGCAGGCGTTGGGCTCGGCGTCGGGGTGGGCGTCGGCGTGGGCGCAGGCGTTGGGCTCGGCGTCGGGGTGGGCGTGGGGGTCGGCGTGGGCGCGGGGGTCGGCGTGGGCGTGGGGCCCGAAGCCAGGATGTTGTAGGCGGCCAGGGCGTCGATCCGGCCCGCGCCGAAGGTGGCATCCGGACCGGCGGGGCCGAGGTCGACCGCGCTCGCCGTGACCGCGGCTCGAACCTGCGCCATGGTCGCCGCCGGGAAGGCACTGCGGAGCAGGGCGAGCACCCCCGAGACCGACGGCGCGGCGAAGGAGGTTCCCGATGCCGTGGTGTACAGGCCAAAGAGGTCCGTCGTCAGGACGGCGACGCCCGGGGCAACCAGATTCGGATACGTCGCCGCGGCGCTCCTGCCGCAGGACGTCGGGCCGCGGCTGCTGAAGCTGGCGATTACGTCGGTGTTGTCCGTGGTCCCGACCGCGAAGGCGTCGGGGTTGTTGGCCGGGCTCGCGTCGGATGGCGCGGTCGGGCCGAAGTTGCCGGCCGCGAAGACCGGCACGATGTCGCCGGCAACGAGCGCGGCGAGGTCGGGCTCGAACTCGAGGGAGCAGCCGGTGCTGGCCAGCGTCCACGAGTTGTTGACGATGTTCGGCGCGTCCGCGGTCGCGGGGTTGCCGTCGGGGTCCAGCAGCCACTGGTAGGCGAGGTGGATCGCACTGGTGGTCCCGGTTCCGGAATCGTTGAAGATCTTGGCCGCGATCCACTTCGCGCCCGGGGCGACACCGATGGCGCTGCCGCCGGCGGACCCGCCCACGATCAGCCCCATGGTCGACGTCCCGTGTCCGGAGACATCGGTCGGGATCGCGGGGTGCTGGCCATACGGGTCGTACCAGCTGTCGGTGCCCCCCCGGTAACCCGCGGCGAGATCCGGGTGGGTCGCGTCGACCCCCGTATCCATGCTGGCCACGACCACGCCCTGCCCGCTGACGCCCAGGTTCCAGAGCGCCGGTGCGTTGACGAGGGCGACGTTCGGCTCGACGGGCGCCGTCGATCCCGTCAGCGTCGCCGTCGGCGCGCTGATCACCTGGTCGAGCGCGATCGAGGCGACCTCGGGACGGGTGGCAATCTCGGCGATGACCGAGGGCCGCAGCCGCGCGGCGACGCCGTTGATGATCCAGAGCGGCGTGACCGACCCGGCCAGGCCGGTGCTGGTTCGCCCGGCGAGGAGCGCCCGGAGCCCGCCCTGGGTGGCCGATGCCCGCTGCCGGAGGGCGGTGACGAGGGCGGCGGCGCGCGCCGCTCGACTCGCCCCGCCGATCGTGCCGACGTCGACCTGGTCGCGCAGACGCACGATCACGGCGACCTGCGCGTCGGCCCTGGTGGTCCGGAGAGTCGCCGCGAGGGCCGGGTCGATCACCGTGGCCGGGGTCGCGACGGGTGTCGTGTCCGGGGTCGCGGGCGGAGCGCTCGCGATCGTCGGCACGGCACCGGTCAAGGCGATGGCCGCCGCGGAGGCCAGGACGACCAGGATTCGGGCGCGGCGATGGCGCGCTGTCATGACTCACTTCCTGCCGGGCTTGCCGGCGGGCTGACGGCGAGGGCGGCCGAGGGCCGCCGGAGGCGGGGCGCGCGCCGGCGGACGGCAGCCGCGGC